>Ga0075029_100001915_pt1 | contig 11839 bp, 7 predicted proteins | sample LitLauG_LLR_2013_FD_71391 | JGI IMG/M metagenome (GOLD analysis project Ga0075029, IMG submission 71391) | Freshwater sediment microbial communities from North America - Little Laurel Run_MetaG_LLR_2013 | ecosystem: Environmental > Aquatic > Freshwater > Creek > Sediment | place: USA...
ATTTCGGGATCGTCGGACGCGTATTCGTATCTGCCGGATTCGATCAGGATATTCCCCGGTGCCGAAGCGTTGGCTGAAAAAATGAAAGCCGCCGGCTTCGCCAAGGTGGAATTCGAAAGAATGACCGGCGGCGCGGTGGCGCTGCACCTCGGATATAAGTAGTCAGACGCGATGAATTCTGTCGAGACCCGGCCAGCGGTCGAAATCCGCGTCGAAGCTGAGAATGGACCGGATTCCGTGGCGCTGCATGATCGCGAGATGAAGTGCGTCCCTCGCCGAACTTTTCCTGCTCTGCACGATTTCCGCTGCACGAAGAACGTCGGCCTTCTCAATGGGAATCACTTCATCGACAATCCCCAGCGTCACTTCAATCGCAGCGGGGATCGCCTTCCGCCTGTCGATGGCCGCATAGCGGTGAAGAATTTCCTGAAGCACTTCCGCGTCCGTCACCAAACGCTCGCCCGAGGCAATCAAGCGCTCTAGGATCATCTGCGCTTCGGTCTTATGCGGATGCGCAGCCCCGATCAAATACATCGGGATATTAGAATCGATAAAGATCAACCCTGGTAGCCTCGTTCAATCTCGCGCAGCATTTGCTCCACATCGGCGGTCGGGAACGAGTGCCTCACCGCGCTCCGCAACGACTTTAGCTTCGCCTCGGGCGGGATCGAAGGGCGGCTGCTACGGGCCTCCTGCAGCACTCGCCGGACCCACTCTCCCACGGTCAGACATTCGCTCTTGGCAAGATGTTGGATCTCCAACATCTCCCGATCGGGAAGCAGGACCTGAAGACGCTTACTCATACTGTGAGTATGGCATACTCACTCCACGAAATGGTCGATCCGGTCGAGCGCTTCCGCGATGTCGGCTTCGGTCGTGCGCGGGTTGATGGTGCAGAACCGGAGCACAATGCGGCCTTTTAGCACCGTGGATGTGGCCAGCGCGAAGCCGTCTTCCAGCATCGCCTGATGCAGCTTGGCGTAATCAGCGCGCGGATGGTGGAACGTCACGATGCCCATATGCGCAGGCGTGACAATCTCCCACCCGGGCATCTGGCGGAGCTTTGATTCGGCCAATTCGGCCAACGCGAAGCCTCTGTCAATGGCGGCGCGGAAGGCATCGAGGCCGAAATATTGAATCGACATCCACAGCTTCAACGCGCGGAAGCTGCGCGTCAGTTGAATGCCATAATCGCAGGGATTCACCTCGCTTAAATTGCGGTGCACGTCGATCATGTATTCGGGCATGATGCGATAAGTGGATTTGAGGATGCTGGCGTCACGCAGCAGGACGCAGCCGCACTCCATGGATTGAAACAGCCACTTGTGCGGGTCGAGCGAGAGCGAATCGGCCAGTTCCAGACCGTTCAGCAACGCCTTGCCGCGATCGCATAGGACAGCGGACGCGCCGTAGGCTCCATCGACGTGGAACCACAGATCGTGCCCGCGGCACAGCGCGGCAATTTCCGGCAGAGGATCGATGGAACCAGTGCTGGTGGTCCCGGCGTTGGCGACCACGGCGAAGGGCCGCAAGCCGGCCGCTTTGTCGGCGGCGATCAGGTGCGCGAGTTCGTCCACCGGCAGGCGGAACTGAGCGTCCGAAGTGATTTTGCGGAGCTGATCCGGCGCGAATCCGGCGACGCGCAGACCCCGCTCGACGCAATAGTGAGTTTGATCGGAATAATAGACGGTCGCGCCGGCGATGTTCGTGCCCAGGCGGGCGTGGCGCGCGGCCACCAGCGCGGTGAGGTTGGCCATCGAGCCACCGCTGACGAACAGTCCTCCGGCAGTGTCGGGGAGGCCGCACCATTGGCGGATCCAATCGACCGCGGCCAGTTCCATGGCGACAGCGCCCGAACCACCCAGCCATGATCCGCCGAACACATTGAAACCCGACGCCAGCGCGTCCGCCATCACGCTGACGAAGTTGGACGGCACCGGGACAAACGCGAAAAATCGCGGATGGCCGACGTTCATCATGTTGGGAAAAACCAACCTGTCGAGCGTAGCGAAAATCTCATCGGGGTCCTGCGGCCCTGCCGGAGGATTGGTGAGCAGGGCGGGTCGCAGCTCTGCGGGATCGCCCTTGGATCCGACACGCTTTTCAGGCAGGCGCGCGAAATGATCGGTAAGTAGATCGACGACGCGGTAGCCCAGGGCGCGCATTTCGTCGGGGGAAAGTTCGAGGGTTTCGGGATTCATCGCAATTCGTTCGGTGGCGCGCAAGAAAGGGACAGACCGCTCTGTCCACGGCCGATCGCGAGATGGTAACGGCTTTCGCGTTGGCTGGGACAGAGTGGTCTGTCCCTTTCTTGCGCGCGGTTATTCAGCTGCTGGCTCCCATTTCACCACTTTCAGGTCCAGCACGGCGATGCTGTAGAATACCGGGACCAGCAGCAGCGTGATGAACGTGGCGACGGCCAGGCCTCCGATTTGGGCGTAGCAAAGCGGCTTCCACAGCGGTCCGCCATGGCTGGCTAAAGGGAACAGCGCGAGGATGGTTGCGCCGACGGTGATCAGCACGGGGCGAAGGCGCTCGATGCCCGCGTCGCAGATCGCTTGCTGAAACGGCTCGCCCGCTTCGTGCATTTCCTCGATGAAATCGAACAGCACGATGACGTGGCTGACGATGACGCCGATCAAGCTCGCGACGCCCAGGAACGCCATGAAGCCGAACGGCGTGTTCATGATCGCCAGCGCGATCAGCGCACCGACCACTCCATAGGGCGTCGCGGCGAAGACAAGTAAGGGTTTCACCGCGTTGTTGAATTGCAGCAGCAGCGCGGCGTAAATCCCGAGCATGGAAATGACCAGCACCTTGGCCAGATTGGCGAATCCGGCCTCCTGCTTGGCCTTTTCGCCGCCAATCTGCATGCGGTATCCGGGCGGCAGATTTTCCCCGAAGGCGGCCAGCGCGGGCGCGACCTCCTTGAGAAGTTCCGATGGCAGCACGCCCGGCGCTGGATAGGCGTGGACGCCGATGGTGCGGAAGTGCTCCTGGCGGCGAATGCGCTCCGTCTCCATGGCGTTCTGAATGCCGGAGATGGCGCGCAGGGGCAGCTTTTCGCCGGTTTGCGAACTGAACACGTACAGGTTTTCCACGTCAGAGAGTTGCGCGCGTTCGGAGGCGCGCAGGCGCACCACCACGGGGATTTGCAGGTTACCTTCGCGCAAAGACGTGACCGTGGACCCATTAATCGCGGCCGTGGTGGAACCGGCCACGTCGCGATTCGTCATGCCCGCCAGGTTCGCGCGGTCGGGGTCAATCTTCAGCTTCACCACGGGGCTCTCATCGAACCAGTCGTTCTGGACAACCTCGACGCCGCGTGCGGCCCGCAAAATATCCTGCACGCTGCCCGCCAGGCGGCGGAGGTTGTTGTTGTCCTCCGGCTCCTGTTTGGGATCGACGTCGGAGACGCCGGAAATGCGCACCTCCAGCGGAAACTCTACCGGGTTCGTTTGCAACTGATGCACGACAAGATACGCGCCCGGAATTTCATGGGAGAGCGCGGATTGCAAGGGCGCGATCAGTTCCGGCGTGACCTCTTTGTCGCGGAGTTGGATCAGCACCTGGGAGTAATTGCGCTGCTGTTGCTCTGGCGAGGCGGAGAACCAGAAGCGCGAGCCTCCGCCGCCGACGAACGTCGTCACAGAGTTCAGCAGATTCTTCTTCTCCCTATGCGAACGCTCAAATTCGGCGACGACGCGGCGGACGATTTTCTCCACCTGTTGTGACGTGTCATTGGTCAGCGAAAGCGGAGCCTCGTTGGGCAACCAGATGTCGACGTACGACCAATACTGCACGTCTTCCGGGAAAAACTGGCTCTGGAGCCCGGTGGCGATGAAGGCTCCGCCAGCCAGGAAGCAGAAGGACAACACGAGAACGGCCCATCGGAAACGGATTGCACCCTGCGCCAGTCTGTAATAGGCGCCATAGAAGCCGCGCGTGCGGCGTTCGGCGAGCGTGGGCGGCGTCTTTTTCGGAGGACGCAGCAAATAATAACCGAGCAGCGGAATAAACGTCATCGAAGCGAGACGAGAAGACACCAGCGCGGCCGTCATCACGACCGGCAGGCTATACAAAAAGTCCCCAGTGCTGCCCTCCAGCATCAGAAACGGCAGATAGGCGATGATGTTCGTCGCTGTGGCGTAAAGAATCGCGCGCGCCAGTTTCGTCGGCCCCAGCCATGCCGCGTTCAAGGGCGTCATGCCAGCGGAAAGTTCGCGCTTGATGGCGTCGTTGGCCACCACTGGATCGTCGACGAGAAGGCCCAGCGCGATGATCAGCGTGGCGATCGAGACCTGCTGCAAATCGATGGAGACCAAGTGCGCCATGCCGAACGTCATGGCCAGCGTGATCGGCATGGAAATGGCCATCAGCAGTGCGGAGCGCCACTCCCAGAAGCCGACCAGCGCAATCAGCACCACCAGCAAGATGGCTTCGTACAGCGCCTCCATGAACAGATCGATGTTTTCTTTCACCTGCAAGGGCTGATCGGACGTGCGGGCAATGATCAGGTCCGGCGGCAGCGCGGCGCTCACCTGCTTCAACTTTTCGTCCACCGATTCGCCGAATTTTTGGACCTGCTCGCCGGAGCGCATAAACACCGCCAGCGTGATGGCGCGGCTGCGATGCGTCACGCCCGCCTTGTCGGTCCAGGTGTAGAAGTTCAGGTACTGAGGAGTCTGATAGCCGCGGCTGATCTGTACCAGATCGCGCAGATAAACGGGCGCTCCGGGTCCAACCGCGCCCACAATCACGTTGCCGATCGATTGCGCGCTGTCGAACTGACCCGATGGATCGATCTGCAGCGTCTGCGCGCCCGCTTCAATAGAGCCTCCGGGCAAGGTGATGTTGCGGGCATTGAGAATACCACTCAGGTCCCCGGCCTTGAAACCGTAGGCGGCGAGGCGCTCCTGCGAATAATCGAGATAAACGGTCTGCGGCAGCACGCCTTTGCGTTCTACGCGTGAGGTTTGCGAAACGCCCAGCAGCGTGCGGCCGATCAAGTCCGTAAAATCGTCCAGTTGCGCGTAGGAATATTTCGAACCGGCCACAGAGGCAAGACGAGCGCGCGTATCTTCCACGCTGCGGATCACGACCGGAGCGGAAACGTCGGGATCGAACTCGGCGGCCTGCAAGCGCGTGGCGATGTAGTGCGCCAGGAACGCGCCCACCTGCGCGTCGTCCAGCTTGGTGCCTCCATCGACGCCGATGAAGCCCCGGCCGGATACGATGCGTGGGCGATCGAGAATACCGCTGCGCTGCGCCTGGCGCAAGAAATCCTGTGTAACCTCCATCACGCCGGCCTGCGACAGCGAAAGAGGATACGCGTAGACAATGCTGACGGCAGGAAGCTTCGAACGGCCCGGCGCGGCGCGCACGGCCTTGATGGCGTCCTCCACGGAACGCGCCCGCATCTCGATTTCCAGATCGTCGATGGGCGGGCTGGCGATGGTCATCATCAGAGCGGCGGTGTCGCCGAAATCGCTTTGAAACTGCACCGGGCTCGCGCCCGAGGGCAGCCGTCCGTTCAACGACTGCAGCTTTAAATTGATATCGCTAAACTGCTCGCGGCTATCCTTGGTGCTTTCGGAAAGCTGCACGTAGACAAACGACACGCCAGGCAGCGAGATAGACCGGATGCCCCAATTGTCGGCACTGGGAGGATGAATCGTTTTGTTCTGCGCGATGGCCTGCTCCATCGGGCGCGTAATCAACTGTTCGATCTCCTGCGCCGATGCGCCGGGCCACTGGCAGGTAGCGACCGCGACGCGTACGGGAATCTCCGGGTCCTTCCGCTGCGGCATGGAAAAATAGCCGTAGACGCCCCACGCGATGGTGGCAAACAGGCACGCCCATGCGATCTGCCGGTGCTCCACGAAATAGCGGGACGTGTTGTGGATGGTGCGGATACGATCTTCATCGGTCATGTGCACCATGGCGAGCTACGGCAGAAGCCGAACCTCCTGGCCATCGCGCAGCAGCGATCCGCCCAAGGTGACGATCCGATCGCCCGCAGCCGCTCCGGAGGTCACTTCAATGGAATTGCCGTACGTGTTGCCGACCTGAATCTCCTGCGCCTCGACGATCACTTTCCCACCACGCTCGCGGATTCTAAACACGGCGAAGCCTTCGGGGTTCGCCGGCGCATGTACAATCGCGCCCAGCGGCACAACCAGGCGTGGCGATGACGCGCGGGTCGCGCCCACTTCCAGCGTGCCGATCATGCCGGGACGCACTTCTTCTTTGGGATTGGCGATGGTGACCTCAACCAAGAACACACGCCCCTTTGGATCAGCCTGCGGCGAAATCGCCGTGACCACTCCGGCGAGCGGCTGTGGAACGGCATCGAGCAACACAGTCTGGCGCTGGCCCAGGCGCACACTCTTCAGGCTCAGATCGGGCACCGCGAACACCGCCTTCACCAGATGCGTGTCCATTAAACTGAACCCCGGCGTCGCGTTGCCGACCAGACTACCCGTTTCAATGTTCCGCGCGGTGATCCAGCCCGTGAAGGGCGCGCGGACGGTGGTGTCGGCGAGGGAAAGCCTCGTTTGATCCACGACGCTTTTGGCGTTCGCAATAGCCGCTTTCGCGCCTTCCACCGACGCCTGCGCCGATTCATAACGTCCCTTGGCCTGATCGTATTGCGGCTTTACGAGACTGGCCGATTCAAACAGCGTTTTGGCGCGTGTGTATTCGATCTCGGCCTCGCGCAGATTAGCCTGCGCCTGGGCGAACTGCGCCTCGGCCTGCGCCACCTGCGCCTGGGCCTGCTGGACGCGCTGCTCATAATCGAGCATCCGGACCACCGCCAACTCCGTACCTTTGGTCACCAAATCGCCGGGCTGTACGTCGCGCATGCGGCCGTCCGCGCCGCGCACCTGATGCACGGTGGCGACGATTCCCGCGGACTTGAATGCCAGATCGATTTGTGCGATCGGCGAAATGGTGGCAGAGTAGCGCTCGGCGGCTTCCGGCATAATCTGCTCGACGCGTCCCGCGCGCACGGTCTGAATTTCGGGTGCAGGAATGTTTTCCTTCCTACAGGCCACGGTCGAGATGGTCAGCACCACAAGGAAGATTCGGCGCATAAACGTTAATCCCTCCCCACGGCGCGATCAAAGGCGGCCTTAGCGCTCCAGAACCCTGCCAGCAACTGTTGATACTGGCTGTCGGCCTGCGCCAGCGACGCCTGCTGCTGCAGCGCATCGGCCAGCAGCGCGGCTTTTTCCTTGTACTGGTTCAGAATCACGCGCAGCTTTTCCCGCTCCGTCTCGCGCGCTGCGTCTTGAACCTCGAGAAGCGCCCGCGTCTCAGCCAGCTTGCGGAATTTCGAGTTGACGTCCAGCGTGACCTGCTGCGCCGCATCGGCCGCGGTGAGCACGGCCTGGCGCGCGGTATCTTTCAGCTCCTCTGTCTTGTGCCGTTTCTGGCCCCAATCGAACGGCTGCCATTGCAGCAGGAAGCCGGCGGAGACGATATTTTTCGGCGCGAAGCTGATGTTTGGCAGAGATATATAGGATAGCTGGAGGCTCAGGTCCGGCAGATACTCGGCGCGCTCCCGGCGGATTTCGAGCTCGGTTTTTTCGGTTTGCAGGCGCGACTGGCGAATCTCCGTGCGCTGCTCCAGCGCGGCCTTCCGCGCCGCTACGAGATCCAACTCCTCCGGCGACGGCACCGGCTGCTCCTCCACCGAAAACTCCGCCGAAAGATCGCGCCCCAACAGGCGGTTCAGCGCTTCTTTTTGCGACGCCAACGCGTCTTCCAGCACCAGCAACTGATAGCGCTGCTGGCTGAGCTTGGCCTTCACGTTCAGGCTGTCCGATTTCAGCACCGTTTGCTCCGCGAGATTACGTTCGGTCAGCGCGGCGAGCTCCGTCAAATATTTCAGCGCCTCCTTTGCGCTCGCGATCTGGGCCTGTGTTTCGACGATCTGGTAGTAAGCCTGCTTTACCTGCTGCGCGGTGTCCTGCTTCTTCTGCCGCAGCGACTCGCGCGCCGATTCTTCTCCCAATCGCGATTCGCGCACCGCGAGGCCGATCTTCTTAAGCTGCGTCAGCGGCTGCGCGGCCGACAGATAGATCAGCCCGTTGAAATTCTGCGGCGTGCTGATGGTCGAATTTTGCGCTGGGATCGGCCCGGTCGCCTGGTAGACGCCGAGCGCGCCGCGCGGAATCGTGAAATCGATGGGCGTCAACGCCTCGCCGCCCAAAATATAGGTATTGAACTGCGGCAGCCGCGCCGAGCGGGTCTGCTCAGTCACCTCGCCCGCCTTCGCCACGTCGAGCGCGCTCGATTGCACGGCGCGGTTATCTTTGGCCGCCATGGCCAGCGCGTCGTTCAGCGTCAGCACCTGCGCCTGTGCGCACCATCCGAGCAGAAAAAGAAACGAATATCTCATGTCTGCCTTTCGAGCCAATGATAAAAGAAATCGGTTTGCTCTCGTGGCCTGTTTCGTTCGAGATCGTGCGCAGATGGCGAAATCCTTCCTGTCACAGGCAAGGCGCCGAAATAACTCACCGGCAATCCTCAACATAGAGGTTCTCCGTCCACCGCCCTCGCCCCTGCGATGGACACTGATCAATGGAATGGGGACGTCGCCGAATGAAAGGAAGGGCCAGGTGCATACAGCGAAATTACGGAACGAACCCAACACTAGCCCCGGCATTTCCAGCTAACTGTCCCGTTTATGGCCCTGATAAAGTATGCTTTAACCCAATGATCACAGTTCTAGCTTCGTTGCTTCTGGCCTTCGCCGCCGACGTAAAGGTCGATAACGACGCCGTGCGCGTCCTGAGCGCGGCTGACGAGCCACACAAGGCTTCCGCGCTCCACAAGCACGACCTGAATCGCGTGATGATCTACATGACCGCGGGCGACCAGACCATCCGCTATCAGGACGGGCGCGTCGAAATGAATCATTGGAAGGCCGGCGACGTCGCGTGGAGCCCCGCCGGTGGCATGCACATAAGCGAAAACACCGGCTCCGCCACGCTGCGGATTATCGAAATCGAGTTGAAGCGCACCGCGCCGCCGCAACCCGTGCGGGATCCGAAGCTGGATCCCGTCGCCATCGACCCCTCGCACAACATTCTGATTTTCGAAAATCCGCAAGTCCGCGTGTTCCGCAGTACGCGCGAGGCAGGCGGCACTGAACTGACGCACGAGCACACGGGTCGAGGCCGAGCGGGCGTCTTCTTCACCGGCTTGAACGCCACGGTGAAGACGGGCGACGGGTCCACGCGCACGATGCCGAAAATTTCAGCGGGTGACGTAACGTGGAGCGACGGCCCCACCACTCATGCCACCACCAACCTGGGCCCGGACGCCATGGATATGATCGTGGTCGAAATCAAGTAGCGGCGCTATACTGGAGGTCTCCCCCGCTTTACACGATGTCGAACACGCCTTTCGTTCATCTTCACTGCCACACCGATTATTCGCTGCTGGACGGCGCCTGCGAAATCTCGCAGCTGATGGACCTGGCGGCGGAACAGCAGATGCCCGCCATCGCCATGACCGACCACGGCAATCTGTTCGGCGCGGTGGAATTTTACACCGCCGCCAAGGCCAAGGGCATCCATCCGGTGATTGGCTGCGAAGTCTACGTTGCGCAGCAGGGGCGCACCAATAAGAGCGAGTCGAATCGCTACAACCACCTGGTACTGCTGTGCGAAAACCAGGAAGGCTATCGCAACCTCACCAAGCTGGTTTCGACGGGCTATCTCGAAGGCTTCTATTACAAGCCTCGCATCGATAAGGATCTGCTCGCGCAGCATTCCAAAGGGCTGATCGCGCTGTCGGCCTGCCTGCGCGGCGATATCAACGAGACGCTGCTCAACGACCGCTACGAAGACGCGCGGCGTCTGGCATACGAATATACGGACATGTTCGGGAAGAACAACTATTTTCTCGAACTGCAGGACCACGGCCTGGAACAGGACGGCCGTGTGATGCCCCTGGTCCACCGGCTTTCGCAAGACACCGGCGTCCCGCTGGTGGTGACCAACGATTCGCATTATCTGCGCAAGAACGACGCGCGCGCGCATGAAATCATGCTGTGCATCCAGACCGGCAAAACCATGTCGGACCCGAACCGGATGCGCTTCGACAATCCCGCGTTCTACATCAAGTCGAAGGAAGAAATGCTGGCGCTGTTCGGCGAAGTGGAACACGCGCTGGACCGCACCTACGACATCGCGCAGCGCTGCCACGTCAAACTCTCACCCATTGAGGAGCCGTTTCCGAAGTTCGGCGTGCCCGAAGGCCATTCGATCGACAGCTTTTTCGAATACGTCGCGCGGCAGGGATTCGAAAAGCGTCGCGTGCGCTTAGAGGGCCAGCAGACGCAGGGCAAGTTGAAGCACGATTTGCAGGAATATGCCGAGCGCCTGGACCGCGAAATCAAGACGATTCAGCAGATGAAGTTCTCCGGTTACTTCCTGATCGTGTGGGATTTCATCCGCCACGCAAAACAAAAGGGCATTCCGGTGGGACCGGGCCGCGGCTCGGCGGCCGGCAGTTTAGTTAGCTACGCGATGGAGATCACCGATATCGATCCGCTGGCGTACGGCCTGCTGTTTGAGCGCTTCCTCAATCCGGAACGCATCAGTATGCCCGATATCGACATCGATTTCTGCACCCGCGGGCGCGGCGAGATTATTCAGTACGTCACCGAAAAATACGGCCGCGAACAGGTCGCCCAGATCATCACGTTCGGCACGTTGGCCGCGCGCGCCGCGATCAAGGACGTTGGCCGCGCGCTCGACATGAGCTTCGCGGATGTGGAAAAAGTCACCAAGCTGATCCCCACGCAGCCTTTGAACATCAAGCTGAAAGACGCGCGCAAGATGGAGCCGCAGATCGACGACCTGGCTCGCAAAGATCCGCGCATTAAGGAGGTCCTGGAAGTCGCCGAGCGCCTGGAGGGCATGGCGCGCAACGCAGGTGTCCATGCGGCAGGCGTGGTGATTTCGCCCGTTCCGCTTACCGATATCATTCCGCTGTACAAGACAAACCGGGATGAAATTGTGACGCAGTATGACGGCGTCACGCTGGAAAAACTGTCGCTGCTCAAGATGGATTTTCTTGGGCTCACCACGCTGACCATCATCGACGACGCGCTGAAACTGATCGAGAAGCATCGCGGTGTGAAGCTGGCCGTTGAGGACCTGCCGCTCGACGACAAAAAAACCTACGAAAGCGTTTTTCACAAGGCCTACACCAGCGGCGTGTTCCAGTTCGAATCCTCAGGTATGCGCGACATTTTGCGCCGCTATCAGCCGGACCGCCTGGAAGACCTGTGCGCCTTGAACGCCCTCTATCGCCCCGGCCCCATGCAAATGATCGACGACTTCATCGACCGCAAACATGGGCGCAAAGAAGTGGTTTACGATCTGCCCGAAATGAAAACCATCCTGGAGGAGACCTACGGCGTCATGGTCTACCAGGAGCAGGTCATGCAGATTTCGAACGTCATCGCGGGCTACTCCCTGGGCGAGGCTGACATGCTGCGCCGCGCCATGGGCAAAAAGAAGCTCGAAGAGATGGCCAAGCAGCGCGAGCGCTTCAACGCCGGCGCAAAGGCCAAAGGCCATCCGCAGAAGAAGGCCGAAAAAATCTTCGATTTGATGGAAAAATTCGCCGGCTATGGCTTCAACAAGTCGCACTCCGCCGCCTATGCGTACCTCGCCTTCGTCACGGCGTATCTGAAAGCGCATTATCCCATCGAGTTCATGGCCGCGCTGCTCACCTCGGAAACCGGCAATACGGCGAAGGTGGTCAAGTACATCAACGAATGCCGCGAAATGAATATTCGCGTCCTCGCGCCCGA
>Ga0075029_100001917_pt1 | contig 11832 bp, 11 predicted proteins | sample LitLauG_LLR_2013_FD_71391 | JGI IMG/M metagenome (GOLD analysis project Ga0075029, IMG submission 71391) | Freshwater sediment microbial communities from North America - Little Laurel Run_MetaG_LLR_2013 | ecosystem: Environmental > Aquatic > Freshwater > Creek > Sediment | place: USA...
TGCCTTCACAGCGGCGGATCGACGGCGGCGTCGTATTCTGCTTTGAAGCGAGCAATCAGTTCGGCCGCGGGCACGATATCGCCGACGCTGCCGACACCCTGGCCGCTGCCCCAGATCTCCTTCCAGGCCTTCGGCCTGGTTCGCTCGCCCGATGCGTCGGTCCCAAAGCTCATTTTCGAAGCATCGGATTGCGGAAGATTGTCGGGGTCCATGCCGGCGGCGACGATCGAAGGCTTCAGATAATTGCCGTGGACACCGGTAAAGAGATTTGAATAGACGATATCCTCCGCGCTCGAAGTCGTAATCATCCGCTTGTAGCCATCGACCGCATTTGCCTCGATGGTCGCGATGAAGGCGGAGCCGATATAGGCGAAGTCGGCGCCCAACAGACGCGCTGCGCGTATGGCGCGCCCGTTGCCGATGGCGCCGGAGAGTGCAATCGGTCCGTCGAACCAATGCCGTGTCTCGGCCACGAAGGCGAACGGCGATATCACTCCCGCATGGCCGCCGGCTCCGGCGGAGACAAGAATCAGGCCATCGGCGCCTTTCTCGATCGCCTTGTGGGCGAATTTCTGGTTGATCACGTCGTGAAAAACCATGCCGCCCCAGCGGTGGGTTGCCTGGTTGAGTTCCTCGCGCGCGCCGAGCGAGGTGATGATGATCGGCACCTTGTGCTTTTCGCAGAGCGCCAGATCATGGTCGAGCCGGTTGTTGGAACGATGCACGATCTGGTTGACGGCGAACGGGGCCGACGGGGAATCGGGATGGGCCGCATCATGCGCTGCAAGTTCGGAGGTAATCCTCGCCAGCCAGTCATCGAGCAGGTCAGGCGGACGCGCATTCAAGGCGGGAAACGATCCGACGATTCCGGCCTTGCACTGCGCGATCACGAGATCCGGGACCGAAATGATGAACAACGGCGCGCCGATTACCGGAATCGACAGGCGACCCTTGAACAAGGCAGGCATGGACATCAGTCAAAATCCTTCAAGTCATGAAACGGGGCATCCCTGCATCGCGCAAAGGATGCCAGACATCATACCAAAAACGCAATCGTGCAACCTTCAGATCATCCTGAAGGCGACAATAAAGCCGGCGACCAGCACGCCTGCCCCCAGCGACACCCACAGCCCGAGATGCTTTTCGATCCTGACACGGATCCATTCGCCATAACGGTTGAGCAGGACGGCGACGAAAAAAAAGCGTCCGCCGCGCGCGACCACCGAGAGAACGACAAACAGCCAGATGTTGAAATTGGCGAAGCCGGAGGTGATGGTCACGAGCTTGTAGGGAATCGGCGTCAACCCCTTCAGCAGAATGATCCAGGCGCCGTATTCGGCATAGCCCGCCCGAAACGCCTCGACCTTGTCGCCGAGGCCATAGAGATTGATCAGCCAGTGTCCTAGCGAATCGTAGAGCAGCGCGCCGATGGCATAGCCGAGGATACCTCCGAGCACGGAGGCCGCCGTACAGACCGTGGCGTAGAGCCAGGCGCGAGAGGGACGCGCCAGCGACATCGGAATCAGCATCACATCCGGCGGAACCGGGAAGAATGAACTCTCCGCGAATGCCACCGCCGCCATGATCCACATGGCGTAAGGCTTGTGGGCTGCCTCGATACACCAATCGTAAATCCGTCTGAGCATGCCGCGATCAAGCATCCCGGGACGGATTTGTCCATGCCGGAAATATGGCCAGGCCTAGTGGCGTTTGCGCAGGCTGCGGCTCTCGAGCGCGACAATTGGCCGCCGCGACAACCGGGCCGGTGGGACCTTGGCCAGTTTGACCGGCGACTTCGGCAGCTTCTCGGCAATCCCGAGCAAATGCTCGCGCCGCTCCATTTCGCGCCAAACATCCTCCGGGCGAACGCCCGCCGCCGCCCACAACACGGTGAGATTGTAGAGAAGATCGGCGCTCTCGCTGATAACGGCGTCCGTATTGCCGCTGACGGCGTCGATCACGACCTCGACGGCTTCCTCCGCCAGCTTCTTGGCCATCTTGGCATGCCCGCGCCGAAACAGTCGTGCCGTTCGCGAAACCGCCGGATCGAGGTCCTTGGCCGCGATGACCGCCAGATAAAGCCGTTCGAGCGAATCACTCATGTCCGTAAAATAATCCAAACGCGCCGAAAGCGCGTTAACGGCGAGCTTCCCTCGACAGAAAACCGCAGGCCACAGTGACCAGCGGATTAACTCGCTCGCAACACTTGCGGCTACCTCACGGCGGGCGGGCCTGGCGAGGGCATGCCACGCCCTGATACCGCAGCCATGTCCGCCGCATTCAATGCGGGCCGGCGTCGGTTCCCAACCCCTGGGATTCCAACCTGCCCTTCGCGCTCGGATCGCGGCAGGGCGCCGATGGCGGCGAAACTGCTCATCGACCGTTCAGATTCGATCCGGCACAATTCGTCCGCCGCCGGCAGGCGTCATCAAACCGACATATCCGCCGAGGCAACTGACATCTGGTCAGGGTGTAAGAAGATGCGTGCAGTTCGAACAATCATTGCCCGCGCTCTCCTGGCATTGCTGCTCTCCGGCGTAGCGTATCTCGGCGGAGTGGCGAGCCTTGCCGCCGACGAAAACCACCTGCCGATCGCGATCGAGTTGTCTCTCGACCGACCGATCAATGCCGGTTTCGCCCCTGTGGTGCTGGCCGCGACCGACGGCCTGTTCGGCGCCGAGGGACTGGCGGTCACGACCGATGTCGCAGGCGGATCGCCGGAGGCGATCGGACGCGTCGTCTCCGGAGCGAGCGAATTCGCGCTGGTCGATATCAACGCCCTGATCCGCTTCCGCGACCATGGCGCGCCGGTCAAGGCGGTGTTCGTGCTGTTCAACAAGGCCCCCTATGCCATCATCGCACGCAAGAGCAGAGGCATTCACAGCCTCGCCGATCTCGAGGGCAAGACGCTTGGCGTGGCAGAAGGCGATCTCTCGATCCGACTGTGGCCGGCGCTCGCCCACCAGAACGGCATCAAGCTCGACAGCGTTAAGCAGGACCATACCAGCGCCGCCGTGCGTGAACCGATGCTGTCGGCTGGTCAGATCGATGCCGTGACCGGCTTTTCGTACCTGTCAGGGGTGAATTTGCGGGATCGCGGCGTGCCGGCCGACGATCTCGCGGTGCTGCGATTCGCCGACTATGGTTGCGAGGCCTACGGCTTTGCCGTGATCGTCAATCCGGCCTTTGCCGCCAGGCGGCCCGAGGCGGTGAAAGGGATGGTGCGCGCGTTGATCGCCGGCACCAATCTCGTCATCAAGGAGCCCGGCCGCGCGGTGGATGAAGTCCTGAGCCGGATGGATGACGGCTCGCGGGACCTCGAACTGATGCGCCTGCATACGGTGATCGAAGATAATATTCTGACCAGCGAAGTGGAGCGCAACGGCATCGGCGGGGTCGACCCCGCGCGGCTCGAGCGCTCGATCGGTCAGATCGGTCAGGATTTCAAGTTCAGCAAACGGCCATCGGCTGCGGAGATTTTCGACGACAGCTTCCTGCCCCCGCGCGACGAACGCCTGATCAATTGAGCCCTCGCCTGCACTGCAACGGGCAACCGCCATACGGGTCGTCATATATCCCGCCCGCACGCGGCAAGAGGACACGGTCGGCATTTGCGGCCAGGCACTTCCTTCGCGCCGTTCGCTGACTAAGATGCGGCTGCCGGACGATCGCCGTCCCGTCGACCCTATTCTGCTGGAGCCGCATGTCCCTGCTTCGCTTCTATATGCGCGTTCTTGACCTGCTCGGCAGAGAGGCACGGCTGGGCTGGATTCTCGCAGGCGCCAATCTTCTGCTTGCCGGCGCGCAATTCGCCGAACCTGTTCTGTTCGGCCGCATCGTCGACGTTCTCTCGGGAAAGCCTTCAGGGGGACCGCTCGGATCGTCCTCCGCCTGGCCACTGCTTGCGGCCTGGGCCGGTTTCGGCCTCTTCACCATCCTGTGCAACGCCGTTGTCGCGCTGCACGCCGATCGGCTGGCGCACCGCCAGCGTCAGGTGGTGCTGTCGAGTTATTTCGAGCATATCCTGCAATTGCCGTTGACGTTCCACACCGGGACCCATTCCGGGCGCCTGATGAAGGTGATGCTCAACGGCACCGACGCGCTGTGGCGACTGTGGCTGGGATTTTTCCGCGAGCACTTCGCCGCCATCATGTCGCTGGTGGTGTTGCTGCCGCTGGCGCTCTACATCAACTGGCGGCTGGCAATCCTGCTGTTCGTTCTCTGCGTTGTGTTCACGGTTCTGACCACGCTCGTGGTGCGCAAGACCTATGGCATGCAGAACGAGGTCGAAACGCACTACAGCGATCTCTCCGCCCGCGCTTCCGATGCGCTCGGCAATGTCGCGCTGGTGCAGAGCTTCGTGCGCATCGACGCCGAGGTACAGGGCGTGCGTTTCGTCGCCGACCAGCTTCTGGCGGCGCAGATGCCGGTGTTGTCGTGGTGGGCGCTGGTCACCGTCATCACCAGGGCTTCCACCACCATCACCATATTGGCGATCTTCACGGTCGGCATAATCCTGCATGAAAGGGGCCTCACCTCGGTCGGCGAAATCGTGATGTTCGTCAGTTTCGCCACGATGCTGATCCAGAAACTCGAACAGGTCGTCAGCTTCATCAACAACGTGTTCATGGAGGCGCCGCGCCTGCAGGAGTTCTTCAACGTTCTCGATGCCGTGCCCGCGGTCCACGACCGCCCCGGCGCGATCGATATTGGCCGCCCTTCAGGGCTCGTGGAATTTGACGACGTTTCATTCAGCTACGACGGCAAACGGCCCGCCGTCGAAGACCTTTCCTTCTTGGCGCTGCCCGGCCAGACCATCGCGCTGGTGGGCCCGACCGGCGCGGGCAAATCTACCGCAATTGCGCTCCTGCACCGGGCCTTCGATCCGCAATCGGGCATCATCAGGATCGACGGCATGGATATCCGCGGCATCAAGCTGGCGGTACTGCGGCGGAACATCGGCGTGGTCTTTCAGGAGGCCTTGCTGTTCAACCGGTCGATCGCCGACAATTTGCGGGTCGGCAAGCCGGACGCCACCGAGGAGGAGTTGCGAATCGCAGCCAGCCGGGCGCAGGCGCTCGAATTCATCGAACGCACCGAGAAGGGATTCGACACCAATGCCGGCGAACGCGGGCGGATGCTTTCCGGCGGCGAGCGGCAGCGGCTCTCGATTGCGCGCGCGCTGCTCAAGGACCCGCCGATCCTGATTCTGGACGAGGCCACCAGCGCGCTTGACGCGGTAACCGAGTCCAAGGTTAACGCGGCGCTCGACGAAGTCATGAAGGGGCGCACCACCTTCGTGATCGCGCACCGGCTTTCGACCATTCGCAACGCCACGCGCATTCTGGTGTTCGACGGCGGGCAGGTGATCGAAAGCGGAACTTTCGATGAACTCGTGGCGAAGGGCGGCCGATTTGCCGAACTCGCAAACGCACAGTTCATGATTCAGGAAAGTGCCAGGGCGAGCCTTCGGGCGCCCGGATAATGGACAATGCCGCCATCGGACTCAAGTACCGTCGAAATTCGGCCCACTTCATCGGCGAATTAACTGTTACGCCTCTGTTCCGAACCAGCAAGCCGGTATAGGTTTGCGGCAGCCGTTAGCGACGGTGCCGGACACGCTTCTAAAACCGAACGCCAAATAACAGCCGAACGTCAAATCAATGAGGACCTCCTTTCTTGAAGGCGGGTCTCAAAGGACCGGAATCGGATTGTGAACTTTCTTCGCCCGTTGCTTTGCAGATCGTCGTTGAGCTCCCTGGTCTTTCTCGCGGCATTTGCCGCGGCTTCGCCGCGCGTTGCGCAGGCCGAAGCGCTGCTCGTCGTTGAAGCCGATACCGGAAAAGTCCTGCAGGCCGAAAACGCCACCTATCCCTGGTATCCCGCCTCCGTCACCAAGCTGATGACGGCCTACGTGACGCTGCGGGCCGTCAAGGAAGGGCGCATCACGCTCGATACGCTGTTCACGGTTTCACCTGTCGCTGCCTCGCAGTCGCCCTCGAAGATGGGCTTTCGGCCCGGTACGCAGGTCACTGTCGACAACGCGCTCAAAATGATGCTGGTGAAGTCGGCCAACGATATGGCGGTGGTGCTCGCCGAGGGTGTCGGCGGTTCGATCGACGGTTTTTCGGTCCTGATGAACCAGAATGCGCAGCGGCTTGGCATGACGCAGACGAGCTACGTCAATCCGAACGGCCTTCCTGACGATCGCCAGATCACCTCGGCGCGCGATCTTGCAATCCTTGCCCGCGCGATCATTCGCGACCTGCCGGAATACGAATATTTCGTCCACATCCCCTCGATCCGTTACGGCCGCAGGGTCATCCAGAATTTCAACAAGCTGATCGGGCGCTATCCGGGCGCCGACGGCTTCAAGACCGGTTTCATCTGCGCGTCCGGCTATAACCTCGTGGCTTCCGCCACGCGCGACGGCAAACGGCTGATCGCGGTGGTGCTCGGCTCGTCGTCGGGCAAGGCGCGCGCGGTAAAGGCCGCACAACTGCTTGAACGCGGCTTTGCCAACAACACGGTTTCCTGGTTGCGTCCATCGCTCGGCGCGGTCGAGAACCTGGTGCCGGTCGATGCCTCGCCGCCGAACCTGCGCGACGAAATGTGCAGCGGCAAGCGCCACAAGCCGGCCAGCGACGAGGACGAGGACAATCTTGCCAGCGGCGGATCGAACAATTCAGAGCCAGCGCTCGCCTTCTTCTCCGCAGGCCTGCAGGCGCCGACGTTGAAGCCGTCGGAAATGCTGGCGGCGGCGCCGGCGCCTTCCGAACCCGTTCCGGTCTACGCCGGGCCGACCCGGACCGGGGCGGCGTTGATTGCAGCCGTGGCCGCGGATGCCGAGGAACAGACCCGCCATCACGGCAAGAAGTCCAAAATCACCCTGAAGAAGCCGGATGCTTCGGTCGAGGCCAAGGCCGCGGACAAGGGCGCAGACTCCAAGGACGCCGGCAAGGAAGCCAAGTCGACGACGAGCAAACCGACGAAGCATGCGGCCGCCAAGCCGGAGACTGCCAAAGGCTCCGACAAGGTGGACAACAAGCCGGCCAAGCCGAGGGCCACTGCAAAACCTGCGGCCAAGCCCGCGCCAAAGAGCACCACGGGCGACGCCGGCGCATCGGATTAAAACGCTTGATCATTTTACGTGATCGCATGGCGGCCTCGCGGTTCGAGCCGCCGCGAATGCTGCAGCACGGAAGCGCACCGTCTCGAGGGATGGGCGGAAAGACTGCCGCCCGCGGCCGCTTGCCATCGGCCGCCGCAATGCTCAATACTGTCGGCAATAATCCGTTCCGTGCCGGAACGGGCTAAATTCAGAGGAAACACACCGAGAGGGGAAATAGCATGGAGCGCATCTGGCTCAAGCAATATCCGGCTGGCGTGCCCGCCGATATCGATGTGACCCAATACTCATCCCTGGTCGAACTGCTGGAAGAGAGCTTTGCGAAGTTCAGGGAGCGCAAGGCCTTCATCTGCATGGACAAGTCCATCAGCTACGGTGACCTCGACGAGATGTCGCTGGCGCTCGCGACCTATTTGCAAGGCAAGGGGCTGCAAAAGGGCGCGCGCGTCGCGCTGATGATGCCCAACGTACTGCAATATCCGATCTCCACTACAGCCGTCCTGCGCGCGGGATTTGCGGTCGTCAACGTCAATCCCCTCTACACCCCGCGCGAACTCGAACATCAGCTCAAGGATTCCGGCGCCGAGGCCATCGTCGTCCTGGAGAATTTCGCAACCACGGTGCAGCAGGTGATGGGCAAGACCTCGCTCAAGCATGTCATCGTCGCGAGCATGGGCGACCTGCTCGGCTTGAAAGGCGTGATCGTCAACCTCGTGGTGCGGCGGGTGAAGAAGATGGTACCGCCCTACTCCATACCACGCAGCGTCACCTTCAACGACGCGCTGACAGCGGGCCGCAGCATGAAGTTCGAAAAGCCCAGGCTCACGCGCGAGGATGTCGCCTTCCTGCAATATACCGGCGGTACCACCGGCGTCTCCAAGGGCGCGACGCTGCTCCACCGCAACATCCTCGCCAATGTGCTGCAGAACGACGCCTGGCTGCAACCGGCGCTGAACAAGCCGCCGCATATAGATCAATTCTTCAACGTCTGCGCGCTGCCGCTCTACCATGTCTTCGCGCTGACGGCGTGCTTCCTGCTGTCGGTACGCACCGGCGGCGTCAATCTCCTGATCCCAAACCCGCGTGACATGCCCGGCTTCGTCAAGGAGCTTGCGAAATACCAGGTCAACAGCTTCCCGGCGGTCAATACGCTCTACAATGGCCTTCTGAACACGCCCGGTTTCGACAAGCTCGATTTCTCCAAGCTGAAAAGCTCGTTCGGCGGCGGCATGGCGACGCAAAGACCCGTCGCCGAGAAATGGCTGGCGGTGACGGGGTGCCCGCTGTCGGAGGGTTACGGGCTGTCCGAAACCTCGCCGACACTGACCTGCAACCCGGCCGACACCGACCGCTTCAGCGGATCGATCGGCCTTCCCGTTCCGTCGACCTGGCTCTCGATCAGGGACGACGACGGCAACGAAGTGCCGCTCGGTCAGGCGGGTGAAATCTGCGCCAAGGGTCCACAGGTGATGGCCGGCTACTGGAACCGGCCCGAAGAGACCGCCAAGGTGATGACGGCGGATGGGTATTTCCGGACCGGCGACATCGGGGTGATGGACGCCGACGGCTACACCAAGATCGTCGATCGCAAGAAGGACATGATCCTGGTCTCCGGCTTCAACGTCTATCCGAACGAAATCGAGGAAGTGATTGCGGGCCATCCCGGCGTGCTCGAATGCGCCGTGATCGGCGTGCAGGACGCCAGGTCCGGCGAAGCGGTGAAGGCCTTCATCGTCAGGAAGGACCCGAACCTCACCGCCGAGGATGTCATCAAGTTCTGCAGCACGCAGCTCACGGGCTACAAGGTGCCCAAGCAGATCGAGTTCAGGAACGCGCTGCCGAAGACCAATGTTGGCAAGATCCTGCGCCGCGAACTGCGGGATGAAAAGAAGGCCGCGGCCGCCTGAACGAACGCACGCGAACCGCCGATGATCGAAGCTCCCGCAGTGACGGCGGAGGAAGTTCTCGCGTTCTGGCGCCAGGCCGGGCCTGAGCGCTGGTACAAGCGGGATACAGCGTTCGACGCCGCGATACGCAGCCGATTTGGCGAACTCTGGGAGAAGGCCGCCGCGGGCGAGCTGCCATCCTGGGAGACGTCCGACGATGGCGCGCTGGCGCTCGTCATCGTGCTCGACCAGTTTCCACGCAACATGTTTCGCGACGATGCCAGGACCTATTGCAGCGATGCGCTGGCCCGCGAGGTCGCAAACCGCGCGATCGCTCGCGGCGCGGATACGCGCGTCGACGAAAGCCTTCTTGAATTCTTCTACCTGCCGTTCATGCATTCGGAGCAGATCGCCGACCAGATCCAGTGCATCGAACTCTTCCGCCAATCCGGCAACTCCGACAACCTGAAATATGCCGAAGACCATGCCGATATTATCCGCCGGTTCGGCCGCTTTCCCCATCGCAATCGCATTCTGGGGCGCCAGACCACGCCCGAGGAGCAGGCGTTTCTCGACCAGGGTGGGTTTTCCGGCTGATGACAGAACAGTGAACGGTTGCCGCCATCGCCGTTTCGGCAGCGCCGAATATTGTGCAGCGGGCCGGCACGGTCTAAGAAAGCTTCCGCTACCCTAGAGGGAGAAATGACGATGACCATCAAAGTTGGCGACAAGCTGCCCGAAGCGAAATTTCGCGTGATGACGGCGGACGGGCTTCAGGTCAAGACCACCGACGACGTCTTCAAGGGCAGGAAGGTCGCGCTGTTTGCGGTTCCCGGCGCCTATACCGGCACCTGCCACAAGATGCATTTGCCGAGCATTTTCCTGAACGCCTATGCCATGAAGAACAAGGGTGTCGACACCGTCGCCATCGTCTCCGTCAACGATGCCTTCGTCATGAACGCCTGGAAGCGCGACACCGACCAGCGCGACGAGGCCACCTTCCTTGCCGACGGCAATGCCGATTTCACCAAGGCGATCGGCATGGAGCTCGATGCCTCCGCCAACGGGCTCGGCATCCGCTCCCATCGCTACTCGATGCTGGTCGATGACGGCGTGGTCAGGAAGCTCAACCTTGAACCTGCCCCCGGCAAGGTCGAGGTCTCCGGCGGCGACACGCTGTTGGGACAGCTTTGAGGACGAGATCATGATGCGATTCCGCTCAATCCCATCATGATCTAGCCTTTCAACCTCGCCATCGCCACGCCGTCGCGCGCCAATTGATCGGCGCGCTCATTGGCGTCGTGGCCGGCGTGGCCCTTGACCCAGTGCCAGCGCACCTGATGCGGCTTTAACGCCGCATCGAGGCGCTGCCATAATTCGGCGTTCTTGACCGGCTTCTTGTCCGCGGTGCGCCAGCCGTTCCGCTTCCAGCCGTGGATCCAGCCGGTGATGCCCTGACGCACATATTGGCTGTCGGTATAGATATCGACCACGCAGGACTTCTTGAGCGCTTCCAGCGCTGAAATCGCCGCCATCAATTCCATGCGGTTGTTGGTGGTGCGCGGCTCGCCGCCCTTCAACTCCTTTTCGACGTCGCCGAATTTCAGGATTGCGCCCCAGCCGCCGGGGCCAGGATTGCCCGAGCATGCGCCGTCGGTGTGGATGGTGACTGATGGAAGCGAGGTCATTGTTGTCAAGCCAGCACACCGTAATCGCGGATGCCGGATACGCCCTGCTGAAAGCGCAGCTTGCGGACATACTCCAGCGGATCCTTGGGGCGAACCAGCGCGCCCACCGGTACGTTCAGGAAATCGACCAGACGCGTCAGCAAAAAGCGCAGCGCGGCACCGCGCGCCAGCAATGGCAGAACGCGCTCCTCGGCATCGGACAATTTTCGCTCGCGGCCATAGGCGCCGAGAAAGGCGCGCGCCTTCGTCACGTTGAACGAATAGTCGCTCTCGAAACACCAGGCGTTCAGACAGATCGCCACGTCGTAGGCGAGCGTATCGTTGCAGGCAAAGGTGAAATCGATGATGCCCGATACTCTATCCCTCAAGAAGAACACGTTGTCGGGAAACAAATCGGCGTGGATCACCCCGGCCGGCAACTGCTTCGGCCAGACCCCGCTCTCGAGAAATTCGAGCTCGGAAGCGATGAAGTCGCGCAATCCGATCTGCACCTCGTCGGCGCGAGAGGCAGCCTGCTCGAAAAGAGGCCGCCAACCCGACACGGAGAGCGCGTTGGGCCGGCACATCGGAAAATCGGCCCCGGCAAGGTGCATTCGCGCCAGCGCGCCTCCGGCACCTGCGCAGTGCACCACGTTGGGCTTCCGCGGCCAGACGCCTTCCAGGAAGTTGATGATCGCGGCCGGGCGGCCGGCGAGCGCGCTCAGCGCTTCGCCGCCCTTGTCCTTCACCGGCTGCGGGCAGGAGATGCCGCGCGAGGCAAGATGCGTCATCAGACCGAGAAAGAACGGCAGGTCGCCCCTTTCGACCCGTTTCTCGTACAGCGTCAGTATGAAATGGCCGGAGGTGGTGTGGAGCAGGAAGTTGGAATTCTCGACGCCCTCGGCGATTCCCTTGTAGGACAAGAGGTCGCCGATCTCGTAACCCTTGAGGAATTCCGCTAGCTCGTCGGCGGCGACATCGGTGTAGACCGCCATGCAGCGTCCTGATCAGCGAAGTTCGCCTGCCCTCGCGGTACCCTCCGATCGAACTTCGTAAGTCGAAGGGACCCTGCCAATCGCCGATCCTGTGCCGGGCTATTCCGCCGCGTCAGGCCGCAACGAGCGCGGCAACGGGAAAAACTCGTTCTCTT
>Ga0075029_100001920_pt1 | contig 11831 bp, 11 predicted proteins | sample LitLauG_LLR_2013_FD_71391 | JGI IMG/M metagenome (GOLD analysis project Ga0075029, IMG submission 71391) | Freshwater sediment microbial communities from North America - Little Laurel Run_MetaG_LLR_2013 | ecosystem: Environmental > Aquatic > Freshwater > Creek > Sediment | place: USA...
TTGCGAGGAGTGAAACGACGAAACGATCCACACTTTTCTACGGCAGCCATGGATTGCTTCGCTGCGCTCGCAATGACGGTGTCTCATGCGAATTCCAGGATCAGCGCGTCGACGGCAAGCGTGGCGCCGGCGCTTGCGTGAATCTTCTTCACGACACCGTCACGTTCGGCGCGCAGCACGTTTTGCATCTTCATCGCTTCCACCACTGCCAGCGTTTCGCCGGCCTTGACCTCCTGCCCCTCGCTTACCGCAATCGACACCACAAGCCCGGGCATGGGGCACAAAACCTTCTTGCCGGTATCGGACGCGGTGGTCACCGGCATGAGACGCGCTGCAGCAGCCTCCGCTTCGGTGAAAACCTGCGCTGCGACATCAACCCCCTGATGCGCAAGTTGAAAGCCGTTGAGGACGCTGCGCACCTGCACCGCGACGAATTGCCCGTCAATCGTTCCCTGCCAGACCGGATCGCCCGGTTTCCATGGCGAGACCAGGTGGCGGGGTGGACCCAGCGCACCTTCAGGGCTGACGAAGCGCACCGCCAGTTCATTGCTCTCGCGCACGATCTCAAGCGCAACTTCCTGTCGCCCAAGCCAAACCGCGCGACGCCGCTCGCGGTAAACGGGGCTATGGATCAATTGTCCGGAAATCTGCCGCTTGCGTTCGCCAAGCACGTGGTCCACCGCGGCGGCGACCGCTGCCAGCCGACGCGCGACCTCGCCCTCCGGCGCCTGTGCCGAGAATCCGTGCGGGAATTCCTCGGCAATGAAGCCGGTGGAAAGCTTGCCCTCGCGCCAGCGCGGATGATTCATCAGCGCCGAGAGGAACGGAATGTTGTGCCTGATACCATCGACATAAAATGAGTCGAGCGCCGTCGATTGCGCTTCTATGGCGGCGGCGCGCGAGGGGGCGTGGGTGACGAGCTTTGCAATCATCGGATCGTAGTAAATCGAGATCTCTCCGCCTTCCTGCACACCGGTGTCGTTGCGGACGGTGATGCCAGCGGCTCTGCTCTCGGCCGGTGGCCGATATTTGACCAACCGACCGATCGAAGGAAGGAAGTTGCGGAACGGGTCTTCCGCATAGACACGCGACTCCACGGCCCACCCGGTCAGCGTGACATCCTTTTGGGTAAGCGCCAGCTTCTCACCGGCCGCAACGCGCAGCATCTGCTCGACGAGATCGATGCCGGTGACGAGTTCAGTCACGGGATGCTCGACCTGAAGTCGCGTGTTCATCTCGAGGAAATAGAAGCTCTTGTCCTGGCCGGCGACGAATTCGACGGTACCGGCGGAATCGTAGTTCACCGCCCTCGCCAGCGCGACCGCCTGCTCGCCCATCTTGCGCCGTGTAACCTCGTCGAGAAGCGGCGACGGCGCCTCCTCGATGACTTTCTGATTGCGTCGCTGGATCGAACATTCGCGTTCGCCGAGATAAATGACGTTGCCATGCTTGTCGCCGAGCACCTGGATTTCGACGTGTCGGGGATCGACGATGAATTTCTCGACGAAGAGACGGTCATCGCCGAACGAGGCCTTGGCTTCGGCCTTCGCCAGGTTATAGCCCTCGGCGACTTCGGCGGGCGAATAGGCAATGCGCATGCCCTTGCCGCCGCCACCCGCGGAAGCCTTGATCATGACCGGATAGCCGATCGCGTCCGCAATCTTCACGGCGTGCTTGCCATCCTCGATCACGCCAAGAAATCCAGGGACGGTCGAAACGTCGGCCTTCGCGGCGGCCTTCTTGGACTCGATCTTGTCGCCCATCGCGGCGATCGCACCCGGATTGGGACCGATGAACACTATCCCGGCCTTGGCCAAGGCACGCGGAAACGCCTCGCGCTCGGACAGGAATCCGTAACCGGGATGCACGGCCTGAGCGCCGGTCTTGCGACAGGCCTCGACGATCTTGTCGATCACGAGATAGCTTTCCGCGGCCGCCGGCGGACCGATCGGCACAGCCTGGTCCGCCATTTCGACGTGAAGGGCGTCACGGTCAGCCTCGGAGTAGACGGCAACCGTCTCGATCCCCATCCTTCGGGCCGTCTTGATAATCCGGCAGGCGATCTCGCCGCGATTTGCGATCAAAATTCGTTTGAACATTTGCTGACTTGCTTGCAACCGTATCCTATCGTGGCGGGGTTCGTTTACGAAGGTCAGAACAAAGGGAAACGCTGGGGTAGGACCCGGTCCCAACAATCTGGCACGCGGGGGCGGACGTAACAATTCCGTCGTACAGCAAAACCGGGCGGAGGCAACGGCTGATATGCCCGATATCGGATTCTCCAATGGCCCTTTTGACCGGTCCTGCGCCGGGGCTCGTCCCGCGCCGGCCAAAGCGCTGCGGTTTGGCCCGAACTTCATTTCCACATAGAATTCGCCGATCGAGCCTCCCTGTCATGAGAGCCCTGATGTGCACGCGTTGGTTTATCCCGGTACTTTCGGTTATCGTCGCCGGTCAGGCGCTCGCCGCGGGCCCTGTCGTCCGGGACGGCGGGACCATCGATCTGGCCGACGTGACTTACCGGCTGGATGGCATCGACGCGCCCGCATTGGACCAGGTTTGCATCGACGACCACGCAGACGCGTGGGCTTGCGGTACCGACGCCCGCGATCAATTGGTCCGCCTGATTGGGGATCGCGAGGTTCACTGCGAGGATCGCGGCCTCGATGCGACCTACAAGAAGTGGCACGTCGGCGCCTGCACCGTGGAAGGCCAAACTGCAAGTCTCAGCCAGCTCCTTGTCCGCCAGGGATTGGCCATCAATCTGAACCGCACCACGGGCGGCCCGTTCAGGGATGACGAGACCGACGCAAGAGACAACCGTCGAGGGTTATGGAAAGGTTGTTTTGTCGCGCCGAGGGAATTTCGGGACGGGCGGCGGGACGGCGCCCTGCTCGGTGGGGCATGCCGCGCCGACAAGGATCGCGAGATACGCGAGGTGTTGTTTCCTTACGAGCCCGCGATGCCCGCCGGTTGCAGCATCAAGGGCAAGTATGCCCTTCGCGCGCATGTCACGGGAAATATCGGGATTTATCACACGCAGATTTGCCGCAGCTACCCTGCGATGACCCGTCCTGATCGCTGGTTCTGCTCGGAAGACGATGCCAGGGCCGCCGGATTTCGCAGGGCGTACAACTGCCGCCCAATCACGCGCCCGCGCATTTAAATCTTTCAAACGGGGCCAACCATGTCGACAATCAAGAGCGATGCGAGCTTCAGCCTGCTGACCGGCAACACCATTGCCACGATCCCGTTCAAGGGGGGAAGCATCATCTTCCGCGAAGGCGACGAGGCGCGCGAACTTTTCGTGATCAGGAGCGGCCACGTTCGAATCCAGATCGGCAATCGGACGATTACGGAGCTTGGCGTGGACAGCATTTTCGGCGAAATGGCGCTGATCGACAGCGAGCCGCGCAGCGCGACCGCGATTGCACTGACCGATGCGGAGCTGGTTCCGGTGTCCGAGAAACAATTCCTGTTTCTGGTCAGCGAAACACCTTACTTTGCTCTCAAGGTCATGCGCGTTCTTGCCCAGCGCCTGAGAGCAACGAACAAGACGTTCGGCTAGAGCATTTCAAGCGAAGCGGAAACCGGTTGGCGTGAAGAAGACGCCTCAAAACAAGAGAGTAGAGCCCGGCTTTGATTCAATCAAAACCGGCTCTGGAGTGCTTTTGCCGGCGCCGAACGGCTGTGACAATTTCGTCGTATCGCGACCCTAAACAAGGACTTCGGCGGAAGAACCGTCAATCCAACTCGTCGGGAGATTTGAATGCGCGCTGCGCCGGTGTTGCTGACTGCTGGATTGTTTCTGTTGCTCGCCGGCACGGCGTTTGCGCAAAACAATACCTCCCACAACATCGTCCTGTTCGTGCCCGACGGGTTGCGCGGGCGGACCGTGACGCCCGAGACGGCACCGGCAATGGCCGCCATTCGCGACAACGGGGTCAATTTCATCAATTCCCATTCCCTGTTTCCAACCTTCACTACCGCCAACGCATCAGCGCTGGCCACCGGTCACCACCTCGGGGACACCGGAGATTTCTCCAATACAATCTATACAGGCTATCCCGTGGGTCCTGCGGAGGGTTCAGTCACCCCGTTCCTCGAAGTCGACCCGATCATCCTCGACGTGGATGAGCACTTTGGCGGCAACTACCTGAACGAGGAAACGATACTGAAGATGGCGCGCGCCAGGGGTTTCAGCACGGCCGCGCTCGGCAAGCTCGGACCCACGCTGATCTTCGATCACACCGACAAGATCGGCACGGAAGGTTTGCATTCCATCGTGATCGACGACGCCACTGGCGGCAAGAACGGGGTTCCGCTTTCGGAGGAAATGAAAACCGCCCTCGCAAAGGCCGGTCTTCCGCTCGCAACGCCTCCACGCGGCGAAAACAGCAAGGCGGGCGACGCCAGGACCGCGGGCACCCTGGTGGCGAATACGGCCCAGCAGGTCTACTTCGTGGACGTCGCCAGCAAGGTCGTGCTGCCAATGTTCAAGGCACGCAACAAGCCGTTCGTGATGGTGTTCTGGTCACGCGATCCCGATGGCAGCCAGCATAATCAAGGCGACAGCCTCAACGCTGTGACGCCCGGAATCAACGGCCCCACTTCATTCGCCGGCATCAGAAATGCCGACAACAACCTGGCTCAATTGCGCAACGCGCTCGACGAACTCGGGCTTGCCGCCAACACCAACATCATCATCGCTTCCGACCATGGCTTCTCGACGATCTCGAAGGAGAGCAAGACGAGTCCCGCGGCAAAAATTGCTTATGACGACACACCGGAGGGTTTCCTGCCCCTTGGTTTTGTCGCCATCGATCTCGCCAAGGCGCTCGATCTGCCGCTGTTCGATCCGAACGACAAAAACATTCCACTCGTCGCCAATGCTCACCCCAAGGCCGGCAACGGCCTGCTGGGACAGAATCCGGCGAAGCCGGATCTGGTGGTTGCCACCAACGGCGGGTCGGATCTGATCTATTTGCCGAAGGGCGGCAGGAAGCTTGCCGAGCGCACCATCAAGGCGTTGCTGGAACAGGACTACGTCAGCGGATTGTTTGTCGACGACCGCCTGGGGCGCTTTGCCGGCACGTTGCCGCTGTCGGAGATCGGACTAAAGGGCAAGGCGGTGACGCCTACTCCCTCAATCGTGGTCAATTTCCGCTCTTACGTGGCGGGATGCGACGAGCCGACCAACTGCTCTGTCGAGGTCGCCGACACCGTGCTGCGTCAGGGCCAGGGCATGCACGGCAGCTTCGGCCGCGGCGATACCCTCAATTTCATGGCGGCGGTCGGGCCCGACTTCAAATCCGGCTATATCGATCCATTGCCGGTCAGCAACGCAGACGTCGGCATTACCATCGCCCAGCTCATGGGCTTACACCCGGCCAATGCGGGCGGCCTGACAGGGCGGGTGATGTCGGAGGCATTGCCGAATGGAATAATCCCCAAAGCAGCAAGCAGCACCATCGTGTCGCAACCGGCCGCCAATGGCCTGAGGACGGTGGCGAAATTCCAGCGGGTCTTGTCCCAGCGCTATTTCGATGCCGCAGGTTTTCCCGGCCGCACGGTTGGGCTCGATGCGGATGCCGGCAAGCAAAAAACTGCGGGGCGATAACCGCCAACCCGTCAGCCTTGGCTTGATTCACATCCCGATGTCGAAAACGTTCGGCAACTGCGCAAAGGCGCCGACGATGGTTGCGACCAGCGCCATCAAGGTGCGGTTACGGCGGCGGTTGCCGCGCATTTGGCTCGCGATCCACTCCAGCACCTCGCCGTCGACGTTGGCGTTCCGCACCGGCGCCCAGCTCTCGATTGCCGTTTCCGGCGACAGGGCTACGGTGCGGGGCGGCACCGGCAGGCCGGATGCGGAGGCCGCGTGATGCACGACCGCCTTGGCGAGCAAGTCGTCGAAACGGCCATTGTCGCTGCGCTCGGCGGCCGCCTCGTTGATCTCGAACAGCGCTTCGGCTTCCGCACGGCTAACGGGCTGGTCATCGACGGCGGTCGCCGTAAGAATGCGGGCGCACCAGGCGGCGTCATCGGCGTCAAGCGCACGGGAGAAATGAACGCGGCCCTTCGTGGTGGGTCCTTCACCGGTGATCACGCCATCGCGCACGATATTCAGCGCGAGTGCTGCGGTGTTACGGCAGGAGATTTTTGACGGTTCGACCTTTGATGCTTCGAGGGCGGTCGATTCAAGAAGGGAAGCCAACGGGGCAGACATCGGGGCAGACATCGGAAGTTACTCTTCTGGTTTCTTGTTCTGGGCCAGCATTTGCGCGCAGGCGTAAACGAGCGGTTAAAGATTCGGAACTTGCTTTGCGAGGGTTTTAGGGGGTGGCGGATTTGTCGCTATGGGCTCGCTTGCAGGTTTCGAAGGGGACGCAAAATGGTGTGGCTTATTGAGATGCACAAGCGGCAAGATCGAGGCAGGTTCGAGTTCCTGCAAGGCTGTGGCTCTTTCGTCGTATAGGCAGAATACGAAAGAACATACTAGGATGCAGCCGCTTGATAGAACAATCTTCCTTTTTATCCGTGGCCGTTCAACTGCGGTAGTTGCCCTCCTATACTTCGACGAACCAATTCATCCACAACTTGAACGATGCGAGGCGATCTCATGGCACTCCCGATAGGCGCTGTGGCCCCCGATTTCGAGGCCGAAACCACCGAAGGTAAAATCAAATTCCATGATTGGATCGGCAACAGTTGGGCGCTGTTGTTCTCCCATCCAAAGGATTTCACGCCGGTTTGCACCACCGAGCTTGGCGCGCTCGCCAAGCTGAAGCCGGAGTTCGACAAGCGCGGCGTCAAGCTGATCGGGCTGAGCGTCGACCCCGTCGAAAATCACACCAGGTGGTCGGAGGATATCCGCGAGACACAAGGCGCGGCGCCGAACTATCCGATGATCGGCGATACCGATTTCAACGTCTCGAAGCTGTATGACATGCTGCCGGCTTCGACGTCCGGTGATGTTTCCAAGCGCACCGCCGCCGACAACCAGACGGTTCGCAACGTCTTCGTCATCGGACCGGACAAGAAGATAAAACTGGTGCTGGTCTACCCCATGACCACGGGACGCAACTTCCAGGAGATACTGCGAGCGATCGATTCGTTGCAGATGACCGCGAAGCATCGCGTCGCCACGCCCGCCGACTGGAAACAGGGCGAGGACGTAATCATCGCCGGCTCGGTCTCCGACGACGAGGCCAAGACCATCTATCCCGCGGGCTGGAAGGCACCGAAGCCCTATATTCGGATCGTTCCCCAGCCGAAGTAACGGCAGTTCTCGTCCAGCGGACAATCGAATGCCCGGCGTCATGCCGGGCGTTCGCGTTCTTCCTGGATCAAATCCGAGGTGCGATCCGGGTTGCAACCAGGAACCCCACTGTCGACGATAGCGCGGTGACGAAAGCCCCCCAGGACACATCGAGCAAGACCACCAGCCAGGTCCAGTGCCTGAGCAGGGACAGCGAGGTGAGTTCGAAGGTCGCGTAGCAGAACAATCCAAATAACCCGCCATAAAGCAGGGTTGACCGCCAGGTGGTCCCCGCCGGCCCGCTGACGAAAACCAGAACTCCCGCGACGTAGAGAAGATAAAACAGGATCGCCGGCACGAGCCTGATCTCGCCCAGCATGTCACCGACTTGCGAGGCGAAGAAGGCTTTGGCAACCGTGCCCAGGAACAGGAAATCGGCTGGAACGAGCACGATCAACGTAGCGAGATAAAGAAAAACGTACCGTTTCAAGAGCTTCTCCTGCACTTTTCGCGCGTGAGCCATCTTGTAGTACGGATCAGTTTAGGCGGAGTTGCAATATGCCGACCACGTGGATCCCGCGCGACGTTGATGAGTTTATCGCCTGATGGCCAGTCAATCTGCCCCGCCCTGCATTGTCTGGTTTCGCAGCGACCTGCGTATCTCCGACCATCCCGCCTTGCACGCTGCCGCGAGCACGGGCCAGCCGGTGATCTGTCTCTACGTCTTGGATGAGCTCGGCCACTTTCCGGCGGCGCGCCCCCCTGGCGGGGCGTCGCGCTGGTGGCTCGCGCAATCGCTGAGGGCCTTGCAGAAGAGCCTCAAGGCGGTTGGCAGCACGCTTGTGCTTCGCAAGGGACCCGCCGCAAGGGTGATCGCTGAGACAGCGCGCGAGGCCGGCGCGAACACGGTGTTCTGGAACGAGATTGCACAGGCACCGCTCCAGGCGCAATCCAGCGCGGTCGTGGCGGCGCTCAAGGAAATCGGCGTTGAATCGCAACATTACGGCGGCGATCTGTTGGCCTCTCCCGCCGACATCCGCACCAGGGACGGTCGGGGTTTGCGGGTTTTCACGCCGTTCTGGCGCAGGGTGCGCGCTTTGGGCGACCCGCCCGAACCCCTGCCTGTGCCCGGGAGACTGCGCCCCGGACCGAACCTTTCAGGCGATACGGTTGAGAGCTGGCATCTCGAGCCGACAAAGCCAGACTGGGCAGGCGGCCTGCGCGATACCTGGACGCCGGGCGAACTGGCGGGGCAAGGACGGCTGAGAAGCTTTCTCGAAACCGGTGTGGCCGGCTATGCCGCCAGGCGCGACCGCCCCGACCAAAATCACACCTCCAGGCTATCGCCGCACCTTCGGTTCGGAGAGATCAGTCCGCGTCAGGTCTGGCACGCCGCCCGATTTGCCGCGGCCGAGCGGCCATCCCTGTCAGACGACATCGAAAAGTTTCTCAGCGAATTGGGCTGGCGCGAATTCTGCCACCACCTTCTCTTTGACGTGCCCGACCTTGCAGAGCGCAATCTGCAGCCCTCCTTCGATGCCTTCCCCTGGAGGCGGGACGAGGCGGCCCTTGCCGCCTGGCAGCGCGGCCAAACCGGGTATCCCCTCGTCGATGCCGGGATGCGTGAGCTTTGGCACTGCGGCGTCATGCACAACCGTGTGCGGATGGTGGTGGCGTCGTTCCTGGTCAAGCATCTCCTGATCGATTGGCGCGAGGGCGAAAAGTGGTTCTGGGACACGCTGGTCGATGCCGATCCGGCCAGTAATCCCGCCAATTGGCAATGGGTTGCCGGCTCCGGCGCCGATGCCGCCCCCTATTTCCGTGTCTTCAATCCCATCCTGCAGGGGGAAAAGTTCGATCCGGACGGCGTTTATGTCAGGCGCTGGGTAAGGGAACTCGCACAATTGCCGGCCAAACTGATCCACCGGCCGTGGAGCACCTCACCGATCGAGCTCAAGAGCGCAGGCATCGATCTCGGCGGGACTTATCCCGAACCGATCGTCGATCACGGCTGGGGCCGCGAGCGCGCGCTGAAGGCCTACGCAAAGGTCCGCGCAGCGCCGTCGCTTTGACAGCACGAAGAATCCCGCTATCGTTGTAGCGTCGATAAACCCTGGGGGAATGACATGGACGACGAAAAACCCATCAGCGAACCGATGCCTGAGGCGATGAGCCCGCCGGCGGAGCCGCCCAAAATGGCTGCCAAGCCTGCGGTCAGAAAGGCAAAGAAGAAAAAGGCCGCCAAGAAAGCAGCGTCGAAGAAGAAAGCAGCGAAGAAATCCAAGAAGGCAGCGAAAAAATCTTCCGCCAAAAAAGCGAGCAAGAAGGGCGGCAAAAAAGCTGCCAGGAAGAAAAAGAAGGCGAAAAAGTCAAGGCGCTGAAACAACGCGCTACAACGCGGAAAGCGCGTTCGCTGAGAACATGCTCAGACAATGAGCTAAACGCGCGTTCTGTATGAAGATGTCGCGCCTGGTTTGGTGTCGCCCAAGACCCCCGGAATTAAAGCCGGGGGTTTTTGCTTTCGCTTCGATCAGATTGCTGCTCGCCTGTTGACCAGAAACACCGCGGCGGCGCAGGCGATCATGCCAATGACCGCTACCGCGTCGAGCCGCTCGCCGAACAGAACATAGGCCATCAGGGCCGTCACGGCTGGCACCAGATAAAACAGGCTCGCCACTGAAGTTGCGGCCGAACGGCGGATCAGCCAGTACAACAGTCCAATCGACCCGATCGAAAGCATGACCGCAAGCCAGGCTACCGAGAGCACAAACTCCCGGGTCCAGTGCACCACCCGCTCCTCGAACAGGCCTGCGCCGATGGCGAAGAAAATCGTCACCGCAATGTATTGGACCAGGTTTCCGGCCCGCCAATCGATCTTGTTGCAATAGCGCCGCTGGTAGAGCGTGCCCAGGGTGATGCTGACCAGCGACACGCCGGAGGCGAGCCAGCCCCAGCCCGCCTCTCCGCTCATGGGTCGATTGTGCAGGATCAGCACCACGCCGGCGAGCCCGAGCACGAGCCCAGTCCATTGCATGGCGGTGACGCGCTCGCCAAGCCAGCGATTGGCCAAGGTCGAGGTCAAGATCGGCTGCAGGCCGGGAATCAGCGCCGAGAGGCCGGCCGGAATGGTGTGGGCGATCGCAACCGCAGTTCCGCCAAGATAAAATCCGTGAACGAGAATTCCCGCGACCACGCTGTGAAAAATACCGGCGCGGTCCGGCCATGGCGGCCTTGCCACCACGACGATGATCGCCATCATCGCCACCACGACCGCCATCCGAATTGTCAGATAGGACAGCGGCTCGGCGCTATTGAGCACATATTTCGTGGCGATGAAGCCGGTACTCCAGAGCACGACAAAAATCGCCGGCGCCGCGCGCGCGGCCAATTTTTCCAAGTCTTTGCTCATTTGCGGCCTTGATTGCCTGAACATATTCTGTCCGGCAATCGTGAAACGCTTGGGTCGCTCGCCCGCTATCGCATAACGGATACCCGGGAGCCGAACCGCCCGCCGCGGCTTCTTCGCTACACGGAAGGCCCATGAAACTGAATTTCGTCACCATCGACGTCTTCACCGGCACGCAGTTTGCCGGCAATCCGCTTGGCGTGGTCCTCAACGCGCAAGGGCTATCTGGCGGGCAGATGCAGGCGATTGCCGCCGAATTCAACTTGTCGGAAACAACGTTCGTGCTTCCACCCAAGGACCCTGCGCATACCGCGCAGGTGAGAATCTTCACCCCTCGCTATGAAGTTCCGTTTGCCGGCCATCCCAACGTCGGCACCGCCTTTGCCCTGGCCCGCGCCGGGTCGTGCTACGGCCGCGCCGTCGGCAGCGCTGGTGTCATCTTCGAGGAGAAGGCCGGACTTGTCCCGATCTCGTTGCTGAAGGACGGAACGACCGTTACGGGAGCACGGCTCGCCTCTCCGCAACGGCTGACGCTTGGCGCGGAAGTGCCGGTCGAGCTGATCGCTCGCGCCTGTTCGTTGGCGGTGGACGATATCGAAATACGAAATCACCCACCCCTCATTGCCTCCTGCGGCACGCAATTCATCGTGGCCGAGCTGAAGGGCCGCGACAGGCTTGCCACGGCAACGGCGCGCACGGACATCTTCGCGCGCGATATCGCAAATCCGGCAACCGGCCTTTTCGTCTATACTCACGTGGCAGAAAGCGGACTAGATATTCGCGCGCGCATGTTTGCTCCCCTTCACGGCATTCCCGAAGACCCTGCAACCGGCAGCGCCAACGTCGCCTTGATCGGGCTTTTGGCACATTTGCGGCCGGAGCCGGACTTGCGGATTTCAAAAACCATCGCGCAAGGCGTGGAGATGGGGCGCCCGAGTCTTCTGCAGGCGGAGGCCGAAAAGAGGCAAGGCATCGTGACCGCGACCTATATCGGCGGGCGCTGCGTGCCGGTGATGTCGGGGACGCTGGAACTGGTGTAAAGGTTCACCACTCTTCCGGACAGGGATCGACGATCTTCCAGAGTTCTTCGCCGTTCTTGATTTTCTTCATTTCGTTGGTGAGCCCGCCGTTGCGGCGGATCCAATCTCTCACTGTTTCAGGGTA
>Ga0075029_100001921_pt1 | contig 11831 bp, 12 predicted proteins | sample LitLauG_LLR_2013_FD_71391 | JGI IMG/M metagenome (GOLD analysis project Ga0075029, IMG submission 71391) | Freshwater sediment microbial communities from North America - Little Laurel Run_MetaG_LLR_2013 | ecosystem: Environmental > Aquatic > Freshwater > Creek > Sediment | place: USA...
GCGGAGCGCCGGAGCGCACCACCTTGCACGGTTCCTTCACGGCTGCCGACGCCACCGACCCCAAGCCCACCGTCAAGCCGAGCACCATCAGCGTGGCACCCGCGGCGAACACCGTCCCGCGCAGCATCCTGAACGTCCACATGTTTCCATCCCCCAGACACTTGGTGCGGACGAACACAGGCGCCGCCCGCGATCTGCGACCGATCATCGCACCATCGCGCGCGCGACGTCGCCACGGAGCACGATCACGCTGTTATCTTCGTCGCATGACGCGCGAGGAGGCCGTGGCCGAGGCGCACCCGGCATCCCCCGCTTGACCGGGCACCGCGCCATCGCGTGCGCCCTACTCGCGCTGGCGCCTCTCAGCGGCTGCGGCGCGGGCTCATCCGCAGGCGCGCGCTCTCAGGACACCCAAGGGCCGCGCGCGGGCGCCACCGACGCGACGGCCGTGACGGGCAGCTCCGGCGCGAGGCAGCCGTCGTGTACGCCGAGCGCGCGGGCGGTTTGCATCGCGGCGGCACAGGGCGGGCGCACGGTGAGCGCGCGCGTGGGCTGGAAGGTGACGCTCGCGCTGCACGCGCCGGGCAGGGTGTTCGCCGCGCCGACGCGCTCGGGCGCGAACGTGCTGCGCGCGCTCGCGCCGGCACGAGTGCTCGGGGGCGCGGTGCAGGCCTCCTACCGCGCGATCGCGCCGGGGCGCGCGCTGCTGCGCGCCACCGAGCGCCCGCTGTGCCGCGCGCACCGCGCGTGCCCGCAGTTCATCGCGCTGTGGCAGGTCGCGGTGCTCGTCAGCGCGAGCCGCCGGCCATAGCCGGCAGGATGACGAGCGTGTCCCTCTCGGTGACGGGCGTGTCGAGCCCGTCGAGCACGCGCACGTCCTCGTCGTTCAGGTACACGTTCACGTAGCGGTTCAGCTCGCCCTCGGCCGAGAACAGCTGGCTCTGCGTGGCGGGGTGGCTGGATGCGAGGTCGCGCAGCACCTCGCCGACGTTGGCGCCGGAGGCGCCCACCTCCTTCTCGCCGCCGACGGATGCCCGCAGCACGGGGGGGATCTTGACCGTGGCCATATCGCTGGTGCAGGCTAACCGGCTGCGGCGCAGAATGCCTCGTAGTCGGGGAACACGCCCATCTCCTCGTCCGCGATCTCCTCTGGATCGCGCGAGCAGATCGGGCACTCGGGGTCGCGGTGGACCTTGACCTCGGTGAGCGTCGCGCCGAGCGCGTCGTACAGCAGCAGGCGCCCGATCGCGGGCTCGCCGATGCCGAGGATCAGCTTGACGACCTCGGTGGCCTGCAGCAGCCCCATCGTGCCTGGCAGCACGCCGAGCACGCCGTTGGCGCCGCAGGAGGGTGCGAGCTCTGCGGGCGGCGGCTCGCGGAAGAGGCAGCGGTAGCACGGGCCGTCGTAGGGTTTGAAGACCGACAGCTGCCCGTCGAAGCCGAGGATCGAGGCTGACACCACGGGGATCCTCAGGCGCACGCTCGCGTCGTTGAGCAGGTAGCGCGTGGGGAAGTTGTCCACGCCGTCGACGACCACGTCATAGCCGTCGATGATCTCCATGATGTTGCCGGCGTCGATGCGCGTCTTGTACTTGACCACCTCCACATCGGGGTTGAGCGCGTGGATGGACTCCTCAGCGGAGTCGACCTTGGGGATGCCGATGCGCTGGTTGGAGTGGATCACCTGGCGCTGCAGGTTGGAGAGGTCGACGTCGTCGTCGTCGACGATGCCGAGCGTTCCGATGCCCGCCGCAGCGAGGTACAGCGCGGTGGGCGAGCCCAGTCCGCCCGCCCCCAGCAGCAGCACCTTGGCGTCGAGCAGCTTCTGCTGGCCCTCGGTGCCGATCTCGGGGATCAGCAGGTGGCGCGAGTAGCGCTCGCGCTGTTCGGCGGTGAGCGCGCGCGGGACCTCCACTTCGTAGCCGCGGTCCTTCCACAGCGTGATGCCGCCCGTCATCGAGCGCACGTGCTCATAGCCGAGGTCCTCCTGCAGCGTGCGTGCCGCGTAGGCGGAGCGCGCACCCGAGGCGCAGTACAGGATCAGCTCCGCGGAGCGATCCGGCGCGACGCTCTCGATGCGCGACTCGAGGTGCCCGCGTGGCACGCTCTTCGCGCCGGGAAGATGACCCGTGGCGAACTCTTCGCTGCCACGAACGTCGAGGATCGTGACGCCCTCCTGGAGCAGTTCATTGACCTCGGACGGGTCGACCTCATCGATCTGGCTCTTGACGCGACGGAGAAGCTCCGCACCGGAGGGGCTCATATCGAAACTCCTAAACCACGGTCGGGATTCATGGACTTCACAAAGTGTAGCGCCAAGGCGCACGGCTTTGAAGGCCTGCCGTACGCTCAGCGCGTGGGTCGCACGGCACCTCCGCGGACACCTGCGCGCCGCGCCGCGATCGCGCTCGCGATCGCGCTCGCGCTCGCCTCCTGCAGCGCCTCCCCCAGCCCGCGCGCGAGCACCGCGACAGGCTCGCTGACGGGCTTCGATGGCGCCGCGCTGCCCGCGAACGGGCCCGTCCACGGCTTCGCGCTGACCGATCAGGACGGCGCGCACGTGTCGCTGTCGAGCTACCGCGGGCGTGTCACGCTGCTGAGCTTCCTGTACCCCGGCTGCGGCGCGCCATGCGTGCTGATCGCACAGCAGATCCGCGGCGCGCTCGATGAACTGCGAGACCCCCCGCCGGTGCTGATCGTGAGCGCGCAACCTGCAGCCGACTCGCCCTCCGCGGCGCGGCGCTTCCTCGCGGAAGTCGGCCTGAGCGGGCGCGCGCTGTATCTCACGGGCTCGCTCGCGCGGCTCGGTGCGCTCTGGCGCGAGTACCGCGTGAAGCCAGCGAGCGCGGGCAGGGCGGCGTTCGCGAGCTACGCGGGCGTGATCGTGCTCGACCGCCGCGGCAGCGAGCGCGTGCTGTTCGAGCAGGAACAGCTCTCGCCGGAGGGCCTCGCGCACGACATCGAAAGGGTGCGCCGCGAATAGCGCCGCGCCCCCGGCGCGCGCGATCGCTGCTGATACCCTAGCTCGCAGGTAGGAAATACGACGATGATGTTCTCAACAAAGGCCGAGTACGGCGTGCGCGTGATGGTGGAGCTTGCTCGCAGCGCGCGCGAGGCGCCCGTGCCGCTCGCCGAGATAGCGGCCGCGGACGGCCTCCCGCTGGCCTATCTCGAGCATCTCGTGGCGCGCCTGCGCAAGGCCGGGCTCGTGGACTCGCGGCGCGGCTCGCGCGGTGGCTACATGCTCGCGCGCGACGCGGAGCAGATCACGATGGCGGAGGTGGTGGAGGCGCTCGAGGGCTCGATCGCGCCGATCGAGTGCATCTCGCAGGCGCCCGACGGCTCGATCGTGTGCTCGCGCGAGTCCGACCCCACGCACGCGTGCCCGACGAAGCTGCTGTGGACGCGCGTGCGCCACTCGATCGTCAAGACGCTGCGCGAGACGACGCTCGCCGACCTGCTCGCGGCCTCTGGCGTGCCGGCCGGCGCGGGCGCTCTCGCGCCGCTGCAGATAGCGCCTCTGGGCGCGGGCGCGAAACCAATGACGACAGGAATGTGAGAAAGGAGAACATGGCCGACCTCGAGATCAAGGACCTGCACGTGCGCACGGAGGAGCGGGAGATCCTGCGCGGCGTGGACCTGGAGATAAACCGCGGCGAGATCCACGCGCTGATGGGCCCGAACGGATCGGGCAAGTCGACCCTCGCGAACACCCTGATGGGCCACCCCTCCTACGAGATAACCCAGGGGTCGATCGCGTTCAAGGGCGAGGACATCACCGAGGCAGAGCCGCACGAGCGCGCAAAGGCGGGGCTGTTCCTGGCGTTCCAGTACCCGGTGTCGATACCGGGCGTGTCGGTCGCGAACTTCCTGCGCATGGCGATCAACGCCAAACGCGAGGAGCCGATCCAGGTGAAGGAGTTCCGCACGCAGCTGCAGCACGCGATCGAGCTGCTCGACGTCGATCGCGCGTTCACCTCGCGCCACCTCAACGACGGCTTCTCGGGCGGCGAGAAGAAGCGCGCGGAGATACTGCAGATGGCGATGCTGATGCCCGACGTGGCGATCCTGGACGAGACCGACTCGGGCCTTGACATCGACGCGCTGCGCACGGTCGCGGAGGGCGTGCAGAGGCTGCACGACGAGCAGGGGCTGGGTGCGCTGATCATCACCCACTACCAGCGCATCCTGCACTACGTCGCGCCGGGCTTCGTGCACATCCTGATGGACGGCCGCATCGTGCTCGAGGGCGGCGTGGAGCTGGTGGAGCGCCTTGAGCGCGAGGGCTATGACGAGATCCGCCGGGAGTACGGCTCCAACGGCGCGAGCGCCGCGCATGCCTGAGCTCGAGGAGTTCGCGAGCGACAACGGCGCGGAGCCCGAGCGCGACGCGCCGCGCGCGAAGGCGGGCCGCCACCGCGAGGCGACGCTGAACTACGCGCTCTCGGGCGCGGGAGCGGGCGACGGGCGCACGCTGCAGCAGCTGCGCGCCGCGGCGCGCGCGGCCTACGACGAGCTCGAGCTGCCGGTGTGGAGGCGCTCGGGCTTCTGGACGACGAGCCTGCAGGACCTCGACCTCGACGCGCTCGACCCGTTCGCGGGCGGTCCCGACACCCAGCCCGACGGGGCATCAGGGGAGGCACAGCAGCGCGTCCCCTCGCTGGTCGAGCGCACGCTGCCGCAGCGCGCGCGCGCCGGCAGGATCGTCCAGAGCGGCGACGCGGTGGTGCACGTGGAGCTCGACCCCGCGCTGCGCGAGCGCGGCGTGATCCTGTGCTCGCTGCAGGACGCGTTCCGCGAGCACCCGCAGCTCGCGGGCGAGTGGTACTCCAAGCGCCTGCCGATCGACCGGCACAAGCTCGAGGCGGCCAACGCGGCCTTCTGGCGCGGCGGTGCCTTCCTTTACGTGCCGGCGGGCGTGGCCGTGGAGGACCCCTTCGAGATCGTCTACGCGATCGAGCGGCCCGGCACGGCTCAGTTCGGGCGAACGCTGGTGGTGGGAGCACAGAACAGCGAGTTCCGCGTGCACGAGTACGACCTCGCGGAGGACTTCTCGGAGCATCCCGAGGGCTCGCGCCAGGCGCTGCACGCGGGCGCGTTCGAGCTGTACCTCGAGGATGGCGCGCGCTGCCGGCTCGCGCAGGTCCAGGACTGGGGCGCGGGCGAGGTGTTCGACGTGTCCACGCGCTTCGTGGGCGTGGGCCGCGACGCGCACTGCCACTGGCTGCCATCGTTGCTGGGCGGGCACCTCGTGCGCCATCACCTGGAGCTCGCGATCTGCGAGAAGGGCGGCGGGATGGCGTTCCGCGGGCTGTTCTTCGCGGAGGATGACGAGCACCTCGACGTGTTCGCGGTGGACCTGCATGAGACGGGCCCGTCGGAGGGCGACGTGCACTGGCGCGGGATCGCTACGGGCGAGAGCCGCGCGAGCTTCGAGGGCCTCATCAAAATCGACCCCGGCGCGCAGAAGACGCACACCTACCTGCAGATCCACACGATGATGCTCTCGCAGAAGGCGCGCATCGACGCGATCCCCTCGGTGCTCGTCTCCGCGGACGACGTGTCGGCGTCGCACGGCGGCACGGTGGGCGAGCTGGACGAGAGCTCGATCTTCTACATGCAGAGCCGCGGCCTGGATCGCGCGACCGCTGTGCGCGTGATCGTGGAGGGCTTCTTCGAGCCGCTGCTCAGCGAGCTCGCGGACGAGCCGCTCGCGGAGCTGGTGCGCGCGAAGCTCGCCGCGAAGCTCGCCGCGGCGCGCGAGGACATCGAGGCGTATGCGACCAGCCGCTGAGCTGTCGCTCGGGGTACGCGCGGACTTCCCGATCTTCGAGCGCGCGCGCGAGCGGCCGCTGATCTATCTCGACTCGAGCTCCACAGCGCAGAAGCCGCGCAGCGTGGTCGACGCTATGAGCACGCACCTGCTCGAGCACAACGCGAACGTGCACCGCGGCGTGTACGACCTCGCGCAGGAGGCCGACGCGGCCTTCGAGGACGCGCGCGCACGCATCGCAGCGTTCACCGGCGCGCAGGACCTCTGCACGGTCTTCACCAAGAACGTGACCGAGGCGATCAACCTCGTCGCCTACGCGTGGGGTCGCGCGCACGTGGGCGCGGGCGACGCGGTGCTGCTCACCCAGATGGAGCACCACGCGAACATCGTGCCGTGGCAGATCCTCTGCAGCGAGCGCGGCGCGAGCCTGCGCTACCTCGAGGTGGACGAGCGCGGCGAGCTCTCGATGCAGGCGCTGCAGTCGGAGCTCGAACGCGGCGACGTGCGCATCCTCGCCCTCGCGCACGTCTCCAACGTGCTGGGCACGATCAACCCCGTCGCCGAGATGGTCTCGCTCGCCCGCGCAGCGGGCGCGCTATCACTCATCGACGGCGCGCAGGCGGTGCCCCAGATGCCCGTCGACGTGGGCGCGCTCGGCGCCGACTTCTATGCGTGGACGGGCCACAAGGCCGTTGGTCCGACGGGCATCGGCGTGCTGCACGGCCGCAGCGAGATCCTGCAGGACATGGAGCCGTTCCTGACCGGCGGCGCGATGATCGCCTCGGTGGACCTGCAGCGCTCGAGCTGGAACGAGCTGCCGTGGAAGTTCGAAGCGGGCACGCCGCCGATCGCAGAGGCGGTGGGGCTCGGCGCCGCGGTGGACTACCTCGCGCGCCTGGGGATGGATAGCGTGCGCGAGCATGAGCTCGCGCTGACCGCGTACATGCTCGCCGGCCTCGAGGAGGTACCCGGGCTCACCATTCTCGGCCCTCCCGACGCTGAGCGCCGCGGAGGGCTCGCGTCGTTCACGCTGCAGGGCATCCACCCGCACGACGTCGCGGAGCTCGCGTCCCGCGCCGGCGTGTGCATCCGCGCGGGTCACCACTGCGCGCAGCCGCTGATGCGCTGCCTGGGCGTGAACGCGACCGCGCGCGCGAGCGTGGGCGTCTACAACGACAGCGCCGACATCGACGCGCTTACAGCTTCGCTGCGCGGCGCGCGCGAGGTGTTCGCGCTGGACGGCGCGGCTGCGTCACAGGGAGCGTGAGCAACATCGTGGACGACCTCTACCGCGACTACATCCTCGAGCACTACAAGCGCCCGCGCAACTTCGGCGAGCTCGAGCCCCACGACCTCGAGGCGCTCGAGCACAACCCGCTCTGCGGCGACGAGCTCGGCGTGCACATCCGCGTCAAGGACGAGCGCATCGAGGACCTGCGCTTCCACGGGCACGGCTGCGCGATCTCGCAGGCCGCCGCGTCGATCGCCTCCGAGGAGCTCAAAGGGATGGACCTCAGCGGGGTGCGCGAGCTCGGCGCCGACTGGGTGCTCGACCTGCTCGGGATCCCCATCTCGGCCACGCGGCGCAAGTGCGCGCTGCTCAGCCTCAAGGTCGTGCGCGGCGCCGTCACCGGCGATCACGCGTGGCCCGTGTGACGCCCCGCGCGGGCACCGCGCCGGCTTGCTCGCGCACGCATCGCGCGGGATCGCCCAAGCGGATCACGCCCGATTGCGGCTCTTCCCGGAGCGCCCCGCGTGCCGCGATAGAATTCCTACCGCGCAGCACAGGATTCCAACCTCAAGCTTCCAGCGAGGACTGACATGGCCACGATCGACCGCACGAAGACAGCCAAACCCAGCCCCATCGTCGAGGACGACCAGGGCCAGCTGAGAGCGCGCCAGGGCATCTCGCGCGAGGTCGTCAGCGAGCTCTCGAAGATCAAGGGCGAGCCCGACTGGATGGCTCAGAAGCGGCTGCGCTCACTGGAGATCTTCGAACGCAAGCCCGTGCCGAGGTGGGGACCCGACCTCGGTGGCCTGAACCTCGACGAGCTGGTGCTGTACTCCCCCCCCACCGCGGGCCGCTACAACAGCTGGGACGAAGTCCCGCAGGAGATGAAGCAGACCTACGAGGACCTCGGCATCCCGCAGGCAGAGCGCGAGCACCTCGCGGGCGTGATCGGCGTGTGGCGCCAGGAGCCCGTGTACGAGGGCCTGAAGGAGGAGTACGCAAAGCTCGGGATCCTGTTCTGCTCGATGGACACCGCGATCAGCCAGTACCCCGAGCTGGTGCAGAAATACTTCATGAACAAATGCGTGCCGCCGCAGGACAACAAGTTCTCCGCCCTGCACGGCGCCGTATGGTCCGGCGGCTCGTTCCTCTACGTGCCCAAGGGCTTGAAGGTGGACCTGCCGCTGCAGGCGTACTTCCGCATGGAGGGCGCCGGCGAGGGCACCTTCGAGCACACGCTGATCATCGCCGACGAGGGCTCCGAGGTGAACTACATCGAGGGCTGCACCGCGCAGACCTACAGCGTCAACTCGATGCACTCCGCCGTCGTTGAGATCTTCGTGCACGAGGGCGCCAAGGCGCGCTACACCACCGTGCAGAACTGGTCCAAGGACGTCTACAACCTCAACACCAAGCGCGCGATCGTCGACGCGCACGGCACCGTCGAGTGGGTCGGCGGGTCGATGGGCGCCAAGTACGTGATGCTCTACCCCGGCTCGTTCCTGATGGGTGAGGGCGCGCGCGCCGACCACCTCAACGTGGGCGTCGCGGGCAAGGGCGTGCACAAGGATACCGGCGCCAAGGTGGTTCACCTCGCGCCCAACACCACCTCGAACATCCTCGCCAAGTCGATCTCCAAGGACGGCGGCATCATGGGCTACCGCGGCCTCGTCAAGATGGGCCACAACTCGGCGGGCTCCAAAGCGCGCGTGCAGTGCGACGGGCTGATGATGGACGGGCTCTCGCGCTCGGACACGTGGCCCGACATCCAGATCCAGAACCCGCACGTGACGGTCGCGCACGAGGCGACCGTGGGACGCATCTCAGACGACCAGCTCTTCTACATGGGCTCGCGCGGCTTCACCGAGGACGAGGCCGCAGCGATGATCGTGAACGGCTTCATCGAGCCCGTCACCAAGGAGCTGCCGATGGAGTACGCGGTGGAGCTCAACAGGCTGATTCAGCTGGAGATGGTCGGCAGCATCGGGTGAGCGGCGCGATTCGCTGCGCCTGACTGTGTCCTCGGTCGCTCGCGTGCGCAGCACGCCACGCTCCCTGCGTCCTTGTCAGGCTTGCGTCTCGCGCCGCTCACGGGCGCCGCGTCTTGTGCCACGCGCTGTTTTCCGTCCCTCGCACAACGCTCCCCGCGTCCTTGTCATGCTGCGGCTCGCGCGGGGAGACGCGCTGCGCCGTGAGCGCCGGTCGCCCGCGTGCTCGGCACGCAGCGCCGCGGGCTGCTAGGACTCCGCTGACGTGCGTGCGCCGCATGACTCGATAGTCGCGCCGCTGTTTCCGGCGGGTCTTGAGTGGGTGAACGTGCCGGGCACGGGGATCGCGCTGGATTCCGCCGAGCAGGGGGCGAAGGGCGCCGCGGCGGCGGGACCCCCCGTCAGCGTGATCCAGCGCGGCAGGCCGATGCTGGTTGAGTTCTGGGACTTCTGCAGGCCGAACTCGATGCGCACGCTGCCCTACATGAAGGCCTGGCACGAGCGCTACTCGCCGCTCGGCCTGCGCGTGATCGGCGTGCACAGCCCGGGCTTCGAGCCCTCGCGCGCGCCGCAGGCGGTGCGCGACGCGGTGGCGCGTCTTGAGATCCCCTACATCGTCGCGATCGACAGCGAGATGCTCGTCTGGCAGGAGTACGAGAACCTCGGCTGGCCCGCGCGCTACCTGTTCGACGGTCGCGCGCGCCTGTTTCACTACCACCACGGCGAGGGCGCCTACGAGGAGACCGAGCTCGCGATCCAGGAGCTCGTCGGCGTGCAGCGCGAGCCGCTGCGCGCGCTTCGACCCGAGGATGCGCAGGGCGCGATGCTGGCGGCACAGACGCCCGACCGGGAGGGAGCCTACTCGGGGCCGTATCAGGCGGGCGGCGTGTGGGCGGTGCTCGACGGTTCGGGCACGGTGAGCGTCAACGGCGGCAGCGCGCGCGGCGGGCGTGAGGTGGCGGTGACCCACGCGGGCGCATACGCGCTGATCGAGCACGAGCGCAGCACCGCGGGCGAACTCGAGCTGTCACTCGGCGCGGGCGTGCGCTGCGTCGCGACCTGCTTCACCCCCGGCCTCGCCTGAGGGCGCGTTGCGCGCGGGCCTGAGCTGCTCGCGCGTGAAGTCCTGGAGCAGCCGCAGCACCACCGGCGGGCCGTCGTCCTCGACGAGCACGCAGCCTCCCGGCCAGTAGGGGCTCTCACCCGGCGTGCCCCGAAGGAAGATCGACGCGTAGGTCCAGCTGCCCGTGTTGATGAGACGCGCGCCCGCAGCGCTGCGCCACTCGCTGGCGTCGTCGCGCGGGAGCGGACCGGTGCGGTGGGTGTGGCCGAACACCACGTAGGCGTCGCCCAGGCCGAGCCTATCGGCCACCTCGCCCATCGCGCGCAGGCCCGCGCGGCGCAGCTCGTCGCTTGAGATGTCGCTGCGCAGCGGCCCGATCCCCGCGCGATTGAGCGTCGCGACGGCGAGCGGGAAGCCGGCCGCGAGCGCACGCCAGCGCAGCGCACGCAGGCGCGCGCGTCGCTCGCGCGAAATCCTCTCCCCGCGCGCGCCGCGCGCCGAGGCCGCGATGTCCCCGCCCTCTGCGCCGCCGAGCGCGCGCCACGTACCGAGCGTGGCGAGGCCGTTGAGTGCTGCGCCGGTGTGCGCCTCGCGTGCAACGGCGTCCCTCCACGCGAACACGGGCGCGCTGATCGCCTCGTAATCGTCCACCCCGTGCAGCGACGCGGGCGGGCGACGCAGCAACCGCATCATCACCCCCATGCTGAGGCGCTCGATGGTGGGGATCGTCAGGTGGCAGTCCAGGTAGTGCCCGTGCGTCGCATAGACGTCGGGGCGCACCCACAGCCCCGGGTAGGCGATCCTCACCTCTGCGGGGGCCGCCCAGCCGGCGATGCGCGCGAACACCGATGACGCCTGCGCGGGCTCGATCAGCTGCTCGGGCATGAGCGGCGCCGGCGCCGACTCCTCGCCACGGCGCGCGAGCCACGGTTCGACGAGCGCGTGGTCGTGGTTGCCGGCCGTGATCACGAGCTCGCGCCCGGCGAGCGCCGCGCCGAGGTCCTCGAAGAACGCCCTCGCCGCCGCGAGCGCATCGCGCAGCGGCCCGTGCCGCAGCTCGAGCACATCGCCGAGCAGGACCACGCGGTCAACCCCGTCGAGCGCCTGCAGCAGCGCCGCGCGCACCTCGCGCCGGCTCAGCAGGCCGCTCCCGGACAGGCTGCCCAGGTGAAGGTCAGAGACGATCAGCGTGCGCACCGGACTCCAAGGCTACCCGGCGCGCGCTCCAAAGCTCGCAACTCCTGCGCAAACCTCGCCACGATGAACCGCGACGTGCAGAAGTCGGCAGCGCTTACTGTAAAGCTTCACGCAAGCGGCAACCAACCAGCAGAAGGCAGGATCCCGAAATGATCTCCCGCACCGTCAGCGCCATACGGCACAACCTCGTCGCGTGGCTCGCGCTGTTCGTGGCCATGGGCGGCACGAGCTTGGCAGCGTCCCACTACATCATCAACTCCACCGCGCAGATCAGGCCGTCGGTGCTGAAGAGGCTGCACGGCGCGAGAGGCACGGCGGGCGCGAGGGGCGCCACCGGAGAAAGGGGCGTGACCGGCGCGCAGGGCAAGGAAGGCCTGGCCGGCAAGGGCGAAAAGGGCGAAAAAGGCGCGACCGGCCCCGAAGGCCTCAAAGGCCTAAAAGGCGAACGCGGTGAACCCGGCAGTCCGGGCGGTGAAAAGGGCGAAAAAGGCGAAAAAGGCGAAGGCGAATGGAAGGGTGCCTACTCCTCCGGCGAAACCTACTCGAAGGGCCAGATCGTCTCCGAAGCGGGCTCGACCT
>Ga0075029_100001923_pt1 | contig 11825 bp, 6 predicted proteins | sample LitLauG_LLR_2013_FD_71391 | JGI IMG/M metagenome (GOLD analysis project Ga0075029, IMG submission 71391) | Freshwater sediment microbial communities from North America - Little Laurel Run_MetaG_LLR_2013 | ecosystem: Environmental > Aquatic > Freshwater > Creek > Sediment | place: USA...
GCGCTGAAAATCACACCAGCGATCGTCGCGTCATACTTGGTGAACAGGTTGACCACCGCAGTAATGAGCAGCACTCCGGAAATTAGGGCCAGGCCGATAGGAATCTCGGTCTTGCCAAAGTGAATGTTGCCTGGGACTTTCCATTCGCGGTTTCCGGGCTCGGTGAAGCGCAACACGAGCACCGCGATGGACTTCATGGCAAAGCTCCAGATCACACCGAAGGCATAAAGCGCGGCCAATTTGTAGACATCGCCGCGGCTCAGGATGATGGTGAGCAGCTGCATTCCCACGATCAGATTGATGATCCGGTAGCTGGTGCCGTAGCGGTGATGGGGCTTTTGAAACCAACTGGTGAGGACGCCGTCTTCGGCGACGCGATTCAGAACGCCGTTGGCGCCGACGATGGAAGTGTTCTGCGCGCCCGCCAGAATCAATACGCCCACCAGCACGACAAAGCCGTGGAAGATGAGCTTCAGATAGATCGGCCCAGCCAGGTACATGGCGATGCCACCGATCAGGTTGGCGAAGAAGTTGGTCCGGACGCTGTCCGGGATAATCATCACGGCAAAAAATGAAACCAGTGAGGTGAACAGCAGGCTGTAGATGAAGATGACGGCGCCGGTCTTCTCCAGGTTCTTCAGCTTAGGATGTTCGATTTCGCGGTTGACCTGGGCGAGCGTTTCTTCGCCGCTCATGGCGAGCACCGAATGCCCGAAGCCGACGAAGGCAATGATCGAGATGAGAGCTGTGAACGGAAGATGCCGGAACCAAGCCGTGTCGAGCCAGCCGAGAGAGTCCTTGTTCAGCGGAACCACGCCCGCGTGAAACGGATTGGGCGGCAGCACGATGGGAGCGCGCAAGACCGTGATGGTGCACCAGATGAGAAGGATCACCACCATCACCGTGGTAATGGCCATGATCTGCAGCGCTTTCTGGCTGGATTCGTGCATTCCCTGAGTGTTTTTCCACCAGAAATAGATCACGACGATTACGGCCACTCCGGCTGCGAAATGATTGTCGGAGAAGTCCAGCGGACGATGCATGTACACGCCCATGTCCTTGATGAAGCCGGCCAGATACTGCCCGGCGGACACCGCGCTGATGGGCCCGGTCAGCACATAGTCGAAAAGCAGGGCTGAGACGGAGAACTTGGCCAGCGTTCCGCCCATCGCCTCCTTGACGACGCGATAGACTCCGCCGCGCACGAACATGCTGCTCGACTCGATATAGAGCGCGCGGACGGCATAGCTGAACAGCATGACGGCGAGGATGAACCAGGGCGCGCTTTTGCCGATGACGTTTTCGGCGTCGCCGCCGGCGTAGTAAGCGGAGGAGGCCAGGTCGGACAAAACAATCGCAGAGGCGCGCCAGAACGAGATGAAGGTCAACATCACCGTAGTGGCGACGAAGACCTTTACTGCCGGTTTGGACCCCTCAGCCGATGTGGCCATTCTCGAGAATGAATGCGTTCAGCGCGATGAGACAAACCTAGAAGATAGCACAGGCATGGGGCGGCCGCTCGTTTGCAGTTGTCCCCGTATTGGTTCGGATTGAAGATCTCAACTACAAAGGGCACGAAGTCACACGAAGGAGACACCTACGGAACAAATCCCTTCGTGATACTCCATGCCCTTCGTGGTTGATTCCTGTTCTCCTCGTCCCCTTTCGTCATTTTGCCTTCTCCTGCGCGATCCACTTATCGGTGCGCGCTTCGAGCATGTCCAGGGGTAATGTCCCGCCGTCGAGCATCTCGTCGTGGAACTTGCGCAGATCAAACTTCGGCCCCAACTCTTTCTTGGCGCGTTCGCGGAGTTCGCGGAACTTGAGCTGGCCGAGCTTGTAGCTGAGGGCCTGCGCCGGCCACGAAATGTAGCGGTCGGTCTCGGACTGGATGGTAGGCTCGTCGACGGCGCCCGACTTGCGGAAGAAGTCCACGACCTGGTCGCGGCTCCATCCTTTGGCGTGAATCCCGGTGTCGACGACCAGACGAACCGCGCGGAAAAGCTCAGAGGAAAGCCGCCCATAGTCGGAGACGGGATCCTGATAGAAGCCAACCTCTTTGCCGAGTTCTTCCGCGTAGAGGGCCCAGCCTTCGCCATACGCGTTGAAGAACAGACCGTGCAGGCGAAACTTCGGCAACCCTTCGAGCTGCTGCTGAACGGAAAGCTGCATGTGATGCCCAGGCACGCCTTCGTGGTAGGCGACTGCCTCGTCGTCGATCAACGACCGTTCGGCAAACTTGGAAGTCGCAACGACGACCCGGCCGGGCCGCTTGCCGTCGGGCGTGCCAGTCATGTAATGAGTCGCGGCGGCCGCCTGAAACTCGGGGATGGCCTCGACCGTGACTGGTGACTTGGGCAGCAGCGTGAAAAGCTCCGGAAGCTTGGGCTGCATCTGTGCGATGTAATGACGAAAATCGTCGAGGATCTGCTCCGCCGAGGTGGGCTTGTACTTGGGATTGGTTTTGAGGGAAGCCCGAAACGACTCCAGATCAGCGAAACCCTCTTTCTTGGCAATCGCCGTCATCTCGGCCTCAATGCGGTCGATCTCGCGCAGGCCGAGCTGGTGAATCTCATCCGCCGTCATGTGCGTCGTGGTCCGGGCATAAATGTCGTTCTCGTAACGCTTCTGGCCGTCGGCCAGAGAAGTGATGGAGAGCACCGTGCGCCCCTGGGGCGCGTACTCAGTCTTTATGAACTCGGCAAACTTCTTATACGCGGGCAGGACGTCGGTGTTGACGGCGTCGGTAATCGCCTGGGTCAGCCGCTTCTGATCTTCCGCCGAAATGCTGGCGGGATATTTCTTGGTCGGCTGCAGAAACGGGTCGGCGGCGATGATGCCCTCGCATTGTGCCGGGATCTTTTCCGCCAGGAATCGCACCGGCATGAGCTTGTCCTTCATGCCGGCCCGCAGGACTTCCGTGGTCTGGCTGAGCGCACGTTGAATCTGGCGCAGGCGCGAAATGTAGTCTTCGTAGTGCTTGACCGAGTCGAGCGGAACCGCCAGCGGCAGATCGGCGAGGTTGGTGTGGATGCCACTCTGCTGGTTGATCGGCATCTCGAATTCTTTGAGGTCGTAGTCGGCAATGCGCTGGGTTAGGACCCGAACCAACAGATCGTGAGAGAGTTGATCCTGGTCGGAGAAGCCGTCGGTCGCAATCGCGTCCAGGCGGGAAAGGAACGCCTGGTCGGCCTCATGGCGGCGCTGGATGGCGTCGAGTGAGTATTCCGCAAGCCGGTCATTGTAGCGATAGTCGCCGAATGCGGTCGCGCGCTCTGGAAAGTTGCGTAGATCCGTTTCGTAATATTCGTCAAAAACAGCGTTCTGCGCGGCGAGGCGTTCGGCAACCGGCTTCGGTTCTTGGCCAAAGACCAGCGCAGCCATGGCGATGAGGACGAGGAAGCATAGGGGAAAGCGCATAGGATGCTTAGAGTAAACCAGAGGGATCGAGGGGTAAACAGCTTGCCTTGAAAATTCGCTTTCGGGTGACGCATACGCGCATTCAACGATCGGAGCCTCCGGCTCAGCGGTATGCTCCAACTACAGCCAAGGTCAATGCGCGCTATGCCCTGGTTGCAACAATTACGGTGAATTCTGCGATTGGTGTGTTTTCCACAGCCCGCGCATTCTCTTCTAGCGCGGGCACGTCCGCGTCAAACTCTCACCGCCGTGGTGAATGAAGTCGGATTTTCGGTTCTCAAGTACAGTGGAAAGACTCCTGTTCTTGCTGCTTGCTCCCGATGTCAGTTGAAGTTCCTGGTTGCGGGATGCAGTTGATCCTGTGTGCGATCCATGCCATCCAAATCCCAAGGCACGCTGAAGGCCGCCATTGGGCCACGAGTTAGAGACGAGAAGTGAGTCGATCCACGGTCATCTCATAAATCTTGGCCACGAACGGCGCAGGATGTCGCGTCGCCTCAGTGGACACTTCTCAATGAGGGCTGTACGATCTCACCGACCTCTCGGCTATGCCCTGTGTCGCGTCCGGGCAGCGAGCTTTCTTATGAGGGAAGTGAGATGAGACCGCTTGCGTTTTTGTCGCTTCTGCTAGTGCTGGGAGTATCGTGCTATGCACAGAACCATCCGCGTCGAAAAGGCATTCGGACTAAGATCGAAGCAACGGAGTTGGATCGTCGGATGCTGTTGGAAAAACTAAATACGCACGACCAAGATCACTACATGAGATTTGAGTTGGCCGAGTCGGATTACAACTACCGGATCGTTTTCTCCGGGCATGGCACGACTCAATTCCATGTCAGAATCCCTTGAGGCACAAATGAATCGAACAGCGTTCTTCCTGCTCGCATGTCACGTCGGCCTTTGCCTCGCTGCACCCCTCATTGCTCAGGACCAGCCCACGCGCCCGCCCATCACGGGCATCGCGCACGTCCGCATCTATTCCACCGATCTTCGCAAGTCCACTGATTTTTACAGCCGAATGCTCCGCTTACCAGCACGCAGCGGAGGCTGCACGGGCATGACGCGCCCGTGTTTCATCCTCAGCGATCGCCAGCAAGTTCTATTGTCGGCAGCACCTGCCGCTCCACCCCCCAACCTTCTTTTCGAAATCGCGTTTGCCACACCCGACCTTGGCCGGATGCGCACCTACCTCCTTGCCCATAACGTCGCGGTTGGCCCCCCTGCCCGGGACATCAACTCGGTCGCGTATTTCTCGCTGCGCGATCCTGAAGGTAATCCCATCTCCTTCGTGCAGCTTCACCCTCTCACCGGGTCCAAGGCCCCCCCGGGAAAGCTCAGCACGCGCATGCTGCACGCTGGCTTCATCGTCAAGGACCGCGCGGCCGAAGATCATTTCTACCGGGACCTCCTCGGCTTCCGCATGTACTGGCATGGTGGTTTCAAGGACACCGGCGACGACTGGTGGGAAATTCAGGTCCCCGACGGCGCCGACTGGATCGAGTACATGCTCAACATTCCTGCCACGGCAGACGCCAAGGAGCGCGGTGTGCAAAATCATTTCTCGCTGGGCGTGGACAACATTAAATCCGCCGCAAGCCAACTGCACCAGAGCGGCTTGGAAAAACTGGACGGCCCGGAAATTGGGCGCGATGGCAAGTGGAGCCTCGATGTCTACGATCCCGACGGCACCCGTGTCGAAGTCATGGAATTCACGCCCGCGAAGGATCCCTGCTGCCATCCCTACACCGCAGATCACCCGAAACCATGACCGGCCTCCGCCCGCACAAACATTTGAGAGCGCGGCTTTGTCTGACGTAATATCGCGATACGCTCATCGACATCGAAGTAGGCTAGTTTGATTGCACGTCGGCGCGAGATTTAACCCCTCGCGAGCTCTTCGCGGTTGGGCTGGGGCTTCCCATGCGCGAGGTAAGTGTGCGTGATGCGGTCGTGCCAGCAGAGGGCGTCCTCGTCCAGAAAAACCCAGGCGTAGCCCATGCCCAGGGAAGCGGCCGAAAGATAAGACGCCAGCACGCGCCAGCGCCGCAGGGAGCGGCGGGCCGGCCTGCCGTCAAAGCAGGCGAGTTCGAGGCCGGCGGCGCTCAATCCGGGCGTGCGGCCCGCGTAAACGATCAGCAAGTACTGATAGAGAGCCCAGAACACGCAGGGAACCCCAGCGGCGAGTCCCAGCATCTGTACCAGCGGCGGACGAACCGCTGCCACCTTCCAGAAAATGTAGCCCGACAAAGCCGACGCGGCTGCGATGATGAATCCGTCGACGAGGCTGGCCAGAATTCGTCTCCCGAGCGAGGCGCTCTGTAGCGGAATGTCGATGCCGGGGCACTTCTCAGCATCCGCACGCGGGGCCGGCGCAATGGTGATTCCGCCCAGGGCCGGAGGCGGAGGCTCGACCTCGGGCACCTCGAGAATCCGAATGCGCTCTCCCACGGGCTCGGCAAGTTGGTCCGGAGGAGGCGCGGGCGGCTCGAAGTTGAATCTTTCGACGCCGAACCTTTCGATTCCGAACCTGGGAAACTCGATAATCTTAGCGCCCGAGGGTGGAGCGGGCGAAGCGACATTCTGCTGGGCGTCGGATGGCCCTTCCCGGAACTGATACTCGCGGACCTCTTCATGAGTCGGAGCCAACCCGTCCATCAGACCATCTGCGGCGAATGAATCATCTGGCACCGGCTCGAGGGCCGACGCTAACGAAGCGGCTCGCTCTGGTTCGGGGCTAGCCGAAGAATCGACGCCATCAAACCGCAAGCGCAGCGATGGGTAGCGCGGAGGGCGCATCTTGCGTCGTGCGCGGTATCGGTTGAGGCGAGCTGAAAGTTCGTCCCGCCAGGCCGCCGGATCGACTTCTTGGCCCGCCGCTCCAGCTAACGAACGTGGCTGCGGCTCTGCCTGCGGGATCAGAGTCCCGGCAGCGGGCGACGCTGCCGCCGCCTCCAGAATGGCCGGATTTTCTCCCATGCCCTCGGCTCCACTGTGCTGGCTGGCTGCAAGTCTCGTTTCCCTCAGATCCGCAACCTCCGGGTCGACCAGCCCGGCTTCAACGGTCGCGTCCGGAATCGGGGCATACGCCAACGCAGACGCAGAAAAGTTTCTCGCGTCAGGCCGCCACCTTGGGGAGGCAGCGGGAGGGGGCTCCGAATGGCAACTGCAAACCGCACCACACCGCACACAATCCATGAAAACCAGTCTTGCGAAAATTATGCCAGCCGCGGCGAAACGGGCAACGGAAGCGGACCAGCGGGAATCCTAGCCTTGTTCGCCACTTTCCCGCGCGGCCATTCGCGTGCTAACTTCACGAAGCCGCGACCATCGAGTCGAAAGGGACAGGTTCGCTTCCGATGAACGATCGTCTGCCGCTGATTTCCTTCCGATGGTCTTCTTTCCGATGACCCTTCGTACTAAGTTCCTTATCACGGCGATCTTCCTTTGTCACCAGCTTCTCGCGTCTGCGCTAGTAACCAGCCAGTTGCTTGCTGGAAATTCCAATCAGGATGCGGCCCCCACCAGTCAAGAGACCGCGCAGTCGACGGACACCCCGGCGCCCGCTTCTGCCGCTCTATGCGCCAACCTGGCGGCGGCGCAACTCAACGACGGGACCACCATCTGCGCTCTCCAGCAGGAAAAACAAGGCGACCTATACCAACTGCACGGCAAGGCCGAGATTTATTACCGCGGATATGTTCTGCGCGCCGATGAAGTCACCTACAACTCCGACAGCGGCGAGGCCACGGCCTCGGGTCACTTTACTCTGGACGGAGGTCCCAATGACGACCACATCCGAGCCACCCACGGCGCTTACAACCTGACCGCTGAGACCGGGCGCTTTTTCGACGTCACGGGGACCACCGGAATGCGCTTTCACGGGAATCGCGTAGTACTGACTTCGACCGCTCCCTTCGCCTTCAAAGGCAAAGTCGTGGAAAAGACCGCACCCGATCATTACGTTGTCCATGACGGTTTCATCACCACGTGTGAGCTCCCGAATCCCAAGTGGCAGTTCCGCGCCCACAAGGTCGCCGTCGAAGTGAGTGGCAATGCCAGTATCACCAATGGCGCTTTCCTGCTGCACGGATTCCCGGTTTTCTTCTTTCCCTATGCCACCCATCCCGTGAACCGGGAAGCGCGGCAGACCGGATTTCTCATCCCCACAGCCACGAAATCCACGAGCAAGGGCAACGTCGTAGGCGATGCTTTCTACTGGAATATCAATCGCAGCCTGGATGTCACGGTGGGCGCGGAATATTTCTCCAAGCGGGGGTGGTCGCAAAGGGCAGAATTACGCGCCCGTCCCACGGACGCGTCTTATGTTGACCTGAACTATTTTGGCGTGGTCGATCGCGGCATCGTGATCGGCGTCCCAGGCCCGAACCAGCAGACCCGGCCCGCTGTGTTGCGCGAAGGCGGTCAGGAAGCCCGTTTGGCAGCGGAGGGCAACTTTCACGGCTTCCGAGCCGTTTCCGATATTGACTATTTGAGCTCGTTCCTGTTCCGGCTCGCCTTCAACGAGACTTTCAGCCAGGCGATCAACTCGGAAGTTAAGTCGCAGATGTTTCTTACCAAAGCGTTGGATGGATTCTTTCTGAGCGGCGTGGTCGAGCGCTACCAGGATTTCTTTCAGCTGGCCTCCAACGGCACGCTCTCCAACCCACCCATCTTCGACGCCATCCAGATCTGGCACGCGCCCAGCGTCGACGCATCCAGCGTGGACCACCCATTAGGCCGCTCTCCCTTCTACTGGTCGTTCGATGCATCGGTGAGCGGACTGTCGCGCAGCGAGCCCGGGTTTCACACTGCGAATCTGTTGGGGCGGGTCAATCTTTCTCCGGAGATTTCCGTGCCCCTGCAATTTCACGGTTGGTCGCTGCGCCCCGGATTGACTCTGCACGACACCTACTACACGCAACGTTTCGTCGGCGGAGTTGCCTTGGACGATCCCACCAACCGCCAGGCGCTGGAAGCATCCGTGGAACTGCGGCCGCCGGTGCTGGAGAAGATCTTCGACACTGAGTTTCTGGGACGGAAGTGGAAGCACGTCATCGAGCCCCGCGCTGTCTATCGCCTGATCACTGGAGTCAACGACTTCGCCAACGTTTTGCATTTCGACGATCGCGACATCCTGAGCAATACCCACGAGGTGGAATACGGATTCACGACCCGGCTCTATGCCAAGCGAACGCAGAAGCAGATCGAAGAATGCGAAACCAATATGACCGGCATCGCAGTCGGCGCCGCGGCCCCGGAGCAGTCGGTCCCCTGGCAGCGTAATAACAACCTGGATAACCGGTCCTGCCCCCAGGGACCGGATGTGCGCGAAATCGTCAGTTGGGAACTAGCCCAGAAATATTTCCTCGATCCTACTTTCGGCGGGGCCCTGGTCTCGGGGCAGCGCAATGTCTTCACCTCCACCGAGGATCTGACGGGTATCGCTTTTATCACTCAGCCGCGCCATCTTTCTCCGATCGTGTCGCGCCTCCGGGTCGCCAACAGCAGCCGCACCAATACCGAGTGGGACCTCGATTACGATTTCCAGTTGGACCGTGTCAATGCGAGCACCCTGCTGGTCAACTACAACGCAGGGCCCTTCACGGTAGGCGGAGGCGACGCCTTTCTGCAGATCCCGCAAACCAACGCGCAATCGACTTCGGGCTCCACTGCGAGTTTTGGGCACTGCGGGTCAGCATCGCCCACGACGCAACCCACCTGCAAGTTCCAGCAATTCCGTGTGGCGCTCGGCTATGGCGGACTCGCCCGGCGCGGCCTGAGTGCCGCCAGCAGCTTTGGGTTTGACTCAGAGATCAAACAACTGCAGTTCGCCACGGCGCAAACCACCTACAACTGGGACTGCTGCGGCGTAACCCTGGAATATCGCCGCTACGCCATCGCCAACGTGCGTAACGAGAATCTCATCCGCTTCACCTTTACGCTGGCCAACATTGGATCGTTCGGAAACCTGAGGCGGCAGGAGCGGCTGTATTAGAATCAACTGATGGAGAGCGGCGTCATTTCGAAAGATTCCCGGCTCCAGGCAAACCTGCGACAGCTTGGCCGAATCCTCGTTGCCTACTCGGGTGGCGTCGATTCCGCGTACCTTGCCTGGACCGCTCACCGTGCGCTCGGCAACGACATGCTGGCGGTGATCGCCGATTCCGCCAGTCTGGCCCGCACGCATCTTGCCGACGCCCTCGCCTTCGCCAACGAGCAGGGAATCCCGGTCGAAGTGATCTCCACCTCGGAACTCGATCGTCCCGAATATGCTCGCAATGACGGCCAACGCTGCTTTCATTGCAAGGACGAATTGTTCGCCGTGATGGAGCAACTCCGCTCCGCGCGCGGTTTCGACACGATTGCCTACGGTGTGAACCTGGACGATCAGGGCGACTTCCGCCCCGGGCAGGAAGCGGCCCGGCAGCACCACGTCGCGGCTCCCTTACTAACCGCGGGCCTTACCAAGCTTGAGATTCGCGAACTGGCGCGCCAGGCGGGCCTGCGCATCTGGGACAAGCCGGCGTCGGCATGCCTGTCGTCTCGCATTGAGTACGGACGTCCGGTGACACGCGAGGCGCTCGAAGTGATTGAGCGGGGCGAGGATGCGATTCGCGCCCTGGGCTTCCGGCAGTTCCGCGTTCGGCATCACGGCGAGATTGTCCGGATCGAAATCGCCTGCGAGGAAATGGATCGTGCCCTCAATCCCGCCATGGCAGCCCAATTCACCGCAATCTTCAAGTCGCTTGGCTTCCAGTTCGTCACCCTCGATCTCGAGGGTTTCCGCTCCGGATCAATGAATTCCCTGCTTCCCGCCGCGCAACTTCGCCGTGTCGGTTAGGACGCGGCTGCTCATACCACACCGCGTTGGACCACGTCCGCTATGAGATAATCGAGTGTTCGTTTGCAATGCTGAGGCGCTTTCTGGTGACCACATTCCGACGTTCCATCCTGATCCTGCTCCTGATTTGCCTGGGCTGTGTTGCCCAATCAGCGCCTCCTGAGCTGGCGCACAAGATCGAACGTCAGGTGCGCTCGTTCTATACGATCCCGGCTGGAGTGAAAATCACGGTTGGCGCCATTACGCCCAGCACCGACTTGGCCGGTTATGACGCGGTGTCTGTGACCATCGACCAGGGCGAGGGCAGGCCGAAGGACTTGAAGTTCCTGATTTCCAAGGACCGCAACAGCTTGTTGCGGCTGACCAAGTTCGACTTGACCAAGGACCCCTTCGCCGAACTCATGAGCAAGATTGACGTGACCGGCCGTCCCGCGCGCGGAGCGAAAGGCGCGAAGGTCGTGGTGGTCAATTTCGACGACTTCGAATGCCCGTTCTGCTCGCGGATGCACCAAACCCTGTTTCCGGAAATCTTCAAGGAATACGGCGACCGCGTCAGCTTCGTCTACAAAGACTATCCCCTGGCCGAGATTCACCCGTGGGCGATCCACGCCGCGGTGGATGCCAACTGCTTAGCCGGGCTGAACGCCGATGCCTATTGGGATTTCGCCGACTATATCCACGCCAACAAACGGGAAGTTGATAACGAAAAGACGCCGGGCGCGCGCCTGGACGCCATCGACCGGATGGCGCAGCTTCAGGGGCAGAGGCACAACGTTGACGTAGTGAAATTGCTAGCCTGCGTCAGGGCGCAGAACGAGGATGCCGTAAAGGCCTCGATGAAAGAAGCGGACGACCTGGGAGTGAGCGCGACGCCGACGCTGTTCATCAACGGACAGAAAATTGACGGCGCAGTTCCCATCAGCGAGGTCCGCGCCGCGCTCGACAGCGCTCTGAAAGAAGCAGGACAGCCTGTGCCGGTACACGCATCCTCAGCCCCGGCAACGGCTCCGGCTTCCAAGTAACGGCTTATCCATAGATGCACTGTGCCGGGCCGCTCCCTCGGCTTGGATTGTCCTGGTGACGAAGTGGTTGGTCAGACGGGAGACATGCTCTTGAAAAGAAACTTGTTCTGTGGCCGGGTTGCTGCCGCGTCTTCGGCAGCGATACTGCTGGCAGCGCTGATCGCATGCAACTCGAAGGTTGGTGGCGATGTAATGGCCACCGTGGATGGCCGGAAGATTTTCCTCTCCGATGTCGACAAGTATTACAACAACTATCAGGCTGCATCCGCTCAACAGGCTCCCAGTGGTGAACAGGCCACCGCTCTACGCCTCCAAATTCTGCACCAGATGATCGACGACGAAATCCTGATGCGCCGCGCCGAAAAACTCGGACTCCTGGCGACCGACGAAGAAGTGGATCGAAAGTACAACGAGATCAAGTCTCCCTTCACCCAGGAAGAATTCGACAAACGGCTCACGGATAAGAAGATTACCCTGGCCGATTTCAAGCGCGACATCCGCCGCTCCATCACCGTCGACAAGGTGATGAACAAGGAAGTGTC
>Ga0075029_100001924_pt1 | contig 11820 bp, 10 predicted proteins | sample LitLauG_LLR_2013_FD_71391 | JGI IMG/M metagenome (GOLD analysis project Ga0075029, IMG submission 71391) | Freshwater sediment microbial communities from North America - Little Laurel Run_MetaG_LLR_2013 | ecosystem: Environmental > Aquatic > Freshwater > Creek > Sediment | place: USA...
GCTGCAATCAGCTCGTCCCCGTGGCCGAAGACCTCAAGGTGATGAACTTCATGTGGGATTGCGGTGCCGCCTCGATCCTGGAAGTCAAGAAGTACCGCTACAATTTTCGCACCCAGGCCAACGGCACGCCGGAGATGCTTGCCGTGCTGATCTATCTTCTGAAGACGAAACCGGACTTCAAGACCATCGCGGTCATCAACCAGGATTATGCCTGGGGCCGCGAAAGCTGGGAGATTTTCTCCACCGCGCTGAAGGCCATGAAACCGGATGTTCAGGTGGTGGCCGAGCTGTTCCCCAAGTTCGGCGCCCCCGATTTCTCGACGGAGATTTCTCGCCTGTTGGCGCTGCGTCCCGATGTGGTGCTGACGACCAGCTGGGGCGGCGATCTTGACACGCTGGTTCGCCAGGCCGGCCAGCGCGGTCTGCTGCAGCAGTCCGCCTTCGTACTTGCCATCGGCGAATCATCGATCCAGCGGCTGGGCAAGGACCTGCCGGAGGGCTTGATCATCGGCGCCCGCGGCGATCACTGGTTCCTGCATCCCGAAAGAAAGAACGATCCGGCCTTCAAGGCCTTCAACGAGGCTTTCAGGGCGAAGACCGGGTCCTGGCCGATCTACCCCGTCTATCACATGGCGCAGGCATTCGCGGCGCTGCAGGCGGCCTACGACAAGGCCATCAAGGCGAACGGCGGCAACTGGCCGACCCACGAGCAGGTCGTTGATGCGGCCGCCGGCAACGCGTTCGAAACCGGCTTCGGCAGGCCGGTCACGCTGCGGGTCGAGGATAACCAGGGCCTGGAAGCCCAGCTCGTCGGCGTCACCAAATCGGTGCCGGGCTATGACTTCAAGCTGCTCGACAACATGATGGTGTTCGACCCCAAGACCATCACGACACCGCCAGGCATGCGCTCCGTCGAGTGGCTGAAGACGCTCAAGCCCGAATTCGCCAAGGTCGACGTGCCGACGTTCAAGCAGTGACGCCGCGACTGCCGTCCCCGGACTTTTCTCCGGGGACGGGCCCGCCGTGAAGGCTTCTCATGAATTCCACGCTCGCCATCCTGGCCGTTCTCGACGGGATCAGCTACGCCGCATTGGTGTTCCTGGTCTCGGTAGGACTGAGCCTGATCTTCGGCGTGCTGCGCGTGGTCAACGTGGCGCACGGTTCCCTGTATGCGTATGGGGCCTATCTCGCCGCCACGTTCTGCATCGCCGTCGTGCCCCTGTCGCCGTGGCTTACCTATCCCGCGCTGCTCGCCGCATCGATCGTGATCGGCGTGGTATGCGGCGGGCTCATCGAACGCTTTCTATTGCGGCCGCTTTACGGACGTGACGACGTGCTGCAGCTTCTGATCACCTTCGCAGCGTTCATGATCATGGACAATCTGCAGCGCATGATCTGGGGCGTCCAGCCGATTTTTGCCGCCGAGCCGCTGAAGCTGCTGCCCAATATCACCGTATTCGGCGTCACCTACACCTCCTATCAAGTCGTGCTGCTGCCGGCGGTGGCGGTATTGACGCTGATCGGCTTGCGTTACTTTCTGCGCCACAGCCTTGCGGGAGCGGTCATTCTGGCGGTCACGGAAGATCGTGAGGCTGCCACCGCAATTGGAATCGATGCCAGGCGCGTCTACTTCGTCACGTTCATCATTGGGGCAAGCCTTGCAGCGCTCGGCGGCGCACTCGCGCTGCCGACTACTTCGCTGGTGCCAGGCATGGGCGCCGACATGATTGTGCTGGCCTTTGCTGTCGCGGCCACGGCCGGCCTCGGGCAGATCGAGGGCACGATCGTCACCGCGCTCATGATCGGACTTGTCCGCGCCTTCGTCATCTACATCCAGCCCGAGTTCGAGGTTTTGGTGCCCTATCTCTTGATGGTGCTGGTGCTCCTGGTTCGGCCTTACGGACTGTTCGGAACCACCCAGTTGAGGAAAATCTGATGGCTGGCCGCTTCAAGCCGATCACGATGGCCGCCGCCTCGTTCTTCCTGGTTGCCGCCCTCGCGCCGCTCTTCGTCCCGAGCTGGGCCACGCTGTTTGCGCTGATCCTTGCAAAGAGCGTCGTGGTGCTGGGCATTATCCTGCTGCTGCAAGCCGGACAGGTGTCGTTCGGACATGCGATGTTCTTCGCGACCGGCGCCTACGCCGCGGCTTTTTGGGGCAAGTATGTCGGCGGCGGCGATATCGTGCTCTTTCTGGTGCTCGGCGCCGTATCGGCCAGCATTCTTGGCCTCATCGTCGGTCTGTTCGTGGTGCGCTACCGCGAAATCTTCTTCGGCATGCTCAACCTCGCATTCTCGATGGTACTTTGGTCGCTGCTGGAAAAGATGTTCCATTACACCAACGGCGCGGACGGCATTCGCGTTTCACGCCCTGGCCTGCTGGGAGTGACGTTTTCACCGGGTGCGTTTCAATATGTCATCCTCTATGTGAGCCTGCTGATCGCTGTGGCGGCCTTTTTCGGCGTGCAGCGCTATCTCGACAGCCCGCTGGGGCACATGTTGCGGGCCATCAAGTCAAACGAAACGCGGCTTGAATATCTCGGCACCTCGGCGCGCCGCGTCCTGCTGATCAGTTACGTGATATCGGCTTTCCTCGGAGGGGTCAGCGGCACGCTGGTCGCGATCATCCAGCAGATCGCCACGCCTGAATTCGGTTTCTGGACCAAGTCGGGCGAATTCGTATTCATCGCGATACTTGGCGGCGGGGCGCACGCGTTCGGTGCATTTGCGGGCGCCGCCGTATATGAGATCGTGCGCTTCTATGCGGCCGCTCAGCTCGCCAACGCCTGGCAGCTCATTCTCGGCCTGGTGGTCATCGTGATCATTCTTTACGCTCCGAGCGGATTGATAGGTCTCAGGCAGCGCGGCAATCGAGCGAAGGAGGGCGCGCGTTGACCGACAACGTCCTGCTCTCGGCCAAGGGTATCAAGATTCGCTTTGGCGGAGTTATCGCCGCCGATGGCATCGACCTCGATGTCCATGAGGGCGAAAACCTCGCCATCATCGGACCCAACGGCGCCGGCAAGACGACGTTCCTGAACATCTCCACCGGATATCTCAGGCCGCAGGAAGGCAGTGTGAGCTTTCTCGGCCGCGATATCACCGCGCAGCTTCCGCGTACCATCACCCGGCTCGGCATCGCCCGCGCCTTTCAGATTCCGCAATTGTTTCTCGATCAGACCGTCATGGAAAACATGCTGATCGCTGCGGCGTCGCTGGGGGGACGCCCGTCGGGCATTATGGCGCTTTCGAGCCTGCCCGATGCGCCGGAAATGACGCGCCTGCTCGATCTCGTCGGCGTCAGGGAATTTGCCGCGCGAAAGGCGCGCGAACTGCCGGAGGGACAGCGCAAGCTCGTCGATATCGCTCTCGCGCTCGCCTTGAAGCCCAAGCTCCTGTTGATGGATGAACCGACCTCGGGTGTCGCGTCGTCCGAAAAGTTGGGCATCATGGATATTCTGACCCGTGCGCTCGCGCGGGAAAAGGTAACCTCGGTCTTTGTCGAGCACGACATGGACATGGTGGAGCGCTACGCCCACCGTGTCGCGGTCTGGAGCATGGGAAAAATTCAGAAAGTCGGCACGCCGGCGCAAGTCCTGGCCGACCCTAAAGTGCGTGAGCACGTGATCGGAATTTGACGGCGATGCTGAGCTTCGAGAACATCAACGTTGCGATCGAGGGTGCGCCGGTGCTGCGCAACGTCAGCTTCTCCCTGAAAGAGGGTTCGAGTGCCGCACTGATCGGACGCAACGGCGCCGGCAAGACGACGACCGTGCGGACCATCATGGGCTTTACGCAGGCAACCGGCACCGTGCGGCTGGGCGAAGAGGATCTTGGCTCGGTCCCGCCACATCGGCGGCCCTCGCTCGGGATCGGCTACGCGCCCGAGGACCGCCGCCTGTTTTCCGCCTTCACTGTCGAGGAGAACATTTTGCTGCCGGGCCGCGTTGCGAAGCTGAGCGCGGAGGAAAATGGACGCAGGCTCGATCGCGCCTATTCCGTGCTGCCCGAGCTGAAGGAGTTGGCCAAACGGCCGGCGGGATCGGTGTCCGGGGGACAGGGCAAGATGGTAGCGCTCGGCCGCGCCCTGATGCTGGGAACGCGCCTCGTCATTCTCGACGAGCCATTCCAGGGGCTCGCTCCCGTCCTGGCCCAGCGCTATGCAGATGCGTTGCGGCGGCTCCGCTCGCAGGACAAGGACATCACGTTGCTGATTACCGAATCGAACCCGAAGCTTCTCGATACGTTTGCCGACGTTACGCTGACGATCGAGAGGGGCGAGATCGAGAGCAGGGCAAGGGGCTGAGCAAGTAATGGAGCATGGCGCGCAAGCATCACTCGATCCTGCGGAATTTTTGCGCGCGGCGCCCGAAACCGACCTCGGCGGTGTAGATATTGCCTTTGGAGTCGATGGCGATGTTGTGCACCCATTTGAATTGGCCGGGCTGGCGGCCATGACGGCCCCATTGGGTCAGCACTTTGCCGTCGTCCCGGTTGATCGTGATGATCTGGCCGTTTGCGCCATCCGCGATGAAAATATATTTCTGCGAAGGGTCTTCCGACAGCACGAGATCCCAGACCGAGCCGTTCTGCAACGTCTCGGGCTCGATGCGGAACTCCTTAACGAAGGTGCCGTCCTTCCGGAAAACCTGGATGCGATCATTGGCGCGGTCGCAAACATAGACAAGACCGTCATTGGATATGCGCACGCAATGTACCGGGTTCGAGAATTGCTCCGATGGCGGGGCATCGGGTCTGTAGGCCGCCATCTTCTCATCGCTCGGTTTGTGTCCGTAGGCTCCCCACAGCCGCTTGAACGCACCGGACTTGGCGTCGAACACGATCACCCGACGATTCTTGTAGCCGTCTGCCACGTAGAGTTCGTTTGCCGCTTCGTCCAGCATCATGTGGGCCGGCCGGCCCAGTTTGTCGGGGCTGTTGGAATCCCCGGTCGCGTTGGCCTTGCCGATCTGCTGGAGAAATTTTCCGTCGCCCGTGAAGGTGAGGATCTGGTGATCGCTGTTATCGTTGCCGGCAAGCCAGACGTTGCCCTGGCTGTCGACGTGGATGCCATGCTCATTCTTCGGCCAGTCGTAACCCGTGCCGGGACCGCCCCAATATCGCAGCAGGTTTCCTTCCTGGTCGAATTCCAGGACAGGAGGCGCCGCCACGCAGCACTTGGTCTCCGGCGGATTCCTGGTCGCACCCTTCTCGTCGTCGAGCAGGGTGGCGGGACGATGAATGATCCAGATGTGATCGTTGCGATCGACCGCGATCCCCGAGACTTGCCCGAGCACCCAATTGCCCGGCAGCGGCTTCGGCCAGAACGGCTCCGCCTGGAATTTCGGCAGGCCCGATGCGCTTGACGGTTGTCCCATCGGCGGAGGCGGCTGCTCGGCAAGAGCTGGACCAGCCAGACTCGCAACGATTGTGGCAAGCCGAAGCACCCTGAGTGACCCGACCATGTACATTCCTCCCGGCAGAAACGCGTTATTTGTTCCTGCGGATCGTACACCCGAAAGGCCGGCGGTCAAAAAGAGGACTAGGCGGCTTGTTGAGCGCTCGAAGGTGCAGCCCGCGTCTCGATGCTAAAGATAGTGGAGAAGTCCGGCGTCGCCGATCTGTAACTTGTGCCGCAGACCTTGCACTGGCTAGCTCTGCCTGGGGTGGTTTGGCGTGGCCTTCAACATGCATGTTCCCTCCGGGAACCTGCATGTTGGAGCCTTGATGGCGATTGAGGGCTGGGGGATGGTTTCACGTTGGCTATGTGCTGCGGCTGCTTGCGCAGGATTGGTTTCACAGGCGGAAGCAACCGAACGCTCCGGTATTCTCCATCGCGCTTCCTGTTCCGTGGTTCGCTATTATGTCGCCAAATACTCAGCCTCCACCGCCGAGACGTGGGCCCGCAGCCATGGCGCCACTGAGGCCGAGATCGAAGCCGCGAGACATTGCCTCAAGGGCGCGCCTGCCGAAACGGCGCAGGCCGCGCGCTGGTTTGCCCAATAGCGTCACCGCGGCGACGATGTCGTTGCCGGGCTTGATCCGCCTGCGGGGCCGCGCGTGACGTGACGAACGCCGGATGCTCGTTGCCTTGCTTCGCCGTCCACAAAAATACTGGCGATCTGGTAAGATGACATCTATGCCTGCGGGCAGCGACGCCGCCTGCAACCAGACGAGGAAACCGATGCAGTTCAAACATGCAACGCTTGATTTTGAAGGAACAGTCGCCGTCCTCAAGCTCGATCATCAGGAAGTGATGAACGCGGTCTCGCTGGATATGCTGGCCGGCCTTGTCGAGGCGCTGGAGACTGTCGAAGACAAGAAGGCCGACGTGCGTTGCCTGGTGCTAACGGGCGCGGGGAGGGCGTTTTGCACCGGCGCCAACTTGCAGGGACGCAACGTCCAGAAACAAGGCAAGAGCGGCGCCGGCGCTGCGCTCGAGACCGCGTTTCATCCCTTCCTGCGACGTTTGCGCAACCTGCATTGCCCGCTCATCACCTCGGTCAACGGGGCCGCCGCCGGCGCCGGCATGAGCTTTGCGTTGATGGGCGACATGATCCTGTGTGCGCGCTCGGCCTACTTCCTGCAGGCTTTCCGGCGTATCGGCCTCGTGCCGGATTGCGGATCGACATGGTTGTTGCCGCGGCTGATCGGAAAGGCGCGCTCGGTCGAACTGTCGTTGATGGGCGAACGGTTACCCGCCGAAAAGGCGCTGGAATGGGGGCTCGTCAACCGGGTTTATGACGATGCGGCGCTTTGGGAAGAGACCATGAAGCTCGCTCATGAACTGGCAAATGGCCCAACCATCGCGCTGTCGTTGATCCGAGAGCTTTACTGGGCAAGCCCCGACAATTCGTTCGAGGATCAGCTCAACCTCGAATTCGAATCGCAGCGGCTGGCCGGCGCCACCGAAGATTTCAGGGAAGGCGTCACGGCATTTTTTGAAAAGCGCCCAGCGAAATTCAGCGGGAAATGAAACGGGCCCCCTCAATTCACCTGTCGGTCCTTGCCGGCCCAGAACGGGTCGCGCAAGTTCCGGCGCAGGATCTTGCCTGACGCGTTGCGCGGCAGCGCGTTGATGAACTCCACCGACTTCGGCGTCTTGAAGCCTGCAATGCGGGTGCGGGTAAAGTTGATGATATCGGAGGCGGTCGCCTGCTTGCCAGGCTTCAGCACCACGATTGCCTTGACTGCCTCGCCCCAGGTTTCGTCGGGAACGCCGACCACGGCGGCCTCCGCGACATCGGGATGATCGCAGATCGCACTTTCGACTTCGGCCGGATAGATATTCTCGCCGCCGGAGATGATCATGTCCTTGATGCGGTCCTGGATATAGAGATAGCCGTCCCTGTCCATGTAGCCGGCATCGCCGGTACGCAGCCAGCCGTCGCGGCCGATTGTCCTTGCGGTCGCGTCCGGCAGATTCCAGTAGCCGACCATGTTGGAGCCGGAGCGGGTCGCGATTTCTCCGACCTCGCCCGGCGGCAATCGCTTTCCTTCCGGATCGAGGATAGCCAGTTCGATACCCGGCAGCGCCTTTCCGGCGGAGCGCATCCGTTCATGCCCTTCTACATGGTCTTCCGGCGGAAGCGCGACGATGCTGCCGGTGGTTTCGGTCAAGCCATAAAGCTGCACGAAGCCGCAGCCGAACACCTCGATGCACTCCTTGAGAAGTGCTGCGGGAATAGGCGAAGCGCCATAGAGCATGTACTTGAGGTGCGAAAAATCGACTTGCCGCGCACGCGGCTGGCGCACGACGAACTGCATCGCAGCCGGTACCATGAATAGCTTGCTGACCCTGGAATGCTCGATGAAATCCAGCACCTTGGTGGGATCGAATTCCCGGGCGACCACCCCCTTGGCGCCGTAATAGAGGCCCAGCAATCCCCAGCCGGTGCCGCCGATATGGAAAATCGGCATCGCCACCAGCGAGACGTCTTCTTCGGTCCACTTGTTCCATTCCGGCTTTTCACCTTCTCCGCTCTCCATCAGGTTGAGAAGATTGGCGTGCGACAGCATCGCGCCTTTCGGCTTTCCGGTTGTTCCGGAGGTGTAGAGTTGAATCGCAACGTCCTGCCGGCTGATCTCGACGTTCGGGTCATCGGAGCTCTGCGCGTCGCGCCAGGCCGTGTAGTCCTGCCATTCCGCTGCGCCACCTTCGGTGGTGATGATGGTATGCAGGTCTGGCAATTCCGAACGGATGGCGCGGGCCTGAGCCACCAATTCCGGTCCGACGAACAGGACGGGCGCTTTGCAGTCCGCAACGATGAAGGCAATCTCGGGCGCGGCGAGCCGCCAGTTCACGGGCGTCATAACCACATTGGCCTTTATCGCGCCCAGCAAGAGTTCAAAATAAACGTCGCTGTTCTTGCCGAGATAGGCGACGCGCTGATGCGGCCTGACGCCGAGAGCCTTGAGGCCATTGGCGACGCGGTTGGTCAATTTATCGAATTCGGCGAAGTCGGTCAGGCGTCCCTCGAACTCAAAGACGATTGCCTCGCCGCGGGTCTTGGCGAGCACGCGAACCGTGTCGGCAAGGTTTGTCGCCGCCATCGAAACGGACATGTCCTCCTCCGGTACCTTGCTTTTGCTTGGCGCAATACTGGCTTCCTTGCGCGATAAAAACAATATCAATGACGGTGGGAAGCGCTCACCCCCTCGCGGCGCGGTCCTTTTCGTTTTGCGCCTTGATCTGCTCGCGTGCGTTTTCCCAGTCGGTGTCGGACCAGTCACGCAACTGATAGAAATTGCCGCCCATGGCCAAAGCCTGGCCGCCGTCCATCGCGATGGTCTCACCGTTGATCCAGTCACAGCCACCGGAAATGAGGAAGACCGCCAAATTCTGCAACTCCTCCATCTTGCCGACCCGGCCCATCGGGTTCATCGCCTTGGTGCGGGCGCCGGCTTCGTCGCCCGGCTTGATGCGCTTGCTCATGCCCTCGGTCGGAATTTCGCCGGGCGCGATGGTGTTGAGCCGGATGCCGTAGCGCCCCCATTCGGTCGCGAGCGACATCGTCATGGCGTGGACCGCCGATTTGCTCATCGCCGACGGCACGACGTAAGGGCTGCCGTTGCGGACCCAGGTGACACTGATCGAAACCACATTGCCAGGATGCTTGCCTGCAATCCAGCGCCGCCCGACCGCATGCGTTACGTAAAACGTGCCGTGCATGACGATATTGGCGACCGCATCGAAGCCGCGGGCCGAAATATCCTCGGTTCGCGAGATGAAATTGCCGGCCGCGTTGTTGACGAGATCGGTGAGGGGACCATCCTTGAAGATCGTCTGCACCATCTCATCGACCGCGATCGCGTTGCGGATATCGACGCCATGGCTCGCCACGCGGCCGCCATGGAGATCCATCAGCTCGGTGGCGGTTTCGTCGCAGACGCTCTTGCGGCGCCCGCAGATATGGACCTCTGCGCCGAGTTGGAGAAATCGGCCGGCCATCGATTTGCCGAGCCCGGTGCCTCCGCCTGTAACAAGAATTTTCCGTCCCTCGAGGAGGTTTTCGCTGAACATGGCAAGTCTCCGCTGTGCAAGGATGTTTGTTAATTGGTTGATTGAATAAAACCGGACAACGCTTTGGTGTAAAGCGGCTATCGCGAAGAGCCGCAGAGAGAATTCCCAGGGATGATCGCGCCAAGGCCAGGATCTCGGAAGGTGTTGTCGCGTCCGACCGATGCGCGCGTTCAAGTTGAACGCGCTCGAAGGCGCGATGTTCGAGGCACTGGTCCCGACCTCCGAGCGGCGCGCCGGCGAGCGGGACGGCCGAGGGATCCGGGCAGAGGCACGCTCAAACACATCGTTCGCCGCCAACCGACCCCCTTCCATGCAAGGAAAAATGTTGGCAGTCATATCCCGCCGAAATCAATGGACATCCAATGTTTTGTTGTCCTGCAGCCAAGCCTGCATCGCGAAGTTAACCTTCTACCAAGTCTATTTCCCAAGCGGTTCAATTTCTGGTAGAAAAAACGGTACGGGATGGTGGATGGAGTTTGTAATGAGCGAGTTGGAACGGAATGGCCGCACCGCGGGCGAGCCCAGTTGCGCGTATTTCGGAGAAGGCGTGGTATTCAAGGGTTCGATAACGGCGCCTGAAAAGGTGGTTGTGCACGGGTCCGTGGAGGGTGAAGTCGTTGCGCGCGACTTGCTTGTCGGACCCACGGGCATCATCAAGGGCAAGGTGAGCGTGGACCAAGCCGATGTCCAGGGCAAGATTTTCGATCGCATAGAAGCCAAGGTGTGCCTCTCGCTGCGCAAGACGGGTCGTATCGAAGGTTCCACCATTTATGGTGAAATCGAAATCGAAAAGGGCGGCGTTCTTTCCGGCGAGGTCTCGACAATCAAGAGCGGCGAAAGCCACCACGCGACGCCAGTTCCAAAAATCCAGGCCAACTTGCCGCTGCCGCCGCACGTGGTGTCGAGTTCCAACACCGCCTCAAGCGCTTCGGATCAAAAGACCAGTGTCGAAAACAACAGGTTGAAAGCCGTTGGGAGCCAGAGGCCGCAATTGCTGGACACCAAACCCGGTAGCGAATAGCCCCTAACCGGGCAGCAGACCTCAGATCAAACCCGGTGTTTCGATCCGGCGCTAGCTTTGCCGTTTTACGCCGACGCATTTTGGTCCGTCGGCCCCACGGTCTGTATTGAGACGCCATTGGTCCCGATGACCCCACGGCCGATCCGCAAAGCCGCGAGCAAAGTGCCGTCGGCAGCTGGGATATCGCTGGCCGCATGATCCTGATCTCGCATGAATTCCAGCAACAATTCTTCGACCTGCGAGGAGGTTGTCGTCGAACAGGACGTGTTTTCAGTTCTTCGACCTGTTTTTGGTTGGTCGGACTAAAAGCGGACCAGGCTTTCGTGTAAAGCAGCTAGTGTCTCGATTACGGACCATTGCTGCCCGCCGCCGCAGGGGAGAATTCTCATGGAAAACCGTGTCTCCGTCTCGATATCGGAGGGTGTTGCCGACGTCCGCCTGGTACGCGCCGACAAAATGAACGCGCTCGATATCCCGATGTTCGAGGCGCTTGTCGTAACCACCGAGCGGCTGGCCGCGGAAAAGGGATTGCGAGCGGTAGTATTGTCCGGCGAAGGCCGCGCATTCTGTGCGGGACTTGATATGGGCCGTTTCGCCGCGATGAAGGAAAAAGGCGGTAACGGCATAGCCGGCGGCGAAAAACGGGATCTCACGGTACGAACCCATGGCCTTGCCAACTTTCCGCAGGCCGCGGTCTGGGGATGGCGGCAGCTTCCGGTGCCGGTGATCGCGGCGGTCCACGGCGTCGCCTTCGGGGGAGGGTTTCAACTCGCGCTTGGCGCCGACATGCGTTTCGTCAGTCCGGACACACGGATGTCGATCATGGAGATCAAATGGGGCCTCGTGCCGGATATGGCGGGAACGCCGATCCTTGCGAGCCTGGTGCGCGACGACATCCTGCGCGAACTGACCTACACGGGTCGGATTTTTTCGGCACAGGACGCTCTGAGCTATGGTCTGGCAACCCGGATCTGCGAAGACCCGCGCGCCGTCGCCTTCGAAGTGGCACGCGAGATCGCGGGCAAGAGTCCGCACGCCATCCGCGCCGCCAAGCGGCTGTTGAACAATCTCTCGGTCGATCCGGGGCCTGCGCTTCTGGCCGAATCCGTCGAGCAGGGCAAGCTGATAGGGAGTGCCAACCAGCTCGAGGCGGTGCGAGCCAATATCGAGCAACGCGCGCCCCGTTTCTCGGACGTTTGATCTCCATTCCGCCGTCCTGGCCGGTGCGGTCCTCAACGCGATGACTACTATTCGCCGCCGGTCGCCCGTTTCTTAATCT
>Ga0075029_100001925_pt1 | contig 11815 bp, 10 predicted proteins | sample LitLauG_LLR_2013_FD_71391 | JGI IMG/M metagenome (GOLD analysis project Ga0075029, IMG submission 71391) | Freshwater sediment microbial communities from North America - Little Laurel Run_MetaG_LLR_2013 | ecosystem: Environmental > Aquatic > Freshwater > Creek > Sediment | place: USA...
GCCGGCCGCGACTGGAACCTGGCCACCGCGATGGTAATCAAGGGCGACGCGCTCGTTCAGGTAATGGGCGATTGGGCCAAGGGCGAATTCAAGGCCGCCAACAAGGTGGCCGGGAAGGATTTCCTCTGCTTCCGCTTCCCCGGTACCGACGGTTCGGTGATCTACAATACCGACATGTTCGCGATGTTCGATGTTTCGGCCGATCGGAAAGCGGCGCAGCTCGCCCTGGCTGACGCGACAATGAGCTTGAGCTTCCAGTCGGCGTTCAACGTGGTCAAAGGTTCCGTCCCTGCCCGTATGGACGTACCGGACACCGACTTCGACACGTGCGGCAAAAAGGGTATCGCCGACGTCAAGGCGGCGAACGACAAGGGCACGTTCGTCGGCTCGATGGCACAGAACTACGCTCAGCCGCCGGCGATCGGCACGGGCGCCTATCATGACGTGGTGACGAAGTTCTTCCACGGCGAGATCAAGAGCTCCGACGCTGCCGTGACGGAACTCGTCAAGGCGATCAACGCGGCGAAGTAATTCGCAGCGGAGAGCCTCTCTCCTCTTCCATCTCCTCCTTTGGGGAGGGAGGCTCTTTCTGCCAGGCTGATTAGGGATAGAGGAGTTCGCCATGGCAATATCGACCGCAGCCTCCACCATCCAGGCTCGGCCAGTCCGTACCAGGCGCGATCCGCCATTTCGCGCATTATTGCGGGATGCCTTGCCCAAAATCGTCCTTGCGCCGTCTTTCGCGATCACCGTGGTCTTCGTCTATGGATTCATCGCCTGGACCATTTATTTGTCATTCACGAATTCAAAGGCCTTCGCCAACAGCAATCTCGTCGGTCTGGCAAACTATCAGAAACTCTGGACCTGGACCTTCGAGACGGACCCACCCTCGGGTTGGTACACCGCGATCGTCAACATGGGCATTTTCGGCTCGCTCTATGTGTCGCTCTGCCTCGTTCTCGGGTTGACGCTGGCGATTCTGCTTGACCAGAAAATCCGCGGCGAGGGCTTCTTGCGTCCGATCTATCTCTATCCGCTGGCACTTTCATTCATCGTGACGGGCACGGCGTGGAAGCTGTTTCTCGATCCCGGCATTGGCCTGGAAAAGGCCGTTCACGACTGGGGCTGGACCAGCTTCAAGTTTGACTGGGTCGTCAATCCGCGCATGATGATCTATTGCGTTGCAATCGCGGGGATATGGGCGAGTTCCGGCTTCGTCATGGCGCTGTTTTTGGCGGGCCTGCGCGGGATCGACGCGGAAATATTGAAGGCTGCGCAAATCGACGGCGCCTCGAGTTTCGCGATGTATCGGCGCATCATCATTCCGATAATGCGTCCGGTATTCCTTTCGGCATTGATCATACTGACGCATCTGGCGATCAAGTCCTATGATCTGGTGCTCTCGGTCACCGGCAAGAATCCCGGTGGCGCGGCCGAGTTGCCGTCGACCTTCATGTATTCCTACACGTTCACCCGCAATCAGATGGCGGTCGGCTCGGCCAGCGCGGTTGTCATGCTGATGACCATCGCCGCGATCATGGTTCCCTATCTCTATAGCGAGTTGAGGGAGAAGGGCCGATGAGCGCCGCCGACCTTTTGACTGTGCCGCCGAGTCGGGAGCCGTCGCGGACTTCGGCGCTGACTCGCGTGGTGATCTATGGCCTGCTCGGATTCTTCGCCGTCATATATATCCTGCCGCTGCTCGTCATGGTGATGACGTCGCTGAAGCCACTCGATGAAGTGACAGGCGGCAATATGTTCGCGCTGCCACGCGCCCCTAGTCTCGATGCCTGGGCGAAGGCCTGGGGAACAACTTGCGTTGGTCTGACCTGCGAAGGGATCAAGGGCTATTTTTGGAACTCGATTAAGATGGTGGTCCCCGCCGTCTTGATTTCAACGACGCTTGGCGCCCTGAATGGCTATGTGCTGACCAAATGGCGGTTCAGTGGTCACAGGCTAATCTTCGGCGTCATGTTGTTTGCCTGCTTCATTCCGTTCCAGTCAGTACTGATTCCGATGGCCACCATTCTGGGCAAGCTCGGCCAGTGGGGCAATTTCTTCACCGATACAATCGGCTGGTCGCTTGGCCTCGGCAATCCCACCGTCAATCTGGTGATCGTTCACACGGTTTATGGGCTCGGCTTCACGACCTTGTTCTTCCGCAACTACTACGAGGCCTTTCCGACCGAACTTGTGAAGGCGGCGCAGATCGACGGTGCAGGGTTCTTCCAGATCTTCTGGCGAATCCTGCTGCCCAATTCGACACCGATCTTTGTCGTGACCGTGATCTATCAGTTCACCAACATCTGGAATGATTTCCTGTTCGGCGCCACCTTCGCGGCGGGCGACCAAATGCCCATGACAGTGGCGCTGAACAATGTCGTCAACACCTCGACTGGCATCATCGAATACAACGTCAATATGGCTGCGGCGATCATCGCGGCGGCTCCAACCCTCTTCGTCTACGTCGTCGCCGGCCGCTATTTCGTGCGAGGCCTGATGGCCGGCGCGGTCAAAGGATAAGATCATGGCATTTCTGGAGATCGAAGGCCTCCGCAAGCGGTTTGGCGCGACAGAGATCCTCAAGGGGATAGACCTCTCCCTCGACAAGGGCGGCTTCCTCGTTCTGGTGGGACCATCAGGATGCGGCAAGTCGACTTTGCTCAACACAATAGCTGGCCTTGAGTCGATCAGCTCGGGCGACATCAGGGTCGATGGCGAGACGATCAACGATCTGCACCCCTCTAAACGCGACATAGCGATGGTCTTCCAATCCTATGCGCTCTATCCGAATATGACCGTCGCCCAGAACATCGCATTTGCCATGGAAATGCGTGGTGTGCCTAAGCCAGAGCGCGAAAAAGCCGTCGCCGACGTGGCCAAAACCTTGCAGATCGAGCATCTGCTTGCGCGCCGCCCTGGTCAGCTCTCCGGTGGTCAGCGCCAGCGGGTCGCGATGGGGCGCGCGCTTGTGCGTCAACCGCGGGTGTTTCTGTTCGACGAACCCTTGTCCAATCTCGATGCTAAGTTGCGCGTGGACATGCGTATCGAGATCAAGCGTCTGCATCAAAGCACCGGCACAACCATTGTCTATGTCACTCACGACCAGATCGAGGCCATGACGCTGGCAACGCGCATCGCAGTCCTGAAAGACGGTGAATTGCAGCAGGTGGGAACGCCGTCGGAAATCTACAACACACCGGCCAATCTGTTCGTTGCGGATTTCATGGGTTCGCCGTCGATGAATTTCATCGAGGCGAAAGTTGCACGCGCAAACGGCACGCCCTCTATCGTCATTGAGCGAAGCAGTGCGCCGACTATCGCGCTCGCTGTTCCCAAAAGCGCCGATCGGAGCAGACTTGTCGACGGTTCCAAGGTCATCCTGGGCATCCGACCCGAAGCAGTGACCGACACCGAAAGCGCGGACCGGAATTCTGCAAATCTATCGAAGTTCGACTCCCCCGTTGAGATTGTGGAACCGGCAGGGTCGGATACTTTTGTGGTCACGCGACTCGCGGGCAAGATTATCACGGCGCGGATGCGAGCCGAGACGGCTGTTACACCGGGTCAGTCTTTCACCTTTGCGCTCAACCTGGACAAGGCAGTCCTGTTCGATCCGGTGACGACGAAGCGGATTTGAACCGTCTTGCCCTCAATATTTTGGCTCGAAGCCCGTGAATGCTGATGCTTGAGCGATCTGTAACAATCGACCGGCCCAGCCCCGACATGATCATCATCGGATCGGGAATGGGCGGCGCGACGTTCGCTGCGGGTCTTGCGCCGACGGGCGCTCGCATCGTCATCCTCGAACGCGGCGAGCAATTGAAGGATACTCCCGAGACACGCGACGCTCGCGCCATTTTCCAGCGAGGCTTTTATCGGCCCACCGAAACCTGGACGGATGGTGCGGGCAAGCCGTTCAATCCCGGCAACTATTACTACGTCGGTGGCAACACCAAGTTCTATGGCGCGGTGCTGATCCGGTTCCGGGCGCAAGATTTCTCGCCAATCGCCCATGCCGAGGGGACAACCCAGGGCTGGCCGTTCGCCTATGACGACTTGGAACCCTGGTACAGCCGCGCCGAGTCGCTTTACCGCGTTCGCGGAGCGCTCGGCGAGGACCCCACCGAGCCGAGGCACTCGGCGGGTTACCCGTTCCCGGCGGTTCCCGACGAACCCGCCATTGCTGCTGCGCGCGAGCGCATGAGGCGGGTCGGGCTGCATCCCGCATCGCTGCCGCTAGGTGTCGACGTCGATGTCTGGATAAAGCGAGCACCGACGCCCTGGGACGCGTTTCCCGACACACACACAGGCAAAATGGATGCCGAGACTTGCGGTCTGGCGGCCGCGCTCGCAAATCCCAACGTCACGCTGCGGACGGGAGCGAAGGTTGTGCGGTTGCTGATGGCGCCCAACGGCAAGCGGGTCGAGGGCGTCGAGTTCGATGCCGGCGGCGAGCGGCGCGTTCTCAGGGCCAAGCTCATCGTAGTGTCGGCTGGCGCCGTAAATTCCGCCGCGTTGCTGTTGCGCTCGACTGAGCGAGGCGTCGCCAACAAGAGCGACATGGTCGGCCGACATTTCATGAATCACAACGCCTCGGCGGTGCTGGCGATCGACCCGCGCACGATCAACAACAGCGTGCACCAGAAGACGCTTGGCATAAACGATTTCTATCTGGACGACGGAGCGGGCGGGCCGCCGCTGGGCAATATCCAGTTGCTCGGTCGGGTCACCGGCGCGATCTTGAAGGCCAATCTCAAGCTGGTGCCCGAATTTGCGTTGAACCTGATCAGCCGCCATTCAGTCGACTGGTACGCAATGAGCGAGGATCTGCCCAATCCCGATAGCCGCGTCACGCTGGATGGATCGGGAATCCGACTGGACTGGAAGCGCAGCAACTGGAAATCGCATCTGGCCCTAGTTGCCAAATTGCGGGAACGACTGCGTGCGGCGGGCTACCCGATCGTGCTCTCGCGCGCGTTTGACCGGCGCACACCATCGCATCAATGCGGCACAGTGCGTATCGGTGCCGATCCGGCCGCCGCGCCGCTCGATCCGTTTTGCCGTGCTTACGACCACCCCAATCTCTTCGTGATCGATGCGAGTGCTTTGCCAACTTCGGCTGGCGTCAATCCCTCACTCACCGTGGCTGCACTTGCTTTGCGGGCCGCCGATCACGTCGCGAACACGGAGCTTCGCTCATGACCAAGGTCACACGGCCCGTCGCACTCATCACAGGCGCTCGCCGCGGCATAGGCCAGGCCTGCGGCATTGCTCTCGCCAAGGCCGGCTTCGACATCGCAGCCACGGATTTGGTCCTCGACCAAGCCTGCAAAGAGTCAGCGGTGGCGTTTTCCGCTGCTGGTGCCAACTCGGAATTCTTTGCCCACGATCTGGCCGACATCGCGGTACACGCCGGACTGGTGAAAGCCGTAACGGCGCGCTTCGGGCAGATCGATTGCCTCGTCAACAATGCGGGCCGAGGAGCCGTCGCGCGCGGTGACGTCCTTGACCTCAGCCCGGAGAATTTCGACGCCGTCATGGATGTCAACGCACGCGGAACGCTATTTTTGTCGCAAGCGGTCGCCAAGGCCATGCTTGCCGAAGGCGGCAGCGGCCATGCCCGGTCGATCGTCACAATCACTTCGGTGTCGGCCGAAATGGCCTCGCCCGATCGCACGGACTATTGCGTCTCCAAAGCCGCGCTCGCTATGGCGATGCGTTGCCTGGCATTGCGCCTGGCGCCCGAAGGTATTGCCGTCTTCGACGTGCGCCCTGGGATCATTCGCACCGATATGACGGCACAGGTCGCAGAGCGCTACGACAAGGCTATAGCGGAAGGCCTTGTACCGGCCAAGCGCTGGGGCGAACCGGCGGACGTTGCTGATATCGTAGCCGGACTGGCCAGCGGCAAGTTCGGCTTCGCGACCGGGACCGTCATCCAAGCTGACGGCGGGCTCTCGATCCCGCGGCTTTGATTTGACCGCACTTGGGAGAAGTCATGCCTGACTACATCATCGTTGGCGGCGGCTCAGCGGGCTGTGTGCTGGCCAACCGGCTCAGTGAAGATCCGAACATCACGGTCGTGCTGCTTGAAGCCGGCGGACGAGACTGGCATCCGTTCTACAGTATGCCCGCGGGCTTTGCCACAATGACCAAGGGCATCGGCTCGTGGGGCTGGCATACACTGCCGCAGCGACACATGAACGGCCGCGTGCTGCGCTACACCCAAGCTAAAGTGATCGGTGGCGGTTCTACAATCAACGCGCAGATTTACACTCGAGGCAACGCACTCGACTACGACGCATGGGCGACGGAGGAGGGTTGTAAGGGCTGGAGCTACCCCGAGATCCTGCCTTATTTCAAGCGCGCCGAAGACAATCAGCGATTCGTCGACGCCTATCATTCTTATGGTGGGCCGCTCGGCGTCTCGATGCCAATCTCGCCATTGCCGATTTGCGACGCCTACTTCCGAGCGGCTCAGGAAATGGGCATACCGTACAACGATGACGTCAACGGTGCGGTTCAGGAGGGTGTGGGCTTCTATCAGTTGACGCAAAAGAACGCTCGCAGGTCGTCAACCGCAAGTGCATACCTCGGGCCGATCCGCAATCGTGCCAACCTCAATGTGTGTACTGGCGTCATGGTGACGCGCATCTTGATTGAAAAGGCGCGTGCCGTCGGCGTTGAGTTCATCGAGAGCGGCCGGAATAGGATCTTGAGTGCCGACCGCGAAGTGATCGTGGCGAGCGGCACAATCGGCACCCCAAAACTGCTGATGCTGTCTGGAATCGGACCTGCCGATCATCTCACCTCCGCCAACGTCGCTGTCGTCCAGGATTTGCCCGGCGTCGGTAGCAATCTTCAGGACCATCTCGACCTGTTCGTCATCGCCGAGTGCTCGGGCGAGCACACTTATGACAATGTCGCAAAGCTCCATCGCTCGGCTTGGGCCGGGTTGCAATATCTCCTGTTCAAGAATGGCCCGGTAGCGTCCAGTCTGTTCGAGACCGGCGGCTTTTGGTGGGCCGACAACTCCGCGCGGTCGCCCGATATCCAGTTCCATTTGGGCCTCGGATCAGGCATCGAAGCGGGCGTTGCGGCAATGCCTAATGGTGGCGTTACCCTCAACTCGGCGTTTCTGCGCCCGCTCTCGCGCGGGACGGTGCGCCTGGCGAACAATGATCCGATGGCGGCGCCGCTCATCGATCCGAACTATTGGGCGGAACCCTACGATCGCCAGATGTCAATTGCAGGCTTGCGGCTCGCTCGCGAGATCATGGACCAGAAAGCGCTGAAGCCATTCATTCTGGCCGAGCGGCTACCCGGACCCGAGAAAACGTCTGACGGCGACTTATTCGACTACGGTTGCAAGAACGCCAAGACGGATCACCACCCCGTTGGAACCTGCCGCATGGGCGTTGATGATTTGTCCGTTGTGACCCCAGACCTGAAACTGCGCGGCATCGATGGCCTGCGGATCGCCGACGCCTCGATCATGCCCAAGATCGTATCATCCAACACCAACGCGCCAACGATCATGATCGCCGAGAAGGCCGCTGACCTCATTCTCGGCCGCTCGCCATTGCCCGTAGCCGATTTGGGAAGGGCAAAGTGACGAGTTCCAGCCCCGACCCCCGTTGACCGGCCTGTTCCAAACCGCCATCGATGCGGCCCTTCCGGCCAAGGGCGTCCCTCGACATGTGCCGCTGCCCCCAAAAGGACACACGATCGTCGTCGGAGCGGGTAAGGCAGCGGCTTCGATGGCGGCGCTGACGCGTCCCTCATTGCCGGTCCAAGTTTGACTGCGCATCGTCTGGACTGGCATCGAACAGCCGCGGCGCGAATAGCTGAGGTCCTGGCACTGGTTGCGGATTTTAGCTGCGGGGCGGTGCGCAGAGCCGATGGCAGGTAACGAAGGGGCAGCTGCGCTTTTGGCAATTGGTATGCGAACCGCCGGGTTGCGCCGGAGCGGGCTTTGCCTCGGGGCTTGGCTTGAAGCCATCGAACGCCAGCGTCGGCGATGCCTTCGGTTTGGGCGACGGCCGGGACGGTGGCAATGACTGATCGCAAACCTCGATCGTGCTTTCATCGTGCCGCTGACACCATTGGGTGCCACCGCCGGTCGTGTCGTTGGTGAAGATCGTGCATGACGGCGCCGCGTAGTGGGAGTCCGTGCAGGCCGGTCCGTAATGGCTGAGCGACCGCCGGTCGAAGCCGCTGGCGCCGATTGCGTGGTCGGCAACCGCCTGCAGGCAATCGAGATATGGGTGGCCTTGGCGAGCAAAACTTCTGCACCGCCATTGGGCGATGTCCTCGACACAATCTTCGAGCTTCAGCTCGTTGCGTGTCTGGCACCTGTCGACTAGCAGCGAGGCGGGGATTGCTGCTGGCGTCAGCAGGCTCTTTGGGTCAAGGTGCCCGCATGCCTTTTCCACATAGCGATCCGAGAGCGCCTTGAGCCTGCGCCGCATCAGCGACAACTGATGCACCGCCTCGACACCGGCCTCGGGGTTTCCGGCCTCCCGCCCGAACATCTGCTCGACAGTGACCGGAGGCCCAGCTTCCTCCTTGCGCGCTTCCTTCTGCAAGCTCCTCGCCTGCTCGACATTACCATCGATCTCGATGCGCAGGCCGATGCAGTCCAGACGGCGATCCTCACCGGTCAGGCGCACTTGGATGCCGGTCTCGGGGAACGATTGCATTGAGGGCCAGCGTTGCTGCGCCATGGATCGGCCACCGACGACGGGTGGGGTCATGATGGCTGCAGCGAGCACCAGAATGCAGCCGAACCTCTGCAGCAACCGATCACCTCGGCGCCTCGATTGCATGGGCCGACTGCTTGCCATGCCTCGATGCCGATGAGTGCGATTCCGCTGCAGAAGTGGGTGAACAACGCGTTTCACTTCGGCAGGAGAACCCCGCAGCGGCGACTATTTGTTGGCCGGTTTGTGCCCCTCGGAGGGCACCCGAACGGTACTTGCGCGGTAAAAGCCCGAATTGTGCTTCGGTCAACTCCGAGCTCAAAAAAAAGCGTCCGCTTGACCCCTGTCCTCAATGGTGAGGCGCGGCCAAGCGGCCCCAAACGAAAGGACTACATCACTCGATCCAAAACCGCCTTAAGTCGTGCGATCGTGCCTTCAACGTTCGCGAGCTTATCGAGCCCAAACAGCCCGATGCGAAACGTTCTAAATTCGGGCCCTTCGCCAACTTGTAGTGGCACACCCGCTGCAATCTGCATCCCTTCCGCCGCGAACTTCTTGCCGTTTTGGATATCAGGATCATCAGTAAAGGAGACGACCACACCGGGCGCTCCAAAGCCCTCCGCAGCAACCGACAGCACACCCTTGGCCGCAAGCATCGCTCGCACGCCATCTCCCAATGACCATTGCGCCTCCCTCAGCCTGCCGAATCCGTATGATCTTGTTTCGTCCATCGCCGTGCGTAGGCCCATCAGGGCATCGGTCGGCATCGTCGCGTGGTAGGCATGGCCGCCGTTCTCATAGGCAGCCATGATGGTCCGCCATTTCTTCAGATCCATGGCGAAACTGTTTGAGGTAGTTTTCTCCAATTTTTCGGCAGCGCGTTTTGACAGCATCACGAGCCCGGCGGATGGCGAGGCCGACCAACCCTTCTGAGGAGCTGAAATCAAAACGTCCACGCCGGTTGCGACCATGTCAACCCAGATCGCGCCTGATGCAATGCCGTCGAGAACGACGAGCGCCCCAACGTCATGCGCTGCAGAAGCCATCGTCATGACATAGCTGTCGGGCAAGATCAGTCCAGCCGAAGTTTCGACATGAGGGGCGAACACGACATCCGGCCGCACCTCATGGATTTTGGCGACCACCTCCTCGATCGGTGGCGGCGCATAGGGCGAGCGTCCCCGGTTCCCGGTTTGATGAGCCATCACCACGGTGGCCTTGGCGGCAAATCCCCCCATCTCGAAGATTTGAGACCACCGAAACGAGAACCAACCGTTGCGGACGATAAGAGCGTGCTTGCCGCTGGCGAATTGCCGGGCGACGGACTCCATGGCATACGTGCCTCCACCAGGAACGATGACCACGGCATGGGCGCTGTAGGCTTCGCGCAAAATGGCCGAAATATCCCGCATCGCGTCCTGAAATTTCGTCGACATGTGATTGAGGGAGCGATCGGTGAAGACCACCGAGAACTCCTGGAGACCGTTCGGGTCTACGTCTGGGCGAAGTCCGGGCATAAATGCTTCCTCATTGCTTCGAGCTCACATGGGCCATGTATATACCTTGCCAATAGTCGAATCTCCCCTTAACCGCAGGTACCGTCAACCGCTCGCCAGCGTTTGTTTGCAACAGCGACTTTCGACGACGTCGTCCGTGGTGCCTTTAGACGCTCACCAGGGATTTCTATCGGGACTTGTGCTTTGTGGCCGACGGCCTCAATGCGATGCCGGTCGTTCTTGTTCCCGGCAGCCATGAGTACCATGGTTGGACCAGTGCGCGGAACTCGACTCCGGGCCCGAAGAGGCTGCCAAGTCTCCGAACATGCCCGTGGTTGAACGCGAGACGCACTTTCTGCTCAGGGGTACGCGAACACCATATTGAAGTTGTCGTCGAATATTAGGACCTTGGTGGCTCCATCTTGGGCCTGATGTAAGTGAAACATTTGTTTTGCAAACTTTATCGCGCCCACCAACGAGTTGTCCCACGAGACTCGTTCTAAGAGCTTTTCGCCCTTCATGAATTCAATCCTCAAGGCCATCACTACTCCTGCTTTTACATTAAGCGTAGCAGAGGCGATCCGGATTGCTAACTCACATAAACAGCTAAACAGCAATTGAATTTCAGGCTGAGAGGCACTTTCTGCAGCCGATCGTAACGAGGGGAACGGTACTTCGCGCCGACACCGGACATTCGCGAGAACATCGACCGCGTACTGCGATAGGTCGGTCATGGCGCCCAGTGGCATGTTCGTCATCGTGACTTCCCACCTGCGAGCATCGCTTCGGACCCAATCGGCGAACGTGGCTTTGCCCTTATCGTGGTCATCTGTGGGCTAGGATTGATTTCCCTATTTGCAATGATGTTCGCGGTTGCCACTCTCTCGCAGACCAAGGCTACGGCGAGTGTCGTGGAGCACGCCCGATTGCAGGCCGCCGCCGACAGCGGCGTATTGCTGGCTGCCTTCCGTTTCGTGGCTATTCATGCGGCTCCGCTGGGGCCTGGTGCGGTCCAGGGGCCCGTGCCGATGCGCCTGTCCTGTCGAATGTCCGACGGCATAGCTTTGCTTGTTAGCGCAGCGGATGAGGGTGGAAATATCGATCTGAAAGCAGCCGATGATGAGCTGATACGGCGATTGTTTGTCGAATTTGGAGCGACATCGGACCAAGCGACCGCACTGGTGGATGCGATCGTCGACTACCGTGATCTCGATGATCTGCCCCGTGTGCACGGTGCCGAGTCCGCGGAATACCAAGCTGCCGGACTGGCATTCGGACCCAAGAATGCTCTATGCGGAAGCGTCGAGGAACTCGAGCAGGCAGGATGCCGCCGGAATCCTATTCGGCAGTGAAGCCTTACCTGACGGTATATTCGGGTCATTCAGGCATCGACCCTCGATTTGCCTCACCCCAGGTCTTGGGCGCGGTTGCTGGCTTCGACCATGAGGCGACACTCAAGCAACTCGCCGCTGGACCTCGGGATTGGGAAGCAATCTCGGTTCCGCCTCAGTTCGTCACGCCGTCAGATCGGCGCGCGTTCCTGGTTCGGTCGAGCGCACGTGCGGGCGACGGAGGCGTGGCCGTGAGGGAGGCTATCGTGGATGTCGCCGCCAC
>Ga0075029_100001926_pt1 | contig 11813 bp, 8 predicted proteins | sample LitLauG_LLR_2013_FD_71391 | JGI IMG/M metagenome (GOLD analysis project Ga0075029, IMG submission 71391) | Freshwater sediment microbial communities from North America - Little Laurel Run_MetaG_LLR_2013 | ecosystem: Environmental > Aquatic > Freshwater > Creek > Sediment | place: USA...
GCTGGTGGTTCCGCAGATGGAGAAGATCGGAGCTCTACGCCAGAGCAGCACTCCCGAAGCGGGCAAATCTTACTGGATGGCCTTCTCCAACAGTGGCCGGCCTGTGAAACGAGGCGACCACGTTGATGTCGTGATCGGACAATTTCGAGCTCAAGGACTGATCGTGGAATAATCCCGATTTCCCCTCACCTGGACCAATTTGTGGATTGAAGGGACAGACTTGCCGTTTTTGTGGGAAAGAAAAGCAGTCGCAGTGAGAAAACCTGCAGCACTCGGCTCGGTTCAGGCAACGTACCGGGCAGCGCGATGAAAAGGGGGATTCATGAAAGACAGAATCATATTCATTGCGCTGGTACTCATGGCTCCGTTCCTGGCCCTGTCTCCAGCCGCCCTCGCTTCCACCACCTGGTATGTGGATGGTGTGAACGGAAGCGATACAAACAATTGCCTGTCTTCTGCTACCGCGTGCCAGACGATTGGACACGGCATATCGCTGGCGTTGTCGGGCGATGCCATCCGGATCGCAGCAGCGGTTTATACCGAGAACCTCACCATCAACTCTAACTTGAGGCTGACGGGTTCCAGCGCCTCGACGGCTATCATCGACGGCGGGGGCACACGGGTGATCTCAATCCTCAATACCAAGGCCGTCGTCTCCCTGTCCAATCTGACGATTCGCAACGGAATCGCCAGCGGCGGTGGCGGCATTTTGAACTGGGGGGTGCTCACGATCCGCAACTGCACGATCAGCGGGAATACGGCTCTATCAGACACTTCGGCAGTTGGTGGTGGCATCGACAGCACTGGTACCCTGACCGTAAACAGCAGTACCTTCAGCGGTAACACAGGGAGCGCCGGCAACGTCTACGGGGGTGCCATTTATAGCAGTGGTCCGCTGGCGATCAATAACAGCACCATCAGCGGAAATAGCATCACTGGTCGTTTCGGCGGCGCCGGGGGCGGTATTTACGCGTCAAAGGGTGCACGGATTAGCAGCAGCACCATCGCTGGGAACAGCGCGAACTCTGGCGGCGGCATCTATAACGGTGGCGGCACGGTAACGATCCAGAACAGCATTGTCACCGCCAGTTCCGCGGGCGGAAACTGCTATGGCACCATGACCTCGAATGGCTACAACCTGAGCAGCGACGGCACCTGCAATTTCAGCAATACCGACGATCTGAACAATACGAACCCGCTACTCGGACTCTTGAGCAACAACGGCGGCGGCACTCAAACGATGGCCCTCCTCAGCGGAAGCCCTGCGATTGACTCCGGCAACCCGACCGGTTGCACCGATAATCACGGCGTATTGCTGAAGACAGACCAGCGCGGCAAACCGCGGCCCGACTCGGAGGACACGAGCGGTTGCGACCGGGGAGCCTACGAACATCAGGGCGATTAGCACCTGGCAGGTATTTGGTCACAAAGGCCTCTCACAAAGTTGATGTGGTGACGGGCCAATCCGGGTCCCCCAGGTGTTATCGTGCCCTTTGTCGATGCGCCGGTACCCGTCTTAACTAATGGCATATGAATGATTTAGCGGATTCTCCTTGGGGGACACGGAGCTTGGATATCATTGCTCCATTCGCGCCCGGAGAGACGAAGCAAGAGTCCGCAGATCGCCGCTAAATCGGTCCACCTATCTTTGCGCTAGAACAAATAAGCAGTTGCGCGGGTGGAGTATTAAATCACTTGGCGTTGGCGATCCATGTTTAACCCTCCCCTGGATTCCGCGTCGTTCTTAATTTCGACAAAAACCTGGCATCAGACTCTGGACGTGCAAGCGTTCTGAGCACAGGTCTACGGGCTGAAGGATTGAAGCTCGATTTTGGATGCGTGTTGTGGATGGGATCCAGCTACAAAAGAGGAGAGCGTCGCAATGAGAGGTCTAAATCTGGTTCGCGCAGTTCTGGTTCTGGGGCTAGTTCCGCTGGCTGTGGCCGGCTCGGAGACAAAAGCGCCCGTGTCCAAGATGACGGTGGTTCAGATCGTCGACAAGAATGCGGCCGCTCGTGGCGGGCTGGCGGCGTGGCGGTCCGTGCAAGCGATCGAGATGAAGGGAAAGATGCAGGCTGGAGGGAACCAGCGGGCATCGCTCTCCGGACCTGCCGATAAGGAAACGTTGAAGGTCGTGCCTCAGCGACCGAAAGAGCAGGTTGAACTGCCATTTCTCATGGACCTTAAACGTGGGAAAAAGATGCGGATCGAAATTCAATTCAAAGGCCAGACGGCACTCCAGGTTTACAACGGAACAACAGGCTGGAAGCTGCGTCCGTTTCTGAATCGTCACCAGGTGGAAAACTTCACCGCTGAAGAACTTAAAGCGGCTTCTACGCAATCCGACTTGGATGGCTTGCTTCTCGATTACGCAGCCAAGGGTTCAAAGGTGGAACTCGAGGGAACAGAGAAGGTAGAAGGACGCGACGCCTATAACCTGAAAGTGACCGACAAGAACGGCAATGCTCGTCACGTCTGGGTCGACGCCGGAACCTTTCTGGAAACCAAGATTGAAGGCACGCCACGGCGCCTCGACGGCAAATATAGGCCGGTTGCCACTTACCTGCGTGACTATCGATCGATCAATGGACTCATGATGCCCTACCTTCTCGAGACGGCCGTGGAGGGGGTGAGCGACACGGAGAAAATTGAAATCGAGAGCATCGTTTCGAATCCGAAACTGGATGATTCGCTGTTCGCGATGCCACGTTGAACGTTCAGCCCTTAGCCCTCCGCCCAGCGAATGCTTTTTTTCAAACGTGTGCCTGGCGTAGTCGGGGTCCACGCAGATTTTCCGATCGACATCACGGTGCCGACCGACGTCCCTAAGGAGACCGATATGAAGTTGAGGACCTTATTTGCAGTCATCGTCCTTGTTGCAACCACAACGGTGTGGGCCCAGAGTGCGCAGCCTTCCAACTCGGCGGTGGGCACTCCGGTCCCGCTCCGAGGTACAAGGTCATTCGGCAGCGCCAGAACCATGCCGTCTATGGCTGCTGCCGGGGCCAACGGTGTGCCGAACGTCACACCACACCAGCGCCTGCAGGACTTGGAAGGCACGCTCTCCAGCATGCACATATTGCTAAAGCAGATGCGCGCCAAGGCTGTGTCTAGCCCGAAAGATCCACTCATCAAGGCGAACCTTGAAATGTGGGAACTGCTGGTCGGCCATCTGGACCGGCAGCTTACAGATCTCCGTGCCGCAGTGGCGGCGCGCGACGAACTCGAGGCTCGGCGTGCGGCGATGTACAAACAGGCGGACGACAAAGCGGCTGCTGCGGCCAGGGCTGCGCAAAGCGCGAATGCTGGTCACACGCCCGCAGCAGCAACTGCGTCGTCGGGAGCCCTGCCAAACGCCGCCGCACCATCTCCTGCCACTGCGGCTCCTGCAGCTCAGACTGTTCCCGCGCAACCGGCTAGTTCAACCGCGTCGCCCAACTAAAGGCTCGGGCCTGGAACCGGAAGCCGGGCAGCGTTTTGTTGCGAGGTAGCATGAAAAAAATTCTGTTTGCCGTTTTGATTGTCTTACTGATGACCATCTCCTATGTGGCAGGACGGCGCCGCACGGTGCGAGATGAAGCCGCCAGCCCCAACGCCCGGCACGTTCTGTACTGGGTAGATCCCATGCATCCCGACTACAAGTCTGATCATCCCGGTGTCGCTCCAGACTGTGGTATGCAGCTCGAACCGGTTTACGCTGAATCTGCTGACTCTGCCGATGTTCATCCTTCGTCGACGATGCCGGGGGCAGTCGGGATCGACCTTGAAAGGCAACAATTATTCGGCATCCGCCTGGCCGCGGCAGAAAAAGGTTTGGGAACGGACAAGGTTCGGGTATTGGGACGGGTAGCCGCCGAAGACACTCGCGTGTACCGCATCAACTCGGGAATGGAAGGATTCATTCGGGAGACCTACAACGATTCAGTCGGAGAGCAGGTCAAGAAGGACCAAAAACTAGCAACTTATTATGGACCGGATGCGTTAGTCGTGGCGTCCGGATTCCTCGCGGCTACAAAGAACCTGCCGGGCTCGACAGGCAAGGACGGAAGTCGGACGGTTCCATTTCCAGGAACTGTGGCCAAGCAAGGGTCGAGTAGCGTTCAAGGCTATTCCGACCGTCTGCGTAACCTGGGCTTCGGCGAGGTTCAGATCGCGCAGATGGCCGAAAGCGGCCAGCTTCCCGAGAACATTGATATCGTGGCCCCGGCAGATGGATTCATTCTCGCGCGGAACGTTACCCCCGGCCAGCATTTCGATCACTCCGTCGAGTTCTATCGAATCGCGGACCTAAGCCGAGTTTGGATTCTGGCCGATATCCTCGGCAGCGAAGCGCAAAACTTCCGTCCGGGCACGATCGCCCGCGTCACTGTGGCGAACGGATTGAAGACCTTCTCGGCACGAGTGTCGAACGTGCTGCCCCAGGTTGATCCCGTCTCAGGGACTCTGAAACTCCGCTTGGAGGCTGACAATCCTGGTTTTGCTCTCCGCCCGGATATGTTTGTGGATGTCGAACTGCCGGTCTCGATGCCGGCGGGACTGACGGTTCCCGTGGATGCTGTGATTGACTCGGGAGAGGAGCAGCGAGTGTTTGTGCAGGGAGGGAACGGAACGTTTGAGCCCCGGAAGGTAGAGACGGGTTGGCGTTCTGGAGACCGGGTCCAGATTGTTAAGGGTCTAAGCGAAGGCGAGCGCGTCGTTGTTTCGGGAACTTTTCTCGTTGATTCGGAGAGCCGGCTGAGATCGGTACAAACTGCGTCCAAGAAAGATCTGCATGAGGAAGCGGTTCTGCCGAAGCCGGTTCCACCCGTTGCCATGAATGACGGCAAAGTGAAGGATGCGGCCTGCGGCATGATGATAGACAAGGCGACCGCGAATGCCGAGGGTCACACTCTCAGTCGCAACGGCGTGACCTATTACTTTTGTTCCGATCGGTGCAAGCGGAAGTTCAGCGCGCAGCCCGAGCATTATGCAGCGTTAAATTCCTCCGGGTCCAGGTCATGATCAACCGCGTTATCGATTTCTCCGTGCAGCATAAGTTCCTGGTGCTGGCGTGCGTGGCACTGGCCTCCATTGGGGGCTGGTGGTCGATGCAAGGGCTGCCCCTCGATGCCATGCCCGACCTGAGCGAGACGCAAGTCATCATCTACTCGCGCTGGGATCGCAGCCCCGACATCATCGAGGATCAGGTCACATATCCCATCGTGACCGCAATGCTCGGTGCGCCGAAAGTTAAGACCGTTCGTGGGGTTTCGGATTTCGGTTATTCGTACGTCTATATCATTTTCGAGGACGGCACCGATCTTTATTGGGCTCGCTCGCGCGCACTCGAATATCTCTCCGCAGTGCAGTCAAAGTTCCCCGACGGAGTGAAGACAGAACTCGGACCGGATGCCACCGGACTTGGCTGGGTTTATCAATACGCGCTGGTTGATACATCGGGTAAACACAGCCTTGCCGACCTGCGGTCCTATCAAGACTGGTACTTGCGCTATGCCCTTCGTTCCGTTTCCGGGGTGGCAGAAGTGGCGCCAGTTGGCGGTTATACACGCCAGTACCAGGTCAACGTCGATCCCAACCGTTTGCAAGCTTATGGCATTCCGATCCGCAAAGTGGTCGAGGCCGTTCGTAGCGGAAATAACGAAGTGGGCGGGCGGTTGCTTGAGTTTGGCGGTACGGAGTACATGGTTCGGGGCCGTGGGTACGCCAAGTCGATTGACCAGTTCAAGAATATTGTCCTTCAGGTAAGCGCGGACGGTACACCGATTCGGATACGAGATATTGGCCAGGTGGTTGAGGGCCCGGAGATCCGCCGCGGTGTCGCCGACCTCGATGGCAAAGGCGAGGTTGTTTCTGGCATCGTCGTCATGCGCAACGGCGAAAATGCCTTGGAGGTGAACGACCGCGTCAAACAGAAGATTGCGGAGATCACACCTACCCTCCCTCAAGGGGTAAAGATCGTCCCGGTATACGACCGTTCCGAACTGATTCGCCGCGCCATCAGCAATACAAAGACGACCATCTTCGAAGTCGTGCTCACGGTTTCGCTAATCGTTCTGGTTTTTCTATGGCATTTCCCCAGTGCGGCGATCCCGATTGTCACCATGCCTGTCGTGGTGCTCGTTTCGTTTATTCCGTTTCGCCTGCTCGGCATCAGCGTCAACATCATGTCACTCGCTGGGGTGGCGATTGCATTCAGCGAACTGGTTGACGCCTCGATTGTCGTAGTAGAGCAGACTCATAAGAAGCTGGAAATCTGGGAAAAGAGTGGTCGACGCGGGGACTATCAGGCTGTTGTTCTCGCTGCCGTCAAAGAGGTTGCCGGGCCCACATTTTTTGCCCTGCTGATCATTGCGATCTCCTTCCTGCCCGTGCTCACGTTGGAGGCACAGGAGGGCCGAATGTTCAGGCCGCTCGCTTACACCAAGACTCTCGCCATGCTCATCGCAGCTGGTATGGCAATTACCCTGGATCCAGCTTTGCGCCTGCTGCTGACCCGCGTGCGCCCTCTTGCGTTTGAGCCGCAATGGCTGTGTCGGGCGGTCAACGCACTGCTAATCGGCAAGATTCGTCAAGAAGAAGATCATCCCGCCAGCCGATGGTTGATGAATCTGTACGAACCCGTCGTGCGATGGACGTTGCGCTGGAAATGGGCAGTCATCGGCGGAGCTTTCGCCATGGTCGTGCTTTCCATTCCATTGTTCCTGAATTTGGGGTCAGAGTTTATGCCTCCGCTCGACGAGGGCGCCATCCTTTATATGCCCTCCACGATGCCGGGTATCTCGATCACGCAGGCACAGGATCTGCTTCAGAGGACGGATGAGATTCTTGCTCGTTTTCCGGAAGTGGAAAGAGTGTTGGGGAAGGCCGGTCGCGCCGAGAGTTCCACTGATCCGGCGCCACTCTCCATGTTCGAGACCGTCATTATTCTGAAACCGCACTCCGAATGGCGTCATGTTTCGACTTGGTACACATCCTGGGCCCCGGAATTTCTGAAACCAGTCCTGCGGCATTTTTCTTCGGACACAATTTCATCCGAGGAACTTGTTCGCTTAATGGATGAGAGTCTGAAGGCGCCCGGGCTCACCAACGCCTGGACCATGCCCATCCGGGGCCGTATTGACATGCTCACTACCGGAATGCGCACGCCAGTCGGTCTTAAGATTTCAGGTACGGATACTGGCACGATCGAACAGATCGGCACTCGCGTGGAGTCACTACTCCCGCGGGTCGATGGTACGCGAGGAGTCTTCGCGGAGCGTACGGGCACCGGCTACTTCCTCGACTTCGACTGGAACAGAGATCAGCTTGCGCGCTACGGTCTCAGCATCGAAGATGCGCAATCAGCGGTGGCCAACGCGATTGGTGGCGAGGACGTAACCACCGCGGTCGAGGGGCGTGAGCGATATCCCGTGAACGTGCGATACATGCGGGATTTTCGCAGTGATCTGTCGTCCCTGAAACGCGTGTTGGTTCCGGTCGGTGGTGATCGGCAGATCCCGGTCGGCGATCTTGCAGACATTCACGCCACCAGCGGTCCCGCGATGATTCGGGACGAGAACGGAATGTTGACTGGTTACGTTTACGTGGATGTCGTCGGTCGCGATCCGGAAAGCTACGTCAAGGAGGCCGGGGCGCTGCTTCGCGACCAGCTCAAACTGCCTCCGGGATACGAGCTCTATTGGAGTGGACAATACGAGGCGATGCAACGGGTAAAGCATCGGCTGATACGGGTCGTTCCATTGACGCTCGCGATTGTACTCTTGCTGCTGTACGCCAACACCCGGTCGATCACCAAAACCATGATCATCCTGTTGGCCGTGCCGTTTTCAGCCGTGGGAGCGATTTGGTTCCTGTACCTGGCCGGCTATAACATGAGCGTCGGTGTCTGGGTTGGGATCATTGCGCTCTTGGGCATTGACGCTGAGACCGGCGTCTACATGCTTCTTTATCTGGACCTAGCCTATCAGCAAGCTCTGCACCAGGGCAGGTTGCGCAGCAGGGCAGATTTGTGGGAAGCCATTGTGCAGGGCGCGGCCAAACGGTTGCGTCCCAAGTTCATGACCTTCGCGACGATGTTCATCGGCCTCTTGCCGATCATGTGGAGCACAGGTACCGGGGCGGATGTCATGAAGCGAATTGCGGCACCCATGGTGGGAGGAATCTTCGCTTCTTTTGTTTTGGAGTTGCTGGTGTATCCCGGAATTTACTCCGTTTGGCGTGAGAGGGATTTGCGCGCGGAACTGGGCATCGGCGGTGCAATGCCTGGATTCGACGAATCGATCTCTCCAGATCCTGTTGGTCTCGTCCCTTTACAGTTGGAGCAATCCTCACAGTAGAGCTGATGCGCCGACTTTTTCGCGCTGCATCCGTGCGTCCGCGGCGTGGTAAAACACCGCTGCAACGGTGGAGAATTATTCTTCCATCGAAAGATCCAGCAGACCCGGTAGGTTGCGGAGGAGGATAGCTTCTCGTCGGGCACTCAAAATGCCTTGCGCTTCCCATTGCGAGAGCAGCCGGCTTACGGTAAACAAAGTAGTGCCGATCAATTGGGCCAATTCCCGTTGCGACACTGCGATCTCAACCTGTTCCTCAACCTGCTTCCCGACCTGCGTTGCTAAACGTGCGAGTTGGCTGCTCAACCGCAGTGCCACCTTCTGAGTGGCGACTTCCCGGAATCGTATCTCAAGCTCGTTGAGCTGTCGCTCCAAGACCCCCGTCATGTTGCCCCGGAGAATCGGAAATCTCTCCAACAACGCCTGGAAGTCTCTGGTCTCCCATACCAGTGCGGAGGTTGGCTGCAATGTCCGCGCCTCGCAATAGTTCTCGGCCGCCGTTCCCGTCGCACCCACTACATCACCCGGCCCGTTCAATCGGAGGATTACCTCCTGTCCGTTCGTGCCAAGCTGGCTTACTTTCAAAGATCCTGACAGCACCAGAAACACGTGCCGCGCCGGCCCGCCTTCCAGAAAGAGCGTTTGGCGCCGACCGAAGTTTCTTTCCCGCGCGCTCGCGACAATAGCGCTGCTGTCGTTGGCCGAAATGCTTGAGAAAATTTCCGTGTGCTGGATATATGCCATTCGGCGCGCCAGGTCATCTCTCTTGTCGATGAAAGTGAGGCGATCGCCTGCCGGGCGAATTTGGGGGCGCTCCAAGCGGCCTGTGGTGCGGCACTTGATTTCGGTCACTTCTAGCCTCCCCATCGGTTGACCTCCGCAAGCATAGGATCTACCGCCCGTAACTCATGGATACAGAAGTGCGGTTGGGTTTCGAATGCTCGGTCCGGTGCGCTTGGATACTGATGTGGATAGGCCAAAAGGGACGAGACCACAACAGAAGCCGTGTCGGAAGGGTTGAAATCTGACCCGCCAGTAGAATCGCGGACAATCTCCGCCCGAAAGCAGTGCTGGCGAACCAGCACAACGTTGCGCCGCCCCATGTCCTCCCCCACGTTGGCCTCGAGAAAAGCAAAAACTCCAGGGCTGTGACACTGCACCTCGGGCTAAGTCCGGGTGCGTAAGCCCAATGTCTGTTGATCCAGATTTGCCCAATCGCCCGGGTAGGGGGGAGTTTCCACCAAACGGGCTATCCGCGTGCCTAAACGATCCTGAGCTTCTCTCCTACATCGAAGACCGCCAAAGCGTTGAAAGAACAAAGATCATAGCCAGAGTTTGTCGCTCATTGTTTGCGCTGGAGCAAATAGGGGGTTACCCGTTAAGTGTTAGAAGAGGAGGTGCTAGATTGATCGGCTTTGCCCCGGCCTCCCCCGGCAAGTAGAAGTCCTCGATCGAAAACGACGACGCTGAGGCAAAACTGCATCGTTCTGCCGGGCTTTGGAGTCAGAGATCAGAAAGGAGGTCAAAGGCAGTGGCGCAAATCCTTTCTGCGGGGTTCGCGAGGATCGCTGGGCGCTTCGTAGCACTTCCCATGGGAATTGCCTCCCGCGTCATTGTCGTGTTCGGACTCTCGCTACTTGTTTCTGGCGCATGTGCGGCAGCTCAGAGTGTACCGTCCACATCGGCAAGTCAGGCAAAGAAGAACAAGGCAATCGCTTCGGTCGTGGCGCAGCCTCCGGCTGCCGTTCAGCTTCAGGCCCACCCAACGTCTGCCCCTGTGCTGACTCCTCCTCTTCCGCCGGTTGTCGAGTGGGACGGCAGGAAGCTCACCATTGACGCGGAGAACTCCACCTTATCCGACATACTCTTGGCGATTCGTTCCCATACTGGTGCCTCCATGGACATGCCGGGCAGTGCTTCGGCGGAGCGGGTTGCGGTGCACCTGGGGCCTGCTCCCATTCGCGAAGTTCTGGCTTCGCTCTTGTATGGAACCGATTTCGACTACGTGATTCAGGGCTCGGACACAGATGAATTCGGCCTCAAAAGTGTAACCGTGACGGCACGCGGAAAGAGCGACGATTCCGATGCCCTGCAGGCTCCGCAACAAGCGGGTGGAGTTCGTTTGATGCCCGGTTACGCTGCTCCGGGCAAGCGTACGTACGAGGTAATGCACGCCAGCGCTGCCGATAATACAGCGTCTACGACGGACACGAGCACGGGCAGCAACCCGTCTCCCTCTGTCGAGGAATCGGCCTCCGCTACTGGCGACCCCGCTTCATCCGCTACGGCCGCCAACAATGGAGACGCGCAGTCCAGTCCATCTTCCCCCGAATCCGCAGACGCATCTGCGCCTCTTGCCGGTCCTTCTCCGTCCGCCCCGAACACCGAGACCTCTTCCGCAGAGGCAAGCCCGAGCGTCAGCGACCCGATGTCGCAAATGGAACAGAATCTGCAGCATCTGTATCAACAACGCCAGAAGATTCAGGCCCAGCAGAATCAGGGTGCTCAGCCTGCAGGAAAGTAGATTTGCTCAGTTCCCCGTAGTTCCTGGGGGTGGCAGTTGAGGGTTTCTCAGTCGCCCGTCCCAATCTTTTGCCCCTGCTTCAGCGTGCGGTCGAAAAAGTCGGCCGTCGCCCCGTACGCCTTCATCCAGGACTTCCACATCAGGAATCCGTGGATCTCGTCCGGGAAAATCATCTCCTCGAAGCCGACGTGCTGTGCTCGTAATCGCTGCACAAGATCCACGGTCTGGCTGAACGGTACGTTGCGGTCGTCATCGCCATGAATGAGGAGCACCGGCGACTTCCAGGTTTTCACGTAGGCATCAGGCGACGAGTCCCAAGCGAGCTTCACGGCTGCTTCCTCGTCAGGAGGCTTCAGCGCCAGGTTGCCGAAGTAGGGCCGCTCTGTCAGGAACACGCTCCAGTCATGCACGCCGTGATAGTCCACTCCGGCTTTGAACAGGTCGGAATCGTGGGCCAGTCCCATCGCGGTCAGAAAACCTCCGTACGATCCGCCCCACAGGCCAATCTTGTCGCCGTCGACTTCCGGCAGCGATTGCAGGTATCGTCCCGCAGCAACCACGTCTTTGTATTCCGAGGCTCCCCGCCAGACGGTGTTGGGCGCCTCCCGGAAGGCTCGTCCATACATCACTCCAAGGCGGTAATTCACTGACAGGACCGCGTACCCTCGGCTCGCCAGGTACTGATTCTCCGCGTACGCGTTGTGGTAGTAGTCCATGTAATGAAAGCCAAGCAGCATTTGACGAATTGGCCCGCCATGCATGAAGACCAGTCCTGGAACTTTTCCTTTCGCATCGCGGGGAAGAAAAAGCTGACCGTGCAGAGTGATTCCATCTTCACTGCGAAAGATGACCTGCTTCGGCGACACCAGCGCAGCCGACGGAAAGTCCGGCGGCAGCGCTTGCTTGGCGATCATCTCGCGACCGGCTGGCTTTACCTCGTACGGCATCGCCGGTGA
>Ga0075029_100001927_pt1 | contig 11811 bp, 8 predicted proteins | sample LitLauG_LLR_2013_FD_71391 | JGI IMG/M metagenome (GOLD analysis project Ga0075029, IMG submission 71391) | Freshwater sediment microbial communities from North America - Little Laurel Run_MetaG_LLR_2013 | ecosystem: Environmental > Aquatic > Freshwater > Creek > Sediment | place: USA...
TGCCATCACATCGATCTCGGTGATCCCGTTCGGCAATTTCGTTTATGTCGGGCCGTGGGGAACGTATCTGCAGATCACCGATCTGAATATCGGGCTGCTGGTCGTTTTGGGCATCACCTCGATGGGTGTGTACGGAGTGGCGCTGGCGGGATGGTCCTCCAACAGCAAGTACGCGTTGCTCGGTGGCCTGCGCGCCAGCGCTCAGATGATCAGCTACGAAGTTTCTCTCGGATTGTCCCTGGTGGGCGTGCTGATCATGGCTGGAAGTCTCAGCCTGCGCGACATCGTGGATGCCCAACATGGAGTTTTCTGGGGTTTCATTCCACGCTGGAATGTATTTCACGGGCAGACGCTGGCGTTTTTCATTTACCTGATTTCTGCTTACGCAGAGACCAACCGCACACCATTTGATCTGCCTGAGGCCGAGTCGGAACTCGTAGCCGGCTATCACACCGAGTACAGCGCCATGAAATTTGCCATGTTCTTCATGGCCGAGTACGCCAATATGGTTACGGTGGCTTGCCTGGCGACGTTGCTGTTCCTCGGCGGCTGGAACGGCCCGCTCTTTGGCCCACATCTCCTTCAGGATTTGTTGCCGGTGATGTGGTTCTGTCTCAAGGTTTTCTTTTTCATGTTCTTGTACGTCTGGGTGCGCTGGACCTTGCCCCGCTTCCGCTATGACCAGTTAATGGCGTTCGGGTGGAAAGTGCTGCTGCCTCTGGCGATCGCGAACATTGTTTATACGGCGCTGGTTGTAGCGCTACGGGCTTCTTAAGGGCAGTTCCCGGTTATCAGTTCCCATCTCCATCTGGGCTTTACTGAGAACTAAGAACTAAGAACTAAGAACTAAAACAATGCTTCACTTAATTCTATTTCTCTTTTTCGGCGCAATCTGCGTAGCGGGGGCCATCAACCTGCTCGTGCAGAGCCATCCCATCAACAGCGCTCTGTCGCTGATTGTGGTGATGGCTTCGCTTGCCGCCGAATATTTGCTGCTGGGCGCGGAATTCGTGGCGGCTGTGCAGGTGATCGTCTATGCCGGCGCGATCATGGTTCTGTTCTTGATCACCATCATGTTGCTCAATGCCGGCAAAGAAGAACGCACCAACGGCAGCCGTGTTGCCACGCTGCTAGGCGTTCCCGGAGTGGTAGTTGGCGCAGTACTCGTTGCCTGGACGCTGATCCATCGCTCCGACATGGGATCGGTTTCGATTGGTGCGTTGCCGGGCGAACCGAAAGATATTGCTCGCCTGCTCTTCCACGATTTCTTGCTGCCCTTTGAAGTCACGTCGGTGCTGATCCTGATCGCCATCATGGGCGCGGTTGTGCTCGCCAGCCGGCCAGACGCGGTCGCTCGACCTCATCCCACCGCTCCGGTGCGTCACGAGGAGCACGAACTCGTTGCAGCAGGAAAGGATCACGAATGATTCCTCTTTCCTACTATCTCGTGTTGAGTGGAATCCTGTTCACCTGCGGCGTGCTCGGATTTCTGATCAAGCGCAACATCATCACCATCTTCATGTCGATCGAGTTGATGCTCAATGGCGTGAATCTTTCGTTCGTCGCCTTCGCCGCACACTGGCATGCGCTTAGCGGACAGGTATTCGTCTTCTTTGTAATGGTCGTGGCCGCTGCTGAAGCAGCCGTTGGTTTGGCGATCATCATTGCCGTCTATCGCACGCGTGAAACTCTGAATGTCGATCAGGTGAACCTGCTCAAGCTATGACGCCGCAGACTCTCAGTCCGTTGCTTTCGATCTTGCCGATTCTGCCGCTTGCGGGTGCGGCCATCAACGGCTTCTTTGGCCGACAATCGTCGAAGAAGACGATCTCGGCCGTGGCGTTGTTCTTTTGCGGAGCGGCCTTCGCCGTGGCACTGGTTGTGGCTTTTAGTTTTTCCTCCGCGGACGCTCCGTATTCATTCCCACTCGCGCACTGGATACGCTCGGGCAGTTTCAGCGTCGATTTTGAGTTCTATCTCGACCAGCTTTCCTTGGTTATGCTGCTGGTGGTCACCGGCGTCGGATTCCTCATCCACATCTACTCCGTCGGCTACATGTGGGACGACGACGGGTTCTACCGCTTCATGTCGTATCTGAACCTGTTCATGTTCTTCATGCTGACGCTCATACTGGCGAAGAATTACCTGGTCATGTTCATCGGCTGGGAAGGCGTCGGTTTAGCCTCCTACCTGCTGATCGGGTTCTGGTTCACGAAGGATTCGGCGGCGTCGGCCGGCAAGAAAGCCTTCATCACCAACCGCGTTGGCGACTTCGGATTCTTGATTGCGCTCTTCCTGATGATCAAGCATTTCCATTCGCTTGACTTCACCAAAGTGTTCGAGCAGGTGCACACGTGGCCGACGGAGGCTGCGGGCGTCGGAACTCTCACAGCCATCGGCCTTCTGCTGATGGTTGGAGCGGCCGGCAAGTCGGCGCAAATTCCGCTGTATGTCTGGCTGCCTGATGCTATGGAGGGCCCGACGCCGGTGTCCGCTCTGATCCACGCCGCGACCATGGTGACCGCCGGCGTGTACATGGTGGCGCGGTCGCATGTCATTTTTGAACACGCTCCGAATGCGATGCTGGTGGTTGCGATTATCGGCACGCTGACAGCTCTTTTCGCTGCCACGATCGGCATCGCGCAGACCGACATTAAGAAGGTTCTCGCCTACTCCACCGTGTCGCAACTCGGCTATATGTTCATGGCCTGCGGCGTGGCGGCCTTTTCCGCTGGCATCTTCCACCTGATGACGCACGCCTTCTTCAAAGGCCTCTTGTTCCTCGCGGCAGGCTCGGTGATTCACGGAGTCGGTGGCGAACAAGACATGCGAAAGATGGGCGGTCTACGAACCTACATGCCGTGGACGTTCCTGACTATGTCGATCGCGACCTTCGCCATTGCAGGATTCCCTCCCCTGGCGGGCTTCTTCTCGAAGGACGAAATCCTGTGGAAGGCCTACTCCAGTGAATATGGAAGCTGGGTCTTCTGGCTGATCGGCGTAACCACCGCATTTATCACCTCGTTCTATATGTTCCGGTTATGGTTCATGACCTTCTTCGGCGACTATCGCGGCGCGACCGCCCCAGATACCCATGGCCACAGCGATCACGGCCATGGACATGACCACGGACACGATCCGCATGAAAGCCCGTGGGTGATGCTAGGACCGCTGGTCGTCCTGGCCTTCCTCTCCGTCGTTGGCGGTTGGGTGGGAATTGGCGGCCGATTCGAGCATTTCCTCGCGCCCGTGTTTCAATCGGGCGGTGAGATCGCTGCTGAAACGGGAGAAGCTGCGAGCAAGGTGACGGAGTACATCCTGATGGGTATCTCGGTAGCAGCTGCAGTCCTAGGATTCCTGCTGGCTTGGACCTTATACATCAGCCGTCCACAACTTCCGGCCCGAATCGCCGAGAGCCTGGGCGGACTTTACAAGGCCGTATCGAACAAGTACTACATCGACGAACTCTATGCCATCCTCTTTATCAAGCCAGTGATCGACGGCTCGACCGACATCCTCTGGCACGGGGTTGACCAGGGAGCGATCGACGCTACCGTGAACAATACAGCCACCGCCGCACGGCACGTTTCCGACGAGGTCCGCCACATGCAGTCTGGCAATCTACGTTCCTACGCGGGCTGGGTCGCCGCAGGTGGTGCGCTCGTGATCGCCTACATGGTCTGGATGGGGGTGCGATGAACATGGATTGGTTAAACTCCGTCATCCTCACCCTGGTTACGTTTCTGCCGGCTGTGGGTGGCCTGCTGATTCTGCTGATCTCACGCCGTGATCGCGACATCAAGGGATTCGCTCTCGTAATTTCGCTATTCACGTTCGTTGCTTCACTTCACCTGCCGGTTCATCTGCATCGCCATCTGGCTGGCTTTCAGTTTGAAGTCGACAAGCCCTGGATCACCAATCCCAACATTCACTACCACATGGGAATCGACGGCATTTCCGTCTGGCTGGTCGTGCTGACTACGTTCCTCACGCCCTTGTGCGTGCTGATTTCATGGACTTCGGTTCACGAACGGGTCAAAGAGTTCTTCATCCTGTTGCTGCTGCTCGAAACGGCGCTGATCGGAGTCTTTACCGCGCTCGACCTGTTCCTGTTCTACTTCTTCTGGGAAGCGACGCTGATTCCAATGGCACTGCTGATCGGCATGTATGGTCACGGACGCCGGGTTTACGCCGCTGTGAAGTACTTCCTCTTCACAATGGTCGCCTCGGTGTTCATGCTGGCGGCGATTCTCTGGCTGTACTCCAAGACGGGCAGCTTCGATTTCGTAACGATCCAGAACGCGATCCGCAACAACAACGTGCCGGGGTTCGAGCACGCTTCGTTGTGGCTGTTCCTGGGCTTCTTTATCGCCTTCGCGGTAAAGGTCCCGCTCTTCCCTCTCCACACATGGCTGCCGGACGCTCACGTCGAGGCTCCGACCGCCGGTTCAGTCCTGCTCGCTGGCGTCCTGCTGAAGATGGGAACTTACGGCCTGTTGCGCTTCGATGTCGGCCTCTTCCCTGATCAAGCGCATCACAACGCTCCCTGGGTCATGACGCTGGCCCTGATCGGCATCATTTACGGCGCACTGGTTTCGCTCGTGCAGCCGAACATGAAGAAGCTGATCGCCTACTCCTCGGTCAGCCACCTCGGATTCGTCGTTCTGGGCATCTTCAGTTTCACCACCGCAGGATTGAATGGAGCAGTCTTCGTCATGCTGGCTCACGGAGTCGCGACCGGTGGCCTGTTCATGCTGGCAGGCATCCTTTACGAACGCCGCCACACCTATGAGATCTCTGAATTCGGTGGCCTGGCAACACCCATGCCCAAATACGCCACCTTCTTTCTTGTAACGGTTCTGGCATCAGTCGGATTACCAATGCTGAACGGTTTTATCGGTGAGTTCCTCGTGCTCAGTGGAGCCTTCCAGGCGCGCCCGATCTACGGAGTTCTCGCCGCGACCGGAGTAATCTGGAGTGCGGGCTATCTCCTCTGGATGTACCAGCGCGTCTTCTTTGGCAAGGTGACCCACGAAGTGAATAACACCCTCCCCGACCTTAATCTGCGAGAGAAGACGGCGCTTGCCCCGATTGCCGTTGCCGCGCTGGTGATGGGTGTTGCTCCCATGGTTTGGCTCAGCGCGATCGATCCAGCGGTACAAGGCGCTCTTTCATCGATTCCGGGCGTGCTGTTGAGCAAGGTGGTGGGCCAGTGATCATGACCTCACTCTTGCATGCTGTACCGACCTTGCTGGCACAAATCCAAGTCCCGCTGCCTCAGACCGCCGACTACCTGCGTATCCTGCCGGAGCTTGTACTCTCGCTTTTCGGGATGCTGATTATGGTCATCGACCCACTCCTCGACCCCGAAAACAGCCATCAGTCGCTTGGGACCGTGGCCCTGATTGGCACTCTCACTGCTCTCGCCTCGGTCTTCTGCATGGCGAAGCAGCCGGGCACTGCATTCTGGAACATGGTTCGGGTCGACAGCTTCAGCGTGTTTTTTCACTTTCTGGTCATTGCGATTGCCGCCGTAGCCATTCTGAGTTCGTTCGAGTACATGGCAATGCAACGCATTCGAGCTGGGGAGTATTACGGACTCATCCTTTTTGGAACGGTCGGCATGTGCCTGATGTCGTCCGCCATTGAACTGGTGCTTATTTTCATCGCCCTGGAAATCTCCTCGATCTCAACCTACGTCTTGGCGGGATTCCGGCGCCGCGAAGCCTCCAGCAGCGAGTCGTCGCTGAAGTACTTCTTGTTGGGCTCTTTTGCCACCGCCTTCTTTTTATATGGCGTTGCGATGATGTTCGGCGCGACCGGCTCAACCAACATCGACGCGATCGGCTTGGTTCTGCGTGGCAGCAACTTGCCGGTTTTGGCCTACGTGGCCACCGCCCTGATGTTCATTGGCCTGGGCTTCAAAGTCGCGTCCGCACCCTTCCACGTGTGGACTCCCGACGTCTACGAAGGCGCACCTGCCCCGATCGTCGGACTGATGTCCACCGGGCCAAAGGCGGCTGCATTCGCCGTTTTACTGCGGGTAGTGTTCGGAGCACACGCACCAGGATGGTTTTGGCTGATCTGGGTCTCCGCTGCTCTCTCCATGACGATCGGCAACCTTGGGGCGCTCGTCCAGGATAACGTGAAGCGCCTGCTCGCCTATTCTTCGATCGCGCACGCTGGATATCTTCTGGCTGCATTTGCAGCCCAGCCGGAGTTAGGGACGTCGGCCGCGATGTTCTACACCGCGGCTTACGCTGCGATGAATGTTGGCGCATTTGCGGTGGTCAGCCACTTCGCGAATGTCGGCGAAAAGTACGTCACCCTCGAAGATTACGCTGGCCTGGGCAGGCGGTCTCCGGTGCTGGCAGCCACCTTCACTTTCTTTTTAATGTCACTGATCGGAATCCCGATTACAGGGGGATTCTTTGCGAAGTTCTACGTCTTGAGCGCGACGCTTAAGTCCAACCTTGTTGGCTTATCCATTATTCTGGTGCTGAATAGCGCGATTGGCGCCTACTACTATCTGCGAATCATTGTCATGATATACATGCGCGAGCCGCGTGGTGCTATTCCAGTCGCTCCGCTGTCGGCGACCTCATCGCTCGCGATCGCGTTAAGCATCGCGGCGACTCTAATCCTGGGAGTCGTGCCCAATCGCGTGCTCGACTATGCCGACGAAGCGGCTCATCAATTAGTTCGTTTGACGACGCCCGCGACATCAGCGTCGATTTCCACAGCAATTAGCCGGTAGGTTTCGGTCACCTTGTCTTTTCGGCAGGTTCTGCGAACTCCAAGAGACGAAAAGCCGCAACGGACTGGCCTTTTGGCCGATTTCGCTTCTCCCACGTCAAGCCGGGAAAAACTGGGGTTGCCGATTGACATTCCGTGCACGAGTCGGCATCATTACGTACACAAGTTTCCCGGGATTTCTACCCCCAGGGACCGGAGGGGCTATGACGCAGTTGTTGCGTAGGCTTTATAAAGAGGAAGAAGGGCAAGATATCGCGGAGTATGCTGTCATGCTTGCTGTCATCCTCGTATTGGTAATTGGTACTGTGCGTTTGATCGGTGGCAACGCGAATAACGCATTTTCCAGCGTCGCCAGCTCGATCGCCAACTAACCGTCCGTTGTTGAAGTGTCTCAGCAGCCAGGAATAAGCAGGCCCGTACTTATGACTCGATTTAGCAACTTCCGCCCGTTTAGCCGCTTCTTGTTTTCATTTGCGGCGGAGGTGCTGGATCGGAGCCAGATCGTATAGCAATTAAAAAGCTCAAAAGATCCCGCCGAAGCCGCGATAGAATCGCGGCTTTTGTTTTTTCGGCGGAAAAGGGAGACTCACCACCATGATTGTAAACATGTCCGACAGCGCGACCGAACAGCAGATCGAGCACATTATTCAACGGATCCGCGAGGCCGGATTCCAGCCGCACGTTACCCGAGGCACGGAACGCACCATTGTCGCCGCCGTAGGTAGTGGCGGACGCCGCCATGAGATTGAGGCGCTCTCCGTGGCTCCAGGTGTCGACAATGTCGTCGCCATCGCCCAACCCTTCAAGCTCGTCAGCCGCCAAACTCGGCCACAACCGACAATTGTCGATGTCTGTGGAGTGAAAATCGGCGGCCCGGACGTGGTGGTCATCGCCGGCCCATGCTCGGTGGAATCGCGCGAGCAGTTGCTCGAGACCGCTCATGGCGTGAAGCGCGCCGGAGCGGCAATGCTGCGCGGAGGCGCCTACAAACCGCGGACTTCGCCCTATGAGTTCCAAGGCCTCGGCATCGAGGCATTAAAGATCCTGCGAGAAGCTCATGAACTGACAGGGCTTCCGGTGGTCACGGAGGTGATGAGCACCGAGGACGTTGATCTGATCTGCGAGTACGCCGACATGCTGCAGGTAGGAGCGCGCAACATGCAGAACTTTGCCCTCTTGCGCCGCCTGGCAACCATTAAGAAGCCGATTCTGCTGAAGCGTGGACCTTCAGCTACCGTGAAAGAATGGCTGCTGGCTGCCGAGTATCTGCTGTCAGGAGGAAATGATCAGGTCGCCCTTTGTGAGCGCGGCATCAAGACTTTCGAAACCGCAACTCGTAACACGTTTGACCTCGCCGCAGTGGCCCTGGCCAAGGAACTTTCGCACCTGCCGGTTGTCGCAGATCCGTCTCACGGCACAGGCAAACAAAGTTTGATCGGCCCAGTTTCGCGCGCCGCGATCGCCGTAGGAGCCGACGCCATCATCGTGGAGGTACATCCTTGCCCCGAGAGGGCGCTATCCGATGGTCCGCAATCGCTTGATCTCCAGCAGTTCGAGCGTGTGATGCAGGGGCTGAGTGCACCTTTGCGCCACGTACTAGCGCACGAGGCCAGAATCGCTTAAGTCTGGCCCGTAACGCGTCCTTTATTGGCCTGTTCCTGACAACCCTAGCTCCAAAGGGCTGTTAGGGTCACTCGAAGTCACAAACAAAGTACCCGTGACCTTTCCGGTTTCGTCCGGCGAGAACTCGACTTGCACCGCACAGCTCTTTCCCGGGCTGACGCTGGCCGGACAATTGTTGCTGGAGACAAGGAAATCGTCTGAAGCTGTCACAGCGCCCACCAGGATTGTGAATGAATTCTCGTTCGTGAGCGTGATGGTCACTGGAGCGCTCGTAGTGCCGACTGCCTGGTTCCCAAACGCGATGTCAGTGCGGCTTGCCAATACACCCAGGCCGTGACCATCCAGATCGACGCGCTCTGGACTGGCAGGATCACTGCTGGTGACAAGCAGCGCCCCGGGCCGGGCACCCGATGACGTAGGCGTGAACGTCACGTTAATCGTACAACTGCCCCCAGCCGCCACCGTAGTTCCACAATTGTTCGTCGACGTGTAGTCCGTGTTCGGTTGGATCGAAGTGATTTTGACGGCGGTGGTCCCGACGTTCGTCAATGTAACCGGCAGCGTGGTTGTCGCACCCAGGGCAACTCCGTTGAAATTCAGTAGCGTCGGCGACAACTCTACGAGTGATCCCAAGCCCGAAACCGCTGTCGTTTGGGGACTGCTGGCATCACTGTCGCTCACGGTGACCTTGCCGGTTCGTACACCTGTGCCACTAGGGCTGAACGTTACGCAAATGCTGCAAGCCGGAGAGCAACTGCCATCGGTAGTCTGAGGGTTCAAGATGGTGCCCGCCGTACAGTAGTTTTGCAAAGTAGTGGAACAGTCGGTCACTGCCGTACAGCTCTGTCCAGTCACGGAAAACTGCGAATTGCTGCTCACGATCGAATCAATGGCCAACGCAGTCGCCCGCGAATTGTAGACATCGAGACGCCGAACAATCGCCGTGCTCGCGACGCCTTTGACCGCTGTTCCCATGTTTACGTTCAACGCGGATACCAGCGGGCACGTCCGCGTCGAGAGAAGCAGCGGAGGCAACGGTGTCTGATTGAAATTAAAGCTGTCCGTGATGTCGTTAGCGTTCGCGTCGCGCGTACCGAGTGCGGGCAGTCCGAAACGCTCTTCGATAAACTTCAGCACCGAGGCAAACTCGTACTGCGTGGTCGAGATGTGCCCTTTGCGCGCATATGGCGAAACGATCAGGAACGGAACACGCGGTCCAAAGCCGTAGATGTCTGGTTGCGGTGGCGCAACGTGGTCGTAATCGCCGCCGAAGTCGTCCCATACGATGAACACCGCAGTTGACGCCCACAGTGTTGGATTGTTCATCAGCGCGTTCAACTCGGTAACCGTGGCATTCTCGCCCGCACAAGTAGAGGCGTCCGGGTGTTCGCTCTGCCACCACGGCGTGATCACCCAGCTCACCGCCGGCAACTGCCCCGATTGGACATCCAAGATGAAGTTGGATGTATCGACGACTTTGTTCCAGTCAGGGCCGTTTCTGACATCGCTGATCGCATCGAAGGTCGACCAGATGTAACCGGGATCCGTACTCGGAGGCGCGTAGTATTTCCAGCTTACTCCTGCATTGTCGAGCGTCTGTGCCATGGTTGGGACGCCAGTAAAACAAGGAAACTGCAGTCCGATCACGCCGTTCGGCTGCAACACCCGAACTTGCTCCAGATCTTCTTCCGTGTTGGGAGCATCGCAACCGCAGCTATGCGTATTCACCTGGTGGAACGGGTTGTCGAGGACGCCAAACGAATCCGCGGCAATCGTGTAGAGGTGATTGGGAAAGCTGGGTCCGTGGAGCGAAGAGAACATGTTGGCCGCCAGGGTAAAGTGGCGGGCATAGTCGAAGTAGTTCGGAATGTCGGCGGCCGTAAACTGGCGACAGGTGAGCAGATCGCCGCTGATATCTCCGCTTGTGCCTGTACCCAAGCCAATGAGGTCAAACCGGTCCATCTTGCCACCATCCATAGCGTAGAGGGCAACCTGCCATGCGTGGTTGATGTCATGCTCATAACGATCTGGAGCTCGACCTTCGGTCACAAGCTGCCCGGTGGAAAGACGACAGGTTTTCGTACCGTACTTGGAATTGAAAGCTCCAAACATGTTGTCGTAGGTTCGGTTTTCCTTGATGAGAAAAACTACGTGATTGATCTTTTGGATCCCCGCGAGCGGCGTCTCTTTTTGCGCCCGCGCCAGAGTCATTAGACAGATTAGGACCAGAATGATGGATGAAAAACTGGAGTACTTTTGGCGTCGGGGAAGGTACACAGCACCACCTTTGTTCATGCCGGAGAAACGTTGAAACAGAGTAACCCAAAAAGTGGACTTTGAAGGTGGAGTTCCGGTTAAAGTTGGCGTCCGCGCCGCTCAAACGGTCAGCCCAGAGCGGTATTTCGACGGTTTTGCCCCCTTAGCACGCCCGATTCATGCGCCAATTTGTCCCAAGGTCCTGTCCCGCCTGTCTCAATCTTTGTTTTCTGTCAGTTAGGGCTTGAACTCAGCGTTTAGACCCCGCGGATGAGCCAACTTGTCCCCGGCTCTCTTTTTATGAAAAGCTCACACGTCATTAGAAACAAATGGGTTAGCTAATGATCATTTGGACCCAGGCGTGCCATTTAAGGGCTGGGCACGAAGGGCGTTATACGTCCATCGCCAATGCCTGCCGAGACTCTTATGAAAACGAAAGAAAAGTCGCCAACGAACAGCGGGCAGGGAAAACCGCTGAATCTATTAACGTTCAGCGCTGCGTGGGGCCGAACTCTGGGAGTGGCACTGTTGCTTTCAGCGCTGCCTTCGTACGCCGGCACCAAACCGATTTTGGAGAGCGAGATGCCCGCCGGTAAGCTCTCGGCAGATCTCCAACAGCGCGCTGGTGCGAACAACTTGGTGACGGTCATCGTGCAGTATCGCCAGATGCCGTCGTCCGCTCACTTGAATTCTCTGCGGGCTAACGGCGCGACGATAAAGTCGAGACTGCACACAATCCGCGCGGTGACAATGCGCGTACCGGCAAGCATGCTGCCGATCCTGGCCAGCAATCCCAACGTCGCTTACGTGACACCAGACCGTAACGTCACTTTAACGGCATCGAACGAAGACTACACGACGGCGGTTGAAGCCGATGTCGCGGCCTCGCAGTACGCGCTCGACGGCACTGGTGTCGGCGTCGCGGTGATCGACAGCGGCGTTGCTGACCATCCAGACCTCCACAACGCCAGCGGCGCGAGCCGTGTGGTGTACAGCCAGAGCTTTGTGTCCGGTGATAGTTCAACCTCTGACAAATACGGACACGGCACCCACGTAGCCGGCCTGGTTGGCGGAAATGGCGTCAGTTCTGGAGTGGCGAACGGTTATCTGGCGAAGTATGCCGGTGTTGCTCCAAACGTGAACATCATCAACTTGCGGGTGTTGGACCAGAACGGA
>Ga0075029_100001931_pt1 | contig 11810 bp, 7 predicted proteins | sample LitLauG_LLR_2013_FD_71391 | JGI IMG/M metagenome (GOLD analysis project Ga0075029, IMG submission 71391) | Freshwater sediment microbial communities from North America - Little Laurel Run_MetaG_LLR_2013 | ecosystem: Environmental > Aquatic > Freshwater > Creek > Sediment | place: USA...
TGGTGCAGCCTATGGAACGCTTCTGAAGTTGCTGAGCTCGATCTGGCCACCGGCACGGTCTCGCGAATGATCAAGCTGCGCGAGCCCAAAGATCCCATCGCGCCCGGCTCCCATCCCACCGCATTGCTGCTCAGCCCGGACGAGAAGTTTCTCTACGTTGCGCTATCGAATGACGATGTGGTGGTCGCGATCTCGATCGAGTCGGGATCGGTGTCGGCCGTCTTGAACCGTACGTCGCGCGAGTCGCAACCAGTACGAGGAACTTATCCCACCGCCGTGGCTCAGTCCGCCGACGGTAAGCGGGTTTTCGTAGCCTATTCCGAGTTGAATGCTGTTGGCGTCTTCGAGGTCCCGGCGCTCTCACCGGGCGATAAGCACATTGTGCAGGACCTGGGAATGGTCCCCACCGACTGGTACCCCAGCGCGCTGGCGGTGCAAGGGGACGATTTGCTGATTGCGACGGCCAAAGGCGAGGGCACGGGGCCCAACAACAAGATGGGGCAGACCCGCTACGAACGCCGTCATCACGACCACGCCTATATTCCTACTCTGATGAGGGGGTCGATTGCACGCCTGAGCCTTCCCTCTACGCTTGATCACCTCGATGCGCTAACTCGTACCGTCCAATCCAGTAATCGATTCGACGCCGAGCCCGGCTCGATTCCGTTTGCCGGCGGCAGTGATCCCATCCGGCACGTCATCTACGTGATAAAAGAAAATCGCACCTACGATCAGGTGCTGGGTGACCTGAAAGTGGGCGACGGCGATCCTTCGCTGAATCTCTATGGGGCGGACATCACCCCCAACGAGCACAAACTCGCTCTGCAATTCGGCGTACTCGACAATTTCTACGACAGCGGCGAGGTTTCCGGCGATGGCCATCTCTGGTCCACGGCCGCGATTACCAGCGACTACAACGAAAAGACCTGGCAGATCTCTTATCGCGGGCGCGAGCGCATTTACGATTTTCAGGGGACCGTGAACGACGAATATCCGCTCGACCACAACCAGCCCGACGTGGACGATCCCGGCACCGGCTATCTGTGGGACAACGTTGCCGCCCACAACGCCAGCTATCGGGACTACGGCGAATTTGTGCAGGCGGAATGGTGCAACAAGAGCCGCCGTGCGGCCTCGCCGAAGCAGGGAACACCTTCTGCTGCGACGGCCGCGTGTCCGCGCAGCGATATCCGCAAAGGCGACACGCTGCCGCCCAACGTTGGCGATCCTCACGGATCGGCCAGCCCGTTTCCGTGGGCCATCCCCGCGTTGAAGGGTGTGAAGCCCAGCAAGGCCAACCTGCGAGACCATTTCGATCCGCTCTATCCCGACTTCAATACCGATTATCCCGACCAGCTTCGCGCCGACGAGTTCCTCAACGAATTCGCGGCGTTCGTCAAGGCGCGAGAGAACAAGGAAGGCGCGGGGTTTGAGTTGCCGCAATTTGTGCTGCTCTATCTGCCGGACGACCATACTGGGGGCACGCGGCCCGATCTGCCGCGGCCGGCAGCCTCGGTGGCCGACAACGACCTTGCGCTTGGTCGCGTGGTAGACGCTGTGTCGCACAGTCCCTATTGGGATGACACGGCTATTTTCGTGCTCGAAGACGATGCGCAGGATGGCGCCGATCATGTAGACGCGCATCGCTCCATCGCGTTTGTCGTCAGTAAATACTCGCCCGGTTCCGCGGCGAAGCCATATGTCGAGCATCACTTCTACACCACGGTAAACATGGTACACACGATGGAATCGTTGCTCGGCCTGCCCCCAATGAATATGAACGACGCCTTTGCGCCAGTGATGGGGCAGCTGTTTTCCGGGCGGGACCAGCCAGCGTACAAGGCCGACTATTCGAACCGCGACAACGGACTGATTTATGAAATCAATAAGCGCACGGCTCCAGGGGCAAGCGAATCGGCGAAGATGAATTTCTCCCGTCCTGATGCAGCGCCTGCCGCGAAGCTGAACCGCGTTCTCTGGCGCGACCAGAAAGGCAATGTGCCGTTGCCCGCGAGCGCGAAGCCATAAATGCGAGGAAGGGCCCGACTTCCAGGCGTCCGTTTCGATCCGCGTTAAAGGACAGCTTCTAGCCGCTGAGGTCTGCTGGTGAGCCGATTCGGCCACTGATTTACACTAAGAGTGTGAAGATCGCGCTCGGTCAGATCAATCCCACGGTCGGCGATTTTTCCGGCAACGCGGCCAAAATCATTGACTACGCTCGGCGTGCTCAGTCTGCGGGCGCCGAACTGATACTCTTTCCCGAGCTTTCCATTTGCGGTTACCCGCCTCGCGATCTTGTGGAGCGCCCGGCTTTCGTCGCTCGCAACCGCGAAATGCTCGACTACATTGCCGCCGAGACGCGCAGGATCGCCGTCATCTGCGGTCTGGTCACACCGGCCGCATCGGACACCGGCAAGTCGGTCATGAATTCGGCCGCGCTGACGAAGGACGGCAAAGTGGCCTTCCTGCAGTCGAAAATGCTGCTGCCCACCTACGACGTGTTCGATGAGCAGCGAACTTTCGCAGCCGCGAGTAAACAGGATTTATTTCTGTTTGCCGGCCAGCAAGTTGCTTTGACCATTTGCGAAGACGCCTGGAACGACAGCCGGTTCTGGCATAAGCGCCTCTACAACGTCGACCCTGTGGACACCCTCTTGCGGGCTGGCGGAAACCTGATGCTGAATATCTCCGCTTCGCCTTTCTGGCTGAACAAGCGCGAACTCCGCCGCGACATGCTCGCGACGGTTGCTCGTAACCACAAAGTGCCCGTCGCCATGGTGAACCAGGTCGGCGGTAACGACTCGCTCGTGTTCGACGGTTCCAGCATCGTGCTGGATCCGACCGGCAAGGTCATCGCGCAGGGCCGGTCCTTCGAAGAAGATCTGATCTATTTCGATTCTTCCGCACTGACGGGCGACATTCACGAGCAGGTTTCCGGGGAGGAGGCCAGCGCTTATGGCGCGCTGGTGCTGGGTACACGCGACTATATGCGCAAGTGCGGCTTCAAGAAGGCGATCGTCGGCCTCAGCGGCGGAATCGATTCTGCGCTCACCGCCGCGATTGCGGTGGAAGCCATCGGCGCGGCAAACGTGATTGGCGTGGGCATGCCCAGCCAGTATTCTTCGCCCGGTTCCATCAGCGATGCTCGCGCGCTGGCGCACAATCTGAAGATTCGCTTCGAAGTGCTGCCGATCGGCTCCGTTTTTGACGCCTCGCGGGCCACTCTGAGAGATGTTTTCGCCGGATTGGCTGAGGATGTGACCGAAGAAAATCTGCAATCGCGGGCACGCGGCATGCTGCTCATGGCGTTGTCGAATAAATTCAATGCGATCGTGCTGTCCACTGGAAACAAGAGTGAACTCGGTGTCGGCTACTGCACACTATATGGTGACATGGTCGGCGGGTTGGCCGTGATCTCGGATGTACCCAAGACGCTGGTCTATCGCATTTCAAATTATGTAAATTCTCTCCGCCATGTGATTCCGCAGGCCACGATCGAAAAACCGCCATCGGCGGAACTACGCCCCGGTCAGCAGGACAGCGATTCACTGCCCGACTACGAGATTCTCGACGCGATTTTGGAAGATTACGTGGAAAGCGACAAATCGCCTGCAGAGATTGCCGCCGATCGCGGATTCGACCCGGCGACAGTGCGGCGAGTGGTCGACATGGTGGATCGCGCCGAATACAAGCGGCAACAGGCGGCGCCGGGGCTGAAAATCTCCGAAAAAGCATTCGGCTACGGACGGCGATTTCCGATTGCGGCAAGGAACGAGATTTAGCTTAGGGTGGGCAGGCATAGTGGACACCGGCTTAGTTTGAAGCTTTCTCAGCCAGCAGTTTCTGCCGCGCCGTCTTCAGTTCGGGCCTCTCATCGCCCACCGCGACTTCTGTGAGCCGCTTGTAGTAGTTTGTCGCGGTGGGCATGTCCCCCGCGGCCTCGGCTGCGTTGGCGGCCCCGAACAGCGCATTAAAGCGTCTTGGGGCAGCTTTCAGCACGGCCTCATACTCCGCTAGCGACTCTTTCGGGCGGTGCTCGATCAGAAGCATTTCCGCGACCATCTCGCGCGCCGGAGTCACCGAGCCAGGCGTAACCGCGGCTTTGTCCATACTCTCCTCCAGTTCGGCCGCAGACCGCGCCAGTTGCAGCGCGTCGTCTGGTTTTCCGTTCTGCTTGGCGATCCACGCCGCAACTTCGCGCCGCTGTACTTCGACCTGGTTTGACCAGTACGTGTCCTTTTGTCTTGCGTTATCGCGCAGCAGTGCGAGCTGCGCCCCAGCGTGTTGTGCCTGCGCCGTACTCCCAGAGCGAGCGCTGCCGATTCCGATCGCTGCCCAGGTGATTGCCTCGGCCCAGGGCACGCCGCCCTCGCGGGGCTGCAGCCGGCTGGCTGTTTCCCAACTCCTCAACTCAATCGCATAGCGAGCTGGAATCGCTGCCAGAGCGTAGTCTCCGGTCAAGGTCAGTCCCGCGACAATGGGTAGAGAGTTCGTCTGGGCGAGCACGCCTTTGGCTTGGCTGACGCGACCGCTCTGCAGATACGCGTATTCCAGGTAGTCGAGGGCATGCAAGCGCTGGTCGCGAGCTTCGCCGTTCTTTGAAGAGGACTCCGCTTCGGCCGCGAGTTCCGCCGATTTAAGGTTAGAGGCGATGGACTCGTCCCATGAACCTACGCGTGTGAACAAATGCGAAGGCATGTGATTCGCGTGGGCCGAGGCGGGCGCGATTTTGGCATAGGTACGCGCCGCGCCGAGGCCTTGCTCAGCGAGAACGGGGTTGTCGTAGCAGTGAATCATGTAATGCGCAATCCCCGGGTGATGGGGCTGCCGGGCAAAAATCGGCTCCAGAATCTCGCCGCATTTTCGTTGGTTGGCAAACGTCTTGTCCGTCTTGGGGGCAGTAATCGCGAGGGAAAGGGCGTGGAAAATGGCCGCTTCGTCATCTTGCCGATAGGCAGCCTGGAGCGCCGCCATTTTGCCTTCGAAGGCCTGCTCATGCACGTAAATGTCTTTGCCGTCGTCGCGATAGACCTCGCCCAGAGCGTCGATGTATCTCGCTTCGCGGGGAGTCGTCGTCGAATGATTTTCGGCGATTTGTTTTGCCTGGTTCAGCGCAACCCGGCCAGCCTTGGTGTCGCCGTTCTGCCACATTCCGTGGTAGTGAGACATGGCGATCCCCCACTGTGCCATCGCGCATTGCGGATCTTTGTCCGCGATTTCGGTGAATGCCTGCCGCGCCTGCTCGTATTGGAACGAGTGGAGCAGCGCTACCGCGCGATTGAAAGCGTCGGCAAGGTCCGGCCTGCACGACGTCGAGAAGTGTACCGAACCAAGTTCTTCTTCGGTCAATGCATGATGATGCTCTTCCTGGCCGGCTGCCAGGGGAGCCAGGAGAAGAACCGAGGACAGGACCACCGTCAACCTACGCATATCAGGCCTCCAATTGGCAAAATGATTGTACAATTCAGCCCTTGACCTGATAAACGGGTCTTGTCCAGCCCGAATACCCACGTTCCGTTTATGATAACTACGCAAATTTGCCTTCCTTGAAAGGAACCCATGCGCCGTTTTCTGAGTTTAGTGTTTGTCCTGATGATCTGTTCGTACGCCTTTGGCCAGGCCGCTGCGCCCGCCACTGACGGCCTTCCCGCTGAAGAGACCGTTAACTCCTTCTTGCAACAGACCCACGGATGGAACAAGGACCTAAGCTACAAAGTCTCTTCGATTCGTCCCTCGGGCGTTCCCGGACTGGCCGAGGTGACGGTGGTGTACGCAACGACCGAGGGGCAACAGATTGGCAAGCTCTATGTAAGCTCCGATGGAGCTCACGCGGTAGTGGGCGATATCATTCCTTTCGGAGCGAAGCCTTTTGACCGCGATCGCCAATTACTGGAGAAAGGCACAAACGGACCTTCCAAAGGGCCCAAGGACGCTCCAGTGACGATCTTCGAGTTTGGCGACCTGCAGTGTCCGGCGTGTAAGGCAGCGCAGCCGGCAATTGAAGGACTTTTGGCCTCCGAACCGAGCGCCCGCTTCGTGTTCCAGAACTTTCCGCTCGAAATGCATAACTGGGCCGCCAAAGGCGCTTATTATGCCGACTGTGTGGGGCATGCGTCGCGCGAAGGCTTTTTCAAATTCGTGGCCCGCGCCTACGAGACCCAGCAGGACATTACCGCGGAGAATGCCGACGAAAAGCTCACCGCGTTGGCCGTTGAAGTTGGACTCAACGGGCCCGAGATTGCCGCTTGCGCCACAACGCCTGTGACCAAGGCCCACGTCGACGCTTCTATCGCGCTGGGGAAGTCGGTCAACGTGACCGGCACCCCGACTCTGTTCATCAACGGGCGCAGCATCGGCAACGTCGCCCAGGTTCCGGCTGACGTTCTCAAGGCGTTGGTTGATTTCGCAGCCAGGCAAAAATAAGTTCTGGCTAATTGGGGATGACCGCTCAACCGGAACCTCAGGCGTTTTCGATCAGCGCCCGAAATACGGCCGCATTTTGCTGAAGCGACAACGTCTCGGCCCGGGCGGAGGTCGTTACTCCCGCAGCCTGCAACGCGCCTCGCAGGTTCTTTTCATCGTAGTGCTCGCGCAAGTTGTTCCACAGCGTCTTGCGCTTCTGGGCAAATGACCGCTGCAGGAACGCGATAAACGCTTTACTCTCTACCTTCAGCTCATCAAACTGGGGGTGCAGGGTGATGCGCAACACGGCCGAATCCACCGAGGGCGGGGGGCTGAACGCTCCTCTTGGCACATCCAGCACTTTTTCCACACGGCCGTAAAGCTGCACCGTGGCAGACAAAAGTCCGTATTCGCTGCCCCCCGGTTCCGCGACAATCCGGTCGGCCACTTCCCTCTGCACCATCAGCACCAGCACCGAAAAGTGCCGACAGTTGGCGAAAAGCCGCAGCAGGATGTCGGACGTGATGAAGTAAGGCAGGTTGCCCACAACCTTAGCCGGCTCCACAGCGTGTTCGAGTCCGGGGCTGGTCGTGCCGGGCCGGGGACCGAGCAGCGATTCAAAGTCCACACCCAGAATGTCGGCCTCCAGAATCTCGACATTCCGGCTCATGCCGAATTGCAGCCGAAGCTGCGCTGTGAGCACTCGGTCCAACTCCACGGCAATCAGACGCCGCGCGCGCCTCGCCAGCAGGGAAGTGAGCGCGCCGCCGCCAGGGCCGATTTCCAAGACGGTGGATGCCGAAATATCACCCAGAGCCTCGACAATGGCAAGCGCGTGGGACTCACTGCTGAGGAAGTGCTGGCCGAGTTTCGGCTTCCGCTTCGGCGGGCGGGCGGCAATCATCTTCGGCACGTTTGACCCTCGAATTCCCCCGCGATTAGACTTGCGGCTTGTCGCTGTTGTCTGCGTTGTCATCATAGAACAGAGTAGAGACTGCCCGTTCCTCACCGCCCTGGAGGCCAGCGTTCATGCACATCGCCTTTGCCGCATCGGAGTGTGTGCCGTATTCGAAAACCGGCGGCTTGGCCGATGTCATTGGCTCGCTGCCGCGCGCACTGGCCGCACTCGGACATCAGGTCAGCGTCTTCGTTCCCCGGTACCGCCAGACCAAGCTGACCGATGCCGCCACCGTGGTGCGCAGCATCACTGTGCCTTTTGACGACAAATACCGTTTTGCCTCGGTCGTCACTGGCGGCAGCCATGGCGGTGTGCGGACGTACTTCATCGAGTACCCTGAATTTTTCGATCGTGATGGCATCTACGGCACTGCGGGCGGGGATTATCCAGACAATGCCGAGCGCTTTGCCCTGTTTAGTCGCTGTGTGATCGAGGCGACGAAAGTCCTTGGCGTGCCGCACGTTTTTCACTGCCACGACTGGCAAGCCGCGCTGATCCCCGTCATGCTGCGTACGATCTACGCGGGAGACCCCGCTTTCCGGGACGTTGCCAACGTATTCACCATTCACAACATAGGCTACCAGGGCGTGTTCCCGCCGGATACTTTGCCCTTGCTGATGCTGCCCTGGGAACTGTTCACCATCACCCGCATGGAGTTTTTCGGTCAGGTCAACTTCCTGAAAGGTGCACTGGCGACGGCTGACTTCGTAACAACGGTAAGCCGAAAATATAGCCAGGAGATCCAGACTGCGGAGTACGGCTTTGGCCTTGACGGTGTGCTGCGCAACCGTGCGGCGACCGTAACTGGAATCCTCAACGGCGCCGACTATGACGAATGGAGCCCAGAGACCGACAAATATATTGCGGCGCATTATTCCGCCGCCGATCTCAGCGGCAAGGCCGCATGCAAGCAGGCGCTTTTCAAAGAACTCGGGTTCAAGGGGGTTGATCCCAAGCTGCCGGTCCTGGGTATCGTGTCGCGCTTCGCCACGCAAAAAGGTTTCGATCTAATCGCGCAAATCATGGACCGTCTGGCACGCGAGGAAATGATCATCGTCGCTCTCGGAACCGGCGAGCCCGCCTATGAAGAAATGTTTGTGCGCTTGAGCCAGAAATATCCGGGGAAAATCGCGGGGCGCATCGCCTACGATAATGCGCTGGCTCATAAAATCGAGGCGGGGGCCGACATGTTTCTGATGCCCTCGCGTTACGAGCCCTGCGGCCTGAATCAGATGTACAGCCTCCGCTACGGCACGCCGCCTATCGTGCGCGCGACCGGCGGCCTGGACGACACCGTCGACAACTGGGACGCACGGTCGGGCAAGGGCACTGGATTCAAGTTTGTCGAGTACACGGGCGAGGCCCTCCTGGCCTCGATTCGCAAGGCGTTGCAGGCCTTCCGCGATCAAACGTCCTGGCAGTCCCTCATCCGCAACGGTATGAATATGGATTTCTCGTGGAATGTCTCCGCGCGGGAGTATGGAAAGATCTATGAACGAGCCAGGCAGACGGTCGCTTCCCGAGGCCGGGAGAGGGTCAGCGCCTAAACGCGGTCCGGTTGCGAACTGTCGGCAGGGTGGAAGGCCTTCCGTTCATCTGCAAATTATTTCCATAAGGAAACAGCGTGCTACATAAGTCACTCTGCAGCAATAGTTTACGCTGGTCATTGACGTGCATGGTTTAAGGATGGAGATACCTCAATGAAGCTCGCCATCGCCGCTTTGTTCCTGTGCTGTGCAGTCGGCGCTTCCGCCCAAACCGCCGGATATATCTGCGCCCAGGCAAATCCTATTCATTTCATCGAAAACCCGCAGCACGCCTCGCCGCATGACTTGGCACCCGAGCAGAGCCTGCTGGGTGCCGGCGCCAACCCATACCACACTGCTCAGGGCGAGCAGCCAATCTGGCAGTTCGGAGAAATCAAACCGACGCAGCCGCTCGGCGACGTTGCCCGGGCCTACCGGAAGGACCATCTCGCAATCGCCAGACGGGCAGAGTTCGTCTGGGAAAACTAGGGTAAGCACTCAACCCTACAACCCTCGCTGAATTAAGAAGGGCGGCACGACTCTCGGTCGTGCCGCCTTTTTTTGCTCTGCTCCCCCGCTTTTACCTTCTTCCTCCATGGAAGTCAAAGGCACCAAACAGGTCGTCAATTGCGGGGCTGTTGATCGGAACGTAAGGATTGCTCTTCCGTGCGATCGGGTTGGGATAGTTGTCACGACTGCGCGTGGTCAACGGGGAGAGACCCCAGTTCCTCTCGATGAACTTGACCAGCGAGACGTGGTCCGCATACCGGTGATCGATGTGGCCCCCTTGTGTAAACGGCGAAACGATGATCAGCGGGATGCGTGTGCCGTCGCCGAAGAAGTCGAGCGGCTGCACGTAGCCTGAATCGTAGTACCCCCCGCCTTCATCGAAGGTGACAAAGATGGCGGTGCTCTGCCACAGATCAGGATTGGCCTGCACCGAATCGACGACCTTCTTGGTAAATCCCTCAAACAGGTCGAGCTTCGAAGAAGACGGGTGGCCGTCCACGAAGCCGCTGGGCTTGATGATGGACACCGCGGGCAACTCGCCGGCCTTCACGTCTTCGTAGAAGTTGGCCAGATCCTGGATATGCTCTTCGCGCAGGGTGCCGTTGGTCATGATGTCGCTGGCATATTGAAACGGGTTACAGATATTGCAATATGCCTGCAAGTGGTTGATGTAATTCGGGTCGGAGAGATAGAGATTCCAGCCGTCGCCGTAATACTTGAAGGAGACGTTGTTTTCCATCAGGGCGTCGCCGATGTGGCGGACCGAGGTGGGCGGGATCGTGAACGAGGCATACGGATTGGTGTCGTTCACCGCCAGGGTGCCGTCGCCGTTGTAGCCGGGGTTGTAATTGTTCAGCAGGTAGTAGTGACCTGCGTCGCAATTGGGTTTGATCGGCTTGGCCAGCGATTGCAGGTAATTGACGACTGCGGGCACGCCGGGCTGCGTAGTGTCGGCGCAGGCGCTGTAGCTGCCACCGCCGAAGGGCGTGTTGGTGGAGTAGTTGTAGCTTCCGTAGCCGTCCTCGACATACCAGTTGTTGGTGCCAGTCTGCGCGTCGGGATCTTCGATCTGCTGGGAAGTCGGAACTGCCGCGTTGCCCATTCCGTCGCTATACCAGATCGCGTCGGCAAAGCCGAGCATGATGTGATTCAATCCCGTCCCGCCCATCGCTGCCTGGTGATAGTTGTCGCTCATGGTGTAGTGGTCGGCGAGATACCTCAGGTAAGGTGCGTCTCCCTGCTGCACGTTATAGAACTCCATCGCAGTGGAGCCCTCACCGGTACCGTAGGAATCTGTGGGCGGGTTGAGACTGCCGGTCGAGCAACCGTCACTGCCGCAGCCGATCGTCACTTCCACCCAGGGGAAAAGGTCGCGCATGCAGCCGGCGGGGTCTGCCTGGGTCGCATAGGCTGGGTTGCAGTCCTCCTGCTGCCACATCTGGTAAAAGCGGTGAACCGGGCTGTTGGCATAAGCGTCATAGGGCACGCCCGGCGTCAACTGGAAAACGCCTCCCGGCAGATTCAGCACATTCGGGATGCGCGTATCCGGGCCCGTATACTGGTTGTCGAGTCCGGTACCACCAGTCAGCAGGTAGTTGTAATACTTGTGGGGCAGGAAGCCCGGTTCAATCTGCTCCGGACTGGTGATGAGTCCCGCCGCGATCAACTGCTCGCCATAAGCTACTTTTGGGCCGCCCGTGACGACTGGAACGTTGTTGACATAGAGGCTCTTTCCGCCCGGGCTGATGGTATAGGTACCGGTGTCAGACGCCGAATACTGTTGGGACAACGAGTAGTTCGGGCCGGCTGAGCCGTCGTTCTTGATGATCCCCTTGGATAAAAGATTGTCGACCGTCTCGCCATTTTTTGGCTTATAGGTGGCGAAGACGTGGTCGAACGTGCGGTTTTCGCCGATGATCACGATCACGTGTTTGATCGGGCTCGCGGTGTGGGGACGGTCGGCTGAGTCTTGGGCTGTAGAGAGAGTCGGCGCCGCCATGTTCGCGAGCAGCCCGAGCAGACTCATGCCAACGACGGCGTGCTGTCTTGCCTTGGCCAGGAAGCTGGGTGATGTCATGTATCCTCCTCAGATTTACAGAGAACCACGACGCAAAGGGTAGCGGGGGCAGGGTTACAACAAGGTGGAGCGGGGATGAATTCTCAGAGAAAAGAAATTCACACGCTAGGAAGAACGCGATAGACGGCGAAATTCTTGTCGCCTTAACATTCCAAGGAATGATGCTCGCTCAAAGCGCGGCGACTCGTCGCTGGATAAACAAGAAGTAAATTGCGAGTAAGACTAGTGCCACTCCGTTCACCGTAAGCACTACCGGTGCGGTGAAGAGCGGCACCAGCCAACCTGACAGCAGGTTGCCCATGGGCATGCCCCCACGAAATGCCACGTTGTACACACT
>Ga0075029_100001933_pt1 | contig 11806 bp, 9 predicted proteins | sample LitLauG_LLR_2013_FD_71391 | JGI IMG/M metagenome (GOLD analysis project Ga0075029, IMG submission 71391) | Freshwater sediment microbial communities from North America - Little Laurel Run_MetaG_LLR_2013 | ecosystem: Environmental > Aquatic > Freshwater > Creek > Sediment | place: USA...
CTCCCACGGAATTCTGGCCTCCGGATTCTTCGGGCGCACCAGATAGCGTCCAATCTGTGCTTGCAGTCGTGGCCGAATGATGTGCGCCGCGTACTGCTCCTTCTCCAGGAGTTTTGAGGGAACGATGACGTCCGCATCGACCGTCCACAAAGGCACTTTCAGCTTCTTGGCTGCCGTCTGCCTCCATGCTTCGGGCTCGCGCATGGGGTTTTCATCACTCACGACCAGCGCGGCGCGCACTTCGTCACAAAACTTCAGCAGACTATGCTCAGGGAAGCGACGAAGTACGAAACCAATATTGCGTTCTCGGAGCGCATCCGCGATGTCGGGGATGCCCTCGGCCAGAAAGTGGTAATGACGAAGGTTGGCGTGTGGATAGTAGGGAACCGGAGCGAAGAAAACGACCGCCGGTTTGCCGAGCGCATTGGCCGCATTCACGGCCACGTCCAACGCCGGGTTGTCCACAGCCCGCTGCGCTCTTTGCATCCAGTAAACAACGCATGTACCGTCCGGATCGGCTGGGCCATCTCGCCGCACCGTCACTCGCGGATCGCTGGCAAGTTTCTTCAGATCATCCATAAATTTGCAATGAACCAGCTTAGCCGAAAGTTCTGGTTAAGGTGGGAAGCGTATCAACGCTGGCCGAAAGAAGTGGAGACAATGGTTGCCCGAGGCGCGACCGGAACCAGAAAGAAAATGGCCCCCGCTCTCGACGAGAACGGGGGCTATGGTTTTTACGGCGACGGCTAGTCGTCGTTATCCGCCAGAGCAGGGCCGCTCACCAGCTTTTCAGCTTGCTCATACAACGAGTTCTGCTGTTTTTGATAAGCAGCGCTTTCCAGGGTGTCGTTCTTTGCGGCTTGGTCGTGCAGTTGGTCGGCTTCGATCGAGAGCCGTGCGAGTACGCCCAGACGCTGGCTGTCCTTGTCGGGAGACGAGGTATCCAGCTGGCTCACCAGCTGCCAGATCTTCTTGCCTTCCTTCGAAGGCGTGATCGTCGGGTCGATGTTGAAGTTCAGCTGGCCAGCCGTGATGCCGTTGTAGGTGGACTGGAACATGTCGCGCAAGTCGGTGGCAAGAAGGTCACCGAAGTTCATTGCGGGCAGGCCCAGCAGCAGGTCCTCGGTCTTTACGATCGAAGCCGAAGAGTAGTGCCGCGTGGCGATGAAGCCAGGCTTGGCAAACGGGCTGATCACCAGCATCGGCGTGCGGTGCGGATGAATGTGATCGAGCGCCGGGTTGTGGACTAAACATCAAGGTGAAAGAGTTTTTACAGGGAAAGTTCGAGTAATGGTCCAACATCAACTGGCGGGGTTCCAGGGATCGACTTGGCGCAGCGGTTGTCTCCCCTGGCGAAGTGACTTCGATCACGGTTTCGCGTGAGCCGCAGCACTGCGCACGGTGCCGTCCAGGAGACAAAATCCTTTCGACCACGGTTGTAGCACCCGCCGCTCGGCGGAATCATGATTCAAGTCTGCCGTGGCGCGCTTCTCCCATACTCGGAAGAGCGGCGGAAAAAAGGAGCCTCCACCATGGCGTCAAACATTCTTACCGTCACGGATCATCGAACCGAAAAAAACTATGAACTGCCGATTGAGAACGGGACGATTCGGGCCATGGACTTGCGCAAGATCAAGACCGGTCCCGATGATTTTGGGCTCATGACCTACGATCCCGCATTTATGAACACAGCTTCCTGCCGGAGCACCATCACATTCATTGACGGTGATCGCGGCATTCTGCGCTATCGCGGCTACCCGATCGAAGTACTCGCGGAACACTGCACCTACCTTGAAGTGGCCTACCTCCTGCTGTTCGGTGAGTTGCCCACTCCCGAGGAACTGAAAAAGTGGGTCGACGAAATCACCCATCACACGATGTTGCACGAATCAACGAAGAAGTTCATGGAGGGCTTCCGTCACGATGCCCACCCCATGGCTATGCTGGTGAGTACGGTGGCCGCCCTCTCCAGTGTTTATCCCGAGTCCAGAAAGGTCCTGGACCCCGCCAACCGCCTGTTGCAGATCAAGCGGCTGATCGGCAAGATGCCCTCGATTGCAGCCATGTCTTACCGGCACAGTCTTGGTTTTCCTTACGTTTATCCGGATAACGATCTCACCTATCCGGAAAACTTCATGAACATGTTGTGGAGGATGGTGGAACCTAAGTATGTGGCCAATCCGGTGATCGCACGGGCATTGGACATTCTTTTCATTCTCCATGCCGATCACGAACAGAACTGCAGCACTAACGCCATGCGCGCCGTAGGCAGTTCGCAGGCCGATCCCTACCTGTCCACTGCGGCCGCGGCTGCGGCATTGGCCGGACCACTGCACGGCGGAGCCAATGAAGCTGTTCTCACGATGCTCGACGAAATTGGCACCAAAGCCAACATCCCCTCCTTCATTAAGAAGGTGAAAGAAGGTCACGGAAAACTGATGGGCTTCGGGCACAGGGTCTATAAGAACTACGATCCGCGCGCGAAGATCATCAAGTGGACCGCCGAAAAGGTATTCGCCGTCACTGGAGGAAACCCGAAACTGGACATCGCGCTCGAACTGGAGCGGATCGCTCTGGAGGACGAGTACTTCATCACGCGAAAGCTCTATCCCAACGTGGATTTCTACTCCGGGATCATCTATCAAGCCATGGGATTCAAGCCGGAGATGTTTACGGTGCTGTTCGCGATTCCGCGCACCTCGGGCTGGCTGGCTCAATGGCAGGAGATGCTCACCGATCCGGAGCAGAAGATCGCGCGCCCACGTCAGGTCTTTACCGGACATGAAGTGCGCCAGTTTGTACCACCGGAGAAGCGCGTTCAAGACTTGGCCCACGCGCGTTAAAGGCTCGTTCAGATATCAGGTTGCCCCACTGGTGGTTGCTCGGCCAGTGGGGCTTTTTTGCGAGTGCATGCCCACCTTTCCGCGTGACTTAAGTTTCGGTATCACAGCGGCTTAGGGCGGTTTCACGTTGCTTCGCAGGGTGCCTCTCCCGCAAACTTAAAGCACACCTACCCATGCCCGCCACTGCCGCCAAACCGGCGCTCGCCGCCATCGAGAAAAAGGGATTTTTCCGCTCCGCTGGCCAGCAAAAGGTTGTGTTCGCGCTATTGCTCGTGGTCGCCACACTTGCTCTCTACAACCCGGTGACTCGCAATGGGTTCGTGAACTTCGACGACGACCGGTATGTAACCGGGAACGCGCATGTGCGGGCCGGTCTCCACTGGAAGACGGTGACGTGGTCGTTCACTTCGCTCGATCAAGCCAACTGGCATCCGCTGACTTGGCTTTCGCACGCGCTCGATTGCCAGTTGTTTCAACTCAATCCTGTCGGCCACCACTATACGAGCGTTTTGCTGCACGCGACGAATGTGCTGCTGCTGTTTCTCATCTTGCAGTGGTTCACCGGATTCACCGCCCGCAGTTTGATGGTGGCCGCGTTGTTCGCTGTGCACCCTCTTAACGTGGAGTCGGTGGCGTGGGTAGCGGAACGCAAAAGCGTGCTCAGCATGTTCTTCTTCCTGCTGACCCTGGCTGCCTATGGATGGTACGTGCGAAGGCCCGTCGTGGGGCGGTATTTGGCGGTTGCAGGGTTGTTCGCCGCGGCGCTGATGTCCAAACCGATGGTCATCACCCTGCCGCTGGCGCTCTTGCTCCTCGATTATTGGCCGATGGGTAGGTTGCAGTGGGGACAAGCAGTTGCTTCCAGCACTCAGGAACCTTGGCCCACGACCGCGCAGCCGCTGTGGAAGCTGTGTCTTGAAAAACTACCGCTGCTCGCGCTTTCCGCCGCTAGTGCCGTGGTGACCATGATCGCGCAGCGCGGCGGAGGCGCCGTGCTGACAAGCGCGGCCCACAATCCGCTGCTGCGCGTTGAAAACGCGATTGTCAGCTACGGGCTTTACGTAATAAGGACTGCGTGGCCGTTTCGTTTGGCTGTTTTGTATCCATATCCTCGGGCGATCGCCGCCTGGAAGGTTGGTGCGGCCGCAATTCTGCTGATCGCGATCAGCGTCGCGGTGCTGAGAAGTGACACGAAACGGTACCTCGCATTTGGCTGGCTCTGGTTTCTTGGAACCATGATTCCGATGCTTGGGCTCATTCAGGTCGGTAATCAGGCGATGGCCGACCGCTACGCGTATCTCCCGGCAATCGGTCTTTTCGTAATCATCGTGTGGGTGGCTGCTGATTGGGCGTCAACGCGAGCGCATTCAGCGAAACTCATCGCCTCCGCCGCAGTTGCGTTACTGCTCTCCTTCGCTGCGCTCACGCATATTCAATTGCGTTATTGGCACGACGATTACACGCTGTGGTCGCACACGCTCGCGATAACGGACAACAACTTCGTGGCCGAGAACAACCTGGCCGCCGCATTAATGAAGATGGGGCGGCATGATGAAGCAATCGGTCATTTTCGGAACGCGGCCGCCCTCGAACCCGGAGATTCAGCCAGCCAGTTCAACCTCGGAATCTATGCGCAGGAGCACGGCGATCTTCAGCAAGCCGAGGCGCGCTACAACAATGCTCTGCATCTTGCGACTGACACGCAGATCCGCGCTTCCGCGTATGCCAACCTCGGCACGGTATATTTCGTGCAAGGCGACCTGAGCAGAGCTGAACAGAGCTTCAATTCGGCACTCCAGTTAAACCCGGACTTTCCCGGCGCTCTCCTCGACATGGGCCTGATCAAAGCGAAAACCGCTCATGTCCCTGCTGATTGGAATCGAGCCGCCGAGTGCTTTTCCCGGTTCGTTGATGCCGCTCCCAGCGATATTGGCTACGTTCTTTTGTCGAATGCGCTCCATCGGGCTGGGCGCGACCCAGACGCCAAACTGGCCTACCAGCGAGCCGTCTCGCTCTCCAGTGACATCACCGCCGCCACCCAGAAAGCCGCCCAGTTAGCCGCGCGTTGAACAGCTTGCGGAAAAGCTCCGGTTTCGTATCAGGGTATCGCTTTAGCGATACCACGAGCCTTCGAAATCAATCGCCCCTTTAGGGGCTGAGCGTCCGATATTGAGTTCTTCCGCGGACTGCTAGAGGCAGTCTTCCCGGCGGTCCCTGATCTTCCGTGACCTCGGAAGGCCGCTCCCCAGTTGCTAAGCTCGAAGTGAGTTCACAGGAGGGCCCTTTGTCCGCCACTGGCCAGAAGACCGCGAAATCAACAATCAAGATCCTTTACGGAGAGTCCGACCAGCACGCGCTCTCGACGCAAGCCGCCGAAATGACCAAGGCTGGTCATCATGTGACCACCGCTCTGAACCGCCAAGGCGTACAAGAGGCATTGCGCCGCGATGCCTTTGACCTGGTGATCCTCGGATCGACCTTGTCGAAGGACGACCGTCATCACCTGCCATATATGGTGAAAAAGTCTCACGAAGGAACGAAGGTTCTCGTGATGCACGCCGGCACGCATCATCACGAAGTCGACGCTGCAGTCGATCCCAGCATGAGTATGCACCGGATCCTCGAGAAGATTGCCGCGCTGCTGCAACCTGTTTCGGTCCGCTGACGACTCTCTGCGAAAAAGAGTCTGGCGGAACGGAGAGGTTGATTCCGCCAGACTGCTTCCAAGAGTTGCTGCTCCCGGTTGCGCCTCTTTGAGAAGCTAGCCCGGATCGACTTCCATTCTGCAAGGTCTCCTACTCTCCGTTGTCACACCAGCGTCAACTAGTTGTCATCATTCGTGCAGCGCATCCGCGACTAGTCTCGGTCTAACTCTCAGCCGTCAGCCGTCAGCCGTCAGTCAAACTCAATGTTTTACAAGTCGCGTCCTCACCTGCGGGGGCGACGATTTTGTCTTCCAAGCCTTTGCAAATTTCTAGCGGATCATCTGCGACCGTCTGATCGCCTATGACTGGCGACCAACGACCGACGACTAACGACCAAAATTAAAATGGGCCGCCAGCCAAGAAGCGGTGACTCTTCCTTGGCTATCGGCCCATTCGATCCGGACTGGGATCGGAGGTGATACCTACATCGTAGACCCGGCGGATCGATTGTCAAGCAGCAAGTTTGCCTTTTTCGGAGTGTCCAAATGCCGATCGGATCGATTCCAGGTTGGCAAGCCCAGGATCGCGAAAACGATCGCGAAAACTACACGATAAGTGTCCTGTAATCATTGACACTCACGTTGTCGCGATGATATCTTGGTTGGTTTTAGAAGCGGCTCTTCTTCCAGTAGAAACAGCCACTCAAAGCCCAGCAAGGATTCGATCAGTTCGATCATCAGAAAATGGCCCAGACACTCCGACAACTAGGCGAATTACTGCTCGGAAGCGTCCCCACGATCATTCTTCTGGCACTGCTCTATACCCTTTACAGCTTTATCGTTTATCGACCTTTGACGGCCGTTCTCGCGGAGCGCCGCAATCGAACGCAGGGCGCCATGGAAAAAGCCCGCGCCGATATTGCCGCCGCCGAAGCTCGAACCGCTGATTACGAGCAGCGCCTGCGCGAAGCCCGCCAGAAAATATTCAAGAATCAGGAAGCGCGCCGCCAGCGGGCAGGCCAGTCGCGCAGCCAGGCTGTGAATCAGGCCCGCGAACGTGCTCAGGAACAGGTAAAGCAGGCGCGTGCTGGAATCGAATCTGACAAGCAGCAAGCGATGACAAAGTTGCAGTCCGATGCAGCCCGTCTTGCCACCGAAATCGTGCGGGTCGTAATGCGTCCGATGGCGTCGCCTAGTCAGGCCGGTGGCCAATGAAGATGCGCTGGTGGGGATGGGGATTGCTGGCGGTCGCCGCCTTCGTGCTAGTTTCGGTGCTCTCCGGGCAGCTAGCCTCCGCGCAAGAGGCGCCAGCCCAGGCTCCAGCTGCACAATCGACTCCGGCCGGTACAGAACCTGCATCCGCGGAACCCGCGAAGAAAGCAGAAGACCAGCATGAGCCGACGAGTATCGGCGGGAAGCTAGCCGAAGAGACGCGAGAAGCGACCGGGGCGGAAGAAGAGGAGCACGCCGATCTCAAGCACTCCTCCATGGTGAAAATGCTGGCGAAAGTCACCGGTTTGAGCGTGCACCAGGCGCATTTGCTGGCGCTCGCTCTGAACTTTGCCATCATCGCGTTCATCGTCATCTGGGCGGCCCGCAAGTTCTTGCCGGGAATATTCCGTAGTCGTACGGCATCCATCCAGCAGGCGCTCGAAGAAGCGCGCGCCGCCAGTCAGGACGCGAACCGCCGGTTAGCCGACATCGAAACCCGTCTGCGGCAACTCGATGTCGAAATCGGGCAGATGCAGGCAACTGCGGAGAAGGAAGCGCAGGCCGAGGAAGGCCGCATTCAGAAAGCTGCCGAAGACGATGTCCGCAAAGTGGTATCGGCCGCCGAGCAGGAAATTGCGACTGCCGCAAAGCTGGCGCGCCGCGAACTGAGCGCGCACACCGCGAGCCTGGCCATCGCTCTCGCCAAGCAGCAGATCAACGTCGATTCCAATACCGACCAGGTGCTCGTCCGCACGTTTGCGTCGAAGTTGGTGTCCGGCAACGTCGGCGGCAACGATCGCGGGAAAGGCGGGCGCTAGATGGCTTCCGTGGTCGGCACCTACGCGCGCGCTTTCGCTGATGTAGTCACGACTGGCGCCAGTCGGCTCGACTCCACCCGTGCTTTGCAGGAGTTGCATAGCATCGAGTCTTTGCTGCAAGAAAGCGATCAATTACTGCGCGTCCTTGAAAACCCGTCGATTGCGGGAGATCGCAAACGCGCGGTGCTCGATGCCATTACAGGACGCATGGGTACGACTCGGCAGGTGCGCAATTTTGTCGCGGTGCTGACCGATCACAGAAGGCTGCCGTTGTTCAGCGAAATCCTGAAACAGTTGGAGCAGGAATTGAACGACCGGCAAGGATTTGCGGAAGCGCAGATCAGCACGTCGCGCCTGCTCAGCGACGCCGAGAAGAAAATGTTGGAAGCCGAGATCACAAAGATGACCGGCAAGACGATCAAAGCACGATATGAACAAGATGCATCCTTGCTGGGCGGGGCGGTCGTCCAGATCGGCAGCACAATTTACGACGGTTCGGTAAAGGGCCAGTTAGAAAAGATTCGAGAGCAGTTGGTGGAGAGCTAGCTATTAGCCATTAGCTGTTAGCAATTAGCTCTTAGCTTGAACCCAAAACAGCAGGTTTTTTTAAGGTTCTTTCTGGGAGTTCACCGAACTGGACAAAAGCACGGAAAAGCTAAAGGCTAAGAGCTAGAAGCTAAGAGCTGACTTTATGGCACAAATCAAAGCAGACGAAATTACACAACTAATCCGCGAGCAGATCGAGAACTACGAATCGAAGATCACGGTCGATGAAGTCGGCACCGTGATCACGCTCGGCGACGGCATCGCCCGCGTTTACGGCCTCGATAAGGTCATGGCCGGAGAACTTCTCAGCTTTCCGCACGGCGTGGCCGGCATCGCCATGAACCTGGAAGAAGACCAGGTCGGCGTGGTGCTCCTCGGCGAATACACCGAAATCAAAGAAGGCGACGAAGTGAAGCGCACTGGACGCATCATGAGCGTTCCGGTCGGCGATGCCCTCATCGGCCGCGTCGTGAATTCGCTGGGCGTGCCAATTGACGACAAGGGGCCGATCGCAACCGACAAGTTCATCGCGCTCGAGCGCATCGCGCCGGGCGTTATCGATCGCCAACCGGTGCGTGAGCCCATGGCCACCGGATTGAAAGCCATCGACTCGATGATTCCGATTGGCCGCGGTCAGCGCGAACTCATCATTGGCGACCGCCAGACGGGAAAGACCGCCGTTGCTCTCGATACGATCATCAACAGCAAAGGCAACAACCTGATCTGTATCTACAATGCGATCGGACAGAAACGCAGTTCGATTGCGCAGGTTGTAAAGATTCTCGAAGACGCTGGCGCGATGGAGTACACGATCGTCGTCGCTGCGTCGGCTTCCGAGCCCGCTCCCATGCAGTACATCTCTCCCTACGCCGCGTGCGCCATGGGCGAGTTCTTCCGCGACAACGGACGCCACGCGCTCTGCATCTACGACGATCTTTCGAAGCACGCCGCGTCCTATCGTGAGATTTCACTGCTGCTCCGCCGTCCGCCGGGCCGCGAAGCCTATCCGGGAGACGTTTTCTATCTTCACTCGCGTCTGCTGGAACGCGCCGCGAAAGTCAGTGATCGGTTGGGTGGCGGGTCGCTCACCGCGTTACCGGTAATCGAAACACAGGCTGGAGACGTCTCGGCCTACATTCCGACCAACGTCATCTCCATCACCGACGGACAGATTTATCTCGAAACCGATCTGTTCAACCAGGGCGTGCGTCCCGCAGTAAACGTGGGACTTTCGGTAAGCCGCGTCGGCGGCAGCGCACAGATTAAAGCGATGCGGCAGGTAGCGGGAACGCTAAAACTTGAACTCGCCCAGTACCGCGAACTAGCGGCATTCGCCCAGTTCGGCAGCGATCTCGACAAAGCGACCCAGCAGCAACTCAATCGCGGCAAACGATTGGTGGAACTCCTGAAGCAGGGCCAGTTCTCGCCACTGCCGTTCTCGAAGCAGATCATTAGCATTTTTGCCGGTACCAGCGGCGTGCTGGACGACCTGCCGGTCGAACAGGTGCGCGATTTCGAGCAAAGTCTATACAAGTACGTGGACACGACGAACCCGGGCCTGCTCAACACGATCATGGAAAAGAAGGTTCTCGACGACAATCTCAAGGCCGAGATGTCGCGGGTGATCAAAGAAGCGAAACAGCAGTTTGTGGATTCAAAGCAAGCGGTAGCGAAATAAGAGTTCTCGGTTCCCGGTTCTCAGTTCTCAGTGAAAACTGGGTTACTGAGAACTGACAACTGAGAACTGAGAACTGACAATGGCAAACGTTCTCGACATCCGGCGCCGTATCCGCAGCGTGGTCAACACGCGGCAGATTACCAAGGCGATGAAGACCGTCTCGGCGGCCAAGTTGCGCCGCGCACAAGAAGGTGCGCTGGCCGCGCGTCCGTATGCGCAGATGCTGACCAACGTTCTCAAGTCGCTGGTTTCGCGCGCGGACATTTACGACGCGACCACCGGCTTGCCTCGACACCCGCTTCTAGCCGAGCGTCCGGAAAGCAACATCCTCTTGATCGTGGTCACCGGAGACAAGGGCCTCGCGGGCGCGTTCAACACGAATATTCTGAAAATGGTTTCGAGATTTATCCAGTCGAAAGCTGAAGAGAATATTGACGTAGTCTGCATCGGCCGCAAGGGCCGCGACTTCATGCGTCGCCGCTATCCGGCAGCGCCTGAGGCCCCCGTTGTGCAGGCCGGCGAGGAACCAACGCCCGTTGCACGTGCCGGACGCGTCCAGATCACCGGCGAATATATCGGAGTTCTCGGCAAGGTTGACCACAATTTCGCGACGACTCTGGGAGAGAGCGTGATCAGCCGCTACTGTCGCGGCGAGATTGATGCCGTTTACATCCTCTTCAACGAATTCAAGTCGGTAATCGCGCAGCGTCTGGTGGCCGAGCGCCTTCTTCCCATCAAGGAAATCGGCGAAGTCGATATCCAGATGGCAGAAGAAGCTTCGCAAGAAGAACGCAAACAGCGCATCGAAGCAGCGAAGACAGCGGGGGTCGGCTTGCGTCCTGTAGATACCAGTGCCGTCGATCAGGCCGCCGCCAAGTTCGGAACTTGGCCCGTGGATTACATCTACGAGCAGAAACCGGAACAGCTGTTTCAGGGAATTTTACCGAAATACATTGGCATACAAATCTTTCACGCGTTGCTCGAGTCTGTAGCGGCCGAGCACGCCGCACGCATGACCGCGATGGACGCGGCCACCAGCAATGCCAGCGACATGATCGAATCGCTGACGCTGGTCATGAACCGCGCCCGCCAGGCCAAGATCACGAAAGAAATTATCGAAATCGTAAGCGGAGCAGCAGCACAGTAAGGGTTCGTATCAGGGCATCGCTTGAGCGATGCCGCAAGCGTCGGAATCAAAGTCCCCCTTTAGGGGCTGGGACGCGAACGACGAACAGCGAACGACTAACGACTTTGAGACCTTATTTATGTCAGAGAATATAGGACACGTAATCCAAATTGCCGGCCCCGCCGTCGACGTGCAGTTCGTCGAATCGGCGATGCCCCCCATCTATCAGGCCCTGCGCGTTGTCAGCGACGGCTTCACCGTGCCATCGCCCATCAACGTCGTGCTGGAAGTGCAGCAGCACCTCGGCGAAGGCCGCGTGCGTTGCGTCGCCATGGAAGCGACCGACGGCATGGTGCGCGGCATGAAGGCCATCGATCAAGGTGGACCGATCTCCGCGCCGGTAGGCCGCGGTACGCTCGGCCGCGTGATGAACGTGATCGGCGAGCCCGTCGATAACCTTGGCCCCATCGCTTACACCAAGCGCATGCCGATTCACCGCCTTGCTCCCGCGTTTGATGAGCAATCGACCACCGCCGAAATGTTCGAAACCGGCGTGAAAGTCGTTGACCTCATCCAGCCCTTCCTGAAGGGCGGAAAGATCGGCCTGTTCGGTGGCGCTGGCGTCGGCAAGACCGTCGTCATCATGGAACTCATCAACAACGTCGCCAAACAGCACGGCGGATTCTCGGTCTTCGCCGGAGTCGGCGAACGTACCCGTGAAGGCAACGATCTCTGGCTCGAAATGTCCGAGTCCGGCGTCATCACTCCCGGCGATCCTTCGAAGTCGAAAGCCTCTCTGATTTACGGACAGATGACCGAGCCCCCAGGGGCTCGTCTACGCGTCGCGCTGAGCGGCCTCACCGTCGCCGAATACTTCCGCGACGTCGAAGGCGCCGATACGCTGCTCTTCATCGACAACATTTTCCGCTTCACGCAGGC
>Ga0075029_100001934_pt1 | contig 11802 bp, 9 predicted proteins | sample LitLauG_LLR_2013_FD_71391 | JGI IMG/M metagenome (GOLD analysis project Ga0075029, IMG submission 71391) | Freshwater sediment microbial communities from North America - Little Laurel Run_MetaG_LLR_2013 | ecosystem: Environmental > Aquatic > Freshwater > Creek > Sediment | place: USA...
GCCCGGTGTTGACGCCGAATTCCTTGCCGCGGCGCCCGATCTCCTCGCCGATCTCATCATGAAGTTCTGTCGGAAATGGGCCCTGGCCGACGCGGGTCGTATAGGCCTTGCAGATACCGAGCACATAGCCCACCGCACCCGGACCCAGGCCGGTGCCGGTGGCCGCCTGGGCTGCAACCGTGTTGGACGAGGTGACATATGGATAGGTGCCGTGGTCGACATCCAGAAGCGCGCCCTGCGCGCCTTCGAACAGGATACGCTTGCCCTCACGCCGCCTGAGATCGAGCAACCGCCACACTGTTTCCGCGTAAGGCAAGAGCTGCGGCGCCAGCGCCGTCAGCTCCCGTAAAATGACAGCGCCGTCGACTTCATCGAGCTTGAGTCCCCTGCGCAGCGCGTTGTGATGCGCCAGCAGGCGATCAATCTTGTGCGGCAGCGTGTCGAGATCGGCGAGATCCATCAGCCTGATCGCGCGACGGCCGACCTTGTCTTCGTAGGCCGGACCGATGCCGCGCCGCGTGGTGCCGATCGCGGTGATCGCACTTGCAGATTCACGGATCGCATCAAGATCGCGATGCAAGGGCAGGATCAACGTCACGTTCTCCGCGACGCGAAGGTTGCTCGGACTCACCGCAACGCCCTGCGCTTTCAATTTCGCCACTTCATCGAGGAAGGCCTGCGGATCGAACACCACGCCATTGCCGATCACGGCCAGCTTTGAAGGCCGAAGCACGCCCGAGGGCAATAGCGCCAGCTTGTAGGTTTCGCCGTTGATGACGAGCGTGTGTCCGGCATTGTGGCCGCCCTGGAAACGCACGACGATATCGGCCTGCTCCGACAACCAGTCGACGATCTTGCCCTTCCCCTCGTCGCCCCACTGGGCACCGACGACGACAACATTGGCCATTTCGCAAGTATTCCCTGTGCAACTTTCTTTGTTCCAGCATGATCTCCGGGCAAACGCTTCGCGTCTGTCCCGAGGAAAGACCTGTCCCCGCCCGCGGAGAAACCATGGGCGTGCATTTTTCCGATCGCGCGCCCAGCAGGAATCTCGGCCCGGTGCAATCCTTCCGGCGTCGCGACCCATCATGGCATGCGGGGCAGACAACCGGATAAAGGATGCCGGCTACCGACGCAAGCAAGAAGGCTTCTGAAACCATTCAAGTGGCCGGTTCAACCCATTGAATCCCCTTAAATTTCGTATCCAACCTGGATCGGCTCGCAAGCCGGCCCGGCATGGGGTGCCTTCCGCCCGCCGCGGGCGGTATCCGAAAGGAAATTGCACGCGGGCGAAGCATCGATTCCCGGGGTTTGCTGCCCCCGTCAGTTCGCCTGACCGGGAGGTTGCGTGGATGGTGGAACCGGCGGCGCTGCGGACCAACGCATGGTCGCGTTGCATCCACCGCCATTGATGCGGGAAAGGAAACCGTGTCTGTGAAGCGGCCGGGCGAGAATCTGCCGGCCAGGTTCTTGGCGACCCGGCCGGGCTGCGGCGTTGTGAACCGGAACCAAGAACGGCTGCCGCATGACTGCTTCCGATCAGCCCTCAGAGGCGGTGTCTCCCGCCGGCTGGCTCGCCAACCAACCCTATCTCCTGCTCTCGATCACCGCGCTTTGCTGGGCTGGCAACGCCATTGTCGGCCGCCATGCCGCCGGCCACATCCCTCCGGTAACGCTGTCCTTCTTCCGCTGGGGACTGGCGTTCCTGATCATCCTGCCGTTGGCATGGAAGCATCTCAAGCAAGACTGGAAGACGATCCGCGCCGGGCTCGGCACCATGGTGTTCCTTTCGCTCACGGGAATAGCTGCCTTCAACACCCTGCAATATTGGGCGCTGGAGCATACCCAGGCGCTCAACACGCTGTTGCTGCAATCCGCAGGCCCCCTGTTCGTTGCGCTGTGGTCGCTGATCCTCCTGGGCGTCCGGTTGACGCCGGCGCAGGCACTTGGGGTGGCGCTGTCGATGACAGGCGTGCTCGTGATCCTGCTGCATGGCGACCTCACGGCGCTTACGGGCATCGCGTTCAACAAGGGCGACATCATTTTCACGGTTGCGCTTGCGATCTTCGGACTTTATTCGGTGATGTCGCTGAAGCGGCCGAACATACACGGCCTGTCCTTTGTCGGCTTCACTTTCGGCTGCGGCGCCGCGTGCCTGATTCCGCTGTGGATATTCGAACTGCTCACGCGGCCGGTGATGCAGCTCGATACCGGCAATCTGCTGTCGCTGTTCTATGTCGCGGTATTTCCTTCGACGCTGGCATACCTTTGCTTCAATCGCGGCGTGCAGTTGATCGGTGCCAACCGCGCCGCGCCCTTCTTTCACGTCGTCCCGGTGTTCGGATCCATCATGGCGATCGTCTTTCTCGGCGAGCAGCCGCAGCTGTTTCACATCGTCGGATTCGCTCTGGTGCTGACCGGAGTTTTCGTTGCGTCCAGAAAGCCACAGGCAACCACGGCATGAACGAACGGGCATGGCCTCGCCGGATTTGCTTTACCGGCGCTCGCAGTGACTGCAATTAAAACCTCAGCGCCTTGGCCTGCCTGACCTGCGGCAACGCCTGCACCTTGGCGAGAAGCTCTGCCGGCACGACGCCGTCGACTTCGACCAGCGCGATCGCGTCGCCGCCCTGCCTGGTGCGCCCGAGATGGAAGGTCGCGATATTGATTTTGGCATCGCCGAGCAGGCTTGCGAAGCGGCCGATGAATCCGGGCTTGTCCTCGTTGGTGACGTAGATCATCGACTTGCCGAACTCGGCGTCGACGCGAATGCCCTTGATGTCGACGAGCCGCGGCTTGCCGTCGGCATAGACCGTGCCCGACACCGAGCGCTCCTGCCGCTCGGTGGTGATGGTAACCGTGATCAGGCTTTCATAATCGCTGTGCGCCGCGCGCACGATTTCGTCGACCACCATGCCGCGTTCCTTGGCGACGACGGGCGCCGAGACGACGTTGACCTCGCCGAGCATCGGACGCAGCAAGCCGGACAGTACCGCCGAGGTCAGCGCCTTGATCTTCATTTCGGCGACGTGACCTTCGTAGGTGATCTGCACCTTGATGATGCCGGTCTCGGTAAGCTGTCCGGCGAACGAGCCAAGCTTTTCCGCAAGCTCGACGAACGGCCGCAGTTTTGGCGCCTCTTCCGCCGTGATCGAGGGAAAGTTGACCGCGTTCGAAATCGCGCCGCTCAACAGGTAATCCGACATCTGCTCGGCGATCTGAAGGGCGACGTTCTCCTGTGCCTCGGTGGTGGCAGCGCCCAGATGCGGCGTGCAGATCACGTTGGGACGGCCGAACAGCACGTTCGAGGTCGCCGGCTCCTCGACGAACACGTCGAAGGCCGCACCCGCGACCTGCTTCGAATTCAGGGCTTCAACCAGCGCCTGCTCGTCCACCAGGCCGCCGCGCGCGCAATTGATGATGCGCACGCCCTTCCTCATCTTCGCAAGCGCCGCCGCGCCGATGATGTTCCTTGTGTGGTCCGTCAGCGGTGTATGCAGGGTGATGAAATCGGCGCGCCTGAACAATTCATCGAGGTCGACCTTCTCCACCCCGATATCCTTGGCACGTTCCGGCGACAGGAACGGATCGAACGCAATCACCTTCATGCGCAGGCCGAGCGCGCGGTCGGCGACGATCGTGCCGATATTGCCGCATCCGATCACGCCGAGCGTCTTGCCGGTGATCTCGACACCCATGAAGCGGTTCTTCTCCCACTTTCCGGCTTGCGTGGAGGCATCGGCCTGCGGGATTTCGCGCGCCAATGCCAGCATCAGCGTGATCGCGTGTTCGGCCGTGGTGATCGAATTGCCGAACGGCGTGTTCATCACGATGATGCCCTTCGCGGTCGCAGCCGGAATCTCCACGTTGTCAACGCCGATGCCGGCGCGGCCGATCACCTTCAACCGTGTTGCCTTCTCGATGATCTTGGCGGTCGCTTTCGTCGCCGAACGGATTGCAAGCCCATCGTAATTGCCGATGATCTCGGCGAGCTTTTCCTTGTCCTTGCCGAGATTGGGCTGGAAATCCACTTCAACGCCGCGATCCCTGAAGATTTGCACCGCGGCCGGCGACAACGCATCGGAAATGAGAACCTTGGGTTTGGTCATGATGGTCATCCGTTGTTCGACAAATTTCGATGTCGTCACCCGCGGGCTTGACCCGCGGGTCCATCCTCATAGATGGATGGCCGGGTCAGGCCCGGCCATGACGATGTATTGAATGCGGCTACGCCGCCTTCGGCAGCGCAGCCTTGGTCTCGGCGAAAGCCCAGTCGATCCACTGCGTCAGAAGCGCAACGTCGCCCGCTTCCACCGTGGCGCCGCACCAGATGCGCAAGCCCGCCGGCGCATCGCGATAATGCGCAAAGTCGAAACCGGCGCCTTCCTTTTCCACCAGCGCAACGAGCTTCTTGGCAAACTCGGCCTGCGCGTCCGCCGTCAATGCGACAATCGCGGGATCGACCACTTTCATGCACACCGAGGTGTTGGAGCGGATCGCCGGGTCCCTGGCCAGAAAATCGATCCACGGCGTTCTCGCCTTCCAGTCGGCAAGTACGCCTGCATTGGCATCGGCGCGCGCGATCAGCGCCTTGAGCCCGCCGACGGATTTCGCCCAGTTCAGTGCGTCGAGATAATCCTCGACGCACAACATCGACGGCGTGTTGATGGTCTCGCCCTCGAAGATGCCTTCGTTGAGCTTGCCGCCCTTGGTCATGCGGAAAATCTTCGGCAGCGGCCATGGCGGTTTGTAGGTCTCGAGCCGTTCCACCGCGCGCGGGCTAAGCACGAGCATGCCATGCGCGGCCTCGCCGCCCAGCGCCTTTTGCCAGGAGAACGTCACCACATCGAGCTTGGCCCAGTCGAGAGCTTGCGCAAACGCAGCCGAGGTCGCATCGCAAATGGTAAGGCCGGCGCGGTCGGCGCTGATCCAGTCCGCGTTGGGGACGCGAACGCCGGAAGTAGTGCCGTTCCAGGTGAACACGATGTCCGAATCCGGATCGACCTTGCCGAGATCGGGAATTTCACCGTAGGCGGCATGCAGCCTGGTCACGTCCTTGAGCTTCAATTCCTTGACGATATCGCTGACCCACCCTTCGCCAAATGATTCCCACGCAAGCGTGGTCACGCCCCGCGCACCGAGCAGCGACCACAAGGCCATCTCGACGGCTCCGGTATCGGAAGCCGGAACGATGCCAATCCGGTAATCGGGCGGAACCTCGAGTATCTCGCGCGTCAATTCGATTGCGAGCTTGAGCCTTGCCCTGCCGATTTTCGCGCGATGCGAACGGCCTAACGCTGCGTCTTTGAGGTTTTGAGCTGTCCAGCCGGGGCGCTTGGCGCAAGGACCGGAAGAAAAATGCGGCACTTTGGGCCGCAAAGCGGGCTTCGCTAAAGTCATGATCTACCCTTCCAGATAGCAAGCCTCCCGTTGGGGGGAGGTGTCCCGCGGCGGTGCATAAGGGAATAAGGCGAGATCGTCAAGAAGCTTCGACGGGATCAGGTGTGACCCGGGGATCAGGTGTGATCTCGGGATCAGGTGCGACCCTGGGGGTCAGACACCGTCATCGCGAGAAGCGCAAGCGACGAAGCGATCCAGAGTCTTGGCACGGACTGGATTGCTTCGCTTGTGCTCGCAATGACGAATCACGGGGGCGGCAACTCCAAAATTTTCTCGGCGTCACCGATCCACCGCCGCAAGGCGGCATAACCGTCAAGGCGAAAGCCGCCCTGGTGCGCAAGGCGCGTATAGGGCAACAGCGCAATATCGGCGAGCGACGGCGTTTCGCCGACCAGAAACCGTGTCGTCGCGAGGTGATGTTCCATCCTCGCCAGCGCCGCGTAGCCGCGTTTGACCTTTTCCGGATCGAGATCGGAGGCCGGTCGTCCGAGATAGACCATCTGGTAGCGGCAAACGGCGATTGCGGGCTCGTGGCTGTATTGTTCCCAGAACAGCCATTCGTCCATCTTGGCGGCGGCGAAGGCATCGCCTGGAACGAGATCGCTGTCGCGGGCAAGGTAGCGAATGATGGCGTTCGACTGAGCGAGTGTTCGGCCATCGTCGAACTCGATCAGCGGCACCTGTCCGGCACTGTTGAGTTTGAGAAACTGCGAGGTTCGACTCTCGCCCTTGAGAATATCGATCGCAATCCAGCTGTATGGCAGCGCAAGATGGTCGCAGACCCATTTCACCTTCAGGCAATTGCCCGAATTGATGTCGCCGTAGATTTTCATGGCTGGCGGTCGCTCTCAATGGAGCAATAGACCAACAGGCGGGACCGGTGATGTCAACCCGTTCGACCGGGTGGCGGCATCACGAAGGCTGCTTCAGAACTTGTAGGCGAGGCCCACGCGCACCGTGTTGATGCTGGTGTCGATGATGTCCGTGAAACGGACATACTCCCACTCCGCGCGCATGAAGAGACCGGCGTACAGATTGATGTCGATGCCGAGACCTGCCGTGTAGCCATAGATCAGGTGATTGTGGATGGCACTGTCCGCAGACAAGGGGAGAAGCTGTGTGAACGAACCAAATCGTGTGAGGCTGACGGCGTCCGTGACGAGCACGGATTGCGTGATATTGGCATTGCCGAGCGCAAAGCCTGCGAAGGCGTAGGGCAGGAAACAGCCCCAGGCATAGGCCGCGCGGGCCCGGAATGTCGCCATGTCCGAAATCGCGATCGCCGACGATGAGGTCACCGAAACATCGTGAAAGAAGTTGTCGGACAACGGGCCGCCCACGAGTTCCTTGAAGGCGGTGGATTTGCCCCCGAACGAACCGTGCAGGTACGACATCTCAACGCCCGCTACGACATCGTCCCATTGCCAGTTGTACCCGGTGAAGGCGCCGTATCCCGGAGCGCGCGCCGAGTCCTTGCCAAGGCCAAGGTTCCACTGCGCGACCCCCATCTGCTCAATAACGTCGTTGGAGATCAGGGCTGCGAGCATGTTCGAATTCGAACCATTCAGGTTTGCATCCGACGACCCATAGCCCCCCTGGCCTCCGAGATAGAAGCCGCGCCAATTGGTCGTCACCGGAGCGAAACTGCCGCGAAGATAATCGGGCATGTCGGCGGCTTGCGCGCAAGTCGCCGTCCCCAGAATCGCCGCCGCCAGCAGAAGTCGACGCATTGCAACGCTCCCATCAGACTCTCGAAACATGATCTTGATCATCGCTTGTTAACCTTAACCAATCGTTGCCACGAACGAGCCGGCACAAAACAAAACGGCGCGGGAAACTCCCGCGCCGTTAACGAAGATTAAGAGATCAGGCTGCGATCAGCCCTTGGTGATGAGCGGCGGCGCATAGGGCGGCTCGAGCGCCCAGCGCACGCCGAGCGTCAGGTCGTTGGAATAGATATTCCTGAACGCGAATGGGGCATGGGTCGTGTTGGTGACCTGATCGAACGAGAAGGTCGGGCCGGTTATGCCGCTACCCAGGCTGACGAAGCTGTAGCCAAGTTCAAGCGTGAGGCCGGGCGTCACGTGATAGGCGAGACCCGCGTGCGCGGCCCAAGCGAAATTCCAATTGGAAGATTCGCCGGCATAGTTGAAGCTGTGAACCTGCCCGCCATTGATGAAGTCGCCGGTGTCGGTGAAGCTTGCGATCGAAACCCGCGCGGTGCCGATGCCGGCGCCGATGAAGGGCGTGACGCACCACCACGTGCCGAGATCGACATAGGCGTTGGCGAGGAACAGCCATTCCGACTTGGTTGCGGTGTAGTTGTCGGTTCCGATGAAACCGGCGAACGGACCCACACCGGTAATTACATCGAGGCCCGTAAAACTGGATTTGCCGCGATACTGAGCGGTAAAATCCGTCCTGAACCAGTTGTTGAACTGGTAGCCGAAGCCGAGGTCGTAGATTCCGGCAGTGCTGAACGCGCTGGTCTGCGAGACAACGATGTTGTTGTAAGCGGCAGGATTCGTATCGAGGACGTTGTTGACGGTCTGATTGCTGAAGCCAATATCGCCGCGAAGGTACCAGCCGCCGAATTCGGCAACCGGAGCGTAGACCGGCGGCGCGATCGGCAGGTCCGCGGCAAACACCATCGTCGAGAGTAATGACGCCGCACCGGCGGCTAGGAGTGACTTGACGCTACGCATTGGCTTAGTCCCTTTGACCGGTGAGGCGGATACAGACAGCCCCACATCTGAAAACTCACGGTCGACCATCGCACCAAATGTTTAAGCGCCACTTAACCCTAATTATTAGGGTTGATGGTCTCCCAACAAGACTGCTTAACGGTTCGTTGAGATGAACGGTGGGCGACCGGTGCGAAATCCACGCTGCGTCAGCGCACGCTTCTCGGCATCTTCGGCAGGAACACGGCGAGCAGCCCAAGCGCCGGCAGGAACGCGCAGACCTGGTACACGAACGCGATGCTTGTATGGTCGGCGAGCTTGCCGAGCAGCGCCGCACCAAGGCCGCCGACGCCGAACGCCACGCCGAAGAAAACCCCGGAGATCATCCCGAAGCGGTGCGGCACCAGTTCCTGCGCAAACACGATGATCGAGGATGTGGTGGAGGAAATGATCAGGCCGATGAACACGGTCAGCACCGCGCTGGCGTGAAGACCGGCATATGGCAGCGCAAGCGTAAAAGGCAGCGCACCCAGTATCGAAAACCAGATCACTATTCTGCGGCCGAATCGATCGCTAAGCGGTCCGCCAAGGAACGCGCCAACAGCGTTCGCGGCAAGGAAAATAAACAGGTACATCTGCGCCGCCTGGGTGGAGACGCCAAAACGATCGATCAGATAGAAAATGTAGTAACTCGAAAGGCTCGACACGTAGAGTTGCTTGGAGAGCAACAGGACCACGAGCAAAGCGATCGCAATCGAGACGCGGCGTGAGCCTGGCGCATCCGGAAGCGGATCGATCGGCGCCGTCTTTCGCGCCGTGATCTGCGGCTTGTACCACTTGCCGATCCGCCACAGCACGACGATGGCGACGAACGCGATCGACGAAAACCAGGCGATGCTGGGCTGGCCGAAGGGCACCACGATCAAGGCCGCAAGCACGGGGCCCATCGAGGTGCCGAAGCTGCCGCCGAGCTGGAAAACCGATTGCGCAAAGCCGTAGCGGCCACCTGAGGCAAGCCGCGCGATGCGGGCCGATTCGGGATGGAACACGGCAGAACCCAGACCCACCAGCGCTGCAGCGATCAGGATGACCGCATATTGCCGGGCGACGCTGAGCAAAAGCAGACCGAAGAAGGTCGAGGACATGCCGATCGCCAGCGAAAACGGCTGCGCTTTCTTGTCGGTGAAATGACCGACCAGCGGCTGCAGCAGCGAGGCGGTGAACTGGAAGGCCAGCGTGATCAAGCCGATCTGCGCGAAGTCCAACGCATAATTGTCCTTCAGGATCGGATACACCGATGCGATCAGCGACTGCATGGTGTCGTTGAGGAAATGCGAAAAGCTGATGGCGATAAGGACGACATAGGCCGGCCCTGCGGCCTTTGCCGTCAGGGACGGCGCTGCGCCCACAACCTCGACCGGAGCGGCCTGCGCCTGCTCGTAGGAGGAAACCGGTTTGTTCAAGGGATGATTCCAGGCAGGTCGATGCGATGATTTAAGGCCACTTCCTACGCTGCCCTCGCTCAGCCGACCACCGCCATTTGAAAATGGCTGCGATGCGCGTGGGACACGAAGCGATCCTGTGCTTCGTCATTCCGGGGCGCGCCGAAAGCGCGAACTTCGACGTGCAATTGCACATCAGAGAATCCATAGCCACCATCGTCAGTATGGGTTCGGGGTTCGCTCGCATCACTTGCGCCCCGGAACAACGGCGCAGGTGTGCCGCAACGACGTGCTGTCTTCCCCTGCAGCATCGCCTCAGGCGGCGGCCTGACCGAGCGCGGTGACGATGCGGTCCACCACATCCTCGACCAGCAGGCGATCGTCGCCCTCGCCCATCACGCGGATTACGGGTTCGGTGCCGGAAGAACGCACCAGCAATCGGCCATGGCCGTTGAGCAGCTTCTCGCCGGCGTCGATCGCCGATTTGACGTCCGCATTATCGAGCGGCCTGCCGCTGCGATAGCGCACGTTCTTCAGGATCTGCGGCAACGGATCGAAACGGCGGCAAACCTCGGAAACCGGCCGGCGCAGTTTCTGCACCACGGCGAGCACCTGCAGTGCCGCGACGAAGCCGTCACCGGTGGTGGCATAGTCAGACAGGATAATGTGGCCGGAGGGTTCGCCACCGAGATTATATCCACCACTCAGCATCCGCTCCAGCACGTAGCGGTCGCCGACCGGCGTGCGGATCAGTTCGATGCCCTGTCGCTCGAGGAAGCGTTCCAGTCCGAGATTGGACATGACGGTAGCAACGATGCCCGGCTTGGCAAGCCGGCCGTCTTCCTTCCAGCTTTGCGCAATGACCGCAAGCAACTGGTCGCCGTCGACCAGGTGTCCGCGTTCGTCGACGAGAATGACCCGATCGGCATCGCCGTCGAGCGCGACGCCGATATCGGCGCGCATTTCGCGCACCTTGCGGCTCAAGGCCTCGGGCGAGGTCGAGCCGCACTCCTTGTTGATGTTGAAGCCATCGGGATCGACGCCGATCGAAATCACATCGGCGCCCAATTCCCAAAGCGCCTCGGGAACGACCTTGTAGGCGGCGCCGTTGGCGCAATCGACGACTACGCGCAGGCCATCAAGGCTGAGGTTGCGTGGCAGCGTTCGCTTGGCGAATTCGATGTAGCGGTCATGAACGCCGTCGATGCGGCGGGCGCGGCCCAGGCTTGCGCTCTGCGCCAGACGCCGGTCGAGCGATTCGTCCAGCAATGATTCGATCTGCTTCTCGACATCGTCGGACAGTTTGAAACCTTCCGGGCCGAACAGCTTGATGCCGTTGTCCTCGAACAGGTTATGGGACGCGGAAATCATCACGCCGAGATCGGCACGCATAGATTTGGTCAGCATCGCAACCGCCGGTGTCGGCATCGGGCCGAGCAGCAGCACGTCCATGCCGACCGAGGTGAAGCCGGCCACCATCGCATATTCGATCATGTAGCCGGAAAGCCGCGTATCCTTGCCAATCACGACTCGATGACGATGATCGCCGCGCTGAAACACCAGGCCGGCCGCCTGACCCACCTTGAGCGCCAGTTCCGGCGTGATCAGACCGTTGGCAAGGCCCCTAATCCCATCGGTACCGAAATATTTGCGGCTCATATGACCCCCAGTATCGTCGAAGCCAGCTCATTCTAACGTGCAGGCCGTTATAATGCCTTGGAAGCGAAATTGAGTTCAAAAAATATGATTAATCATTTCGGGCGGCAGCCCATGATTTGTTAACTAAGGCACTGAAAACACGAACAATCTTCAAGTTCCCCTCATCGTGCGCACCTCACTCAGTCCTTGCGTTTGACGTTCTTGTCGCCCCGGCTGGGCGGCGGCTGGGTGACATTGACCGGGTCTGAAGCGGGAAATGTCTCCTCCAACCCCTCCTCCAAGGCCTGCTCCAACGCCTCGTCGCGATGGCGTTTACTGGGCTCCTTGGCGACGGTGGACCTCGAGCGCGGTCGGGTCATTTCGAACCTCCGTTTGCTTGCCGTGAGACAATTTTGCAAGGGGCTCAGGCATGGTAGATGAGTTTGACAAAGTTACAAATACAAGAAGGGGCACGGGAACCGTCCATGAAACACATTACCTGCATCGAGGATTTGCGTCAGCATCACATGCGAAAGGTGCCGAGGGCATTTTTCGACTATGCCGATCGCGGCTCCTATGCCGAGGAAACGCTGCGCGCCAACCGCGACGATCTTGCGAAGATAAAGTTCCGGCAGCGC
>Ga0075029_100001936_pt1 | contig 11798 bp, 9 predicted proteins | sample LitLauG_LLR_2013_FD_71391 | JGI IMG/M metagenome (GOLD analysis project Ga0075029, IMG submission 71391) | Freshwater sediment microbial communities from North America - Little Laurel Run_MetaG_LLR_2013 | ecosystem: Environmental > Aquatic > Freshwater > Creek > Sediment | place: USA...
TCGATGCTGCGGCCCGACCAGGTCTGAAGTTCGGCAGTGAAGCGATCCGAAGTCCCGCAACGATACCATTGCAGACCGCCCTGGAACCCGGTGCGCTCATATTCAGCGCTATAGACGGCAAGTTCGTGCTCCGGCAGCCAGCGGTTCGCGGCGATTTGTTCGACTGATGGCATTTCTTCCGCCACCGTCTGCGCCATGTTTCTGGCGAGATCCATCACGTAGTAGGTCGGCAGCTTTGCAAGCTCGCCCGCCGACCAGGATTGCAGCGGGTAGGGCTTGTTGTCCTTCCAGTCCGCGCTCTTGAAATGATAATAGGCGCGCAGGAAATCATGCACGCCCTGTGGCGCGTGCAGCATGTCGGCATTTGCTTCGCGCGTCGAGTAGTACCAGTGATAGTGTTTGCGCGGGCGCGGCAGGGAGGCGAGCTCGCGATGCACGGGATCTTCGCGCGCCGGTCGCGGCGCGTCGATCGTATCGAAGGCAAGCCGCGGCGGTCCCGCGAATGGCGCGCTCATCAACACGACCGATCGAAATACATCGGGCCGGATCAGTGCGCACCAGGCCGCGACCGGGCTGCCAAAATCATGCCCAACCACGGCAGCGACCGAATGATAGCCGAAGGCCGACACCAGGCCCATCGCGTCGCGCACCAGGTTCGTGAGCCGGAACGGATTGAGGTCGCCGTCATAGCTTGCGTCCCATCCCGAGGTGCGGCCGTAGCCGCGCTGATCGGGCGCGATCACGTGATAGCCGGCCTCCGCCAGCGCCGGCATTACCTTGCGCCAGCTAAAGGCAAGTTCGGGAAAGCCATGCAGCAGCAGAACGCATGGCCGGCCCCTGTCTTCGAAGCCCGCCTCCAGCACATGCATGCGCAGGCCGTTGATATCCTCGACGAAGCGCGCGCGAATGGAAGGGGAAAGCGGGATCTCGGCAAAAGCCATCAACGCCTCAAAGCCGTTCCACGATCGTCACGTTCGCCATCCCGCCACCCTCGCACATGGTCTGCAGGCCGTAGCGCTTGTTGCGCTGTTTCAGCGCATGGACGAGCGTGGTCATCAGCTTGGTGCCCGTGCCGCCCAGCGGATGGCCGAGCGCGATGGCGCCGCCATTGACGTTGAGCCTGGCGGGATCGGCGCCCGTGGTCTTCAGCCAGGCGGTCGGTACCGAGGCAAAGGCCTCGTTTACCTCGAACAGGTCGATGTCGCAAATCGACAAGCCGGCTTTCTTCAGCGCGCGCTCGGTCGCGGGCAGCGGCGCTTCCAGCATGATGACGGGATCGCCGCCCATCATGGTCATGTGATGAATTCGCGCCATCGGCTCGACGCCGAGCGATTTCAGGCCCCTCTCGTTGACGATCATCACCCCGGACGCGCCGTCGCAAATCTGGCTGGCGCTCGCGGCAGAGAGCTTGCCGTTTTCGGCGATCGGCTTGACGCCCCGGATGCCTTCGCGGCTGACGTCGAAACGAATGCCTTCGTCGATGGAATGGATGTCGGCCGTGCCGTCGGCTCGGGCGATGGCCAATGGAATGATCTCGTCCTTGAACCTTCCGCCCTGGGTAGCGGCGATCGCGCGCTGGTGGCTGGCGTAGGAATATTCGTCCAGGTCGTCCTTGGAGAGACCGTATTTCTCCGCCATCATCTCGGCGCCGGTGAACTGGCTGAAGACGATGTTCGGGTAGCGCTGTTCGATGTTCGGACTCTTGTAGTGGCCAAAGCCGTTCTTGGCCGGCAGCGAGGAGGCTAGCCCCATCGGCACGCGCGTCATTGCCTCGACGCCGGCGGCAATCACGATATCCATGGAGCCGGACATCACCGCCTGGGCCGCAAAATGCAGCGCCTGCTGCGAGGAGCCGCATTGCCGGTCGATCGAAGTACCCGGCACGCTCTCCGGCAGCTTCGAGGCCAGAATGGCGTTGCGCGCGATGTTGTTGGATTGCTCACCGACCTGCATGACGCAGCCCATGATCACGTCCTCGATCTGGTCGGGCGCGGCGCCGGAGCGCTCCACCAGCGCATCGAGCACGGAAGCTGCGAGATCGGCCGGATGCCAGCCGGCGAGGCGGCCACCCTTGCGGCCGCCGGCAGTGCGCGCAGTGGCGACGATATAGGCCTCGGCCATGGGTGTTCTCCCTGATTTTTTTCGGATGGGTTTGACTGTTCCGCTGGATTAAAGTGGCGCGGCCGGAATTAGTCAATCGATCGATTAACTCTTGAGTGGACCCCCACCATCGGCTTAGCTGTGGTGGTTCCCGGAACGCGCGTGAAAGCGCCTGGCATACCGATGAAAGGGGGAAACGGGAATCGGCCCGATTTTACCGCGTCGGAACAAACGCCAGGGAACATGGCAAGCGAAGTGCCAAAGGAGCAAAGGGAGGAATTCCAACATGCAGTTGAAAGATGTTGCCGTGCTCATCACCGGCGGAGGCTCGGGTCTTGGCGCAGCGACCGCGCACGCCATGGCGGCCAAAGGCGCCCGCGTCGCCGTGCTCGATCAAAGCAAGGAGAATGCCGAGAAGATTGCGGACGAGGTGAAGGGCGTCGCGGTCGTTGCCGATGTCACCGACGAAGAGCAGGTCAAGGCTGCGATCGCCAGGGCCGAGAAGGCACACGGCATTGCCCGTGTGCTGGTGAACTGTGCCGGCATCGGCGGCTCGCAGCGCATCGTCGGCAAGGACGGCGTCTATCCCCTCGCCAAGTTCGCGCGCGTCATCAATGTCAACCTGATCGGCACCTTCAACGTATTGCGGCTATTCGCCGAACGCCTGTTGACCGAGGCCCCGGTTGGCGAAGAGCGCGGTGTAATCATCAACACCGCCAGCGTTGCGGCCTATGAAGGCCAGATCGGCCAGATCGCCTATTCGGCTTCCAAGGGTGGCGTGGTCGGCCTGACCTTGCCGGCGGCACGCGATCTCGCCCAGCACAAGGTCCGCGTCAACACGATTGCGCCGGGCCTGTTCTTCACCCCGCTGCTGATGGGCCTGAACGAGGAGGCGCGCAAGAGCCTCGGTGCGCAGGTGCCGCATCCGGCGCGGCTCGGCGATGCCGCCGAATACGGCAATCTCGCGGTTCATATCGTCGAGAACGCGATGCTCAACGGCGAGACGATCCGGCTCGATGGCGCGATCCGCATGGCGCCAAGGTAGGTATTCTTCGTCGTGCCCGCGAAATCGCGGGGACGACATGCTTTGAAATCGGCCTCACACCACAGAGTAGCGCAATGAATTTCGATTTCTCCGACGAACAGAAGCAGTTGCGCGACGAGGCGCGGAAATTTCTTGCCGAAAAATGTCCGCCGAGCGCGGTACGCGCCGTGCTCGACGGCAAGACGCCATACGATCGCGACTTGTGGAAGGGCCTCGCCGAAATGGGCTTTATCGGCGTCGCGATCCCGGAAAGCTACGGCGGCACAGGCGCCGGCCATCTCGAATTGTGCGTGATCGCGGAAGAAATCGGCCGCGCGCTGGCGCCGGTGCCGTTTTCCTCGACGGTTTATCTCGCCGCCGAGGCCATTCTGCTCGCCGGGAGCGAGGCGCAGAAGCGGAAATGGCTGCCATTGATCGCATCAGGCGAAGCGATCGGGACGCTGGCGCTGTTCGAGGGCAGGGGCAATCCGTCGCCGCAGGCAATCAAGCTCACCGCCGCGAACGGTGTCCTCAACGGCGTAAAGAAGCCGGTACCTGACGGTGCGATCGCCGATTTCGCAATCGTAGCGGCGCGCACGGGCTCGAGCGGACGCGATAGCGACATCGCGCTGTTTATAGTGGACATGAAGGCTGAAGGCGTCGAGGCCAAACTACTCAATAACGTCGATCCCTCGCGCGGCCAGGCCGAAGTCACCTTCAAAAATTGCAAGGCGGAGCCGCTGGGGGCTGCCAACGAGGGCTGGAGCATCATATCGCAGGTGCTCGATCGCGCCGCGGTGCTGCTGGCCTTCGAGCAGGTGGGCGGTTCCGACCGCGCGCTCGAGATGGGCCGCGACTACGCGCTCGATCGCATCGCCTTCGGACGGCCGATCGGCTCGTTCCAGGCGATCAAGCACATGCTCGCCGATATGTATGTCTCGGCCACGCTGGCGCGGTCGAACTGCTATTACGGCGCCTGGGCGCTATCGACCAATTCAGCGGAACTGCCGGAAGCGGCCGCCGCAGCGCGGATCAGCGCGACGCAGGCGTTCCAGCACTGCGCCAAGAACAACATCCAGGTCCATGGCGGCATGGGATTCACCTGGGAGTTCGATTGCCATCTGTATTATCGGCGGGCGAACGCCACGGCGCTGGCACTCGGCTCGCTCTCCTATTGGGAAGATGCGTTGATTGACCGTATGCGGAAAAGGAACGCTGCATGAATTTCGACGACACCGGGCAGGAGGCCGCGTTTCGTGCCGAGGCGAAGGCCTGGATTTCCGCCAATGCGCCGAAGCAATATGAGGAGGAACTGAAAAAATCCTCGCTCGGCCGCACCCAGCTCGCAGGCGCCGACATCCTCGAGGTCGCAAAGGCCTGGCAGAAGAAAAAGGCGGACGCCGGCTGGGCCTGCCTGCACTGGCCGAGGGAATATGGTGGCCGCGGGGCCTCGCCGATCGAGCGCGTGATATGGCAGCAGGAGGAAGGCGCGTTCGGCAAGCTCAGCTATACGTTCATCATCGGCCACGGCATGTGTGGACCCACGATGATGGCGTTTGCCAGCGAAGATCAGAAGCGCCGCTATCTTCCGAAGCTCGCTTCGGGCGAAAACATCTGGTGCCAGTTGTTTTCCGAACCTGCCGGCGGTTCCGACGTCGCCGGCCTGCGCACGCGGGCCGAAAAGCGCGGCGACGACTGGATCGTCAACGGCCAGAAGATATGGACGTCGGGCGCGCATTATTCCGACTACGGAATTCTCTTGACGCGCACCGATCCCACGGTGCCCAAGCACAAGGGCCTGACCATGTTCTTCCTGGACATGAAGAGCCCCGGCATCGAGATCAAGCCGATCAAACAGGCCAATGGCGCCTCCGACTTCAACGAGGTCTATTTTACCGATGTGAAGATTCCCGACGCCCAGCGGCTGGGAGCGGTCAATGACGGCTGGAACGTGTCGCTGACCACGCTGATGAACGAGCGCATGTCGATCGGCGCCGGCGTTGCCACCGGTTTCCCGGAACTGTTCGAATTCTGCAGCAATCTGATGCTCGAGGACGGACTTGCGATCGACGATCGCAATGTTCGCTCGAAACTTGCGCACTGGGCGGTGCGCGCCAGCGGCCTCAAATACACCAGCATGCGCGCGGTCTCGGCGCTGTCGAGGGGCGAACGGCCCGGCCCTGAGAATTCGATCGGCAAGCTGGTCGCCGGCTCGATGATCCAGGATATCGCGGCGTTCGCGATGGACCTGCAAGGCGCGGCAGGTGTGCTCAGCGGAATTGAAGATGGCGAAGCCGGTGGCAAGTTCCAGGCCATGCTGCTGCGGTCGCCGGGCACCCGCGTCGAAGGTGGCACCGATGAGATCATGCGCAACATCATCGCCGAGCGCGTGCTCGGCCTGCCCGGCGACATCCGTGTCGACAAGGACGTGCCGTTCAACAAAATCCCGACCAGGGGACGCTAGACCGAACTCGTAGGGTGGGCATCGCGCAGAGGTGCCCACCACGTTCCGCGACCAAAACGGTGGGCTCGCTTCGCCTGGCCCACTCTGCGCAGCAAGAGGTTTGCCATGAATTTCGACGACACCTCGCAAGAGGCGGCGTTCCGCGCCAAGGCGAAAGCCTGGATCGAGGCCAACGCGCCAAAGGAGTTCGAGGCGGAGCTTTCGAAGGCCTCCCTCGGCCGGATCAAATTGAAGAAGCATGACATCGTCGAGGTCGCAAAAGCCTGGCAAAGGAAGAAATCCGAAGCCGGCTGGGTCTGCCTGCATTGGCCGAAGGAATATGGCGGCCGCGGCGCGACGGCAGTCGAGCGCGTGATCTGGCAGCAGGAAGAGGGCATCTATTTCAAGCTGACCACACCGTTTCAGATCGGGGAAGGCATGTGCGGGCCGACACTAATGACCTATGGCAGCGAGGCCGACAAGCGGCGCTATCTGCCGAGGATCGCCTCGGGCGAGGAAATCTGGTGCCAGCTTTTCTCCGAGCCTTCGGCCGGATCCGACGTGGCGGGGTTGCGGACCCGCGCCGAACGCGACGGCGATCGCTGGATCATCAACGGCCAGAAGATCTGGACTTCCGGCGCGCACTATTCCGACTACGGCATCCTGATCACCCGTACCGATCCCACCGTGCCCAAGCACAAGGGCCTGACCATGTTCTACATCGACATGAGGAGTCCGGGCGTCGAGGTCAGGCCGATCAAGCAGGCCAACGGCATGCAGGAATTCAACGAGGTCTTCTTCACGAACTTGCGCGTTCCGGATTCGCAGCGGCTGGGTGCGGTCGGCGACGGCTGGAACGTATCGCTGACGACGCTGATGAACGAGCGGATGTCGATCGGCGCCAGGCTTGCGACCGGCTTTGCCGAGCTGTTCGATTTCTGTTGCAACCTGATGACGGAGGACGGGCTTGCGATCGACGATCGCGCGACGCGTTCCAGGCTCGCCAACTGGGCGGTGAAAAGCAGCGGGTTGAAATATACCAGCATGCGCGCAATCTCTGCGCTTTCGAAGGGCGAGCGTCCGGGGCCTGAGAATTCGATCGGCAAGCTGGTCTCCGGCACCATGCTGCAGGACATCGCGGCATATGCGATGGACCTGCAAGGCGCAAACGGCATGCTGAACGATCCGGAAACCGCGGAGGCTGCGGGTCAATTCCAGGCCATGCTGATGTCGTCGCCTTCAACCCGCATCGCCGGCGGCACCGACGAAATCCTCCGCAACATCATCGCCGAACGCGTGCTGGGCTTGCCTGGCGATATCCGCGTCGACAAGGACGTGCCGTTCAACAAGATCCCGACCAGAGGACGCCGAGCATGACAGATACACTCGAAAATCCGACGGGCGCCAAACACACTTCCGAGCAACGGATCGGAGTGCTGGAGGAACTCCTTGCCGAACGCTATTCCTGCCGCGCGTTCAAGGCGGAGGCCGTGCCGCGGGCGACCATCGAGCGAATCCTCAAGGTCGCGCAGCGCACCGCCTCCTGGTGCAACAGCCAGCCCTGGCAGGTCGTGATCGCAAGCGGCGAGGGCAAGGAGCGTTTCCGGAAGGAGATTTACGCGAAAGCGAGTTCCGGTGGACCGGATGATGGTGACTTTCCGTTTCCGCGAGAATATCGCGGCGTCTATCTGGAGCGTCGCCGGGAAAGCGGTTTCCAGCTTTACAACACTCTCGGCATTCCCCGTGGTGACAGGATGGCCTATGCGCGGCAGGCGCTCGAGAACTTCAATTTCTTCGGCGCACCGCATGTCGCCATCATCCACACCGACGAGGCACTCGGCGTCTATGGTGCGATAGATTGTGGGGGTTATGTCAGCAATTTCATGCTGGCTGCACAGGCGCTTGGCCTGGGCGCCATCGCCCAGGCCGCACTGGCGCATCAATCCGGCCTGATCCGGCGCCATTTCAAGCTTGGCGACGACCGCCGGGTCGTATGCGGGATTTCGTTCGGCTTCCCCGATCGCGACCACAGGATCAACAGCTACCGCACCTCACGCGCGAGCGTATCCGAGGCCGCGACGTTCGTGGATTTGTAGCTTCAGCCTTCACTCCCCGCCGCTTCGCAGGGGAGGGATCGCCCAGGCTCAAAACCGCGGCGGGCGCTTTTCCGAAAACGCCCTGATGCCTTCCTTGATCTCTTCCCCGCGCATGCTTTCACGGTGGCGGCGGTCGGCGGCTTCTTCGTCGAGTTTGCCGCGCGCGAACTCGTTGATGGTCCGCTTCATGCCGCGCATCGCGGCCGGGGCGTTACCGGCAAGCAGGGCGGCAAGCCTGTCAACCTCCTCGTCGAGTGCCTCCGCCGGCACGACGGCGGTGAGATAACCGATGCGCAGCATTTCCGCCGCACTGATCCTCTCGGCCGTCAGGAACAGCCGCTTGGCGTTGTCGACACCCAGTCGCGTCACGTAGCGCACAATACCGCTCTTGTAATAGTGCAGGCCCAGCCGCGCCGCCGGCATGAACATTTCGCAGGTATCGACGCCTATTCGAAAGTCGCAGGCGAGCGCAAGATCGGTCGAGCCGCCATACACCCCACCATTGAGACGGCAGATGGTAGGGACGCCGAGATCCTCCAGGCGATTGACCATCATTTCGAACGCCGATCCGGCGCTGAGCTGCTCGACTGCACTGACGGCGCGCTCGGCAACCGAATTGAGGTCGTAACCGGCGCTGAAGGCGCGGCCGGTGCCGGTGAGAACAACAACGCGGACTGCGGCATCGGCTTCGATGCGGCCGAACAGGTCGAGCAAGACATCGAGGTCGTCGGCCTGCAGACGGTTCAAATGTTTCGGACGGTTGAGGCGGATCGTGGCGCGTGCCCCATTGAGTTCGAGCACCGGCGGGCTTGCGGTGGTATCCGACATGATCTTCTCCGCTTGACTTCCCACTCTACAGGTTTTCCTGAACGCGGCGTTTGGCTTCGGCGTCGATCGTCTCGGCAAGGTCGGGGTGCCGTGCCATCAGCAGTCGGAAATCCACCAGATCGAGCACCAGGAGCTGCGACACCCGCGTCGTGGTAATATTGGCCGAGCGAAGATTGTTGCCGAGCAGCGCCATCTCGCCGAAGAACGCACCGTCTCCGAGCGTCACCTTCTTGCCGGGCAATTCGACCTCGACCTCGCCCGCGGCGATGAAATACATGCAGTCGCCGACCTGGCCCTTGCGGATGATCGTGGTACGCGCCGGCAGGTCGATCGCGCGCAGCATGTGCGTGACGTCGGCGATCGCTGAGGGTCCAAGGGCGGCGAAGAACGGCACCTTGCTTACCGATTCCCATGTCCTTAAGAAATTGTAGCGGCGGGTTTCCGCTGCAAAGCCGGTTGCGAGGATACCGGCCCAGAGCCCGAAAACGCCGAGGCCGCAAATCATGACCGCGGCCGCGATCATCCGGCCGAGCGGGGTGATCGGCACGACATCGCCATATCCGGTCGTGGTCAGGGTTGCGACCGCCCACCATAAGGCGGCCGGAAGGCTGCCGAAAGCCGACGGCTGGATGTCGCGTTCCACATAATATTCCGCCACCGAGGCCAGAAACAGAACCATCAGGAAGATCACGAGCACGCTCAACAGCGGTCCCGATTCCACCACCAGCACCCGGCGCAATTGTCGCAAGCCCGGAATGCCGGGCACGACCTTGAGCATCCAGAACACGCCAAACAGCCACGCCGATTTCGGGTTCGCGCCGAATATCATGGCAAGCGGCACGGCCACCGCCGCGCCGGCGTCGATCATCCCGCGGAAAGACAGGACATAGCCCCAGCGGCGGCCGGCGCCAAAGGCGTGGCGAAGCCGGACGACCCATTCGAAGAGAAAAAACGCCTGGCATCCCCACAACACGGCGTCGACATAGTGATGCGCCGCCTCGTAGGCGGGATCGACGGTCAAAAGCACCATCATCCCGACGCCGCAGGCGACCGCTGCATAGGCCGCCTTGGTCATGTTGCGGCGGGTGGTTGCCGCCACAAATTCCTCGAACCCCGGGAAGATAATCTGCCTGGACATTTACGCGCTTTGTGCGGATTTGACGATCACCACATTGTCGTCGTGCGCGGCTTGCCGCTTCAGGCTCTCGCGTCGCATGCTGATCTCGTCGCGCACGAACTCGTATCCAAGCTTGAACGTGTCCAACCCGTCGCTGGAGATGGTTCCGTCGCGCAGTCCGATCACCGCGCCGCGAAGGATGGCTTCAAGCTCATCCTGCAAACGATCGAGGTCGTCCACCGAGTTGGCGTGGGCGATCCTCTCGCCGATGTCGAGAATGGCGGTCGCCAGTTTGCTGGCCTTCTCCGGCGCGATCCGCGTCACTTTTGTAGAGATGCCAACGAAGATCGAGCCGATCACGCTCAAGGCAGCGGCCCCGGGATACAAAAGGTCGCTGTAGCGATCCATGAACGATTTGGTGTCATCGTTGATGCATTCGGCGGCGCCGGTATGAGCGACGATAAAGGCGTCCTTGTCGACGTTGGCAGGTTCGATCCTGGAGGCAAAGCCGTTATCGAGCGCGAGTTCCCCCTTGTTTTCATAGATCGTGCGCGCAAGCTCTTCCGCTGTCGTCGCCGGCATCTTCGATTGCGCCACCAGCAGCCACTGCAGACCGATCGTATCGAGGTCGTCATCGGGCATTTCCGGGGAAGAGGACAACATGCCTTTCGCCAGCGTTTCCTCCGAAATGCTCGGGTTCCGCCTCGCAAGCGTTGTTGCCTCGTCGATTGCGTTCAAGGTGAACTGGCTTCGCCTGGCATATTGCTCAAAACTCTTGTCCTTGACGATTGCCGAGGCGTGCGCGATGGCAACGACCGCGCCATAGCCTCCGGAGGAAAACAATTTGTCCAGCGTCGTATTCGGCGGCGCCATCCGGACCCGCGAGCTGGCCTCGGCATTGTCCGGGATTTCGAGGATGCTGCGGACAAAGGCGGCGTTGTTGTCGCCGTCGGCCAGCACCGCGATCTTTTTCTTCCTGAGATCAGCCAGCGATTTGATCTTCCTTGATCCCGGCGTGATCAACAGCACGACGTCATGCTCCAAAATCGCGAGCGCGCGCGCACGCGGCGGGACCTTGGCATCGGTGCGCAGCACGGCAAGATCGGCCTCCTTTCGGTCGAACCGTGACAGTGCTTTTGCATTGTCGGCGTTGGGCAGGATTTTCAGGCGCAATCGCGAAAAATTGTTCTTCAGCACGGCGTCGAGCCTGCCGGCGAAGCGCGCCTCGGGCCCGTTGGCATTACCGACGGCGAAGGTCAGCGTTTCGGAATTGCGCAACCAGGTCCGGCCACCCCAAACCGTCGCGACCGTCAGAATCACGGTCAGCATCGCAAACAGAAGCATCTGTCCGCGATTGCTGCCGACAAGACGCGTGAGCGCTGGCTTGTCTGCAGTTGGCGTTGGGACGCTCATGGCACACACCCGGGAACGGAAGGCATTTCGTCGCCATCAATGCGCAAAGGACCGCCTGAACCGCATCGTAAATACCTAAAAAGAAACGACAATTTTACCCTACCCGGATGATATCCGCCATGGGGCGGATTGCAAACATGCCGGTGCGGTAACCTTACCCGCGAACAGAGCCCCAGCACGCGGCCTATTCTGGTTCAATCACGCTCGCGTTTTTCGCGGTGTTTTTCGAGTTTCGCGCTGGTGCATTCCAGTCCGGGAGATGTCATAAAAGGGCATTACCGGATCGATTGTCCGGGTCTAACAAGAAGTCGCGCTGAACGCCTCCTGTGGTTTCCCTGCTATTCCAAGTGTCTTTCGAGGGCGTCAGCTTTGTGGTTTCCCCCCATGTCCGCGTCGGTTCCGGTAGGCGCGCTGATCGGATGGATGTTGCTTCTCACCGTCAAGCACGTCATCGCTGATTTCGTTCTTCAGAATTCCTGGATGGCCATTGGCAAGGACCAGAAGAAGGGATGGGCCCTTCCGCTGCTTGCACACTGCCTGGTGCATCTTGCAGTTGCAATGACGTTCATCCTGATCGTCGCGCCGCGTTTCTGGTTCGTTGCGCTGATCGATTTTGCCATCCACATCACTGTTGATCGCGCCAAGGGCTTCATCGCTGCGAGATATGGCGTGACGCAGGAAAACCAGCATCCATGGTTCTGGACCCTGATCGGGGTCGACCAGGCGCTGCATCATCTGACGGGCTTCGGCCTGTCGATTTTCATGGCCGCGAATCCC
>Ga0075029_100001938_pt1 | contig 11793 bp, 13 predicted proteins | sample LitLauG_LLR_2013_FD_71391 | JGI IMG/M metagenome (GOLD analysis project Ga0075029, IMG submission 71391) | Freshwater sediment microbial communities from North America - Little Laurel Run_MetaG_LLR_2013 | ecosystem: Environmental > Aquatic > Freshwater > Creek > Sediment | place: USA...
GCCCTAGCTTCGGGTGAAGTGGACAAAGTCTTTCTCTACTACGCACCGAGGATTCTTGGCGAAGGCGCTGTCCCGTTCATCACCGGCGAGCACTTGCGCGGGAACGCGCAATGCGTGCAGCACGCCGAAATACATCGTTTTGGCGAAGACTTTGCAATCGAAGGTTACATTCACGATCCATACACACCACTTACTAGAGAGCACCAATAAATCGAGAGGCTTGCATTTATGTTTACCGGAATCGTTGAAGAAGTCGGTGAGGTTGTGAAGATTGAACAGCGCGGCGAGAATCGTCGCATCACAGTGGAAGCGGCAAACACCCCGAAGGAGCTAGGGACGGGGCACAGCGTTGCGGTCAGTGGTGTTTGTCTGACCGCGCTAGACATCAAGCCGAAATCGTTCTGTGCCGATCTGGCGCCGGAAACCTGGGTGCGGACTTCGTTCTCGCGAATTCACCAGGGCGCGCTGGTGAATCTGGAGCTGCCGATGAAGGCGGACGGGCGATTCGGCGGCCACATCGTCCAGGGGCACGTCGATGGCGTCGGCAAACTGATTGAGTTCGAGCGGATCGCGGATTCGGAAAACTGGTGGCTGCACATCGAAATTCCAGCGGAGATCGAGAAGTATACCGTCTACAAAGGATCGATCTCGATTGAGGGAATCAGCCTGACCGTGGCGAAGCTGGACAGCAACCGCTGCACAATCGCGATCATTCCGCACACCGTGGGCATGACGAATCTTGGGTCGTTGAAGCCGGGGGATCCTGTAAACCTGGAGGCCGATCTGATCGCGAAATATGTCGAGAAAATGATGAAGGGCGACTCAGCGCAGAGTTCACTCACAGTTGAGGCGCTAGTGCAGCAAGGGTTCTAGAGCAAAGGCTGTTGGCTAGTAGCTAGTGCTGGGAATCAGCGACTTGCTGACGACTCGCGACTGACCGCTGGCTACTAACCACTGCCCTACGCTTCCAGCGCCAACTCGTCGAGTTCCAGGAATTCGCGGATGATCGGCTCGGCGGACCTCTCCATGTCTTTGTAGGGGCCGAAGAAAATGGCGCGCCCCTCATGCAGAAAAACGACACGGTCGGCTAGTTTCTTGGCCAGCCGCATGTCATGGGTAACGACGACCGAGGTCAAGTGAAGCTGCAATTTGAGGCGGGCGATGAGGTCGCCGAGCAGGTTGCCCATCATGGGATCGACCATCGTGGTGGGCTCGTCGTAGAGAACACATTCGGGTTGCGCCGATAGCGCGCGCGCAATGGCGACGGAACGCTTCATTCCGGTTGAAAGGTCGGACGGCAAGAGATCGCGCATCTCCTTGACGCCGACCATCTCGAGCAGTCCGTCGACGACCTGAAGAATCTGGTCTTCAGATAGTTCCCTTTTCTCACGCAGCGGGAACGCAACATTTTCTCCGACTGACAACGAATCGAACAAGGCCCCATTCTGGAACACCATGGTGACTTTCTTGCGGATTTCTTCCATTTGCGGTTCGTTGTAGTCGGTAATGTCCTGTCCGGCGACAATCACGCGGCCCGAATCGGGCTTGAGAAAACCCATGATGTTGTGAAGGGAGACGGACTTTCCGACACCGCTGCGGCCGAGGATGCAGACCATCTCTCCCGGCAAGACGTCGAAGCTGACGTTCCTGAGGATGACGCGATCACCAAAAGCCTTGGAGACGTCCTTGAATTCGATGTACGGAGAAAGCACGCCCGCATCACCCATGGCAACAGCATGGCATGAGAGGGTGGAAAGGCTCAAGCACTCTTGCAGGGTTGTGCCGTCACAGTTTCGCCCTTTTTACCACTGGAGCAAGGCAATTCGGAGGAACGCTACTTACCGAACCCCTCTGCTTTAAGGCAATCCTGCGGAGTGTTGACGTTGAAGAACCTGCCATCCGAGAATCCGTTGACGGCCAATTCGCTCTCCCCGACTATGCGCGTCGGTAAGTCGGCGAACACCGCATCAATCTTGTACTTCCCTGCTCTTAAGGCTGCCTCGGCCGAAGCGCCAAATTCGCGCCGGTAAATCGCGCATAGAGGTTGGAATCCTTTGCCGACGCGGGGCACTGTGATCACGGCACCGCTCTTATCGGCCGCCTCAAAAAGAAACTCCATCAATTCACCCGTAACAAAGGGCATGTCCACCGCCAGCATCAGATTCAGGTCGACGGATGAGGATGTCAATGCGGCGTGAATGCCGCCGAGCGGGCCGCAACCGGGAAAGACGTCGGTCACCAGACTCGCATATTGCTGGTATCGAGAATCATTACCCACGATCGCCACGCTACTGCAGACTGTGCCCACGGCAGCGAGGGCGCGAACAAGCAGCGTTTGCCCGTCAAATTCCAAGAAGGCCTTGTCGGTACCCATGCGTGAACTCCTGCCACCAGCGAGCACAAAGCCGGCACGTGACACCTTCCTCCCGGAATCCATATGAAAAAGCATAAGGCCTACTTGGAGATACACGAAAGTAACCTATCCAGAACGCTCCGGAGGTCTGAAGATGAGAGTGTTCGACTGGTAGGGAGTTTACTCGTCATCATGCCGCAAAAGCTCATGGATGTTTTGATGTTGGGACGCTGCTCACACGAGTTTTCCTGGCCACGCCGCGCGGCCAGCGGGGAGTATTACCAGGTCTGCCTGCTGTGCGCCACCGCCTATCAATACGACTGGAAGACAATGCGACGGGGATCGAGGGTCGACGAACCAATCGCCGACACGACGACGGTACGGAGACGATCCGGCCAGAAACAGCCGACCTGGATGCCGCGAGCTCGCCGTCTGAAGTCGAGCATTCCAGTGCGGTATCGCGGCAAGAATCTCAGCACCTGGTATGAGGGCAAAATCCAGAACATCAGCCAGTCAGGCGTTCTGTTTCTCGGTCCGCAACAACTGCCAGCCAACGCGCTCGTGGAGCTGATTTTCGAAATGCCCGAGGAAATCTCTGGCCAGAAGAACAGCAATGTGCTTTGCCAGGGCCGGTTAATCCGAACCAAAGACGCTATCGAAAACGTGGAGGACGCCTTCGGACTGGCGGCCTCGATTCTCGATTATAAGTTCCTGCATCAGGACTGAACCCGAGGCGCAATTCGTCTCCTGCGAAACCTTGCCGTGATTCATTTTCCCATCACTATTTTTGCCGCTAAACCGTTCCGAACCCGCATCTAAGCTGCTAAGAGCAGAAAATCGCTTGGGAGCGTTTATGAAATCGGGTATGGGAAGAATCGTTTCTACGGTTTTGATGAGCGGTATTTTAGCCGCCGGTTTTGCGTGTTCCAGGGCGCAGAATGATCGCGAACTGACGGCCCAGATCCAGTCCAGGTTTCAAGAGGATTCCGGGCTTCAAGGCAAACAGATAACAGTTGGGACCTCCGGCGGCGTCGTAACCCTCTCGGGTACGGTCGACAACGAGAACCAGCGTGCGGCCGCTGCGCGGTACGCTGCCTCGGTTCCCGGAATCAAGGAAGTCGTCAACAATCTCCAGACGGATGCGACGACGGCTCCGGAAGTCACGGTGCGAAAACCCAAGTTGACATCACCACCAGCAGCTACGGCAACCAAGTCTCGCCCCGCGAGCGTGCGTCGACGCGAAGATAGCCGCGCTCACGCTGACACCTCGGAGGTCGCCGACAATACCGGCGCCGAAAAAACGGATGTGGCCGCGGACAAGAATCCTCCGGCCGCTCAGGTTTCACAGCCTGCGCCGCCACCTCCTGCGCCTGCTCCACCGAAGAGGGTGACTGTGCAGACAGGAACGTCCTTGCCGATTCGTTTGATTGATCCGATCAATTCTGAAAAGAACCAGGTCGGCGACACGTTTCGGGCCACGCTCGATTCGCCGCTCCCTTGCGATGGAGAATCCTTGCCTTCGGGATACGACGTCAAAGGGCACATCGTCGATCTGAAGAACGCCGGGAAGTTTGCGGGGCAGTCGCTGGTGGTTTTGCAATTGGATTCGATCACCGTGGATGGCAAGTCGTACGGGTTGGAAACCGACTCCTACCGGCGTGAGGGCAGCAATCGTACCGCTAACACAGCAAAGAAGGTGGGAGCGGGCGCTGTCATCGGAGCGGTCATTGGAGGTCTCGCGGGCGGCGGAAAGGGCGCCGGGATCGGCGCGGCCGCAGGTGGAGGCCTGGGCGGTGGAGTGCAGGCGGCAACCAAGGGCCAGCAAATCGTATTGCCTTCGGAAACCGTGCTGAGCTTTACGCTGAATGCGCCGTTAACCGTGACGTTGCCGGCGAACGGTCCGGATGCGGATCGCCGAAGACTGAGCGCACAACAACAATAGAACAGCCATCACGCGGACGCACCTCAACCTCGCTTGGGTTGTCCCCGTGCTTGCCGCCTGTTCCGGTGGCTGCTAGAGTTTACCCGGCATCGGAAAGCTGTTTTCGCGCCGATGCAGAAGAACAGAAGAATCCAGAGCCCCAACGCCGCGAAGCCTCTGGAATTGGAATCCCGTGAAAAGTTGGATCGCCCGGTATCGATATTCCGCCCTGGTGCAATATGGAGGCGCCGCGCTAAGCGTATGGCTGGCACTCAGCTTGTGGAGTATGCCGGGGCCGCTACATCGCCATCTGTTTGCACTATTGCTGGCAGCCGTACTCTTCACGGCACGGTTCCTCGGATTTGGTCCTGCGGTTTTCTGCTCTCTGGTCTCGACCGCTTGTCTGGATTTTTTTGACACCGCTCCCTACTTCAGTTTCGCAGTTCATTCCGGAGGTGAAGTGGAACGACTGCTGGCTTTCCTCGCGATTTCGATGTTCGCTGGGAGCATGGCCCGGCAGAAATCGTTGGCGGAAATGCGCGCGGATCGTTCCACCCGCGAAATGGCGGCGATTGTTGAATATTCCTCGGACGCAATCTATAGCACGCATCCTGATGGCACCGTCACTAGCTGGAACCGTGCCGCCGAAGAGCTTTACGGCTACAGCGCCGAGGAGGCGGTGGGCTTGCCGATCGCGCAACTCGCGCCTCCTGAACGCCGCGAGGAGGTCGAGCGCAACCGCAAGATACTGAACGCGGGCGGTCATATCGCCTCGTATCGCACCGAGCGCATGCGCAAGGACGGCAGCTGTTGGCCGGTGCTGTTGTCGGTGTCGTCGCTGCGCAACACGCGTGGCGAAATCGTGGGTGCGTCGGCCATCGCGCGCGACCTGTCCACTGAGAAACAATCCGAGGAAGCCATCCGGCGTAGCGAGAAACTCGCTACTGCAGGCAGGCTGGCGGCCTCGATTGCACACGAGATTAACAATCCGCTGGAGGCAGTAGTCAACCTACTCTACCTCGCGCGCAATGACGCCGATCATGCCGGGGAATATCTCGCTCAAGCCGAGCAGGAAGTGGGACGCGTGGCGCAATTAGCGCAACAGACGCTGGGTTTCGTGCGTGACGTCAAATCACCGGGCCCGATGGATCCGGCCGTGATCATGAATGAAATTCTGCAGTTGTATTCGCGCAAGCTCGAAGCCCGGAAGATTCGGGTGACCCGGCGCTACCGTGGTAATTGCCGGATCGATGGCTACTCCGGCGAGTTGCGGCAGTTGTTGGCAAACCTGGTGGTGAACGCCGTAGACGCTATGTCTGAAGGCGGCTCACTGCAAGTGCGCATTGCTCCGGCGCACTCTTGGCCGGATGGCCGCGAGGGTATTCGAATCACTATTGCCGATAACGGCAGCGGCATTTCGCGGGATAACATCCGCAAGGTCTTCGAGCCTTTTTTCACCACGAAAAAAGAAACCGGAACGGGACTTGGACTGTGGGTGTCGCGAGGGATTGTGGAAAAGCACGGCGGATCGATTCGAGTCCGCAGCCGGACCCAAGGAAAGACCGGGACGGTGTTCTCCACCTTCCTGCCGCAGCAGGGGGAAATCAGCCGCGTGGCATGAGGGGCTTTGCGCTTTATTCACAATGACTTGCCTGCAACAGAAGTACAGTGACCTTCGTACTTAGAAGCCCCCTCTCCAGCGGCTTATAATCATCCAAATCCAAGTAGAGTAGGCACTTAGCCGCGTGGAATCTATTTTTGCAGTTGCGCTCTTCGCGATGGGGCTGTGCTTCGGCAGCTTCCTCAACGTGTGTATCTACCGCTTGCCGCTCGGCCGGTCGGTGGTCGCCCCGCGTTCGGCGTGCCCGCATTGCGGAGACATGATCCCCTGGTACCACAACCTTCCCGTACTGAGCTGGCTGATTCTTCAGGGAAAGTGCCGCGCCTGCAAGTCGTCAATCTCCCCGCGTTACATGGTCATTGAACTCGTGACCGGTTTTCTCTTTCTCGGCTGCTACAGCCATTTCGGGTTGACGCTTTTGGCGCTCAAATGCGCGGTGCTCGGCTTTCTTCTGCTCGGATTGATCTTCACGGATGCGGAAACCAAGCTGCTTCCCGACGCGATGACGCTGCCCGGGATCGTGCTGGGAATCCTGTTCAGCCTCGTGGTTCCGGTCAACGACCTTGCTTCGCGCATCGTGCCGGGGCTGATCTCGCCTGCCATGCGCAGTGAGATTTCCTGGCGGCTCTGGTCGCTTTCAGATTCCGTGCTCGGAGCCGCGGTTGGCGCGTCGTTTCTTTACGGGGCGGCGGCGATTTACCTGCGCGCTCGCGGTGTCGAAGGCATGGGATTTGGCGACGTAAAGCTCATGGCGCTCATCGGAGCGTTTCTTGGTACCAAGCTGACTGTGCTAACTATCTTCGCCGCTTCACTGAGTGGCTCGCTTTTCGGATTGGGCACGGTGCTGGCGGTGTGGATGAAGCGCAGACGGCGCATCGCGGCGCGCGGCACGCCTTCCATCGATGCGAAGCGGCGCGCATGGCAGTCGGCAAGGCTCGCCCTCCGCTTCTATGAGATGCCGTTTGGCGTTTTTCTTGGAGCCATGGCGGCTTTGTCGTTCCTGTTTGGCAACCGATTACTACACTGGTACTGGAGGGCGCTGTGAAGCTGCTCTTAACGCCGGTGGCGATCCGTGCGGCTCTGCTGCTTCTCGCGGCGATCGGCGGCTTTGTGCTGGGCATGTTTCTCATCCGCCGCGTGCGGAAGAGTTTGGTTGCAGATCAAGATTTGCCGAGCCAGGTTCCTCTCGCGGCAGAAGGCCTACCCGTCCACGCTTATCACGCGGTGATCCAGCAACTCAAGCAACAGAAACACGAACTGGCCGCGCAGCAACAGGCTGACCGCCGGAAAGCAAAGGCGTCGGACACGCTGAGCTCCACGATTCTCTCCAATCTCTCTTGCGGCGTATTGTTCCTCAACACCAGTGGCTTGGTGAGGCAAGCGAACACGGCCGCGCGGCAGATGCTCGAATTCGCTGCGCCCATGGGGCTACAGACGGCAGACCTTTTCCGCAACGCGACGCTTCGTCCCCAGAGCGGTGCATCCTCTGCACAAGGTACCGTTGAGGAAGCTCTGGCTCCGGCGCTGGCTGGCAAGGCAGGAATACGAGGACTCCTGGTGAACTATTTCACACGAGACGGAGTTAGCCGCGTCCTCGAAGTGGCAGCGTCACCGGTGCTGGCGGAAGACGCGACTCTGATGGGGACAACGTTATTGCTGACAGATAAAACAGACATCGAACGGATTCGCCATGATCAGAAGGTACGTGAGGAAATGTCGTGCGAGCTGGCACTAGAACTGCGCAATGCTCTGACAACCATCGCGGGGCACGCGCAGCAACTGGCGTGCAGCCGGGACGCGGAGTTAGCGCTCCAACTGGCGGACAGCATTGCTCAGGAAGCGGCACAACTGGATCGCACCATCGGCAGTTTTTTGGGGGGCGCCCGGGCTGCCACAACAAGTTCTTGAACTCGCTAACACAGGCCGTGGCAAAAATCGCGGACTGCGAAAGGAAGGACCACATGAAGTACCCGAAACATATTGCACTCGTCGCTCTGCTCCTGGTGGCGGCCAGCGGCGTTTATGCTCAGTCCCTTGGAGATTACGCACGCACCATTCGCAAGAGCAAGCCCGAAACGGCGTCGGCGAGCCGTCACTACGACAATGACAACCTGCCAACGAATGATCAAGTGAGCGTCGTTGGACCGGCAGTGGCCGACCCTACCTCGCAGAGCGCGGGCGGGAACTCCGCGGTCGCAGCGGCGGCTAGCGCGAAAAGCGCTCCGGGCGCGCTGGCCGGAGCGGGAGCCGCTGACCGCGATAAGGCGGCGAAAGAGTGGCAGGACAAGCTCGATAAGCAGAAGCAGAAGATCGACGCGCTGAATCATGAACTCGATCTCGATCAGCGGGAGTATCGCTTGAAGGCGGCTGCGTTCTATGGCGACGCCGGCACCCGCCTGCGCGACGCAGCCCAGTTTGACAAAGACGGCGCGGATCACAAGACCGATATCGAGGCGAAGCAGAAAGCAATCGAAGCGGCGCAGCAGGAATTTGAATCGTTGCGGGAACAGGCGCGCAAGGCAGGCGTGGCTGAAAAAGACAAGGACGCCGACAAGGACAAAAAATAAGCAGTGCCATTTCGCGCCCTTACCGCTGCGGCGTCACGCTTTCCGCAGTCGCTGGCGAATCTGCCGTGCGTGATGCCGCCCATGGACCCAGTGGAACTTTGCCCACTCGCTGGCAGTCAGCGGCCCTAGAAACGGGTGGTCCAGAATTTTCGTCCGCGCTCCAAATTCCTTCTCGCGTTCGTCCAAGGCTAGCGCCATCTTCCGCAGTTCGGGCATAAGCTGTTGACGAACCTCGTCAGGTGGCACCCCTCGCGGCAGGGCGCGTTCCGGAGCCTGCCGGCCATTGGGTATGTACCCGAGGTTCACGACCAAGAGGGCGGCCACGCGGTCTTTCAGAGTGACACTCCTGGCTAGCGGCTTACCCTGCTTGCGGCATTTTTCCAGTCCGCGGGTCGTGTTCCTGTAGGTAAGCAGCAGATGTTCGAGAATTTGCGTCGGACTCCACTTACCTGCCGGAGCCTGCGACAACTCGTTAGAGCTGGCATTGCCTATTGCATCTTCGAGTTCCTGCTGCAAACGATCAAGATAGGAATTCATGGTGCTGGTTGAGTACAATACTCGCAAAATCCAAACAAATCGGTCACACATCCGAGATAAGATGCTCACTCGCGGGCCGGGAAATCGTCGGTTGACAAAATGATGAAAAAACTATCGTTGGCAATTCTAGCAGCAGGAATCATGGCGGGGTGCTCGTCGGAACCAAGCAAACCCGCTGAAACCGAGAAGCCCAAGGCTCCGGAGGCAATCACCGGCAGCAGCGCATTTTACAAGTGCTATATTTCGGCGCGAGGCTGGGCACAAGATGCGCAGCCCTACCGTGCGGAATCGAACACCTCGAAGACCAGGGACGGCAAGGCAACTGAATGGCGAACGGGCTTTGCCTCTCCCCAGCAACACTCGACGCGGCCCTATACCTGGGCGGCGGGGGATGTCTCTCACGGCGTCGAGGATAGCTACAACCCGACGAACTCAAGTACGATTGTATTCAATGTTCAGTTTTTGAAGACCGATACCGACAAAGCGTTTGCCGTTGCCCAGGAACATGGCGGAAGCAAACTGCTGGAGCAGGAACCCGACACGCCTGTTTTCTATATTCTCGACTGGAACAAGCAGGAGAACGCGCTCCTGTGGCACGTCATTTACGGAACGGATCGCGAGACGGCGAAGCTGAGAGTCGCGGTGAATGCGTCGACGGGAGAATTTTCGCGGGTGGAGAAGTAGAGGAAGACAGTCGACAGTCGTCAGTCGGTAGCAAGATCAAGAACGAGTTCCAGAGGCTGCGGAAGAAGTACTTCCTTCCCCTAGATCTGCGATTGAGAGTTGACACGCGGGGCTGACAGACCCCTCCTCTTGCGGTCTTTTGGAATCAAGGACTTAGGAGTGAATCACGCCAGGTCTTTGAGATTAAAGGAGTTACTTGTAAGGTATTTATTTGTTAATGAGTTACGAGGGGTCGAACCGACGATTTGGTTCGGCGAAGACTCACGAACAACGATTTGGCGACAGCTCCATCACTCACTGCGCCTTCGCCAACCGGTCCAGCGACATACGGGCATCTTTGGCAAACGGACCGTCGGGAAGAATCTTCAGGTACAACTCGTAGTATTTCCGGGCCTCGGCTTTATCTCCGAGTTTGTCCTGACAAGCGGCCAGGCGGAAGCTGGCCATCGCATCGTTATCCTTGTAGTAGAGCGCTTCCTTATAGCGCTCGAGAGCCGCTTTGTAATTCTTGCGCTTGAAATAGAAATCACCAACTTCGATATCTTTCAGCGCTTTCATCGGATTCCAGGGATGAAACTCCTGAACGCCCGCTACCTCGATACCCTGCTCGGGCACAAGATCCTCGACGGCATCCTTGCTGGCGGGGTGGTTCTTGGCATCGTCCTTGGGCGGGCTGATGTCGATTCTCGTATCGTGACTGGAACTTTCCTCGGCTTCTCGGCTGCGATCCGACGGAGTCGGGGCTTGCGTTTGCTGGGACAGACAAGACGCGGCGAGAACAACTACGACAACGAAGGCAAAACGCTGCATTGCTTAGTTTGATGCTGGCTCTATTCTACCGCGACGGGAGTTCGGTTCTTGCACCCAAGTCGTCACTCGGGCGGGAATAGTTCGTCGAACAAGCGGCGGATCATTTGATCGTATGCATCTTCGCCATGCGACTGGACATAGCGTTGCGCCGCATTTTGCACCACAGCATTGTTCTTGCCTGCGGTTTGCAATTCTGCTACTGAAAACCTATGCGCCGGCATTTGCATCGAGTTCCCTTCTCCGCGCTGAATCAGGTTCTCGGAAACCAGCCATCCACCTTGTGCTACCCGCGCGCGGGCAATGCGGACGTTCATGAAGGTGTCGTGCATGTCATGGATGAGTTTGAGCGCTTCGAGAGCGCGGCAACCTTCGGCGACGCGGCCGGAACTATCGACGGCGTAAATGTTCGGCATCGTCCAGATTGAGCGAGAGATCTCTCGCGGCCAGATGTAGCGGCTGGCACTCGTATAGAGCGCGTCTCGCAGGTTGTGCAACTCGGCGGCGGTTACAAGCGTCTCTTCGGGCCCGTCGACCTCGCGAATGTACTCGTTCCAGACGTCGACGATACGCTGCTCTGGAATCAATCCTGAAGAGCTCGAAACGGCTTCGAATTCGGCATGCGCGACGCGGTGACGATACGATCGCGCAGCCCACATCAGGTGGCGATGATTGGTGAGTATTTCAGCGACCTGGTCGACAACTTTTCGCGCATCCTGCTCGGAGTGAATTTTTCCGGCGAGGTCGTTGATCACGACCGCTTGCTCGCGATCTTCGGCGGCTTTTGCCTGCATCTTGATGAATTCCTTGGGCGGAATTTTCATCGGAGGCATAGCCTTACCGTTCGTGGCGGTGCTCTTGACAGGGGAAGTATCTGGCTTCGGCGTATCGACCGTTTCTTGTGGAGCGCCCAGAAGCAGTGCCGCGAGAAGTGGGATCGCGATCATCGTGCTCTCCTGACCTTACCGGATTGTAGGCCGACTCTCAGTTCGATACCACGGCCTTGTGGGGAGTTGCCTGCGGCTGGACTGAACGCCAGGCTCGGGATCATAAAGACGCGCAAAAGAAAAAACCAAGCTGCCCACTCGTGGGGCGGCCTGGTTTGGCAAGTCCTCCGGGGAGGAGGGGGAAATTATAGCGACGGATTTGCGGTGGACGCTGGAGTCGTCTTCTCGCTCGGTGTTGCCGATCCCGTATTCGTCATCAATCGGATATCCACCCGGCGGTTCTTGGCGCGTCCGTCTGAAGTCTTGTTGGACTCGACCGGCTTGTCCTTGCCCAGCCCGATCAGATAGATCTTGTA
>Ga0075029_100001940_pt1 | contig 11790 bp, 6 predicted proteins | sample LitLauG_LLR_2013_FD_71391 | JGI IMG/M metagenome (GOLD analysis project Ga0075029, IMG submission 71391) | Freshwater sediment microbial communities from North America - Little Laurel Run_MetaG_LLR_2013 | ecosystem: Environmental > Aquatic > Freshwater > Creek > Sediment | place: USA...
TCATGCTGGCCGTGAGCGAGTATTTCCGGCCGCTGGAATCGCCGCCGCCCATGCCGCCCATTCCACCGCCGGGAGGTCCGCCGCCGCGTCCGCCGCCGCCCGGACGCCCACCTGCCGCCTGACCGAAACCAGGGCCGCGTCCGCCGCCAGCCGCATCCTGCTGCTGCTGACGATTGCGCGCCGCCTGCGTCAGTTCACCGAAGCCCCACGTGCGGCTAATGCGCATATTGACGTTCACCTGACCGTAGGCCTTGCCGTAGTTCACCGGAATAATCGTCATGCCCTGCGTCGGGTTGATCACATAGCCGTTGGCCACGCATGTTTCGCCACCGGCGCGAATGCCCTTCGGGCAAGCCGGCAGGTTCATGCCAGAGGTGAGAAACCCCGGACGTTGGTTCAAGCTGCTGGTGCCCAGGTCGTCCAAGCCCGTGGTGATGTTATACGGACCCGCCGACCGCATACTGATGTTCGGCGACAGGCGAACGCCCCACGGCGCAAGTACGCTGCCGTTGATGTTGGCCTGATGCCGGAAATCGTAGCCGGCACGCCCGTAATCCGCCTTCAAATTGTAAGGGTTCGAAGGCGCGCCATTCGCATCCGTGCTCACATGGCCGTAAACATAATAGCCGAACAAGCTGATCTTGGCGTTGAGACGCGCGTTGACGTTGGCGATCAATTGGTTCTGGCGATAAACGCCGCTAGGTGAATATTGATCGATAATTCCCGAGCCGTAGGGGTAGGTTCCGGTCTGCGTCAGCGGGTTGTACGTCCCTGGCAGAGGCGTGTTGATGTTATAGGTCTGCAGCACGTGCGTACCGCGTGTGTTCAGGTAATTGAACGACAGCGTGACGCTGTGCGGCAGCTGGCGGTCGATGCCCACCGCGGACTGCAACTGCGTCGGCACATGCAATCCAGGCGCAATTTGGAAGATCGTCGAGCCCTTGGAGTTCTGCGCCTGCAACACGGCAAGGGAAGGAATCGGGACGCCGGCCGCTGGGAAGAAATTCGGATTGGTGATTGTGTAGGACAGATCGTTCGTACCGTTATAACGCTCAGTGTTCAAGATATTGCCCAACGAGAATCGATCGTAGAAGTAGCCCGATCCGGCACGGATCACAGTCTTCGGTTGGCGAAAACGTCCCTGCCCCCCGCCGATGCCCCACGCCCAGCCGATGCGCGGCGCGATGTCACCGTGGTCGCCGATGTTGTTCTGAATTTCATAGCGCAGACCCATGCTTAGTGTCATGCTCGGAATCAGCTTCCAGTCGTCCTGCACGAACAAACCGGCGTCGAACTGGCCTTTGGCGATCAACGGAATGCCGGAGTTGATCTGGAACTGAATCGGACCATCGCCGTTGGCGATGAGCTGGCTCAGCGGCGTACCTGCCGCGATGCCCTGCAGCATGGCCTGATACTGCTCAATACTGGCGAAGTTAAACTGGCCGGCGAAGCTCGCCGTGGTGAAATTGGCCTGCCGGCTTTCCCGCAGGCGCGCGCCGAACTTGATGAACTGCGTGCCGTGCGTGATCGAGGTGTAGTTCTGGAATTCGTAGTTCCCCGAATTGTTGTAGGCATTCGGATAATAATTTCCGCCGGTGGTGAACGCGCTGGCCACGCTGATGTTCAGCTCCGGATCCACACTGAGATTACTCGAATTGTTGCGGAAATACTGGAAGCGGGATTCGTTAATCGTGGCCGTATTCAGCACCGCCGTTTCGGTGAGAAAGAACTGCTGCTGGCTACCCTTGGTGGTGGCTCCGGTACTCGGCTGGTTGAAACCGCCGACGCCGCTGTTGCTGCCTTCACTGCGGCTGTAAACGTAGCGCGCGTCCAGCGTGATCTTGGAGCTCAACTGATAATTCACGCGCGGACTGAAGCGCGTGTTCGTCGTGGGAGCCACGATGCCGAACGACTGCAAAGGCAGAATGGCCAGCGTCGTCGGGTCCAGACCCTGATAGTTCACCAACGCGGCTTCCCGCAATTGGCGGCGCGAGAAATCAAGGAAAAACGAGGCCTTCTTGTTGATCGGACCGCTCAGCGTCGCCATCAGGTTCTTGGTGTCCTGTGCCGGAATTCCGCTAGTTTGCGTGTTAAAAGGATTGCGCGCATTCCAGATATGGTCGCTGTAGGAAGCGTTCACACTGCCGTGGAATTTATCGGAGCCGGGCTTCGTGAAGATTTCGATGCGGCCGTGGCCTTGCGTGTCATATTCCGCCGAGTACGGGTTGGAGTTGATGCGGATTTCACGGATGGAATCCTTGGGCGGCAACTGGCCGCTCGAAAATCCGTCGATAAAAATTTGTCCGCCATTGGGGCCTGCGGCGGGACCAGCCAGCGCCATCAGGTCCGCCTGCAAGTCGTCCGGATCGTCCGACAGCATGTCCAAGTCGGATTCTTTCAGCACCAGCGCTCCGGCGTTCTTCGCAGGATCGAGCTCCACTTGCTGTACATCCTTCACTGTCACTTCCTGCTTCTCGCTGGCGACGGTCATCTTGGCGTCGAAGCTGGAGGCGCGTCCGCCCGGCAGATCGTTAATCACACCTTCAAAAAGGTCGAAGCCAGCGGCGATCACTCGGATCGTCCACTTGCCCGGAGGCAGGCCTACGACAGAGTACGCGCCGTTGTTGTCGCTCTGCGCGACCTTCACCACACCGTTAGGTCCAGTCAGGGTGACGGTGGCTCCCGGAACGGCCGCACCGGAGGGATCCAGCACGGAACCCTTCAGGCTGCCCGGCGCCTGCGCCATCAGTGCGGCGGATAGTGCCAGCACAAGAAAACATAAAAAAACTACTTGTCTTGAAAAATTCATTCCCATTCCTTGAACCTGAATTCCCACGTTAATTGCCGCCGCCCATATCTCCGCCCGCGCCGAGATTCCATCCGCCCAGCGACATTTCCGGCTTGCCCGGCGAGCGCAAAATCGGCTCGACACCGGCCAGCATCGTAATCGCCATAATGTGATCCGTTGCTGTGCCCACCGCGCTCGAAATCACGATCGGTTCGCCGACTTTCAAATCCGCTAGCGTCACCGCGGGCTGCCGGTCCATGATCTGCTGTAAATCGCCGCCGCGGCCACCACCGCCGCCGCGCATTCCGCCGCCTTCGGGAGGAGGACCGCCCTGGCCGCGTCCCGCGCCCGCAGCATCACCGCCCCGGCCGCCGCCGCGCCCCTCAAGATTCTCCGGATGCACGCGCCGCGCGATCATTTGCGCCACCTGGTCCGACAGGCGCTTCATGTTGGAGTCTATGTTAACCTTCACGATCAGGTTTTTTTTCGTCTCCAGATCCTTTACCGTCATCTGGGAGTTTGCCGCGTCGACCGAGACCACAGTACCCGCAATCGTCTTGAACGTGCCGGAGACAATCTCGTCCGCCGTCAGCTTCGCGCCGTCGTCGCTCTTATCGCCGCGCGCGCGCACCTGATCGCCGACCTTGATTTGGGCCAGCGTCGATTCCTTGGCGTCGGAAAACTTCACCGAATCGGTGGTATAACGCCGCACGATCGCCTTCGCAGATGGAATCACCGTGACCGTTTTCGCGCCGGCCAGCGTGCGAACGTTCAGCGTCACGGACTCCGCCGAAACCGCGGTGACGATACCGTTCACGCCGCGCTTATCCCAATCCGCCCTGTCGGCGTCCTGTTTCTTGGCCACATCGGAAGACGACATCACGGCAATCACCGTCGCCACGATGGACTTCCGATCGTCCGATTCCTTACCCCGCGCCATCACGCGGTCGCCCACCGAAATGCCGCTGAACTCAATCGCCGGCGCTTTGGCCAGGGACGTTTCGCCCAAAGGAACTTTGCGAATCGTGTTCTTCGCGGCCAGCGTGACGCTCACTTCGGTGCCCGCGTCCGACTTCATCACCATGACCTTGGCGTCGGCATCGAGTTTGGTCACCGTACCAAACACCGGTTTCGCAGCCGCAGCATCCTGTGCGTGTACAGCCCCCACCAGCGCGACCATGGCGCACAGCAATAGATATATGGTGTTCCTTTTCATAGACTTCTCCCCCGCAGTGACATCTGTAAAGACCTGATCTGGATGCCGATGGTTACAGGTCCGGGCTAAAATTTAACGCGGAAACCTGTTGATTCTTCAGGCAACTTTTAGCGGGAGCCGGCCGCCTTCAGCGTCACCGGGGGCAGGTACGTGCCCTTCGCCTCTCGCTTCCACCAGTTCCCCGTCGCCGTGCGCTCAGCTGAGGTGGTGAAGCGGTACTCGAACAATTGCCCGCGGATGTACTTCGGGCTCTTACTCTCAAACGGATCGGACTCCAGCAGTCTGCGCACATCGGCTGAACCTTCCAGCAGACGCGTCGCCAAGCTCACCACCCAGGGATTTTCGCGGTATTCACCCAGCGCGGCAAACCACAGCTGCCAGTCAAGCCGGGGCTGATGCGGAGTCACCCACTGCGGAGCCTCCCCTAAGTCGCCCGGCTTGGCGCGGAACGTATACGGAATCCAGGTCCGCCCATCGCGCGAGCCTTCCAGAATTATTTCCGGACGCGTCGTAGTCATCGTGGCGAACAGGCCGTAGGCATTCACGATCTGGAGCGGAGCGAAGGCCCGCACCGCCGCCAGCGATTGCCCGGAGAACGTCTCGACGAAGTGCAACAGGCCGAGCCCAACGACGAACATAGCGAGCGCCTGCGCAATCCTGCGCGCCTTCACACTGGCCTTCACCGTTTCTAAAGGTTTCATCCAGCGCTCGAAATCGCGATCCTCAAACAAGAAAACGCACAGCGCCATGGTCAGCAAATTGAAGAACGCGAAATTTCCCGTGAGGAAAATCGCCGCCTGCAATCCGAGCAGGCACCACGCGCCGAACATTCGCATCCGGCGGGGCGCGAAAATCAGGAACGGGGCGAAAAGCTCTATCGCCAGCACCGCACCGGTCGAGAATTTCAGGAACCACGCAGGCGCCTGCGCCATGTACCAAGCGATCCGGTTCGGCAGAGGCTGCGTCCAGACGTGATAACGGAGCGCCGAAAGATCGCGCCACGTTTTGTCGCCACTCAACAGCTTCACCGCGCCCGACAGAAACATCAGCCGGAAAAGCAGCCAACGGAATAGCCAGACAACGATGCGCGAATTTCTCAAGAAAATCGCCAGGAATCCCGCTTCCAGCAACAGTGAATCCCATTGAAAGGACAAGAAGTCCTGCCCCGCCGTTACAAGCGATAAATAAAGGACGAACATGAGCGCGAGGCCGGTGCGCTCGAACCATCCCAGCAAAACCATCACCGCGACGGCGACGCCAGCCCAACAGGACGCCTCCAAAATGCCGTCCGAAGGGTTGATCCAGAACAGCGTGGGATATTTCCAAAGCTTGGCCAGCGTGGGTGCGTTCAAAATTTTCGCCAGGGGCAGCATTCCCTGCTCGCCGATCAATCCACTCACCTGCACCGCCAGCGACGCGAAGGCAATGGCGTAAATCGCAGCCAGCAGCCGCAGGAAAATCCACGCCGTGCGGGCGAACCGCGCGGGCTGAATATCCAGGCCGAATGTCCACTTGGTTAGGTGATAGAAAACATCGCGATTCCGGGCTACCAGCGCATAGCCCCACTCGAAGGGCCATGGGACATAGAGCTTTTCTTTACCCAGCGTCTCGAAGACGGCGCGCGCGCCGCTGGCGACGGAGCCATCCTCGCGCACCAGCTGCACGGATTTCGAAAATTCCTCTTTGGGAATTTGCGGATATTTCGCGCCCACCTCCTGCGAAGGCGCGTAGGCGATGCGCGAGCCGTTCAGCGCGCGCCAGTATTTCAGCCACAGTCCGCAAAATCCGCACTTGCCGTCGTAGATCAGCAGCGGTTTGCTCACGCTCCTCTATCTTCTCCTAATCGGTAACCCAACGGGCGAGGCCGAGTACACGTCTAATGATTATGCGAGCCGCCCTCTTCCTCTTCCCAGTGCTGCTGACCGCCCAGACGCCGCAATTCGAGGTCGCCTCGATCCGCGTCTCGGAGCAGGACAACAACCGCCAGTCCAACACAACCAAAGGCCTCTTCCGCACCCATAACGTCACAGTCAAGAGCCTGATCACGCGCGCATATGACGTCCGCGAAGAGGAAATCGTCGGCGGACCGGACTGGGTGGGCTCGCTCGGCTTTGACATCAACGCGAAAATTCCCGCCGAGTATGCGGAGGACACGCGCACCACTATGCCACTGCTGCTCAAAAGGCTGCTGGCGGACCGCTTCGGCCTGGTCATCCACCGCGAACCGCGCGAAGCTTCCGGCTTCTTCCTGGTGACTGCGAAAAAGGGGCCCAAGCTGACGCCCGCCACAGACACAACGCACGGCGCCTCGACCAACACCCACAACACGCACATGGTGGCGAAGAATACGACCATGGAGGATCTGGCGCGCTTCCTCTCGCGGTCCGAGGAAAAGATCGTCGCCGATAAAACCGGCCTTACCGGAGGCTTCGACTTCGAACTCGATTGGGCCGAAAATCCGACCGACGACCGCCCTTCCCTGTTCACCGCGCTTCAGGAGCAGCTGGGGCTGAGGCTGGAATCGAACAAGGTGCCCTACTCGGCAGTGGTCATCGATCAGGCAAAAAAGCCGAACGCCAACTAGCGGGCCGCCCACCGGGATTTTGGGTTCGTTCCGCGGTTTTTGTCGCAGCCAAACGATCTCTTGGGTTCGTTCCGTAAACTGCGCCGGTGCATCCAGCCCTCCTTTGCCGTTCCCTGTCCTTTCTTCAGCATCCGCCGCTGGGAGCGGAGAAGCGACTTTCGAACCTCTATATGAAGGATTGCCGGTGAGTTATTTGGGCGCAAGAGGCGGGAATCGCGTCCTTTCGAAGCGGGCGGGTCAGTCGCGCGCTGGCCGCGGTGCGGGCACTGCCTGCGCCAGTGCCCATAATACAGCGACGGAAAGCATGGTCGCGGTCAGAATCGCCGCTTCCAAGCGCGGGCTTCGTATACCGAACCAGCCTCCGCCGAGGTAGCATCCAACGCTCGCTACGGCTAGCCTGGCCGATTCCACGATCCAGTACACGCGCCGCCCTTCCAGCAGCCCACCCAGCGACACCAGGGAAAACACGATGAACGCGAAGTACGCGAGGTTGAGCAGCTTCGACTGATCCGGCAGCACCAGTAAAAAGTGCCGGCTCATGGCCATCAAAACAATGAATTGCGACAGGATATAGACGCTCAACGGACCCGGCCTCTGCGGATCGTAGCGCTCAAAATCGCGATGCGGATCGTAAGGCTTCTTCGGAAACCGCGCCGCCACATCCGCCGGACGCCAGCCCGGGTGCATGAACCAGACCTTTATTTTGTCTGTCCAGTTTGAGGCATACCAGCAGTCCTTCGCCATCGCGAAATAGTAATGAAAATTTGCCCACACCGGATTCCAGCTCTGCAACTGCCCTCGGATGCCATAAATGCAAGGGTCTTCGTCCAGCTCATCCTGATACGTGCCGAAAATGTGATCCCAGATCATGAACACGCCGACGTAGTTCTTATCCAGGTATTGATCGTTCTGGGCGTGATGCACTCGATGGTTCGAAGGCGTCTGCACCAGGCGGTCGAAAATGCCCATCTTGCCGATCAGGCGTGTGTGCGGCCAGAACTGGTAAAACAACTGCACCACGCCGACCAGCGCGAACACCGCGATCGGCACGCCGCACAGCGCCAGGGGCATGTAGAAAATCCAACCGAAGAAATCGCCTGTGCCGGGCTGGCGCAGAGCGGTGGTGAGGTTGAACTCCTCGCTCTGGTGATGCACCACGTGCGACGCCCAGAACAGCCCGACGACATGGCCCGCGCGGTGGAACCAGTAATAGCAAAGGTCATAAAGGATGAAGGCGAAAATCCACACCATCCAGTTCCCCGCCGGCAGCTTCACCGGAGCCAGGTGCAGATAGACATATTGATAGAAGAACAGCCCGATAAAGGAGAAGAACACGCGCATACCCGTGCTCGCAATGCCGCAGCTCAAGCTATTCACCGCGTCGGCAAAGCGGTAATAGCGCTTGCCCGCGAACCAGGACACCATCAGCTCAATGGCAATCAACGCCACAAACACAGGGATGGCGTAAGAGACGGCTTTACTGTACGTCGTATTCATCGAAGAATCCCGCGCCATTGAGTATATTCAAAATCGGGCTATGATGTTCCAATGCCCCGTCTGCTGATCCTTCTTGCTCTTCCCCTCTCCGCCGCGATATCTGATCCTGTGCGCGTGGAACAAGGCCTACTTTCCGGCACCGCGAACGGCAGCGTCCGCGTATATAAAGGAGTGCCCTTCGCCGCACCTCCCGTGGGTGACCTGCGATGGCGCGCGCCTGAGCCTGCTGCGTCCTGGAAGGGCGTGCGCGCGGCCGACAAGTTCTCTTCCACCTGCATGCAGACCCCTTATCCGGAGGGCTCGCTTTACCGCTCCACTCCAGAGCCTGTCAGCGAGGATTGCCTCTACCTGAACATCTACACGGCAGCCAGCGCCGCGTCCGACAAGCGTCCGGTGATGGTCTGGATTCATGGCGGGGCGTTCATCAAAGGCTCCGGCTCCACGCCGACATACGATGGCAGCGCGCTGGCCACCAAGGGCGCGGTGGTGGTGACCATCAACTACCGCCTCGGCATCTTCGGATTTTTCGCCAATCCTGAGCTGACGGCTGAATCTGGGCATCATGCTTCCGGCAATTACGCGATCCTCGATCAAATTGCCGCTCTCAAGTGGGTCCAGAAAAACATCGCGGCCTTCGGGGGCGACCCTTCGCGCGTGACGATCTTCGGCGAATCGGCGGGATCGTGGGCCGTCAACGCGCTGGTGGCTTCACCTTTGGCGAAAGGTCTGTTCCATCGCGCGATCGGTGAGAGCGGAGCCAACTTCGGCTCCATCCCCAAAATGACCGAGGCGGAAAAGGCGGGAGCAAAGGCGGGCTCCGTGGCCGATTTGCGCGCCAAATCCGCCGATGACATACTGAAGCTGCCCTGGGCCATCGCGTTGACTATTGATGGCTACGTCGAGCCCGAACTGGTGCGCACCATCTTCGAAAAGGGCCACCAGAACGACGTGCCGATTCTGATCGGCTCCAACGCCGACGAAGGAACTGCGTTCATGCCACCGAAAATGAGCGTCGCCGCCTACGAGGGTTCCGTCCGCGGCCGCTTAGGCGTCTACGCCGACGATTTTCTGCGGCTTTATCCTGCCTCCACCGACGAGGAGGCCTGGAACGCCGCCGCGCACGTGATGCGCGATCAGACCTTCGGGGTCCAGATGCGCATGTGGGCGCGGTTGCAGGCCAAGACCGGAAAAGCTCCAGCGTATCTTTATTACTTCAGCCGCGTGCCGCCCGGCGGCGAGTTGGCGAGGCACTACGGAGCCTTCCACGCCTCCGAAATCTCCTACGCCTTCGGCACCCCGGACATCGGCCGCCGGCCATGGAATGACGACGACAAGAAGCTATCGGACATCATGTCATCCTATTGGGTGAACTTTGCCGCAACCGGGAATCCGAATGGGCCCGGCCTGCCGGTGTGGCCGCAATACGATGAAAAAAAGGATGTTGCCATGGGCATGGGCGACAGAATCGAACCCATTCCGGTTCCCAACAAGGCGGCATTGGACGTGCTTACGAATGTGGTGAATGGATCGAAATGACTCATCCCTTGAGTCCGTTTGCCTTGACATTCGACCGTAACATCGTGTATAGTGAAGGTTCGTTAATTTACCGGTACTGCGAATAGTACTCTCCGGCCAGCCTCGCCAACATTGGGATCCCGGTCGAATCAGTATAGGAGATCGATGAAGCAGCACTATTTCGTAGTCGTCCTTGCGCATTCCTTGCACGGGCGATTACGTAGAATCCATATTCCTCACCAAGCGTTATACTTGGTTCTCGCACTATCCCTTTTCGGTACGTTTTCATTGTTCGGCATGGTGTCCAGCTACCTTCGTATGACGTGGAAGGTGTCCAATTACAATAATTTGCGCTCTGAAGTGGACACCCTCCGTACCAAGTATCAGGATTTGCAGCGGGAGAAAGATCAGAAGGACGAGCAACTGGCGTCGCTCCAATTGATGGCGTCCGAGGTCAGCGTGGCGCTGGGTTTGAAGCGCAAGCTGGAAGGCACGGACGATATTGCCGACGAAGGCCCTCTGGTTCCCTCCTTCCGCGAGTCGATTGAAGAATACAACTTCCTCAAATCTGCCAGTTTCTCCCGTCTCCATCACGAATATCCCAGGCTCTGGCAGAAGAACATCGTTCCCACCATGTGGCCCGTTAACGGAGTCCTGCTCAGCCGCTTCGGCGAGCGCACCGATCCGTTCTCAGGCGAAGGCGCCATTCATCCCGGCGTGGATATTTCCGCACCAGTCGGAACGCCGGTGCATGCCACCGCCGATGGCATTATCGGACGCGCGGAATATTATGGCGGCTATGGCAAGTTGATCGTCATCGATCACGGCAACGGCATGAGTACACGCTACGGCCATCTGTCTCGCTATAACGTCGTGCCCGGGCAGGAAGTGCGGCGCGGCGAAATCATCGCTTATTCAGGCGCAACCGGACGCGTGACGGCTCCGCACCTGCATTATGAAGTGCGCATGGGCGGCTCAGCCATCAACCCGCACCCGTATCTCACGCGGTCAGCCGCGGTGCCGGTCGGCAAATCCGATCTGCCGTTCTAAAGCGCGGGCTCGTATTAACGCAAGAATATCGTCCCTCGCTTGAGCCCTTCAAAGTCGCGCGATAGCGTGCAACTTTTCAAAGTACCGTCTTCATAAAACTTGGCACTCGCGGCGCCGCTATGGATGAGGGAGCTCCAAAATCCTCCCGCTGCCATGCACGGGACGCCATCCACTTCGTGATCCGCGGCCAGGAAGCACTCCTTCAACTTACCGCTGGGATAAAACGCTGTGGTCGCCCCTTCGCCCGGACCTAGTGGGCCTCCACCCATGCACGGCAGCCCTCGCACCGTGGAATTGCGCACCAGCATCAGGTAGTTTGGTTTGCCGCTCTCGTGCAGCACGACAATGGAACCAGCAGGCGCAACAGCCTCACCGAACGGAGCTTCGCGGGCGAGCGTGCACTGCTTCAACCGCCCTCCGTCGAAAAACCACGCGTTGCCTTTTGCGCAGGGATAACCTTGAATGTCCAATACAGAGTCAAGCGCCTTTCGCCAGACATCGTTTCCGCCAAAGCAGGAAAGGCAAAGAATCGGGAACAAGATGAACCGTGTCACCTTTTTCACCCCGCCTTTAATATAACTCCGCCTGAGGTGGGCCGGCGGTAGTAAACTAGCAGGTTCATGCGAGTCTCGCTCTTTGTCACCTGCATCGTAGATCAGCTTTTTCCCAACGTCGGTATCGCGATGGCAAAGGTGCTGGAACGTGCCGGCTGCGAATTGGAATTTCGCGAAGGACAAACCTGCTGCGGCCAGCCCGCCTTCAACACCGGCTATCGGGACGAGGCTCGCACGGTCGCCGAACATTTTCTCGACGTCTTCGAGGGGGCCGAGCACATTGTGGTGCCCTCCGGCTCCTGCGCGTCGATGATTGCGCATCACTTTGCTGAACTTCTCCCGGCTGACAAGCGCGCCCACGCCGTCGAAACGCAGGTGTGGGAGTTTTCGCAGTTCCTGACCGACGTTCTAAAAATCGACGACTTCGGCGCGGCGCTCGACGCCACGGCTACGTATCATGACGGCTGCCATTCCCTCCGTGAAATGAAGATCAAGGCTGGCCCGCGCAAGCTGCTCGAAAAAGTCCGCGGCTTGAAACTCATAGAGCTCGATCCGCCCGAGGAATGCTGCGGCTTCGGCGGGACGT
>Ga0075029_100001942_pt1 | contig 11782 bp, 9 predicted proteins | sample LitLauG_LLR_2013_FD_71391 | JGI IMG/M metagenome (GOLD analysis project Ga0075029, IMG submission 71391) | Freshwater sediment microbial communities from North America - Little Laurel Run_MetaG_LLR_2013 | ecosystem: Environmental > Aquatic > Freshwater > Creek > Sediment | place: USA...
CCGGGCGAACAACCTTGCCGTTGTTGGACATGTTGGTTCTCTGAAGGGCTCCGGGAATGAGGTTTTCCACAGCTCATGGGTGACATCCGTCACAGCCCTGGCCGCCGTCGACTGAGTAAGGTGGTGCAGGGAAGACCGGAGCCGGTGGAAGCCTTCGTGTGCTCGGCCTGTCCCAGAGTTTCAGCGCTCATGCTTTACAAGACCCTTAGCGCCGCGGTGTACGGCATCGACGCCAACATCATCCAGGTGGAAGTCGATTGCTCCGGCATCAAGTGCGATCAGGACCACTTCCACACCGTCGGCCTGCCCGATGCCGCGGTGCGCGAGAGCCGCGACCGCGTCCGCGCTGCGCTTAAGAACTGCGGTTACGATATTCCGCCCACACACATCACGATCAATCTCGCGCCTGCGGACATTAAGAAAGAAGGGTCGGGCTTCGACCTGCCGATGGCGCTGGGCATCGTAGGAGCCTACGGAGGCCTGACGAAAAAAGAAATCGGCGATTGCCTCTTCGTCGGAGAGCTGTCGCTTGACGGCGGTGTTCGCGGCGTTCGCGGCACGCTGCCCATCGCACTCGAGGCTCGCGGGCGCAAAATTTCCCGCCTGGTCGTTCCCGAGGCCAACGCCAAGGAAGCCGCCATGGTTGGCGGCGTGGAAGTCTATCCCGTGCGCTCGCTGCTGGACGTGATCCACTTCGTCAACTCCGGCAACGGCATCGTTCCCATCAAAGCCGACAGCGATTCTCTGCTGCGCGAGTCGCAGCAATTCATCGTCGACTTCAAAGACGTCCGCGGACAGCAGACCGCCAAGCGCGCCATCGAAATCGCCTGCGCCGGAGGCCACAACATCCTGATGATCGGCCCGCCCGGCTCGGGCAAGACGATGCTGGCCAAGCGCATGCCAACGATTCTGCCGCCGCTTACCTTTGAAGAAGCGCTCGAAACCACCAAGATTCACAGCGTAGCCGGAGTGCTCGACCCCGGCCGCGGCCTGGTCGGAACGCGCCCTTACCGCTCGCCGCATCACACCATCTCCGACGCGGGACTGATTGGCGGTGGCGCCATCCCGCGTCCTGGCGAAGTCTCGCTAGCGCACAACGGCCTGCTCTTCCTGGACGAACTCCCGGAATTTCCGCGGAATGTGTTGGAAGTTCTTCGTCAGCCCCTCGAAGACGGTACGGTGAACATTGCTCGTGCCGCGATGTCGCTGACCTTTCCCGCGCGCTTCATGCTCGCCGCTGCCATGAACCCGTGCCCCTGCGGATTTCACAATGACCGCACCCGCGAGTGCCAATGCACCACGCCCATGATCCAGCGTTACATCTCGAAAATCTCTGGCCCGCTGATGGACCGCATCGACATCCACATCGACGTTCCGGCCGTGAACTACAAAGAAATGCGCTCCAGCACGGAGCCGGAAGGCTCCAGCAAAATCCGTGAGCGTGTGATCCGCACCCGACAAAAGCAACTCGACCGCTTCGCCGCTTCCAACCTCAAAGAAAAGCTCTACTGCAACGCCCAGATGCACTCCCGCCATATCCGCAGCTTCTGCGACCTGTCGGCCGACTGCGAACGCCTTCTGGAACGCGCCATGACCCAGCAGGGTCTGAGCGCCCGCGCCCACGACCGCATCCTGAAAGTCGCCCGCACCATCGCCGACCTGGAGAACGCGACGAACCTCGAGCCGAAACACATCGCCGAAGCCATCCAATACCGGAGTTTGGACCGCACATATTGGGCATAGCGGTTGGTGCAAGAGCAGCGGCGGGGGTGCTGATCTGAAGATTCACGAGTTGAGAAGTCGAAAGGAAAACGACCGGCAAGAGTACGAAAGGGAAGGGCACGACTTCAGTCGTGCCGTTGGGGTCACAAGAGGTGCCGGCTTTAGCCGCTGAGGGCCAATGAAGCCAACCCGTCAACGATCTCTGCCGGGAACATATTCCCGCTGCTTCGTGTTTCCATTCCGGTAAAGCTCGATCTGCTGCCGCACGATTCCCAGGTCGTTCCCCCATAGATCGGCGGGTTCAGTGTCGTCGTCGGTGTTCGCGTCAAAGCCCTCGTCGGGCGGACCGAATTCGTTGAACTGGTGGATGATCAGAAAGATGGGATCAAGCTGCCGCGCGTAACTCATGAATGCGTCGAAGGTCACATACGATCCGTCGGCGCCGTAGCGCAGCGCGTCATCGGGACAGTACGGCGGCGCATTTGAATTCGGACAGCCCCACCCGTTCTGCCCAGCCGTCGCCGTCGAAGCCGTAAAGTTTTCCACCCGCGCCCCGGCCTGGTTATACGACGGATAGTACGGGCAATACGGCTGCACCGTGCACGTCGAATTCAGCCGGTCCACCCAGCTCCAGAAGCCATACGACGGACTGATCTCTACCGGCCCGGTAGGCACTCCCTGAGTCCTCCAAAGATCGGGCTGGCTATCCAGATATCCCGCCATGAGCTTGAACGTGTACTTGCTGCCGATCTCAGGGTGAGCCTTCAGAAACTTTTCGATCTGAAACCAGAGCGGATTGTCGGCGCGATTCGGATCCTGCGCCGCCCCCAGGAAAACCAGCATCAGCGGCTTGCCCCGGTAAATCACAATGCGCCCGGGGTACGCGCTCATCAGCGCGCCGAAATATTCGATTTCCTTTTCGAACGAGGTCTTTCCGTCGAGATCCTTATACAGAACGTCCTGATCGATCCCGCCCAGCAGCGGAATCAGCTTGAGTCGCGTGCCCAGCGCAGTCCACGCTGGATACGTGTTGCCCGTGTTATTGCGAATTGTCCGGTTGTACGACCGAAACGCCGGAGTGCAGTTCGTCAAATACTTCTTCGCAAACCACTCGCTATTGAAAATGCAGCTCACGTTATTGGTGACCTCGATGAGCGCCGCATCCAAGCCGAGGTATTCAAACCACGCCAGATGAGTCTTGATCACCGCCGGATCGGCACTGTCGTATCCCCCGCCAACCGCTTGCATGTCGGCTGACTGCAGAAACGGCATCGCGGCCGCGCCCTGAAAAGTCACCGCATTCGGACCGAACCAGTTTTCATACTCCATTACTACCAGGCGGCTGTTCTGATCTACGATGAGAGGACCGTCGGGCAGGTTGGAAGGCGCAGCCTGCGCAGCGGCCAACGAAGTGAGCCCCAGTAACATCGCCGGGAGAATGAGATTTCGCATGACGCAGAGATCCTTTCGCGGTTTCTACTTAAAGTCTTACGGACAGGTCAGCGTGATCCGCCGCAGCGAATTGCCTTTCCTCGGCAAGCCCCCGTTCTCCAGATGCAAGAACGTGTAGTAAACGTACCAACTTTTTCCCAGCACGCTCGGATCATCACCCAGCCCCACCGAAGTTGGATAAGGCGCAATCGTCCCCGTTCCGTTTCCAGGATTGGCAAATGCGCCGAGAAGAAATGCGCTAGTCCAGTTCAGGCCATCCACCGACTCGTAATATGCGAAGTACGTGTCGTCGGAGGTGATCATGACGTAGCGCTGCAGAGCGCTGTTGTAGTGAACGTCAAGATAGCCCTGATACGCCGCCGTCGGATTGAGATCGGTCGACGCTCCGCCAACTCCCGGCTGCAGATGCCAGCTACCCTGGTAGTACTTCTCGAACGGAACCATATGCGGAGGCGACGACCCGAACGCCGCTTCCACTATCGACGCCAGCGGCGCGCGCGCCACTGAGACGTTCGTCGTAGTCGTAGTGCCCGCGAGCCAGTCAGGAAAATAAAAGTAGAGATACTTCCGGTCAGGCGACAGCACCAGCGGCCCGTCGCCGATCTCATCGAACCCGGGCGCAAGCGTCGCCGAAAAAGACTGGTTTGGCCGCACGACCTCTCCCAGGTCCGTCCAGTGCAGCCCGTTGTCCCACGACGCCGCCAGCCCGTGTACGGCATACAGCGTGTTCGTGGGAGTTTCCGCGTGATAACCGACAATCAGATTGCCCGCCCCGGTCATGCCCGCAGGAACCTGAAACACCGGCCCTCCGCCGATGTAGGTATAAGCCGGATAGTTTGGATTCACCCCAGGATCGGGATTCGGGGAAATGGTCACATCCTGCGGAGGCGTCGTGCCCAGCGGATTGTCGAGCGTGCCGAAGGTGGTCGTCACCGATCCGTAATTATTGTTGCCCACCAACTGTCCCTCCCACATTTGTTTGGGATGAAACGCGCCATCGCTGGTGAAGAATTCATAACCCTGCGGCGTTTTGATCACGCCCATCTGCGTATCAGGCCACGCAAAGCCGAATCCCCGCGTTTCGATCAAGGGCGGCTCGGCCGTGAGGCCCGCGTTGTAGATTTGCTCGTGCGTATCGACAATCAGCGGCGTCGAGATCGTCGGCTGGCAGACCGCAGTCAATGTTTGAGCGATGCCACAGTCAGACCACAAAAAAAGAACGCCAGAGAGCAAAGCAAAAGTGAGATGACGAAGAGACATGAGGCACCTCGAAGGATTCTAAGCGGCGGCCAGAGTTAGACGCTGAAAGCGGCGTCAGGGGCCGACTTTGCTAACAAACACACAAGTCCGCGGAATGTCGCGGGTCGCGGCTGGTTAGTTTGAAGATCATTACCACGAAGGCCACGAAGTCACACGAAGGACAGATGAACCCTCTTCGTGAACCTTGCTTTAAGCCCGGCCCCGGAACTGGATGATCCTGCGCCGGTCACGCTTCGACGGCCGTCCCTCGGGGAGAATCTCGAACTGCCGTGCAACCTTCTTCTCAGCTGCGACCTTCAGCCGCAACTCCTTGCTGGCGTCAGTCTCGCGATACAACGTTTGCGCCACCGCTCCCGGGCCGCGCACGTCGCTTAACAGTACAACTTCAATTTCGAACTCACCGCCGTCGTTGCTGATGCGCAACCTGTCGCCAATGCGCACATCCCGCGCCGCCTTCGCCACCTGCCCATTCGAAAGAATCCTGCCCAGATCGCAGGCCCGCTTCGCCAAAGTCCGCGTCTTAAGGAACCGCGCCGCCCAAAGCCAGAGATCCATCCGCACAGAAGTCATGCCGCTATTTTCCTACAAAGCGGGATTTTGAAGACGTTTTGTCATCCTGAGCGAAGCGAAGGACCTCTGCACTCGCCTGCACTATCAACGCTGCAAGCCAAGTACAGAGGTCCTTCGCTTCGCTCAGGATGACAAGAGCCCGGGGCAGCGTTACGGAGTTCCCGAAGGCGCCCCGGCAATCTCCCAAGCGAATCCCAGAAACGACGACGCCGTCAAATCAATCGCCGGTTCCACCGTCGAGTAAGACTGCACATTGTCTTTGAACACAGCCCCATTGCCATTGAACACCTTGAACTGATCCACTCCATTCGGCGGGCAAGCCACCATTCCGGTCAGAGTTCCCGAGGACGCAGCCGAATTCGGCCCCTCCACCGCCGCCCCCAGCAAAAAGGGCGGCCCATTCGGCGGCACCGGCACAAGATTCGTCACCTGATGCTGCATGCACAGCGGAAACGTGTCGCCATCGCCCACAATCAGCGACGTGCCCCACGCGTTCGCTCCCAGCACATTCGATTGCCACCGATTTCCGTAAGCCGCATACGCCGTTGAACTGGTCAGATAGTCGTACTCGTTCGCCATCACCACCAGCCCGCCGCCATGCGAAGTTGTGTCGTAAGTGTTCCAGGGAAACCCGAATCCAAACGGATCCTTGCCCGCCTGCGTGACCGCCTTATCCAATTGCTTCTTCAAGTCGGCCAGCAGAGCCGCTTCTGACACGGCTAGTCCCTGCGGATTTCCCGCCAGCACAATCGCCCGGTATAACTCGAAGTGCGCCAGTCCGCTCACGTCATACAGATTCAATGTGTCGGCCGCATCGTTCGGCCCGGTAATGTACGCGTGGGCCCAGGTCGCTGCCAATGGCAGGTAGTACAGCGGATCGGTGTGCGGTAATCCCGGCGGCAGGTTGGTCGCGCCCTGCAGCGCAAAATACAACTCAGTTGCGCCCAATTCCAAATCGTCCCGCCACTCCACCTCGGGATAGTAATCGTAGGGCCCCGCCGTCAGCAGATTCCCGGTAGGCGCGGTGTTCGCCAAGTCAAAAATGTGCTCCGCCGAGAACAGGCACTGGTTCGCATACGACGTGTTGCTCCCAACGAAGACCTTGTAGCAGAGCGCAAAGTCCGCCGCCAGCCGCCCCGCGATATTCGGACTGATCGCAGCACCTGACCCTCCCGCCGTGTTTTGCAATACCGGCCGGTGACAGATGTACTCATACGGCGACACGCACGACTGATAGGTATCGTCCGCCTGCGGCAGCCGCCAGATGTCGTGGTCCCCGGCGTACTTGCTTCCCCCCGATCCCACGCCCACCTGGTAAGTCAGAGTCTTGCTGCTGTCGTTCCACATCTTCTGCAGCCAGTCGAGCCCAAACTGCGCCTCGGCAGTGAAGTTCGACGCGCTCGATCCCGATCCCATCTGTCCCGGAAAATCGCGCACCCCCACCAGCATCATGGCCACAACATAGCTGTGCGTCTCGACAAACTTAAGATAGTCGCCCGCATCCCACCATCCGCCCGAAGCGTCGATCACCGCCCCGGTCGGCGTCAGCGTGCCGGCGTTGTCGTTCTTGCTGAACTTGGGCGTCAGGTACACTTTCGCGCTTTCATCGTTCAAATGTCCCGGCGCGGTGCGCAGCGTGTTGGGAATATAGTTCGGCCCGTCGCGGGATGTCTCGTAATAGAAGAGGGAATTGGCCAAGGGAGTGGAGTACAGGTTCGAGGCGATATCGATCTTGAAGGCGGGTGAGGTCGCCGCAATAGGCGAGGTCACCGCAATTGTATAAATCCCTGCCGTCGTCACCGAATCAAAGTCCAACGCATAAACGTCAGGGAATGTTCCCCACGCACCCAGATTCGATCCCACCGAGGCGGAATATACGGTCGTGCCGCTTGAATTCTTGACTGCAAACGTGGCCCCGGTTTCCGCCCCGGTCGCCATCAGGTAAGCGCGCTTGGTCGCGCCGCTGACGTATCCGACCTGGTTGATTCGGATGTAGGCGCTCGCTGCCTCCGAACTCAAAGCACCAGCGAACATGATCAGTAAACTAAGGGATAGTCTGAGCGCGAACGTGGATTTCCCGATCTGAGCTGGCATAGGCCCCTCCACTGAACGGTTTTAATAAAACGTATGAATACTGCCACGAAACCGCCCTCTGTCAATAGGGAATTCGCTGAAAATCGTAACCACCAGGCCATCCCGCCGATCAAACCAGCCCTATCTGGAAACTCTCCTAAGTATAAGGTTATAAGACACTTAACAAAAGATAGACTCGTCTACCCTGACCTCGCCAGATCGGGAAACCATCCACGTTTTCCTCCTTCTGTTCACAAATAAACACTTGACCAGCCCCCATCTACCCGCTACAGTATCGAGTTCCAGGAACGTCCGGAAGCGTCTGAAGTCTGCTGAGCTGCACATGCGACCGAAGATTCGGGCTCCGGAAAATCAAGCATCTTCCGTATCCTGGCATGCATCTATTCTAAGTGAGTTTTGCGCTAACTCCTTATACAAACTACTCGGAATCAGTGACTTATAGCGAGAACTGGGGTTCCGGTCACCCTCCCGTGGCGTAAGGATGAAGGCGGAAGGCCACAATCATATTAAAGGAGACGATAAAGCTCATGCGCTCTGATCGTGTGTTTGACGCTTTACAAACTCTGCGGAACCGGTATATGCTCTGTCAGCTTGCCTCGAAGGCCACGCGTAAGTTCCATCGGCCCAGCACCCGCATCCAGGAAACTATGAACGGCGTTCTGGACCGTATTGCTGGTTCTCCGCGGCAGGAAGTTCTATCGGAACCAGAGAATTTTGCTGAGGCACAACGGCGGGCTGCGTAGTCAGCCCCGCCTTCCTGCCTGGTGGTTTGCGTCTTTCCTGAGTCCCCTCCTTTGAAAATCTCCCGTTGACACTACTGAATAATTCCTAGTGCACGGGTTTAGGTGAATCATGACCATTGCTGAACTGAAAGAAAAGAACATCACCGAGCTGACCAAGATCGCAAGGACCTTGGATCTGCCCGGTGCCAGCGGTATGCGCAAACAGGACTTGATCTTCAAGATCCTGCAGGCGCAGAGCGAAAAAGAAGGCCACATCTTTGCCGAAGGCGTGCTCGAAATTCTGCCCGACGGCTACGGCTTCTTGCGCTCGCCCGATTACAACTACCTCCCTGGGCCGGATGACATCTACGTCTCGCCCTCCCAGATCCGCAAATTCGACCTCAAGACCGGCGACACCATCAGCGGCCAGGTGCGCCCGCCCCACGAAGGCGAAAAATATTTTGCGCTCGTCAAGATCGAAGCCGTCAACTTCGAGTCGCCCGACGAAGCCCGCAACAAAATTCTGTTTGACAACCTGACGCCGCTTTATCCGCAGGAGCGCCTCAAGCTCGAGACCACGCGCGAGAACGCCAGCGCCCGCGTCATGGATCTGCTCACGCCGCTCGGCAAAGGCCAGCGTGGATTGATCGTCTCTCCGCCGCGCGCCGGCAAGACCATGCTGCTGCAGAATGTAGCCAACTCGATCACGGCCAACCATCCTGAAGTCGTGCTGATGGTGCTGCTCATCGATGAGCGCCCGGAAGAAGTCACGGACATGCAGCGCTCGGTCAAGGGCGAAGTGATCTCGTCTACATTCGACGAGCCCGCTGCCCGCCACGTGCAAGTCGCCGAGATGGTGATCGAAAAGGCGAAGCGCCTGGTAGAGCACAAGCGCGACGTCGTGATCCTGCTCGACTCGATCACGCGTTTGGCTCGCGCCTACAACACGATCGTTCCGCCCAGCGGCAAAGTCCTTTCTGGCGGCGTCGACTCCAACGCCCTGCAGCGTCCGAAGCGCTTCTTCGGTTCGGCCCGCAACATCGAAGAAGGCGGCTCGCTGACCATCATCGCCACGGCCCTGATCGACACCGGTTCCCGCATGGACGACGTGATCTTTGAAGAATTCAAAGGTACGGGCAACTCGGAAATCATCCTCGAGCGCAAGCTGGTCGACAAGCGCGTCTTCCCGGCCATCGACATTCAGCGCTCGGGCACGCGTAAGGAAGAGTTGCTCATCCCGAAAGAAGACTTGCAGCGCATCTGGGTTCTGCGCAAAGTCCTGAACCCGCTGTCGCCGGTGGAAGCGATGGAATTGCTGATCGACAAACTCAGCAAGACCAAAGGCAACTCGGAATTCCTCGCCAACATGAGCGCGCTGTAAAGTTATTTGCTGTGAACAAAGCCAGGGCAAAGGCCCTGGCTTTTCCTCTGTGAACCTCCGTGCCCTCTGTGGTGAGTCTCTTCCCAGGCAGCAAGTATAATTCCGGCAGAGATCTCATCATCAACGAGGTTCCCGTGCCGTCCAGACATCTCGCATGGATTTTTCTCCTCTGCCTGCTGACATTACCCGCCGCAGCACAGATCCCGCAGTCCCCGCGCACTTCACCCCCGCCGCCCACCCGCCCTGACATAGGCCCGTCCATGACGGACGAAGACCAAGCCCGCGTCCGCCTCAACAACGAGATGGCGAAGAAAGCCGCCAAAGAGCGCGTCGCCGCCCTCAAAACCGACACCGACAAACTGCTGAAGCTCTCCGTGGAACTCAAGAACTACGTAGACAAATCCGACGAAAACGTCCTCTCGCTCGACGTAATCAAAAAAGCCGAAGAGATCGAAAAGCTAGCCAAGAGCGTAAAAGACAAGATGAAGGGGCCGAACTAATGGCGTCGCGACCCCAGTCAGTGCCTGCGGCAGCGATATCGCGCCAACGGATTGGCGTCATTTTGAGTTGTCGGTAAAGGCGAGAGTTGAAGCGGTTTCAGCGACGCTGCCGTGTCAAGGGGGAAGGAACTTCACCTTACTGGAGAATTTGCACTTCTCCGGTTTCCCTAGCTCGGTCCGAACGCCATCCACATGTTCACCAGGAAATGAAAAGCAATTAAAACGTAGAGGTCCTTGCGAAGCGTCATCAGCAATCCGAACGCCAAGACTAGTCCCACCATCGGCCAGGTTTGCTGGACTTGCCAAAGATGATAAAGAGCGAAAAGAACCGAACTCACAAGCCAGTTCATTTGCCCAAGGAACGCAGACTTTTTCATTAAATAGCCGCGAAAATACAACTCTTCGCCCACAAAGTTGCCGAAACCCAGGAAGAACAGCGCAACGGGGGGAAAGGCATACATGGCTCCCGGCGTGTCTTGGAAGATGCTGTTAACCGGAATGCGGAAGAGCGGCACGGATTTTGTCCAGCTTTCGATCACTGGAGCCACCCCTCTCATGTAGGGAATTGAGATCAGCGCAAATAGAACAAAATAGACGGGCAACACGAGAAACAATCCACGCCAGTCCACTCGATTCAGTCCCAGAAACGCGAGGCTTTCGTGCAGGGACAGCTTGTCCACATATCGCAGGACGAGGAATGGAACGAATGTGTGCCACCCAAGGGTGATCGCGAGCACCCAGGCATATTGCAGGTATCTGGAAGATAAGCCGGTAACAGCCATCTGTGCTCGAAAGAGAGGTTCGACGTTGAGGCAGACGAACACGATCAGGCCCGGCAGAAGGTAAAGCAACAAGTAGACTATTTTTGCGGGCGTGGTCTTTGCCTGGTAATTGACCTCGAAGCCAGCGTAGACGGCGTCGTCACGGACAAAGAAACGGCGCAGCCATGACCCGCGCGGCTTGGCGGACGTTGGAGCCATGTTCACGGAAGCCTCCGACCCTCGGCGAGTATTTCTTTCGCGCTTCATCAGCAACCTACCAAGATTCGCCACTTCGCGGACGCTGTTATCTGCGAAGGGAATGGTTCTTGCTGCGAGCCGAAGGCTTTGCGCGGTGGATCGAAGTGAACTGCACGCAGAAATTACGGTAGAATCTTCGCCGTGTTCAAGGTGGATGAAATTCGGCTTCGTTCGTTCTGGTGGTTTCAAACAGCGGGTTGGAGCTGTTTTTGTGTCTTGTCGCTGTTGGTCGTGCTCCCTTACGTTCGTCAGCCACGAGAACTGGGATATAGAAACTCAATGGGTCTTTTTGCAGACCAGGGTGTGATGTGCCTTGCAGGCTTTCTTGCCAGCCTAGCACTTCGTCCAGTGTGCCGTTCACTGGTACAACGGCTGCTCTCTTGGATCGCTATGGAAGTCCGCGCGGCTGGGTGGTCTTTAGCGATGGGAACTTCCATGGCATTTATTGTCAGCCGATTCACCTTGGCCAAGCCCGAGCCCATGGAGTTATTGGAAGCCTGCGCGAAAACGTCCGTCCTTCTGTTTCTGTGGTGCAACCTGTACTTCGGCGTCAAGCAGTCGCAGAGGCATTTGCAGGAACGAGAAGGGTTTGGCCAAATCGGCATCGAACGTCTTTCCCGTTTCGCCGTGCGGACAGGCCGACGAATCCAAGTGGTTCCTGCCGAAGACGTGGCATGGATCTCCGCAGCTGGGGATTACGTTGAGCTACACACCCAAAACGCTACTCACCTGCTGCGCGAGACCATGAATTCTCTGGGACAGAGGCTCGAACCAGCGAGTTTTGCCCGTATTCACCGCTCCAAAATCATTAATCTGGCTCGCATTCTCGAAGTGTCCAGTATTGAAAATCGCGAATACATTGTAAAGCTTTCTGACGGCTCCCAACATCGGTCCAGCCGGACGTATGCCAACCACCTTGAGTGCTGGCTCCGTACGGGCAGACCTGAAAAGTGATCGTCACTAGCTCCTCCGGGATGGCAGCGTTTCGGGATTATGGAGAGAGACGTTTCAAGCAACGTTTCTACGGGGGCAGTCTTGATCCAATAAAAAACGCCATCCGAA
>Ga0075029_100001947_pt1 | contig 11758 bp, 15 predicted proteins | sample LitLauG_LLR_2013_FD_71391 | JGI IMG/M metagenome (GOLD analysis project Ga0075029, IMG submission 71391) | Freshwater sediment microbial communities from North America - Little Laurel Run_MetaG_LLR_2013 | ecosystem: Environmental > Aquatic > Freshwater > Creek > Sediment | place: USA...
CTCTGAGAGCATGATCTCGTAGGCTGTCATGCCGGTCTCGCGCTGGGGGACGAGATCGAGTTCGACATCGAGACCGACGCCGCCGCGTGCGCCCATTTCGCAGGTCGAGCAGGTGAGTCCGGCAGCACCCATATCCTGGATGCCGACGATAGCGCCCGTCTGCATTGCTTCAAGACAGGCTTCCAGAAGCAGCTTCTCCATGAACGGGTCGCCGACTTGGACATTGGGGCGCTTGGCCTCGGTGCCAGCGTGGAACTCTTCGCTGGCCATGGTTGCGCCGTGGATGCCGTCGCGGCCAGTCTTTGCTCCCACATAAATGACCGGGTTGCCGGCGCCGCTCGCCTTGCCGTAAAAGATTTCGTCGATCTTGACCATGCCGAGTGCGAAGGCGTTGACCAGCGGGTTGCCGCTGTAGCAGGCTTCGAACTTGGTTTCGCCGCCCAGGTTGGGAACACCGAAACAGTTGCCGTAACCGGCGATGCCGCTGACTACTCCTTCGACGATGGAGTGATTCTTTGCCAGAAGCTCGGGTTCTACTGCGCCGGGTTCGCCTTCAGACTCAATTGGCCCGAAGCGGAGCGAGTCCATGACCGCCAATGGCCTTGCGCCCATTGTGAAGATGTCGCGGAGGATGCCGCCGACACCGGTGGCCGCGCCCTGGAACGGCTCGATGTAGCTGGGATGGTTGTGCGACTCGATCTTGAACGCACAGGCCCAGCCGTCGCCGACGTCGATAATCCCCGCGTTTTCCCCCGGGCCCTGGACGACGCGGTCACTCTTGGTGGGCAGGCGCTTGAGATGAACCCGGCTGGATTTGTAGGAGCAATGTTCGCTCCACATCACGGAGTAGATGCCGAGTTCGGTGAGCGAGGGCACGCGTCCGAGCGCTGAAAGAATGCGGTTGTACTCGTCCGCGGTGATGCTGTGCGCGGCAAGCAACTGCGGGGTGACAGAGACTGGCTCGGGAACGACTGCAGAAGGGGCAGAGTTCATCACGGTTGCCTCCATTGTCGCATGGGATTCATTGGCGAGTAACGGGACCGGGGTGTGGAAAGCCGGTATGGAAGGCAGATGGGCGAGGTCGAGACCTGTAAGGCTGACAGGACGGAGGAGTTAGGTGTGTAGCGCCGCCGGCAAGGGCTGTGCGATACTTTTTGAGCAGGCACCCACCCCGAGCCGGGATGGCGGAACTGGCAGACGCAGCGGACTCAAAATCCGCCGACCCTTGCGGTCATGGGGGTTCGACCCCCCCTCCCGGCACCACTCTAACATATTCAAAACATATGATTTGAGCGTTTTTCTTGCGAATGCTAATTGCAGGGTCTGTGTCACTGGAACAGGAATCGTGACCGTATCGTGCCTTTGTTGGGCCTGCGTGGCTTCTTCGCTCTGCTGTACCCTTCCTCACCGGTCTGGTGCAACGGGAGATCGTCTATCGCGTGTTGCGATCTTCCCTGGGCAAGCACCTGCGCGCCATCGCCACGCTGGGCGAGCAGAGCAATCGAACAGCCAAAGCCGTCGTCTGGCTAAAAGAGAACTTTTCAAAGCCCCTGCGCGTGGAGGACCTCGCCGCCGTGGCAAAATAGAGCGTTTCTACATTTCACCAACACTTCCGCACACTGACTCAGATGAGCCCGCTGCAGCACCAGAAGCGGATGCGCTTGCACATGGCGCGCGTGCGCATCATGACCGAAGGCCCGGACACAGCCATCGCCGCCTTTGAGGTTGGCTATGAGAGCGCCTGCGAGTTCAACCGCGAGTACCGCAGGCTCTTCGGCCAGCCGCCCATGCGAGACATCAAGGCGCGCCCGCTGGTCGAAGTCGAACAAAACCGAAACTAGATAAACAGATGCTAACAACGACTCAACTCTTTGTTGGTACGGGGACCTTGCCCGAAATGATTCGCGAGCGCTGTAGCTTACAGTGATGCAGCTCAGTGCAAATAAGAAGGTGGACGTCAGACTGTAGGCATAGTGCCGCCATCGATGACACAGGCTGCCCCATCAATCGATGCCGCACGATCCGAAGCCATGAAGGCCACGAGCTCAGCGACTTCTTCGGGGAAGCCAGGTCGGCCGATAGCAATGCCTCCGATCATATTCATGATCGGCAGTCGAGCTACGACGGTGAGAGTCATTCCAGCAAGCAGGCGCGAACTCATTTCATTTTCGCAACGTTTCTTGATCCTGGCAGCGAAGGCTTGCGCTAGAATCTCCTCGACTTGGGCCATGCGCCACAATTGACCTTCGCGCGCCGCAGGAAATTTGACCGAGATAGCGATCACGTCCGGGGTGCGCGGAATGAAAGCTACGGTATCGATCACTTGAGACTCGAAGGGCCTGAGTTCCCTAAACCAGGGCATCCTGCCTCTCGGTTTCAAGTTCGAGCCGCGACGGCTCTTGAAACAGTGTCCGAGGGTTGTAGTTCTTCGTCAGCAGAAACTGAAGATCACTGATGTGGCGTTCGAGGAAGGCGCCTTCGCAGAAAGCCAGATAGTAATCCCACATTCGAATGAAACGATCGTCGAACCCCAGGGCTTTAACGTCAGCGATGCGGTTGAGAAAGCGATGGCGCCAGGCAGCCAGCGTCCGAGCGTAATGAGCCCCCATGTCCTCAGCGTGGAAGAGCGAGAGGTTTGTGGCGCGAGCGAGTGAATCGAAGATACCCCGCACCGAAGCAAGTTGAGCGCCGGGGAAAATGTATTTCTGGATCCAATCGCTTTGTTTCATGTAATGAGAGAATCGCTTTTCGTTCATCATTATGGTCTGCAACAGCATTGATCCGTGCGGCTCCAGCATCCGGTCGCATGCGCCAAAAAACTCGTCATAATAGTCGAATCCCACGGCCTCAAACATCTCGATGCTGACGATCTTGTCGAAACTGCCGCTCAAGTCCCGGTAATCCTTAAACAGCAGGTCGATGCGCCGGTCGGTGTCCGCGGCGTCGAACAAATTGCGCGCATACTCATATTGCTGTTGACTGATTGTGGTTGTCGTAACCTGGCAACCATAATTGCGCGCCGCGTGCAAGGCAAAGGCGCCCCATCCCGTTCCTATCTCGAGCACGCGATCCTGCGGCTGTAGTTCCAGCTTCCGGCAGATGCGGTCCAGCTTTTGAAACTGGGCTGTTTCAAGCGTGTCCTCATTGGTTTCGTACCATGCGCAGGAGTAGACCATGCTTTGATCCAGAAACAGCTCGAAGAACTCGTTGCTCAGGTCATAATGCGCATGAATATTGCTGCGGCTGCCTTCTATGGTGTTCTTTCTGAGCCGGTGGATGAGCCGGTCAGCGAAGCGGCTCAGCGATGAGAAGAACGTGTTCGACTTCTCCATTTGCGCCAGGTTTCGTACTGCCAGGCGCATCAGGGAGACCAGGTCGGGCGTGGACCAATCCCCGTCCATATACGATTCGCCGATCGCAGTATCGCCGCCCAGCAGTGCGCGCTTGAAGAGCCGGTCCCGGTTGACAACGAGCTGTGCGTGAAGTTCTGAGTGGACGTCTCCGAAAGTAAGCGTCCGGTCCGGAAGGAACAGTTCGAGCGTGCCCCCATGCAGCCCTTCGAGCATGGACAAAAACAACTTCTTCGCTGTCAACCCGAAAATCTCATTCATCGCTTCATACCTCGTTCGTGTGCCGCGGGTGCGCGAACACCGGCACTCTTTTCAGATAGAGCCGCAGGGCTTCCCAGTGAATGGCGCCGATCACCTTTGCCGTCATCCAGGGATGAGAGAGAAGCGCGCGGTGCACGGACCGGGCACTCCACGGCCTGCGATCCAGGTTTAGCGTCGCATCGAAGAACGGCTCGGCATCTTCAATTGTGTCCATGTGAACGACAAGCTTCCGGTCAGGTGGCGTAAGCGTAAACGTGTAGTCCAGTTTCATGCTCATGAATGGAGACACATGCATTGCCTTGGCGCTGCGATAGCGTTTTGCATTTGGCGAAGGCAGTTCGTTGTCTTGGCAAAGCCAGTAATTGTGGCTCTCACCGAAGGTGCTGTTCACTTCCGCAAGAACTAGCTGGAGCTGTTCCTTTGCGTCATAGCAATAAAAGAATGACACCGGATTGAAGTTATAGCCGAGATACCGGAGGTGAGTTAGCAGAAACACCGGACCATCGGGCAAAGAAACTCCGTGAACCGCCGCGTCCCGTTCCAGCCGCTGCCTGAGTGATAGGCCCGGATCCCCGAAATGATCGCGCTCATCGTAACTGGCCCAGTTGAAGCCGTTGTAGCTTAATAACCGGGAAATTTCGGTGAGTTCCGGTATCCGGTCGATATCCATAAATGCCATGAACACGCCATACGAGAAGCTGTGCGGCACAGGACGGAACCGGCGGTGCCTCACGGTACCGAAATAGATTGCCGAATCCATGTTCTAACACTCCACCGAGAGCGCGCGGGCCACACGCATTGCGGAGTTCAATCCGTCCTCGTGAAAGCCGTAGAACCAGTACGCTCCGCAGTAATGCGTCCGGTTTCTGCCGCTGATCTCGCTCCACCTGTCTTGTGCGTGAATCGCCTCCTGCGTGTAGAGCGGATGATGGTAAACGATTGTGCGCAGCACCTTCGCCGGGTCGATGGTGTCTTCCCCGTTGAGCGTGACACAGTAGTTTTCTGCCGTCTTGAGCGACTGCAACCGGTTCATGTGGTACGTCACCGCGACCTCGCTCTTTCCACTCAGGCCGAGATTGTAGTTCCAGCTTGCTTGTGCTGGAAGATGGAAGGGCAACAGCGAAGCATCCGTGTGCAGCGTGGCAACGTTGCGGCTGGTTCTGAAATCTCCCAACACCTCGCGTTCAGCGCCGGTCGGCTGCTCAAGCAGCGGCAGCACCTGGTTGCCGTGACAGGCAAACACAACCTGATCGAATTCCATCGCCGGACGATTCTGGAAGTTCAATGTCACACCGCTCTCCTGCCGGCTCACCGATGCAATGCGCGAATCAAGAAAGACCCGCTCCTTGTATGGCACTGTGAGCAACGGAATGTATCGGTGGCTTCCGCCGCGGATTACCCTCCACTTCGGATGAGTATTGATGCCTAACATTCCGTGGTTCAAAAAGAAGCGCAGCAGCGTAATCGCGGGAAAAGAGCGGATGGAATCGAGCGGCATGGACCAAACCGCCGAGGCCATGGGGAATAGATAGCGTTCGGTGAAAACTTTGTGATAGCGGCCTTCATCGATCAAGTCTCCGATGGTCGCCGATTCTGCTCCCGGCTGGCCGAAAAGTTTTGGGGCCGTGCGGTTGAATCGAAGAATCTCGGCAAGCAGCAGGTAATGCTCGCGCCGTAGCAAATTCAAACGCTGCGCAAAAAAACCGTTGACGCCGCGGCTCGAATACTCGAATCCAGTCTGGCGGCAAGAAACGGAGAACGACATATCGCTGGGCTGCGTCTCTACTCCAAGCTCCGCCAGCAACCTTGCCAGGTTGGGGTAGGTGCGATCGTTATGAACGATAAATCCCGTATCCACTGGAATCGGATCGCCGCCATTCTCCACCATTACAGTGTTGGTGTGTCCGCCCAGGCGCTGATCTTTTTCAAACAAGGACACTTCGTGCTTGCGGCTGAGGTACCAGCCCGCCGCAAGACCTGAAATGCCGCTGCCGATGATTGCGATGCGCATCAGGCGGCTCCCCGGAATCGCTGGCTCGGCACTCGAAATGGCCGCAGATCGCGGGCGATGCCCAGAAAACTCAGCACCTTCAGCACTGTGTAGGTAATATCCAATTCCCACCAGCGAAATCCCTGGCGGCAACTGGCCATTGAAAAATGATGGTTGTTGTGCCAACCTTCACCGAAGGTGAGCAGCGCCAGCAACCAGTTGTTGCGGCTCTGGTCCGGCGTTTCGAAGCGACGGCTCCCGAAGACGTGGGCCAGGGAATTGATGCAGAACGTGGCGTGATAGAGCAGGACAGTGGATACCAGAAATCCCCACACAAACGCGGATGGCCCGCCCGCCAGCAGCACAGCGAGTGCGAAAACAACCACCGGAATCCAGTGATAGCGATCCAACCAGCGAAGCTCTGGGAATTTCGCGAAATCCACGATCTGTTTCTCGTCGTAGACGTCATACTCATTCGACAGAATCCAACCCACATGCGCCCACCAGAAGCCCCGCAGCCCCGGCGAGTGTACATCCGGCTCGGCGTCTGAATAGCGGTGATGCCAGCGGTGATGGGCTGCCCACCACAGCACGCCTTTTTGACCGGAACTCTGCGCCAGCGCGGCCATGCAGAATTGAGCCGCGCGTCCCAGCTTGTAGCTGCGGTGGCTGAAGTACCGGTGATAACCGGCCGTAACCGCGAACATCCGAATCGAATAGGTCGCAGCCGTCCAAAGCAGCAGGCGCGGAGAGAAGTGTACAAGAAAGACGGCCAGCACTCCTGCGTGAAGCAGCACGAACGGAAAAACCATGCGGAACTCGTAGCTGCCCGATTTGCGATTCATGATGAGCTCCAGAGCACCCGTGACCGGACACAGTAGTTCGAGATTAGATCAGGCGCGGAGTATTGTCAAGCATTTGTCCATGACAAACACTTGACGACTCCTAAACCCGTAGGATATGTTTGCATGGTGAGTTCCGAAAGCGTCGTTCACTATCCGATTCGCGCAGCGGCAAACCTGACCGGCATCAGCATTGATACGCTGCGGGCCTGGGAACGCCGTTATCAGGCTGTTACGCCGATCCGCGGGAACAGGGGCCGCGTCTATGGCGATGAGCACATTCGTCGGCTCATCCTGCTGCGGGACGCGGTAGCCCGCGGTCACGCGATTGGTCAGGTGGCAGGACTGGGAGACAGCGAGTTGGAGAAGCTGCTGCTGAGGCCGGTCCAAATCGCCAAAACTTTGGAACAGGACAGGACAGAACATCCGGTGAACGATGCTCTGGTTCCTGTTGTTTCGGCGATCGAGTCGTTTGACTACGCCACTGCCAATTTCCACCTCGGCAGGCTGGCGGCATTGATGCCTGTTGACAGGCTTGTGAGTGAAGTGGTGTTTCCGCTGATGAAGCTTGTAGGCGACCGGTGGTTGGACGGCACATTGACAATTGCGCAGGAACATATGACGTCGGCGATTCTGCGCAATCTGCTCGGCGGCCTGGTTCGCCTTGGCACATCCTCAACTCCATCACAGCGGATTGTTTTTGCCACGCCGGCAGGTGAGATGCACGAATTCGGCATCCTCGCAGCCGCCATGCTCGCCGTGGCCAGCGGATTCGAAGCTCTCTACCTTGGTTCGAATCTCCCGGCACTTGAAATTGTGGCCGCTGCCGAACGGACATCGCCAAGCGCGGTCGTGGTTGCGATCAAGGCAAGCGAGCCCACTCGGGCAACCATCGAAGAACTGAGCACAATTGCTGCAAGGCTTCCGAAAGCAACAGAGCTTTGGCTGGGCGGGAGCAATGTGAAAAAGACTCTCGCCTCCTTTGGCACTGAGCGAAGCTTTGCGCTAGAGAACTTCTCAGAGTTCGAAGAGCATCTGGCACGGCTGAAGAAGGAGGTCCGATGAAGCTATTTCTCAAGCTCTTGTTTGGCTGCATCTTCGTTTTCATGGTCGTCATGACGATCCGCACTGGCCTTTCCGTGAGCCTCAGTGCAGCGTGGCCAAGTTACGCCGCCAACCCCTGGGCAATTGCCACTCTATATGACGCATACTTCGGCTTCGTAACGTTCTACGCCTGGGTCTTCTACAAGGAAAGGCACGTTTGGACGCGGGTCTTATGGTTCCTGCTGATCATGGGGATGGGCAACATCGCGATGTCCTTCTATGTCCTGATTGAACTCTTCCGGCTCAAGCCTCAAGAGCCGGCCGCAGCTATTTTGCAGAGGCGATCGGCATGAAAAAGACACTGTGGCACCGTAAAGTTGTACAACCTCTGCTTGAGTTCCTCCGCCAGGGACTCACCCCGCAGAAGTTGGCCTTCACCGTTGCTTTGGGAATTACGCTCGGTGTGACACCAGTTCTGGGCTCGACAGCGCTGCTGTGTACGCTTGCGGCGCTCGCGCTCCGGCTCAACCTGGCGGCCATTCAGCTTGTCAACTGGCTGGTGTACCCGCTTCAGATTGCCTTGCTGATTCCATTCCTCCGCATCGGTGCATGGATGTTCCGAAACCAGCCCTCCGAATTGTCTGTCGCTCGCATCCTGGCGTTAATTCGGACCAATGTCTTCCAAGCCATCACAACACTCTGGACAGTCACGATCCATGCCGTGGCGGCTTGGCTCGTGCTCGGAAGCATCGCCACCTCGCTGCTCTACATGCTGCTTGTCCCCATTTTTTGCCGTATGCGAAATCAACTTCATCCCGCGACGGAAGGGCAATCATGCTGACTTTGATCCTGACCGGAGCGCTCGCAGTCTGTGGCGTTATGTTGCTGCTGTGGTTGATTCATTTTCCCCTGCACAACGCAGCGATCGTCGATGCCGGCTGGGCAGGCGGCCTGGCCATTCTGGGCCTGCTTTATGCGGCCCTCGGCACAGGCTGGGCCCCGCGTCGCATTCTAATTGCCTCGATGGCGTTGGTCTGGGGCCTGCGCCTTGCGCTTTACCTGCTGTTGACGCGCGTCATCGGCCATTCCGAAGAAGGACGCTACGTCGAACTCCGCAGACAGTGGCGTACCAACATCCCACTGAAATTCCTTCTGTTCTTCGAGTTTCAGGCCTTGCTGTGCATCGTGCTGGGGGCGCCATTCCTTCTTGCTTCAGAAAACCCCGTGCCGGCGTTCTCCGTTTTCGAATATGCCGCTGCCATTCTCTGGGTTGTGGCGATTGCGGGGGAGATTACGGCGGACATGCAGCTGAATGCCTTCAAGTCCAACGCCGCCAACCGAGGAAAAACCTGCCGCGCCGGTCTATGGAAGTTCTCGCGTCATCCCAACTACTTCTTCGAATGGCTCATCTGGGTTGCCTTCTGCCTGTTCGCAATCGATTCCAAATACGGCTATCTGGCTCTCGTCCCGCCCGCGCTCATGCTTTACTTTCTCTTCCGTGTCACCGGTATCCCCGCCACTGAAGCGCAGGCGCTGCGCACAAGGGGCGAAGACTACAAGCAATATCAGGAGTCCACCAGCGCCTTTGTGCCCTGGTTCCCGAGGAAAGCACGCCATGCAGACTGAAACTCTCACCGCTTCACCCGTCCTTGCAGCGGGCTACAACACCTGGCTCGAACGCGGAATCTTGCCCGACTGGCTCATCCGCATCGGAATACGGCGACTGGTAGCCGCGCGCCTGCGCAAGGAGCAGCAGGGAACACCCGCACAGCAGGCGGAACGTCTGATGCGGTTCATCGCTCAACTGCGCCACAGTCCGGTCGCAATTCGGACAGATGCGGCCAACGCGCAACACTATGAAGTCCCTGCGGAATTCTTTAGTCATGTGCTTGGGGCACAGATGAAATACAGTTGCGCGCTCTGGAACACCGGCACGAAGGATCTTGCCGAAGCTGAAGAGGCCATGCTCGATCTCACCTGCCTCCGCGCGCATCTTGAGGACGGCCAGGACGTGCTCGAACTAGGCTGCGGTTGGGGCTCTCTCTCGCTTTTCATGGCCCGCCGTTTTCCCAACAGCCGTATTCTGGCGGTCTCGAATTCCCACTCGCAAAAGCAGTTCGTCGACGCCGAAGCCGCTCGTCGCAAACTCACAAACCTCACCGTCGTCACTGCGGACATGAATGATTTCCGCACCAACGCACAGTTCGATCGCATCGTATCGGTTGAAATGTTCGAGCACATGCGCAACTATGCGGAACTGATGCGGCGGATCGCGTCCTGGTCGCGGCCTGGCGCATTGCTTTTCGTGCACGTATTTGCTCACAGCCGTTTCGCCTATCCCTACGAGGTGCAGGACGCATCTGACTGGATGGCGCAGCACTTCTTCACTGGCGGCGTCATGCCCAGCGACGATCTTCTGCTCTACTTTCAGGAGCATTTCAGCATTCGCGAACACTGGCGATTCAGCGGTGTTCACTACCAGAAAACCTCCGAGGCGTGGCTCGAGCGTCTCGACGAGCGCCAACCGGAAGTGCTCAGCCTCTTCGCAGACGTATATGGCAAGCGCGAGGCGCAGCGCTGGCTGGTTCGCTGGCGAGTCTTCTTCATGGCATGTGCTGAATTATTCGGATTCGCCGGAGGAAACGAGTGGATCGTATCCCACTACCTTTTCGAGAACTCAGCCTCCCCCCTCACTGAAGGACAAGCCTCATGACCGTGCTACCGGCTCTATTGATGGCGACCACGCTGATCTCCGCGCTTCCAATTGGCGGCACGCTGCCCCCTCTCCGTGGCGAATTCCTCACCGGACGCAAGGCTCAACTCCCCGAAGCCACTTCCGGCCGCGTTGCCTTGCTGGCTCTGGGCTTCACGTACAACTCAAGATTTCCGGTCGAGGCTTGGATTGGTCGCTTTCGCAAAGACTTCGGAAGCAATCCCCAGGTCACGTTCTACGAGATTCCGATGATCGGCGGGATGGCGCGCCTGGGAAAGTGGTTCATTGACAGTGGCATGCGGAGTGGAACTCCAAGAAGCGATCAGGAAAATGTAATCACCGTCTATGGGGGAACCGATTCCTGGAAGCAGCGCGTCGGGTACCAGTCATCGGACGCTGCCTATCTTGTTCTGCTCGACAAGCGCGGTGCGGTGCGCTGGCGCAACAGCGGTGCGTTCGATGAAAAAGCCTACCGCGACCTCAATGCACAGGTGACTGCGATACTTCGTGAACCCTGAAGGCACAATCGAGAGCGATGGGAAGGAATGATTGCTGTGACCTACATTTTGTTCAGTGAGCAGTGGATCTCGCGCCCCATTGACGAGGTATTTGCCTTCTTTGCAGATGCTCACAACCTTGAGGAGATCACGCCCCCTTGGTTGAGCTTCGCAATCCTCTCGATGAGCACTGCGTCAATTCAGACCGGAACCATTATCAACTATCGCCTGCGACTGTACGGGATACCCTTTCACTGGCGGACGGAAATCTGCGAGTGGAATGCTCCCCATTGTTTCGTCGACGAACAGACAAATGGTCCATATACGCAATGGCGTCACACGCACAGGTTTGAGGCGCACGGCAGCCGGACTAAGATGAAAGACGAAGTACAATACTCGCTGCCTTTCGGTGTTCTCGGGCGGATTATTCATGCGGTGAAAGTCCGCAGAGACGTCAGCCGGATTTTCGATTACAGACGGCTGCAAATTGATGCGCTGTTCGGCCAACCGGGAGAGAACGCGACGTGAAGCCCCTTGTTTTGATTGCCGGCGCCACGGGATATGTGGGCGGGGAGTTGCTGAAAAAGCTCCTGGACGCGAGCTGCACAGTGCGCTGCCTGGCGCGGCGTCCGGAAGCTCTTAGATCGAAGGCGCTTCCCGGGCTCGAGGTTGTCGAAGGAGACGTTCTAAATCCCGCATCGGTGCGGGCCGCGATGGCCGGCGTCGGCTCAGCCTATTATTTGGTCCACTCCATGGGCTCGACTCAGTCCTTTGAGGAGCAGGACCGCACAGCAGCACAGAACTTCGCTGACGCAGCCCGCAGCACCGGGGTTCAGCGAATCATCTATCTCGGGGGCCTTGGACGCGGCTCGGGCCAGCTCTCAACGCATTTGCGTAGCCGCCAGGAGGTAGGCGAGATCCTCAGATCGGCCGGCGTTCCTGTCATCGAATTCCGCGCATCGGTCGTCATCGGATCGGGCAGTCTATCGTTTGAAATGATCCGCGCGCGCGGATCATTTCAAACGATAGACTGCCCGATCCGATGACGACCGATGCGCGGA
>Ga0075029_100001952_pt1 | contig 11742 bp, 15 predicted proteins | sample LitLauG_LLR_2013_FD_71391 | JGI IMG/M metagenome (GOLD analysis project Ga0075029, IMG submission 71391) | Freshwater sediment microbial communities from North America - Little Laurel Run_MetaG_LLR_2013 | ecosystem: Environmental > Aquatic > Freshwater > Creek > Sediment | place: USA...
GCCGACACATTCGCCAACAACGCCTCGGGCGCGATCCTGCCTATGCTCGTGACCAAGCGGGATCTGGGCATCGCGAACGCTCGATTCACCTTCGGTTGGGTGGGCCTAGGCCAGTTGGCCGGCCCGCCGATCGGTGCGGCCTTGTTCGCGATTGGGGCCGCGTGGCCCTTCGCCGGCGAGACGATCTGCGCCACTGCCGGGGTGCTGCTCTTCACCCGAGTGGTTCTCCCACCCCTCGTAGGGGCCGCTGCCGAACGTCGCCGCCTGCGTCACGAAATCCTGGAGGGGCTGCGTTGGTCGCGCGACAGCCTCGCGATGCGTGCCCTGGTGATCCAGATCCTAACGTTCAACATCACGTATGGAGCATCGTGGTCGGTCCTGGTGCTGTACTCCCAGCAGCGGCTCGGAATGGGCCCGGTGGGGTTCGGCCTGTTCACTGCAGCGTCTGCGCTCGGCAGCCTGCTTGGAACCATGACCTACGGCTGGCTGGAGCAACACGTCAGCCTCGCGAACATCATGCGCTAAGGGCTGATCCTGGAGACGTTCACACACCTGGTGCTGGCGGCGACGAGAAGCCCCGCCCTCGCGATGACGATCCTGTTTCTCTTCGGGATCCACCTCGCCTACTGGGCGACAACGGCGACCAGTGTCCGGCAACGCGCCGTGCCCCTCGACCTGCAGGGTCGGGTCGGGAGCGTCTACTCCTTTGCGATGATGGGTGGCTTGGTCGTTGGAAGCGCGTTGGGTGGCGTCCTGGCCAATCGCTGGGGGATCACCGCCCCGTATTGGTTCGGCTTCTTCGGATGCGCAGTAATCCTGGTCGCAGTTTGGCGACAGCTTGGCCGTGTCGCCCACGAGGATGCCAAGATCGTCGAAGCCTCTTGACTGGATGAGACTGCCGCACCGCGCGCACCGATTGCCGGATGTTTCGTCTGAGGACGCCCCCTATAGCGGCACCACGGCGTGATCACAGCGGTGTGTGTGAGAGCCCGCCGACGTCGACCGGGCCCGCGACGATGACGTGTCGGATGAACACGAATCCCAGTGCTGGCTGTCTGGCATCGCGTTGTTCGGTCAGATAGTCGAGGTGGCGTTGCGGCACCTCGGTCAGTTCCTGGTAGGTGTCCGGGCTGAACGGGGTGAACTCGTCCTCGGGTGGGGTGGCCGGGACGTCCTGGCCGGGTCGGCTGTTCAGCCAGTGGGTGCGGCTGTCGTAGACGACCGCTGGCAGCCCAACGATACGTTCCGTCGGGATCCGCACGACCCTTCGTTCCAGGAGCCGGGAGAAGGGGACACCCAGGCGTCGTCGCGCTTCGACCAGGCGCGCCGGGTCCAGAGCCGCGAAGTTGACGGTATCGCCCCACGGTGCATCCAAGTACGGGACCTGCCAGTCCAAGACAGATTCGCGACCGTCCCACTTGGGGCGCTCCCGTTGGTAAACGTCAGGGTGGGTGGTACGCAGCGCATTGATCGGAAGTAGCTGTGTGCCACGGAAGTCCTCCGCACACAAGTGGTAGATGGATGCCACCCGCGAATCGTGTCACGGACCTGAGACGTTGCACATAGCGCTTCTGCGCTGTCAGTAGGGAGGATCCGGAAACCCCTCGTGCTGGTCCGGAGGCCAGACTTCGTCCCACACGCTGACGTCCGAAGAACCTAGGCTGCGTGCCTGATCGGCGAGCAGCTCGACAATCTCCTTCGGCGTTCCTGGAACGAACATCACCGTCGCACCTGCTGGGGGAGCGCTAGCCAGGACGATGTGTGACTCGATCCACCGAGCTTCGACACCAGCCGTGTAGTCGCCCTTAGGGTCGTCTGGTGGGGCTAGCGTCGGTGCTGAACCCTGGTTGTGGCTTATCCGAAGTGTTGGCTTTGGGGATCTGGTCAACCGCGCTGGCTGTGAGTGTCGCCCACGTCTGCCCTCCCGGGTTCGCTCTTGCCCGGTCCTGGACTAGGACCTGGAACGCAACGTCGGACAGGCGGCGCTAGAGGCAGCGGGTTGCGCCCTTGTTGCCCTCGTCGGCGGTGAGCTTGCGCTGGTAGTAGTCCTTGCCTCGTGGGTCGTAACGCTTGTGGGACAGCGCGATGACGTGCAGAACGTAGTTCAGCCGCCGGTTGCCAGCGCGGGACAGTCTGTGGCGTTTGATCTCTCCACTGGAGGCCTCGACGTGTGCGGTCCCGGTGTAGCTGGCGAAGTTGTCGCTCGAGGCGAACCGGGCCACGTCACCGACCTCACCGCTGTCGTTTGGGCACTGGGCGGGTCGCGCCGTGTGTCACCGTTGTTACGGGCGGTGATGTCACGGCTCGAATCTTTCGGTGATGGCCGTTGAGGTCTAGCGTGCGTCCAGGGGGAAGTCCGGATATTGGCCAACGGGTAGTCGCGCGCAGCGACGTGCTGTGAACGGTCGGGCGCGCGCCGATCAACAAGAAGGGATTGCCAATGATCTTCACCAGGAGGCTGCTGACGGTCGTCGTCACGGGGATCGCGATCCTTGGTGTCGGGGTTCCGGCGGCCTCAGCAAGTACAGCGTCGCCGGTGATTCAGGTGATCAAGTTCACGACGGTGGACACCAGCACCACGAACCCGACCCCCACGTCGTTCACGCTCACCGAAACGCTGTGGCAGGGCAAGAAGCAAATCGGCAACGACGCGATTCAGTGCTCCTTCGCGTCAATAAGCGCGACGACCGGACACTGCGCGGGCGTTCTGTGGTTCGACCGCACGGGGGCGATGTTCATCAGTTTCGCCGTGGGTAGCAGCAACACAGTCCACGGACGCATCGTCGGCGGCACGGGTGCCTACGCGAACGCTCACGGAACTGTGGAGCACACCAGCAGCACGACGAACAGCAACATTGGGTGGGCCACTTTGAGGTTCACGCTCGCTTCCTGACCCACGTGACTGAGCCACTCCACCTCCCGCGTGGGGTGGCTCAGTCTTGTTCGGCAGTTCGACCAAGATCGGCACCGAACGCCGGATCGAGCTCGCTGTTTGCGCCCGTGATCAGGCACATCGGTGCGGGGAGCGTTCCGCTTCCAACGTCTGTTCTGGCGCATTGATCCTCGAGCGCTATGTCAGAGCGGGTGTGGCTGGGCCTTCTACCGCGCCAGTCGGTGGGCCAGCCAAGACAGCGCGAGCGGGTAGCGGTAGTCGATACCTCCGTGCCCGGCATCGAACAGCTCGAAGTGGATCCGCTCGTCGGGCAGCCCGGCCCGGGTCACAGCGGAGTGGAACGCCTGGGCCCCGAGGTCGAGGAACCACTCGTCCCGCGTGCCGGCGTCGATCCACACGGCCCGCAACGCGCGCACCGCGTCGGCGTGGGGCTCGACCATGCGCACCGGGTCCCAGTCCAGCCAACGCTGCCACACCGCGGGGACCAACTCCCCGGAGACTGGGTCGAACGGCAGCTCGGGGGTCCCGTCGGGTCGGGCGGAGAAGCAGGCGGTGCACCCGAGCAGGATGAGCAGCAGGTCGTCCTCGGTTTTGGTGAAGGAGGTCCGGGACCTGAAGTCCGCCCACCAACGCAGGATGTCCCCGTCGTAGTCGCGCAGCGCCCGGGCCGCTTTTCCGAACTCCGCCAGGTAGGACAGCTCGTACAGCGCGTCGCCGGCGTGCGTGGCCAGCGCGCCGAACAGGTCAGGGCGGAGCATGGGCGTGATCATGGCCCCGAACCCGCCGGAGGACTTCCCGGTGACGGCCCTGGACTCCCGGTCGGGCAGGGTGCGGTAGCGCGAATCGACCCAGGGGACGACCTCGTCGCACAGGTAGGAGTGGTAGGCGCCGGTCCCCGGGGAGTCAACGAACTGCGAGCCTCCGTAGGCCGTCCAGGCGTCGACGTAGACCAACACGCAGCCCGGCGCCTGCCCGGAGGAGAACAGCGCGTCTGCCGTCTCGACGAACGGCTGGCGGAACGGTTGGCGGTTGGCCCACATGGTGACGTGCCCGGTGTACCCCTGCAGCACGTAGACCGACGGATACCGCACCCTCGGGTCCTCGTCGTAACCAGGCGGCACGTACACCCATAGCGGACGCTCGTGGGCGTCGCCGAGCGCGTTGCCCCTCAGCAGCTCCGAGGTGATGGTCTCCCGGTCGAGGCGACCGGCCAGTTCGGCGCCCCACGGCAGCATGCCATCAGCCAACCAGATGCCCGCCGGCCGGTCTAGGCGTACAGACGCCGGGCCCTCCCGAGGAGGCGTCGGTGATGACTCCCGCCCCTCAGCCAACCGCTCTTCCCAGCGGACCTGTGAGGTCATCCGAAGCATCCCCGGAGAGGACCTCTAGCTGAGATCCGCGAGGGCAGTCTTTCCTCGGTTCCAGATCCGCACAGAGTGCCGGGTCGCGGTGGACCTTTGCCGAGTTCGCTGCGATCCCCGGCCGCTTCGCGACCTTCCGCAAACCCGTCCGCTGAGCCACAGATCTTCAGTGACACCTCAGCGGTTCGCTGTCCCCTCGTCGTTGGCCACGTGCAGGCGAAGCGGTGACCGCCAGGGGGTCAGAGTGGCTTCACCCAACCGTGGCCGGACCGCTCGGAGTCCTCGCCAGCCCGACGCCTCGGTAGCATAGTTGTCCAGCTTGCGTCGGCAGGCCCGACCAGCCCGACAACCGTCGTGGGCTAGTCGCACTGCTTCGGCCCCATCCCATCGACACCACCGATCAGTTCTGGGCACAGAATCGCCAGCAGATCCGACGGCCACTCCCCTTTCTGTCACAGCCGAATCCTCGGCTCCGAGTTGGTTTCGGCCGTTGGGTACACCTGGGGTGGTCTCCGTGAGCCTTCCGACCCAAGAGCAGTCGGCGAATCACAAGCCACACGCGCATAGTCGGATCGAGCCTGCGACATGCGCTCGGGATCAGCACTCCGGGTGCGCCCTCTGCGGCGTGAGAACTGCCTCCAGTTCCGTTCAGGGTGACGTTCTCGAGGTCCGGTGCTGCCGTGCCGTCACACGGCTCGTCAAACGCGGCAGTTGTGTGCTCGGTCCGTCGATGTCGGATACCGCCAAACGGCGGGCGATAACAACCAGGAGCACGCATGGCCCTGTTCATGGATGTCCACAGCATTTCGGGAGGCGTCACCGAGGCGGATGTGGCTGGCGCCCACGCCGCCGATCTCGCGACGCAGGGGAAGCACGAGGTCAACTACCTGAAGTACTGGGTGGACGAGGAGGCAGGAAAGATCTTCTGCCTCGTCGAGGCGCCGGATGCGGAAGCGGCCAATATGGTGCATCGCGAGGCGCACGGGCTCGTCGCCGACGAGATCTACAAGGTGTCCGAGCACTCGTGACGTCAGGCAGGCCCGGGTCCGGTCGTTGGTGGGGACGGCTCCGCCCGCGGCCGGACTCGAGGTGTCACACGTGAAGGACGTGGGACGATCGGGTGCGATGACTCTCACCGTTCGCCTGCTTGGCCGGCCCGAGATCGCTGCCGGCGACGAACCCACGTACCGGTTCCGCAGCCAGAAGAGCTGGGCAGCGCTCGCCTACCTGCTCCTGGCCGACCAGCCACCGTCGCGTAGGCGGCTCGCACAGTTGCTTTTCGACGCCACCGAGGACCCACTACGAGCGTTGCGCTGGAGTCTCGCCGAAGTACGACGGGGGCTCGGGCCTGATGCGATTCTTGAAGGCGACCCTGTTGTGCTCGTGCTGCCCCCGGGAGCCGTGGTCGACGTTGACGTCGTCACCCGCGGGTCCTGGCCGGACGCCCTGCACCTACCCGGCCTTGGCGCCGGACTGCTCGACGGCCTCAACGTGCGCGGCGCAGCCGGGTTCGAATCCTGGTTGCTCAGCGAGCAGCAGCGGATCTCGGCGGCCTCGGAGGCCGTCCTGCATGAGGCTGCGCAGGGGCTTATGGCCCGCCACGAGCTAGCCGACGCATTGCGCTGCGCCGAACGCGTCGTCCAGATGAGCCCGCTCGACGAGAACAACCAGGCGCTGCTGATCCGACTACAGCGAATGATGGGCGATGAGGCCGCCGCCGAGCGTCAGTTCGCGACGATCACTCGTCTTCTGGTCGAAGAGCTCGGCGTACTGCCCGGTGTGGCCATCGAGTCGGCGATGCGGGAGACGGCTTGGCGGCCGAGCCCTGTGACAGGCAGCGTCTCCATCGAGGCGATTCTTGAGTCAGGTGGCGCGGCTGTGGCCGCCGGTGCTACACAGTCCGGCATCACCTCCCTCCGCTCTGCGGTGGGGCTCGCGGATCTCTCATCTGACCGGGGCCTGCAGGTCCGCTCGAGGCTCATGCTCGCCGAGACACTGATCCACTCGTTGCGCGGGATGGACGAGGAAGGCCTCGCCGCGCTCTATGAGGCCGACGAAATCGCCGCATCCGACGGCATCGCGCCGCTTCAGGCGGAGATCAGCGCCGAGCTCGGCTACGTCGACTTCCTCCGAGGACGCTACGACCGGGCCGAACTGCGGCTCGATGTTGCACTCGCGCTCGCTGGCGATGCACCTTGGGTCATCGCCAAGGCGCACACGTACAAGGGGTCGGCCGAGAGCGATCGTGCCGAGTACAGCAACGCCCTGATCTCGCTGCACACGGCGATCACGCACGCACGCGTCGCCGGAGACCCACGGCGTGAGACGTACGCCACCACGATGATCGCCCGCATCCACGTGCTTCGAGGCGACACCGAGGCTGCCGCCAACCGACTGCACGACGCCATCGCGATGGGGGAGCGGGACCGTTGGCTCGCGTTCCTCCCCTGGCCCCAAGCCTTCCTCGGCGAGGTCGAACTCGCCCGAGGCGATGTCGAAGCAGCCGAGTTAATCCTGAGTCAGGCATTCGCCCGGGCCTGCCAGCTCGGCGACCCCTGCTGGGAAGGAGTGTCGGCTCGTGGCCTCGCACTCGTAGCCGACGCACGGGGCGCCACCGACCGTGCCTTCGAGCTTCTCGCCGAAGCGCGCATCCGGTGCAACCGACTCGCCGACCCATACGTCTGGCTCGACGCCTACATCATCGACGCCCAATGCCAACTCGGTCGACGGCACCGGCATCCTGACACGGCGCAATGGGTCGAGGTAATGCACCGCTTGTCCTCCCGAACTGCTATGCGTGAGATGACCGTCCGCTCCCTACTCCACGCCGCGGCACATGGTAGCCCGGGGGCGGCAGCCGGTGCCCGACTACTCGCGACCGCCATCGACAACAGAGCACTGGCTGCCGCAGCCGACAACGCGGGTGTGCTCACCACGTGAGACGCAAGTCCGTTACGGGTGCGGCTCGGTTTCCGACTCGAGTCGTGGCCTGTCTGGGTGGCTTCTGGAGAGCACTAGTTCCTACCGTGGTTCGCAGCGTTTCGGTGCACGCTATTGCGCCGCCGGAGGCTGGCGTCGTCGTGGGCCGGTCGGGCTTAGTGGGCGAAGTCCCAGCAGCAGGCACCGTGAGGCTCAGCGGTGGCCACGCCGACTGCGGTGTGCAAAGTCAGGCGATATAAGTACCAAGGCGGGGGGCCCGCGCTCGGCGCGCTATAGGCAGCCGTGAGCGCGTCGCCGTTCACCGAAGCCGGCCAGCCGCCGGTTCGGTAGACGGTTGCCGCAGACTCCAAAGAGGGCTCGTCGATGACCCTGTGCGCCTCGCCCTCCAGCACCAGGTCGATGCCCGGCAATCTCACCGACACGCTGCACGAGGGGTTGGCCGCCAGGTTGCGGGACTTGCGCGTGCCCGGCCCGCTCACGAAGTACAAGGCGTCGTCCACCCAGATGGCCCCGACGCCTGCCGAGTGTGGCCGCCCATCGGGCCTTACGGTCGCCACGAAGAAGGTCAACCCTGGATGGGGTGTCTCGCCCGCCAGCAGGTCCCGTGGGCGGCTCCACAGCAGATCAGCGGACCCGTATCGGTCAAGGTTGCGCGTCGCGATCGGCTCAGTCACATGCCAGTCATACCCCGCACGGAGCGGTTGGCACAAAGAAGACCAACCGCCATAGCCGGGTCTGACGTACGCAGGCAACGGCGCCGAGTACCGCTTCAGCCTGAACGACCCGCCAGTGATCGCACTTACAGGGCTGCGTCGTCAGGGGGCCATCGGACCCCCGCCGCGTCGAAGGCGTCCGTGATGTCGGTCGAGTGTTGGCCCTCGGTGGGCAGTGCAGCCAGCAGGTCCCGCCAGTCCTGGGTGCGGACGACCAGTAGTCAGCGTCAGACCAGGGTGTAGGGACGAGCTTGGCGCTGAAGCGTCCGTTCTCCCCAGGGGTGATCTTGATCTGAGTGGTTAGCGCATCTTCCGATCGTGCCAGCGATCCGCACCGAGAGGCACAGAGGTGCTACTTGGCCACCTCGGACCGCTCCTATGCCGATCCGCTTGCACGGACCTGGCTGACGAGCCAGAGCCGGTAAGCGGGGGCCACCTCAGGTGTCTCGGCGGCGATCTGGTCGCACGCGTCCAAGGCTTCGGAACGGGTCACACCCTCCGTCAGGTAGTCCCTGTACGGCGGTGCGGTGTTGGTCCTCAGGCTCGGCGGCTCCGTCATGGACTGATGATGACGTGGCGACCCCCAGGAGCGAGGCAGAACGGCAGCGATGCCGTCGACCGTTCGTGTGACCATGGCTCATGCGTTTCTGCTGGTCCTGGCACCTGAGAGTTCCTCCGCGCTCGGCACAACCGGAGGCGACTCCCCGGTTGTTCGGTGAGTTGCCGGTCGCGTGGTTGCTGTGCGGGGTGGCTATGAGGTTGCGTCGAGTCCGGGCGACAGAGCGTCGTCGAGGTTCCTGTGGTTGAGGTAGAACACGATGCGCAATCCATCGGCGGTCCGGTGCAGGATGAAGGTCGAGAGCAGAGTCACGGGTTCCTCTCCGACCCGACTGTCGTCGCGTTCAGCCGTCCAGCTCGTGTGCGCTAGGACGTAGGAGTCGTCCAGGCTGCGGTGTTCGAGGCCGGTGAGGGACACGTTGGCGATGCCCGCAGCGGTGAACAGGGCCTTTCGCTTCGGCAGGATGGACAAGAAGGCCGCGCGTAGCACGGGTTGTGCGCCGGACGGGTCGGCGGCCATGAACGACTCGGCGAAGCAGGCGGTGAGCGCGCCGGTGTTCAAGGAAGCGCTGGCGGTCCCGAAGGCGGCGAAGAAGTCGACGACCTCGCGGTCTTCAGGCGTGTCGGGCATGGGTGCTCCGATCCGGTGGGGTGCTGTTCCTGTGCGGGGGAGCCTTCCTGGCTTCAAGGGCGTCGTCCAGGTTGTTCACTCAACGCGAGATCGGTGGCAGCACGACTCGATCCGTGCATGAATCAGCGTGGCCGTTCGGCGACAGTGGGCGGTTGCCTGCCTCCAGTTGCTGGCACCACAGGGAGACGCACGAAGCGTCGGTGACGTCCACGGGGACCGGCAGCCAGGCAGGTGCGCCCTCGTTTTGTCGTCAGAAGGCAATGCAGAACGGCACATCCTGAGCGATCAACCAGGGGTCATCCCTGTGCGCGAGGGCAGAGGTGTTTGAGCGCGCTGGTGTAGATGACAGTCATTCGCCGGTCGATCTCCGAGTCCGGGGCTGGCCCAGCGATCCTTGCCACGTTCCCCCGGGAAGCCTTGTCGGCGAGGTATGCGCTGGCAGGCATCGCCGAGTACGCGTATGAGCAGGCTGCCAGCCCCTCCTGGGAGAAGTCCTTCGGGTCCTTCACCACGGCCACTACATGCGGCCCCAGGCCAGCCGCTACGTCGCGCCAGTTCCCAGCGCTGTCCGGCAGACTCGACGCAGCGCCCGGGCTCATGAGAGCAACGTGGTGGCTCGCGGTTGACCCGCCGCCGCCCGAGCTGAAGGTGCAACTTGCGATCAGCAGCGATAGGGCAACAGCGGCCAGCCCACACGGCGCCAGCGACGCGGCCCGTAGCTCACATGCCTACTCCCCCTCAGCCTCGGCACCTCCCCATACTGCCGGATGCCGAGGCTCACCACCGCCCTCTAGCACGTCGGTGCGCTGTCACGCTCGCTCAGGAATGCTCGTCGAGGCCCAGCTCCACGACGTAGCCCGTGAAGTCCGGAAAGTCTAGTGAGAACGGCTCCGAGCTCGGGAGCGAGGTCAAGATCGCTGACCCAGGCACGGGGTACATCACTCGAGCATCCTCGTTGAGCTCGTATGACACGGATACTGCGCGAATCGATCGGATCGTCCCGGAGCCGGTTGGACGAGCTTCCAACCCGGGGTCGTGATGCTCCTCGGCCTACTCGATGACGACCCCCGCCGCATCAGGGAACAGGGGGGCGAGAAAGTCTTGATCTGGCTCGGTGAGGGTCCACGATACGGTCGCGCCGACATCCCAAGGCTGGCCGCAGCAGTGTTGATGCCAACGATCCACCCACACGATCAAAGTCACTCGATGAGTGTGCCGGACGTGTGCGCATTGGAGGCAATATACGGGCATTGCCGCACCGAGCGGCATGTCTGCGCGCCTGTTGGCGTGGGCGAGCCGAAGCGGTCTCGATCTTCTGAACAGTCCGATCGTCGGCCTGGTCGCCGGTGTAGGTCACCCGGACTCAGCTTCTCAGAAAGCCATGTCCGGAGTGAAACGCGTCAGGCAGAACGGATGGCCGGCTGGGTCGAGCAGGACGCGCCAGCTGGGGTCAGGACACGACGGCAAAGGCGCAGTCCACGCCGGCTCCGACGGCACCAGCGTTCGCAACCGCCGGAACCTGTACAGGTGTCAAGCTATCCGTGGTCTGGCCATCTCCGAGCTGCCCGTGACTGTCCGCCCCCCACGCCCAGACGTTTCCGTCCGCCGTCACTGCGTAGCCGGCAGCCGAGTTCGCTGCAACGGAGACGACAGCGATGAGCCCGGGGACTTGAACCGGAGTGCTGGTCGCGCCGGTGCCCCCGTCGCCCAGTTGCCCGTGGTTGTTCGCCCCCCACGCCCAGAGAGTCCCATCGTTGGCGATCGCGTAGAAGCTCTCTCCGTAGCCAGCCGAGTAGCCCGCGCCCATCGCCACAGACGTGATGATGCCCAGACCGGTCACCTGCACTGGTGTGAAGCCCTGTCCGGATGTCCCCCAAGTCCACACTGAACCGTCGGACTTCAGCGCGAGCGCTTGGGTTCCTGCTGCCGCAATCTGCACCACGTTCGTCAAGGTGCCGACCTGCACCGGAGTCGTGACATAGCCCAGAGGGTCAGAGTTCGGGTCGTACTTCCCCCAGCCCCACACAGTGCCGTCGGACTTAAGGGCGTACCCGGTGTAGTCCGCCCCGGCCACCGCCGCGATTCCGGTGAGACTCCCGATCTGAACCGGCGCGGGCGCGAGTCCGTTGCTGCCGCCTCCGGTGAAGGTCCCGAGCGCTCCGTTCATCGCCGAACCTGTTCCCCATACCGTGCCATCCGATCTAAGGGCGTACATGTTGAACTCCGCCACGGCAGCACTCGTGACTTGGGTCAGGTTCGGCACGCGGGCGGGGACGAAGAGCGGCCCGGCGACCGGACCGGCGCTGTTGAAGAGCATGTTCTGGCTGTCACCCCAACCCCACAGGGTGCCATCTGACCGGACACCCACGACGGCGCCCGTGTCCCCGGCCGCCACGGAAACCATCGAAGTCAGGCTGGGCACTGCGGCGGCTGTAGGGCGGCCGAAGACGGTCCCGTCGCCCTGCTCACCGGTGTCGTTCATACCCCAACCGAGGACCGAGCCGGGCGGGTGACTGATCCAACCTAGGACGTCGGCGATGACTTGGGTGGAGCCGGCCGCGTTGAACATGGTGACCTTGCCGCCGGAGCCGAGGCGGGCGACGACCAGGTTGGGCACGGTCTGGTGGGCGACGAAGTTCAGGTTGG
>Ga0075029_100001955_pt1 | contig 11730 bp, 9 predicted proteins | sample LitLauG_LLR_2013_FD_71391 | JGI IMG/M metagenome (GOLD analysis project Ga0075029, IMG submission 71391) | Freshwater sediment microbial communities from North America - Little Laurel Run_MetaG_LLR_2013 | ecosystem: Environmental > Aquatic > Freshwater > Creek > Sediment | place: USA...
AACCCGCTCCCTACCGTGGTCCCCGACCTGCCATACTCAGGACACCGTTGGGTTTCACGCTCCCCTGAATTGCGCCCACTGAGAGTTCCGATAAGTACTTTAGAATTTGGCGTGGAGAGAAGTTCCCGCTTGCATTTTGTATCTCGATCACTTTCTGCGGCTCGACCGTCTGAGGGTCGGGAATGTCATCCATGGCCACGGAAACGGTCGCATCGGCGACCGCCAGCACATCCGCCCCGTAGCCGTACCAATTCGCAGGGTTTGCCTCATCACCTTTCGCATGGGTTCCATCCGGAGCCACTTTCATCCAATCAATCGCAAATCGGCCCGGAACATGTTCCACGCCATTTGTGGTGTAGATTACGCGGCGATGCCCCAGGCTCCACGCATCACTGTAGATTGGCGTCCAATCTCCACCGTGCAATGTCGCCCCGACCGACTCAGGCTTATGGTCTTTCCCTTGATTCTTGGCGCAGTTGGCAGGGAGCCTATTCTTGCCAACTATCCCCGAACAAGCCTCGAACTTATCGATTCGCGGGTTCTTGACTCAAGACTCGTTCCGTTTGAATATCGCCCAATCAACGCCAATCCACCTACTGTGACCTTAGCTAGTACTCCGCGCCTCCTGGCGACTGCGTCAACGATGGGATTGTCTCCGGACTATGTCCCCGTTTTTCGATGGGAATCAGGCTCGCAGTGAATTCTTTCACTCACAAATCCGTGGATCGCTCCAACGAAGGCTGAGACCTAATGAGTCGCGCCGTGCAACGGGAGCGATATGGTCAACATCGCTCCGGGACTGGCGTCCCTGGCCGTAATGTCTCCATGGTGAACGCGAACTGCCCTTCGGGCGATGGCCAAACCCAGGCCCAGACCGCCAGTCCGCTCATCGCGTGACGCGTCGGCTCGGAAGAAGGGATCAAATATTCGCTGTGTTAGCGCGTCCGGGATTCCTGGGCCGTAGTCACGCACTGTAATACTCGCTGTATCTCCTTCGCGCTTCAGCGTGACTTCTACGGACCCGCCACGAGGCGAGTACCGGATCGCGTTGCGCACGACATTCTCAACCGCACGCCGAATCAATTCGGCGTTCCCTTGAACGATTGTTTCTGGTCCTGAGCTCACGTCGATCCTGCATCCGGCGCCCTGTGCGTCAACGTCGAAATCCTCAACTGTCATCGTCAACAGATCATTGATGCAGAATTCTTCCATTTCGACAGCTCCAGGCTCGCCCTCCGCCCGGGCCATGTCAATCAAGGTTTCCACAAGTTCAGACAGACGCGCAATCTCGTGGCGAAGCCGAGTTGCTGCAGCATCGCGATCTGTCGTTTTGCGAACCATCTCCGCTTCAAAGGTCAGGCGAGCCAGAGGAGAACGAAGTTCATGGGAAACGTCCTGCAGAAGCTCCCTTTCGGCCATGAGTAGCGTCTCAATGCGTTCGGCCATAGCGTTGAATGAACGGCCAAGGTTGCCGATCTCGTCGTTGCAGCGCGGCGTAGCACGGGCCGTGAGTTCCCCATTTCCGAACCGCTCCACGATGGTTGCGAGTTGCCGAACCGGCCGAGTGATATATGCCGTCACCAGCCAATAGAGAACGGCGACCGTTAGCAGCAGCAGGATATAAAACGGGGCGAACAGGATAGGGGAAGGCCCGATGGAGGTGCCAAGCCAAATGTAGCGGCCGTCCTCAGACCGCAATCCCATCGTCATCCGGTTGTGCACTCTATAGAAAGGTCTGCCATTGCCGACAGTGGCACGGACCATCTCCGAATCGTCGCCTCCCGTCACCATGTCGCGTCCACTCGCATCGGACATTTGGTATCGGGTCGTTCCGTAGCGATTCAGCTCTTGCATGTAGCGTTCAAGCCCTTGAGATCCACCGGCGTGAAAGGCATCGATGGCTTGATGCAACAACATTTGGTTTACCTGAGTGAGGTTTTCACCGGCGGATCTTCCAATCACTTTATCGCCAATAAAGAGAAAGACGGCCAGGGAGACGACTAGCGCTGCGACAGACCATATCGTGACTTTGATTGAGATCGACTTCATTGCTCTTCTTCGGCCAGAACGTAGCCCACCCCACGTATGGAGCGAATAACCACTCCAGCGCCTTCGGTTTTCTTTCTCAGTTTGCTGATATGGACTTCGAGAGAGCGCTCGAAAGGCGTCGCCGCCCGTTGGTACAGAACGCCGCAGACCTGGTCACGCGTAACAACTTTGCCTCCGGATCGAGCCAGCACATCAAGTATGTCGAACTCAGTGGACGTAACGTCGATAGGCTCGTCGTCCACCCATGCGCTCCGGGATGCCGCACTCAAACGCAGCCGACCCACCGATAGCGTATCGGCCCGCCGATTCTGAGCCCCGCGGGTCCGGCGCAAAACAGCAGCAATCCGCGCGGCCAGTTCTTCGGGACCAAAAGGTTTAGCCAGATAGTCATCTGCCCCGGTATTCAATCCTTTCACGCAATCTTCTCGCGCGCCGCGCGCCGTTAGCATAATCACTGGCACTGAAGATCGACGACGCAATTGCGTGAGGACTTCGAAGCCGTCCAGCCCAGGCAGCATGACGTCGAGTAGTATCAAATCAAATGACTCATCCAGCGCCTTCGCCAAACCGGCTGCACCATTATGTACAGCCTGGACGTCGTACTCCGAGTCAGAGAAGAACTCGGCTATCAGACGGCACAAGCGAACATCATCGTCAATGATGAAAATTGTGCCACGCTCACGCCGGTCGTTCTCCATGCTGAATCTTCTTTTACCGCAGATTGGCTCGCCCGTCCGTAACACCGCCGTAATCTTAACAATTCTTGAGCCTCGGCAGTACAGCCTGACTGCAAGATGTTTTCACAAATCTTGAGGTTCGAGCGACTGAATTCGTCGTCCAATCAGGTCAGGAAGATCATGGTGAAGGGCAGACCAACAGAGCAGGAAATTCAGTATCGCCGAGCAGCTATTGTCGTTTGCATGTTGCTGGGCATCGCGTCTGTCGTCACAGCGGCAAACTGTCAGTCCATCCAGTCACAAGTTTCAGGCACTCACAACTGGAGTACGACCCTCTCCGGAGGCGAAGTTCTCGGCCCGGCGAATGAAGCAGCCCTCTCCCAGTGGTGGACCGTATTCGACGATCCGATACTCACTTCGCTCGAAGAGCGTGCATTGAAATCGAATCTCGATCTCCGCACCTCGCTATCGAAAATTGAGCAGGCGCGGGCGTATCGCCTATCCGCCACCGGCAGCCTCTTGCCAAGCGTGACCTTCACAGGGTCATCATCCGGCGGCCGGGCAAGTACCCGAGACGGTGCAGATGTCACTCACGGTAACACGGCTGAGTTTGATGTCAGTTGGGAGCCTGATTTTTTTCGCGGTTTGCACAAGAACATTGCTGCCTACAACGCCGATATTCAAACGGCACAAGAGAATCTTCGGAACACGATGGTCACTCTCACGGCCGAGGTGGGGCTCGATTATGTCAGTCTCCGCTCGTATCAGGCGCAGATTTCCGTCACACAGTCAAACCTGGCGAAGTACCGCGACACATACGAGATGACCGTAGCCAAGCGGGAGAGCGGACTCGCTTCGGAACTGGACGTGCAGCAGGCGCTTGAAAATGTCCAATCGACTGAGGCCACTATCCCCACGCTTGAAACGAATCTTCAGCAAACGAAGAACGCTCTCGCCATTCTGCTTGCCGAGCGGCCCGGCGCACTCAATGCGGAATTTTCTGACGTGAAGCCTATCCCTGTGGTCCCGGGCAAGGTGGCCGTTGGCATCCCTGGTGATCTGATCCGTCGACGGCCCGACGTGAAAAGCGCTGAGCGCCAGGTGGCGGCTCAAATGCTGCGCGTTGGCGTCGCTCGCGCAAATCTCTTCCCGACATTCACGCTCTCGGGTGCTTTTACGTTCGGCGCACAGAACATTCTCAACGTTTTAACTCCGGCATCTTTCGGTGCAACCGTGCTCGGAACCGTGCAACAGACCATTCTGAATCGCCGCAGCCTCAGGGCACAAGTGAAGCTGCAAAACGCCCTCCTGGATCAGTACGAGGCATCTTACGACAACACTCTGCTCGGGGCAGTCAGGGACGTCGAAAACTCGCTGGAGGCCTTTGGACAGGACCAGGTGAGACGCAAGTCGCTCGCCGCGGCTTCTGTTTCTGCCGAGCAGTCCGCAGCAATGGCGCGCGAACTCTATGCCTCGGGACTCAAGGACTTCCTCACCGTGCTTGATTCGGAACGAACCTTGCTGGCGGTACAAAACAATCTTGTTCAAACCGACGCAGCCGTGGCCTCAGATCTGATCCAGCTCTATAAGGCCATGGGAGGCGGATGGAAGTGAGAGGACCCGGATTTGCAAGCGCAGGACGCGAGAGGAAAGTATCTATGACCACTGACAACGATCTACATCAGACGCTTGAAATCGGATCCGGTAGACGCAAATGGAAGAAGCTTGCTCTTTGGATAGCGCCGGTCGTCGGGCTAGCGCTGTTGGCGGGTTTGTTGACAATCCGGCAAGAGAACGTTTCGGCCAAGGCAACGCAGCACTTCCGAACGGAGGAGGCGCGGACTGGCGACCTTACCGTCATTGTGACGGCTACGGGCCAGCTCAAACCTACGCGTACCGTCGATGTCGGAAGTCAGGTTTCGGGGATCATTGATCACGTTCTTGTCAATTACAACGATCACGTCAGGGCAGGAGAGGTGATTGCAAAGATCGACACTACAAAACTCGACGCGCAGGTTCAGCAGGACAAAGCCTCGTTGCAGAGTGCGCGTGCCAAGGTGGACGACGCAAAGGTGACGGTGACGGAGACCGAGGCTGAATACAAGAGGATGCTTGCCGCGCGCGAGCGTTCCAAGTTTCAGATTGTATCGCAGCATGATCTTGATACCGCCAAAGCGGCCTACGATCGCGCCGTGGTCGCCGTCACCACCGCAGAGGCTGCAGTGACGCAGGCGGAGGCCAATCTGAAGATTGACGAAACTAATGTCGACTACGCAGTCATAAAGGCGCCGGTCGACGGTATCGTTCTCTCGCGAAACATCGAACCCGGTCAGACCATCGCCGCTTCCTTTCAGGTCACCACCATGTTCGAGATCGCTGAAGACCTTCGAAAGATGATCCTGCAGGTCAATATCGACGAAGCCGATGTGGGTAAGGTCAGGGTGGGTCAGCGTGTCCTATTCACCGTGGATGCGTACCCTGGCCGCCAGTTTCCCGGCACCATTACGGCGGTGCGGTACAACTCGACGACCACCAATAACGTTGTGACCTACCTTGCAGAGATCTCGGTGAACAACGACGAGTTACTGCTTAGACCCGGCATGACCGCGACGGGGAGCATAACAGTTCAGTCCATCCAGAACGCGCTCCTCGTCTCTAACCACGCACTTCGCTTTTTGCCCTCCAACGATGAACAGAGCGCCGGCGGCGGATTTCTTCCCCGGCCACCCGATGGGAATCGCAGCGCAAACACGGAATCCACCGCCGCCTTGAACAACCCGCACGTCTGGGTTGTTCGGGACGGGAGGCCTTTTCCGATCGCAGTTAGGTTGGGTGCCACCGACGGCAAATCTACCGAGATTCGCTCCGGTCAGGTCACACCGGGAATGCCCTTGATTGTGGAAGCACTGAAGGAAAAAAGATGAGCGCGGCGCCCCTTACTCAAACGTCCGATCCGAACATGGATCCACTTCTTGAGTTCCGCGAGGTGACTCGGATCTACGGTTCGGGCGAGGGAGAAGTCCGCGCGCTTGCCGGAGCCAGCTTTCAGATTCGCCCCGGCGAATTTGTGGCCATGATGGGACCAAGCGGCTCGGGCAAATCCACCACAATGAACATCCTCGGCTGCCTCGATACCCCTTCAGGCGGTGCCTACTTGTTTCGTGGGGTTGATGTTGGAGCGCTCGATCGAAAGCAGCGCGCACGCCTGCGCCGATATTATCTGGGCTTCGTTTTCCAGGGATTTAACCTGCTGGCACGCACGAGTGCCGTTGAGAATGTCGAGCTGCCGCTAATTTATCGCGGCACGAAGCGTTCGGAGCGCCGCGAACGCGCTTTTCGGGCACTCGAACTGGTGGGTCTCTCAAAGTGGTGGGATCACACGCCAGCAGAGCTGTCCGGAGGGCAGCAGCAACGCGTGGCGATCGCCCGCGCCATGGTCACGAACCCATCGGTCTTGCTCGCGGATGAGCCAACCGGAAATCTGGACAGCGCGCGAAGTCAGGAAATTATGGAACTGCTCTGCGGCCTCAATCGCGAACAATGCCTAACCATCGCCATGGTCACTCACGAGTCCGACATGGCCGCATACGCAAGCCGCACGATTCACTTTCATGATGGTCTCGTCCATTCCGACTTGCACAATCACGTCACCTCCGCAGCTGCGGCGACAACTCACTGAATTGTTTGGGTGAATCAGGGAGAGGCCAATGATCTGGAACGCAGTCTTACTTGCACTCTCGGCGATCCGCCGGAACGTTATGCGATCCGTGCTGACTGTGCTTGGAATCATCATCGGTGTTGCCGCTGTTATTGCCATGGTGACCATTGGTAATGGCGCCACTGCAAGTGTCGCCGCGCAGATTAACAATCTAGGCCAGAATGTGCTCATCCTGATGCCGGGCCAGCAGCGTGGGCCGATGAGTGGACTCCGCGAGCAGTCGAGGCTCTTCGAGGAATCCGACGTCGAGGCGCTCACCGGTGATGTGACCGGTGTTCGCTCGGTCGCACCAACGGCTTCAAAATCCATGCAAGCGATCTACGGCAATGCAAACTGGTCTACTACCGTGTACGGAGTCGATAACGCGTACTTCGATGTACGTAACTGGACCGTCGAATCCGGCCGCGAATTCACTGAATCCGAGATTAAGACCGGAGGTGCAGTGTGCATTATCGGCGCCAAGGTCCACAAGCAGCTTTTCGCAGATCAGGATCCAATTGGCGCCAATCTCCGACTCCAGGCTATTTCCTGCCAAGTCGTCGGCCTGTTGGCCTCCAAGGGGCAGGGTGGAATGGGAATGGACCAGGATGATCTGGTCCTCATCCCACTTCACACCTATCAGCGTAGAATCTCCGGCGACCGGAAGATCTCCGGCATTCAGGTGGGTGTACGCGATGGATCCGATACCAACTACGTTCAGAACGAAGTGGTCACCCTCATGCGTCAGCGACGCGGAATCCAGCCAGCTCAGGAAGATGACTTCACAGTCATGAATTCGCAGGAATTCCTCGCCACGATGACCGGCACGATGCAGGTGCTAACAGCCCTGCTCAGCGCTATCGCTGCCATCAGCCTGCTCGTCGGCGGGATTGGAATCATGAACATTATGCTGGTCTCGGTTACTGAGCGGACCCGCGAGATCGGCATTCGCCTCGCCATTGGCGCCTTCGACGGTGATGTGATGATCCAGTTCCTTGTCGAGGCGATAGTTCTCGCATCCCTCGGCGGCATCATCGGCATCACTCTTGGGCTTGCCGCGTCCTATCTCGGGTGTGTCCTGATGAAGCTCTCCTTCTCTCCTAACCCGATGATTGCCTTCATTGCATTTGTCTTTTCGGGGATGGTCGGCGTGGTGTTCGGTTTCTTCCCAGCACACAAGGCCGCGCGACTCGATCCGATCGAGGCTCTACGTCATGAGTAGCTACCAGGCTTGTCAGAATGCGAAATCGCGTCACTGGATGAGTTTTCGTGCGCGCCTAATGCTTATTTGTGACTTCGTATGATGTTGTGCCCTGAATCATGCTGCTTGTGGAGGATTCAAATGAATCGTGGATTGATATGGGTTGTACTGACATACTCCGTGACGGGAATTGCGCTGCTAGCTTCAACACCGGTCCTGAGTCAGGAGCAGAATGCACGGACTGAAGTTCAGGCAAACGCAGTATCCGCCATGCACGACATCTCCGGAACCTGGGTCGCAAAGATCACCACTCCAATGGGAGAGTTGGAGATCACGTACAAGCTCAGAGTGAATGACGGAAAGATCACCGGAACTCAGAGCCTACCATTCGGAGACTCTCCCATCGTAGATGGTCGAGTCAGCGGTGACACCTTCCGCTTCGTTGTGGAGTTGGAATCCTTTGGGGACATTCAGAAGCGCGAGGTACAGGGAAAGATCGTCGGCGATGCTCTTGAACTCACACCAGCAATGCCAGTACCGCCGCCCGGAATGGGACCCGGCGCTGAAGGCTCCGGAGGACCTCCATCAGGCGGACCGCCGGGCCCGGGTGCGGCTGGCGCTCCTGGCGAAGCGCCTCCGCCATTCCAAATTCAAACAGTCGTAGCGAGACGCGGAACACCTACACCCTCCTATCGCGCTCCCTCAGTGGATTACGCTGCCGTGCCGCACGTGACACTTCCCGCGTTGCGATCCATCCCGTCGGTCGGAGTTGCAAACACGCCACCAATGGGTTGGAACAGCTGGAACAAGTTCCAAACCAGAATCGATGACGCGACGGTCCGCGGAATCGCCGATGCGATCATCCGCAACGGAATGAAGGACGCGGGATACAGATATGTGATCATCGACGATGGTTGGCAGGGCTCGCGTGATGCTAAGGGAGTACTTTCGCCGAACCCGCAGTTCCCGGACATGAAAGCCCTTGCCGATTACGTCCACTCCAAAGGCTTGCTGATCGGAATCTACTCGTCCCCGGGGCCTCGCACCTGCGGCGGCTTCGAAGGCAGCTATGGCCACGAGGAACAGGACGCCAAAACATTTGCTGCCTGGGGTATGGACTATCTGAAGTACGACTGGTGCAGCGCTTCGCGTATTTGGAAAGACGCCGACATGCAGGCGGTCTATCAGCGCATGGGTGAGGCACTCAAGCACACGGGCCGTCCGATCGTTTACGCATTATGCCAGTACGGTCGTGCCGGTGTCGTTCAATGGGGAAGTCAAGTGGGTGCAAACCTGTGGCGCACGACCAGTGACATCAGCGACCGGTATGCCTCCATGGCGAAGATCGGCTTCGCTCAATCGGACCTGGCTAACTTCGCCGGCCCCGGGCACTGGAATGATCCCGACATGCTCGAAGTTGGCAACGGGGGCATGTCGACGGATGAGTACAAGACCCATTTCAGTCTCTGGGCAATGATCGCTGCACCGCTTATCGCTGGAAATGACATCCGCAACATGAGGCCGGAGATCGCGGCAATCTTCCAGAACAGCGAAGTCATCGCAGTCGATCAGGACTCGCTGGGCGCTGGTGGAAAACGCCTCAGTAGTACGGGAGACATTGAGATTTGGCAGAAGCCACTGACCTCCGGAGACACTGCGATCGCGATATTCAACCTCAGCAATCTGGAGATCCGTTCTGTGGTTTCGTGGGATACGTTGAGTATCAGCAAAGACTATGCAGTGCGCGATCTTTGGGCACATGCGGATCGCGGAACAACTGCAGAAGTGTTTTCTCAACCGGTGTCAGCGCATGGCGCGATTGTGCTTCGATTGCATCGGCTCAAGTAAATAGCCTGGTGCGATCACCAGTTTACGAAAGGTCTCTTGATCCTAAGTACGATGCGAGGTACCACGCGTGAAGACTCTCACGGTATTTCTACTTTCCACTGGATTGGCGTATGGGCAAGCGCCAGGGAAGATCATCACTTTCAACAAGGCCGATACAGAGCATTGCAAGGTGATCACTGTTAGCGGAAGACCGCTTCTACAGTCCACGTATGACGGCATGACCGTGGCTATCGCGATCCCAATGAACAGAGGAAATGGCGATTTCTCAATCTTTGTTGCCGTTTCGCAAACAGGTACTCAGACCGTTCAGATGAATCCGAAGGACTTCTACGGATTGTACTCAGACCAGAATCACACTCGGTTTACGTTCTATGACAAGGCAGCCGAGATGAATGCGGCGGTTCATACACAGGACGCAAATGGGGCAATGTCCGCCGCAAACGCACAATTAGATCCCGGCTCGATCAGGCCCGGCGCGATGGGACCCGGAGGTCCACCTGGGGCTGGTTCGCCAGATGCAGATATGAGCGGGCCTGCCCCGACAGGAAGCCCAAACAGGTCCGCTGCGTATTTGCGCAAGGGAAAAGTCAAGCCGGGGCCGGGAATCGCCGGTTGGATTACGTTGCGGAAGCCGAGCGGAGGGAAGCTGGAGGTACGTCCCACAGACATGCTGGACGAGGTCGACATACCGGTGAATGGAGTCTTGTTTCGCTTCTAACGCAACTTGGTCGGCGCATATGGCCGAACACTTCCTGAGACAGTGCAGCTATACGTGTCCTTTCGGCAAGCCTGCGTAGTCACGATAGTTGTCTAAGATCCCGCTCGGCGCCAGTTGCCAGGTGCCACCCTCCATGCTGGGAGCGATTCCAAACCCGCATCGAGTAGTGACAGATGACGACGGGCGGGCCAAGTATGGAGATTTCCGCAAGGTTGCTGAGCCAGAAGACTCCTCGGTCAGCTTGGGAATTTGTTTGTCGTGACTACCCGGAACCGCAATGATCTTCTTGCAGCGAATCTGCTTGCGGTGCTCCAAAGCCCTCACCTTGCTCCCGATGCAGAAACATAATGTGAACTTGCGGAGCACCCAATACACAGCCGCAACAACCCTGATTATCCGCAGACCCGCAAATCGCGCCTGAATCGGGACTATTTGATTCGAGTCGCGCGCAAATCGGTGCCCCCTTCGTGCAGGGTGAGTTCCGTCACCCGATTGTTGCTGTCGGTCAGAAAAGTGATCTGAGCGTCAAAAGCCTTAAAAAAGTATTCGCGGACGCTCTCCGGGGAAACTATGTTTTTGGTCGCAAAATCACTTCACGCTAATACCCCGTTCGCTTGAGTGTTCCACCACGGCCTCGCCCTCAGCGTCGCCATACACATTGAGGACGATGAGGACCTCACGCCCTTGCACGGAGATCCAAATTTCGAGGCCATCCTAGCTGGCATTCGCAAGCGGGCAAAGGCTGCTCAGCAGACCAACTAGTGGCGAGACCGAGATGAAAAGTGAGCAGGGCAAATTCGCTGAAGCAGACCAGTTGTTGCGTGCAAACATCGACATCAGGCGCACTAAGGAGGATCCGGAATCCGGACCTTCGGACGTTCCTCTATTCGTCGCGGCGCAGCGGTTGGTTCTATCCCGGTCGCGGCGATTTCATCGGCTTTGTGGGAAATGCGGACTCTCGTGACTTGGTGCGGCGGTCCATCCGCGCATTTCGTGAATCTACGAGCTTCCCCTCGGAAGGATTTGCAACCCCCCGCTGACTGGCCGGGCGTGGGATGGTCGGATCATTGGTCTTTCTGGCAAGAACAATACCCAGCCATTATGATCACCGACACGGCTTTATTCCGGTATGCCTACTATCACACCCCACGCGATACGTCCGACAAAGTGAACTTCGCCAGACGGCCAGAGTAGTGGAGGGCATTTGCCGAGTGGTCGAGTCTCTCGGAAGCGAGCAATAGCTGGCGAAATAGTATGCCGTGAATAGGTGTGCCGTAAGTGTGCCGTGCACTTCGATCCCATGTGCGCTAAAGCGCTTCTTTTCAATACCAGAGCTGATTGCTTCCGTGCGGGCTTGATTGTCGGTAAGTTATTGAATCGTAACGGCGATAAGACGCGGAAGGCCCCATCAGACTCGCCTACTCTTAATCAGTAGGTTGTAGGTTCGATTCCTACCGCGCTCACCATCTCCTTCTCATACAACCACTTGCCGGAGTGGGTCATTGCACGGAGCTTGAGTTGCTACCAATTGGTAGCAACT
>Ga0075029_100001957_pt1 | contig 11720 bp, 11 predicted proteins | sample LitLauG_LLR_2013_FD_71391 | JGI IMG/M metagenome (GOLD analysis project Ga0075029, IMG submission 71391) | Freshwater sediment microbial communities from North America - Little Laurel Run_MetaG_LLR_2013 | ecosystem: Environmental > Aquatic > Freshwater > Creek > Sediment | place: USA...
ATACCGAATACGAACACCGCCATGAAGCCGCTGGCGTGAAGGCCGCTCGCGGCGAAATAGGCGGCGATTACCGCGACCAGCGTGACAATCGGCGCATATTCCGCCAGAAATGCCCATCTTTCGTGGGCGATCAGGAGCGCTGCCAGATATCCGAGCAGGATGCCGGCGACGATGCCGATGACGGTTTGCTCCACCAGCGCTGCCAGCGATGATGACAGCGAAAACTCGGCGCCCCCGGCTGCCGCCGACAACAGGCCAAGCGTGACGATCGCCGACATGGCATCGTTGAAAGCCGATTCGCTCATTACCGTTTGCGCCACTCGATCCCTGATATGAACCTGGCGGAAAATCGGCACCAGCGTTGCCGGGTCGGTCGAGGCCAGCGACGCACCCAGAAGCATTGCAATGCTTGCGGGGATGCCGAAAAGATAATGGGCGGCAAGGCCGGTGATGCCGGCCGTGATCAGCACACCGATGGTGGCGAGGACGACGATTGTGATCCACACGCCTTTGAGGACGTCCAATCGCAACGCCGCACCGCCATCGAAGAGAATGTAGCTCGCGCCGAACAGCAGGATGATCTGGTTCAGCGCCGAGTCCGCCTTGATGTCGACAAATCCCAGCGCGTGCGGACCGATTGCAATCCCGGCAACCAGGAACACCGCGACATCCGGAATCCTGATTTTTTGCGCCATAAGCCCAGCGATCGTCCCAACCGCCAGAATGAGACCGCAACTCAGCAGCGTGTGCCTTGCAATCTCGATGGAGGTAGACGGTTCCACGTCGCTAGTGTCCCGGTTCTGCCGTTCGTATTGACGCGTTTTCTTCACGCGAACCGATTGCGGTCCGCCTGAAAACGCCGTATCCGCGCCCGCGATCAAGGGCCCGGCCACCGTGGTCCATGCGCTCGCGGCCAGAACAAGACCCCGGCCGCCGCAAATAGTCACGCAAGCTGCCGAGGTTTACACGAAGGAACGACGTGCAGAGCACCAGAAAAACCGCTTCGGTGACGAAAGGTTTTAGCAGCTCGCCCAGCGGTGGCGCCGCGCTGCAACGGCGCGGGTGCCCTGACCCCCGAGCCATGCCAATGCTTGCACCGGAAGGGCGATGACGCTTTTCGTCACGATGATCATCTGGTTTGGTACGGCGGGCCCCGCAAACATGCGGCAACGCTTCGATCGCGCCAAGTAACATCTGGTTACCGTCTGTTTCTGCGCTGACTGTTGCAGCCGGATGATGTGCGCGGGTATGAGTTTCGTTCAGTCCGGGCATCTTCTTGGCAATCGAAATGGAGGCACAGCGGTGCTCAAGCTTCCGCCGCCCGTCTGGGCGCTGGTCTATGTTCTCATCGCTCTCGTAGTCAGCTGGCAATTGGGCTGGCCCAGGCTGCCGGGCTTTCCGCTTCCCACCCTCGGCCTTATCCTTGCGTTGGTACCCTGGATTCTGCCCGTGTGGGCTGTCGCGGTGTTTCGCCGCGAGGGCACCGAAATCAACCCGATGTCGCCGACCAACCGCGTGCTTATCGTCGATGGGCCGTACCGTTACACCCGCAATCCGATGTACCTCGGGCTGGTGCTGGTTACGCTCGGCATCGCGGTTTGGGTCGGCGCGTGGCCGATGTTTCTTGCGCCGATTGCCCTCTTTGCCACTGCAAACTGGGTTCACATCCCCTTCGAAGAGGCCAAGATGCGCCGCCAATTTGGAGCGGCGTTCGATGAATATGTCGGCCGCGTTCGGCGATGGGTTTGAGTTGCCGAGTTTAGCCTGATCAGAGAAAGCAGCGGCGCGACCCGTTTGGGCTCTAATTGAACGCCCGCAGCCACGCACCGATTTCCTGTGCGGCTACATTGGCCTGCTGCAAAAGCTTGCCCATGGTGAAGAAGCCGTGGAATTGGCCCGGGAAGGTGCGATATGTCACGGCAACGCCGGCTTCCTTCAGGCGTCTTGCGTATTCGTCGCCTTCGTCACGCAGGGGATCGGCGCCCGCGGTCAGCACATAGGCCTGCGGCAAACCAACCAGCGTATTGGCTCGCGCGGGCGAAGCACGCCAATCGCTGATGTCGGCAGCGCCGTTGAGATAGTGATTGCAAAACCATTTGATGACGGAATGCGTCAGCAGGATGCTGGTCTCGGGTTCGCTGTGCGAGGGCTGGGTCATCGCAAAATCGGTCGCCGGATAGATCAACACCTGGCCTGCAATCGCAGGACCATCGCCGTCGCGCGCGGCGATTGCCACCACCGTCGCCAGATTGCCGCCTGCGCTGTCGCCGCCTACCACCAGCCGCGAGGCGTCGACGCCAAGCTCGCTCGCGTGAGCCGCGATCCATGCCGTGGCCGCGATGGCGTCGTCGACGGCGCTCGGAAACTTGTGTTCGGGCGCAAGGCGATAGTCGACCGAAATGACGATGAGCTGGCCCTCGTCGGCCAATTTTCGGCAGGCGACGTCGTGCGTGTCGAGGTCGCCGATCACCCAGCCGCCGCCGTGGAAGAACACCAGGCACGGCGATAGCCCGTTTGTTTGTCTTAGCGTCTTTGGCGTGTAGATGCGCGAGGCAATCGATCCGTGAGGGGCGGGGATCGAGAGCGGCATGACCGCTTTCAGATCGGGCGGCTCGGGATTGGTGACGAAGCGCGCCTGCCGGTAATATTCGCGCGCCTCGTCGGGCGAGAGCGTCTCATACGCAGGCCGGCCTGCTTCCTGAAATGCCTTGAAGACGAATGCGGCGTCGGGATCGAGGGTAACGGGCATGGGGCGTAAGTCCTGGTTCCGGTAGGGGCCGTTGGGGATGACATTTGGTTGTCGTGGGACGTGACGTCAGCTCGCAATACGTCCCCCGTCTACCGTGTAGGCGGAGCCTGAGACGTAGCTTGCCTCGTCGGAAGCAAGGAATGCCACGATGGAGGCGACCTCGTAAGCCTGTCCCAGCCGCCGCGCCGGAATCCGCTCCACGATCTTGTCGGACGGCACGGGGTTTTTACCGGGGTTGCGACCTTCGATGATCGCACTCAGCATACGGCTCTCGATCAATCCCGGACAGACGCAATTCACGCGCACGCCGGTTGCGGTGCATTCCACGGCGGCGCTTTTGGTGAGGCCGATCACCGCATGCTTGCTGGCGGTGTAGGCCGCAATCTCGGGCGCTCCGACCAGGCCGGCAATCGAGGCCGTGTTGATGATGCTGCCCTTGTTCTGTTTGAGCATCACCGGCAGAACGTGCTTGAGGCCCAGAAAAACACCTATCACATTGACGTCGATGACCTTCCGAAAGGCTTCGAGCGGGTATTTCGCGATGGGCGTGATTTCGCCCTCGACGCCGGCATTGTTGTAAAACACGTCAATGGTGCCGAATTTATCGACCGCCGCGCGCACGTAGCCATCGACCTCGTCCTCGCGCGTCACGTCGGCAGCGACCGCAAGGGCCTGCGCGGAGTGCGGCAAATCGGCGATCGCGGCTTGCACATCCCTTTGCAGACGGTCGACCGCGACAATGCGCGCCCCGCGCTCGGCCAACAGCCGCATCGTCGCCATCCCAATGACGCCGGCAGCGCCGGTGACAACGGCAATCCTGCCGTCCAGTCGGAAGCTGCGGTCGGTCATTTGTTTTCCTCCGGTGCTGCCGTTCTTGCTGACGGCACGCGATCTTTGTTGCAGCCGACTATTCCATCTGTCGCGCGGGCTGAAAAGGTGCGGCAGGCGCAAAGGCGCGCCCATCGTTGCCGCCGCAAATATACCAGAGGGGGAGTGTCCCAAACCGCCCTTTCCCCGCCGTATTCGGCGTGTTAACCGGGGGGTCTGCGAGGGGCGGCAGCGTTTACGATGTCGCAAGCCCGATTCGCCTGCTAAAGCCGCGAGATGCTTCGAACCATTGTCCTGACCGGTTTTGCGGCCTTTATTGCCGCTGCGACGATACCGCTTGCGCCGCCCGCGCGCGCGCAGATTGGCAATATCTTTTCCGATTCTCCGAGGCCACCAGGCAATGTCCCCCGTGGCAATCAGCAACAGGCGGTGCCTGACGACGAGGAGGAGGTGCCGGAACTGCCGCGAGGCCGATTGCTGCCGACCCCGAACCGTCCGCTACCGGGGCAGGGGGTGCCCCCGCCCGGATCCGTGCAATCGCAGCCGCTCGCTCCGCCACCGGGCACGACCGTAGTTCCGCAGAATGGGCAGCCCGCGGTCGGGGTGGCACCGCCGCAGCCCAATCAGGGTGTCGCGGTGGCACCACCTGGCGCCAATCCTTCGGCTCCCGGTCAGCGTCAGCAGAAGGGTGTTCCGCAGACGCCGGCGACATTGCAGCCGGGCGACGAGGTGGTCGCCGAGCCGCCGGCGCAGAAGATCGTCAACAAGAAGGCAAGCTTTTCGGGTCTCGACAAGATCACCGGCCGCATCATCAATTTTGACGAGGACATCGGCGAGACCGTCCAGTTCGGCGCTCTGCGCGTGAAGACCGACGCCTGCTATACGCGCCCGGCGACCGAGGCCGCCAATACGGACGCGTTCGTCGAGGTTGACGAGATCACCCTTCAGGGCGAGGTGAAGCGGATTTTTTCGGGCTGGATGTTCGCGGCAAGCCCCGGCCTTCATGGCGTGGAGCACCCGATCTACGATATCTGGCTGACCGACTGCAAGGCTCCTGACATCACCATCGTCAGTACACAGCCCGATCTGCCGAAACCAGCGCCGCCCCCGCCGCAGCAGAAGCGGCCGCCGCCGGCGAAACAGGCCCAACGACCGCTGCCGCCGCAGCAGCAATTCCAGCAGCAACAGCCGCCGCCTCCACCGCCGCCGCAACCCGGCGGGCTGTTCGGCATCTTCAGGCAATAGAAGTTCAGGCAATAGAAGTTCAGGCAATGGGTGCCGCCGCCTTGCCGCGAGCCGCTATGATCTGTAGCGCGCTCGCGCCGCTGATCGGCCGATCGATCGGCAATCTGGCGAAATCCGCTTCACCCCTGATCGCCTTGTCGAGCAGGGCAGTGTAGCGCCGCCGCGGGACTTCGGCGGCGCCGAAGCTGCGCAGGTGTTCAGTCACGTATTGGGTGTCGAGCAGCTCGAATCCGCCGGCGATCAGGCGCGCGACCAGGTGCACGAGCGCGACTTTCGAGGCGTCGCGCTGGTTGTGAAACATGCTTTCGCCGAAGAAGGCCCGGCCGAGGTTGACGCCGTAAAGTCCGCCGACGAGGTCATCGTCCTTCCAGACCTCGACGCTGTGGGCATGTCCGAGCTTGTGCAGGGCGACATAAAGATTGCGGATGCGGTTGTTGATCCAGGTATCCTCGCGGCCGGGCCGCGGAGCCGCACAGCCGGCGATGACGGCCTTGAACGCGGTGTCGACGGTGACGGTGAGGGTTTCGGAGCGCACCGTGCGTGCCAGACGAGAGGTGACGCGAAACCCGTCCAGGGGAATCACGCCGCGTATTTCCGGTTCGACCCAGAACAGGTTTGGGTCATCGGCGCTCTCGGCCATGGGGAAAATGCCGCAGGCATAGGCGCGCAGGAGAACTTCAGGGGTGATTTCGGAAGAAGCGGAGTCGCGCGACGTCATGGCTTCAAAAGGATAGCAGGATCACCGCAAAAGACGAATTGGGCGTTGGTCGATGACGAACCTGCTTTTGCGCGACCTCGCACGGCATGAGCCGGGCACGTGTTCAGGGCTCGCCTCCACGATTCTCATTCGACGTATCGGCTACTGGCTTGCCGCCTCGCAGGACGGCTTCACTGCGGGAGTTCCAACGCGGCCAAACCGCAGGACAATCCGGGTCCCGGCATGAGCTTCGTCGCGCTCGACGGTTGCGGAAAGCTTCGAGGCCATCGCGGAGACAATGCGCTGTCCCATGCCGGTCGAGCGCGGATCCGACCTGGCGCTGAGGCCGACGCCGTCATCGGCAATCGACAACATCAGGGCGTCGCCTTGCGCGGTGAGCTCGACATGGATCGGTCCGGCGCCGTCGGGATAGGCATATTTCACCGCGTTCATCACGAGCTCGTTGACGATGATGCCGATCGCGACCGCGCGATCCGGGTCGATCTCGATTGCCTGCGCGTTCAATGTCAGGCGGGACATCTTGTTGCCCTCCGCAGACCTCCTGAGATCCTCGAGCAGCGCGTCGAGATACTGGTTCAACAGCACGCTCTTCAGGTCGTGCGAGGTGTAGAGCCTGCGGTGAACCTGCGCCACCGCCGCAACCCGTCCCATTGCATTGGTCAGCGCAGCCTTGACGTCCTCCTGCACGCTCGAATTGGCTTGCAGATGCAGAAGCGAGGCAATGATCTGCAGACTGTTGCCGACGCGGTGATTGACTTCGCGCAGCAGCAACTCGCGCTCGGCGGCAAGTGCCGCGAAGCGGTCGCGGGAGGCGTGCACCTCGGCTTCCGCGTCGTCGCGCGCCTTTTGCAGGAGAGACTGCCGCAGCGCGCCATCGATAGCGACCTGGAGCAGTGGGATAAAATCGCCACTTGCATCCTTGACCAGATAGTCGGCTGCGCCGGCTTTCAGGGCGGTGACGGCGATCGTCGAATCCTGCGCGGCGGTTACGAATACCACAGGCGGGGCGTTGGGGATCGCCAATATCCGCTGAAGCGTTTCCAGGCCATCCAGACCAGGCATGTATTGATCGAGCGCGACCACATCTATGCCGCCATGCGCCAGCCGCTCCAGTCCCTCCGCGCCGCTGCTGGCGTGAATGACCTTGAAGCCGAGCCGCGTCATGCCGCGATCGATGAGGCGGGCCGTCGCCTCGTCATCGTCGATGTACAGCAATGTGGGCGTTGCGGAGCTCATGTCGCGGCGGGTGGTACCTGAATGACCGAGAAGAACAGTCCCAATTGTCGGATTGCGTTGGCAAAATTTTCGTAGTTCACCGGTTTGGTGATGTAGACGTTGCAGCCCAGTTCATAGCAGCGTTTGATCTCGACGGAGTCGTCTGTCGTGGTCAGCACCACTACCGGCGTGCATTTGAGATACCTGGTCTGCTTGACCCGCCGCAGGATGTCGATGCCGGTCATGTCCGGCAGGTTGAGGTCGAGCAGGATCAGCAGTGCCTCCCCCTTGTGGTCGAGGCCGGAACCATCGCCGCCGAGCAGATAGCGCAGTGCATCTGTACCATTGCTGAACGGCAGAACCTCGTTGTTGACGCCGGAACGACGGATGTTCCGCTCGATCAGACGAGCATGGCCCTCGTCGTCTTCGATCATGATGATTTTTACTGGCTTATTCATGAATCCCTGTTCCGATTGGTGGCCCTCCAATGGATGGGCAGCGTTATCGTGAACGTGCTGCCCTTATCAAGTTCCGATGCTACCGACATGGTGCCCCCCAACCGTCGCACCAGAGTCCGCACGTGAGCAAGCCCTATCCCCTGTCCCGGCCTGTCCTGCGTGCCGGCGCGGCGGAACAGGTCGAAAATGCGCTCGTGGTCCTTCGGATCGATGCCCCGGCCATTGTCGGAAACCTCGAAAATCGCAAGGTTGAGCCGGGTCCGGCCGCGCACGGAAATTTCGCCGGGAACTCCGGGCTTGAGGTATTTGAGTGCGTTGTCAAGCAGGTTGGAGAAAATCTGCTCGAGAGCAAGGCGGTCGCTTACGAGCTCGGGAAGCGGCTCAATGCGAATCTGTGCTTGAGCCTCCGAAGCCTGATGCGCCACGGTTGCGACAACGGCCTCGATCAGTTCGCGCGTGTCGATCCGCACGGGCAGGAATTCGCGTCGTCCCTCTCTGGTCAGATTGAGGATGGCCGAAATCAGGCGGTCCATTTTGGCTATCGACGATTTGATGAACTCCAGCGCCTCGGAGAAGTCCTCCAGCAGCCGCTTGTCCTCGCCCTCAAGGACGGGTTCGTCCTTTGCATCGTCGAGCGGCGTTGGCGGCGCCGCGGCCGCAACACGGCGAAGCGTGGCTATCCGCTGGAAGATATCGGCGCGCAATTCCTCAAGTTCGCTGGTAAAGCCCATGATGTTGACCAGCGGCGAGCGAAGGTCGTGGCTGACGATGTAGGCGAAGCGCTGGATTTCGTCGTTGGCCTCCCGAAGGTCGGCGGTACGCTCCTCGACAGTGGCTTCGAGGTTGAGATTGGAATCACGCAGCAGCACCTCGGCATGATCACGGGCGCGCGCAGAGCGCCGTATCAGAAAGATCGAGATGCCGGCCAGCATGATCACGAGAGCCGACCCGGCGACCGTGACGCCGGAGGCCAGCCGCTGTGTGCGGTCTGCTTCCGCGGTTCGAAGCGAGAACAGGCGGTTCTCTTCGGCGCGCATCGCGCCGGCGATTTCATCGACCTGTTGAATTGAGTCTTTTGTGCTCGACTGACGCAGCAACGCGATGCCGCCGGCGCCGTCGTTGCGTTTGACGAATTCGATCGCCTTTGCCAACTGGACGAGCCGTTCCTGGATCGGCGCGCGCAGCTTTTCGCTGTTTTCGATTTGCACCGGATTGTCGCCGGCAAGGCGAGCCAGCTTGTCGATGGCGGGGATGATGCTTGCGACCGACGCTTCGTGTTCGGCGAGAAAGTGCGCGTCGGCGGTCAGAAGATATCCCCGCGCTGCACTTTCGGCGCTTCGGATCTGCAGCAGCACGGTCGAAATCTGGTTCTCCACCTCGACCGTGTGCACGACCCAGGCGTTATCCTCTCGCGCTTGGTTGACGAGGATCACCGAGGTGGCGCTGATGGCAACCAGCACGAGGAACGCCGCCGAAAGCAGCAGGATCTGGCCAACCGCGCGCTGTCGCCGGGACTGAGGCTTTCCAGATATCTTGCGAGACGAAATCTAAAGATCCCCCGAACGGGAAATGTTCCCAACGCAGCGAAACGCCGTTCGCAGCGTTTGGTTCCACGACTTAGGACTTTTTTGGGCGAGCTCTTCAGGCCGGCGGCTGACCGGCCAGGTACTGTTCCAGCCAGTGGATGTGGTAGTCGCCGTCGATGATGTCGGGCTCCCGCACCAGCGCCCTGAACAGGGGTAGCGTGGTTTCGATGCCGTCGACCACCATTTCGTCCAGCGCACGGCGCAACCGCATCAGGCATTCGCCGCGAGTCTTGCCTTGCACGATCAGCTTGCCCACCAACGAGTCGTAATAGGGCGGGATGACGTAGCCCTGGTATACGGCGGAATCGATGCGAACGCCGAGGCCCCCCGGAGGATGATACTGCAAGATCTTGCCGGGGGAGGGACGAAACGTCACCGGGTTTTCGGCATTGACGCGGCATTCGATCGCGTGGCCGTTGATGACCACTTCCTCCTGTGTCAGCGGAAGATCGCCACCGGCGGCGATGCGGATCTGCTCGAGCACGAGGTCGATACCGGTGATCATTTCGGTAACGGGATGTTCGACCTGGATGCGGGTATTCATTTCGATGAAGTAGAATTCGCCCTCCTCGTAGAGAAATTCCACGGTGCCGACGCCGAGGTATTTCATCTGCTGCATCGCCTTGGCGACGGTAGCGCCGATTTTGGCGCGCGCGGCCGCATCGAGAGCGGGCGAGGGGCCTTCTTCCCAGACTTTTTGATGGCGGCGTTGCAGCGAGCAATCGCGTTCGCCCAGATGGATCGCCCCGCCGCGGCCATCGCCGAGCACCTGGATCTCGATGTGACGGGGCTTCTGAAGATACTTTTCCAGATAGACCGAGGCATCGCCGAAAGCGGATTTGGCTTCGTTGGCGGCCGTCGACAGCGCGAGCATCAGGTCCTGCTGCGTCTGCGCCACCTTCATCCCGCGCCCGCCGCCGCCCGCGGCCGCCTTCACCAGAACCGGAAAACCGATGCTTTGCGCGATCGCGATGGCGTCGTCATTGGGGCCGACCGCGCCATCGGAGCCGGGCACTACGGGAATCCCGAGCTTTTTGGCCGTCTTCTTGGCCTCGATCTTGTCGCCCATCAAGCGGATGTGCTCGGCCTTCGGCCCGATGAAATGCAAATTGTGCTCGGCGAGGATTTCGGCAAAACGGGCATTTTCCGACAGGAAGCCGTAGCCTGGATGCACCGCATCGGCGCCGGTGATTTCGCATGCGGCGAGCAGCGCGGGCACGTTGAGGTAGCTGTCTTTTGATGGCGGCGGGCCGATACAGACGCTCTCGTCGGCGAGGCGAACGTGCATGGCGTCCGCGTCGGCGGTGGAATGCACCGCGACGGTGTTGATGCCAAGCTCCTTGCACGCGCGCAGAATACGCAGTGCTATTTCGCCGCGATTGGCTATCAGGATCTTGTCGAACATGTTTTCCCAGGGCGAATAGCGGATGGCCAATGGCGAAGGGTTTGAGCGAAAACTACTCGCCCTTGGCCACTCGCCATTCGCCTCATTCAATGATCACCAGCGGTTCGCCGAATTCGACTGGCTGTCCGTCTTCGATCAGAATTTGCGTGACCGTGCCGGCGCGCGGGGATGGAATCTGGTTCATCGTTTTCATCGCTTCGATGATCAGCAGCGTTTGTCCGACCGAAACCCTAGCGCCGACCTCGATGAAGGGTTTTGCCCCGGGCTCGGGAGCCCAATAGGCAGTGCCGACCATCGGCGAGGGAACCGCGCCGGGATGCTCGGAAAGGTCGGCTGCGGCGCCAGGCGCCGAAGATGCCGCCACTGCCGGCGCCGAAGCTGTTGCCCCAATTGCGGTGGAGACTGACGCGACTGATGCGGCAATGCTGATGTTGCGCGCGACGCGGACCCTCAAGCCTGCACGTTCGATTTCGATCTCGGTGAGGCTGGTTTCATCGAGCAGGAGAGCGAGTTCGCGAATCAGCGCGCTGTCGCTGCCTGAGATTTTTGCGGCCGGTTTATCCGCCATGATCTTGATCCAGAATCTCCCTGATGGCGACGAGCGGACAGGTCAGGCCTCGGCCTTGACGCCGATCCTGGCCGCAAGGCCATTGATCGCGAGCCTGTAGCCGTCGATGCCGAAGCCGCAAAGCGTCGCGAAGGCAGCCTTCGCTGTAAACGAATGATGGCGGAACCCCTCACGGGCGTGAATATTGCTGATATGAACTTCAACGGTCGGAATTTTGGCAGCGACCAACGCGTCGTGGAGCGCGATCGAGGTATGCGAATAGCCGCCGGCATTGATGATGATCCCGGCCGCCTTCCTTGCATGGGCCTCGTGGACGAAATCGATCAGTTCGCCCTCGCGATTGGACTGCTTGCAATCGACCCTCAGGCCGAATTGCGCCGACGTCTTTACGCACAATTTCTCGACGTCGGCGAGGCTGGCGTGGCCATACGCCTTGGGCTCGCGGGTGCCCAAGAGGTTAAGATTGGGGCCGTTAAGCACATAAATCGTCTGGGCTGCTGTCTTGGCCATCCAAATCTCGAAAATGCGGAGGTGGTGGGCGCGTTATAGGTTGCAACAGGCGCGAGGGGAAGCCTTTAAGCCCGCTGAAGCGCCGTCCAAATGCCTCATCCGCCTGGTAAAAACACCGGCAGAACCTACGGAAACCATTCGTTAACCAAGGCTGAAGAATGGCTCGGTCCGTGCTCGGGATGCGACCGCCCAGGAGGGCAGCCAAGAAAAAGGGCGGGCCGATGGCCCGCCCCGGATTCGCGTTTCAGTCGCGATCAGGCCTCGAGAACGGCCACGATCTCGAGCGTTCGCGGATCCACCACCACGATCTCGTTGCGGACGAGGAAGAACTCGTAACCGCGCCACTCCGGATAGATCGTCACGATTTCCGCCGGAAGCGGGTGGAAGCCGATGTCGCGCGGAACGCGGGTGCCGATCGAAACCGCGAAGTTTACGTTG
>Ga0075029_100001958_pt1 | contig 11715 bp, 5 predicted proteins | sample LitLauG_LLR_2013_FD_71391 | JGI IMG/M metagenome (GOLD analysis project Ga0075029, IMG submission 71391) | Freshwater sediment microbial communities from North America - Little Laurel Run_MetaG_LLR_2013 | ecosystem: Environmental > Aquatic > Freshwater > Creek > Sediment | place: USA...
GCCGGGTACCACTTCACGTTCTTCAGGCCGTCCGGGAACGTGGCGTTGAACTGGGCGCGCAGCCGCGGGTCCATGATCTTTTCGGCGCCCTGGGCCGCGGTGAAGTTGCCGATCGATCGGGCCACCAGGGCCGCGTTTTCCGGGCGCATGACGAAATTGATCCAGGCGTAGGCCCCGGCGTCGTTGCGGCCGCGTGCCGGCAGCGCAAAGGTGTCCATCCAGGCGATGGCGCCGGATTTCGGGTTGATGAAGCGGATGTCCGGATTCTCGCGGTTCAGCGCCCAGCCGCCCGAGTCCCACATCATGGCGGCATCGATCTCGCCGGCGCGGATGCCGTTGAGCAGCTGGTCCTTGTTGTCATAGAAGAACCGGAAATTGACCTTGCAGGCGCTCAAGGTGCGCCCGACATTCTGCATCAGCGCGGTGTAGGCCTGGGTGTTGCCGTACAGCGCGAAGGGGTCCTTGCCCGAGGCCAGCGCAAAGGCCATCAGCGTGGGGCGCTTGAGGCGCACCGCCGTGCGGCCGCGCAGTTCCGGCCTGCACAGGTCCGTGTAGTCGCTGATCTTCGTGCGGCGTGAGTTGTATACCAGGCCCTCGGTGCCCCAGACATAGGGCAGTCCGTAGAGCCTGCCCTGCCAGGTGGCGTTGCGCCGCACGGTGTCGAGGAGTTCCGGCGTGAATTGCGCCAGCTGCACGCGCGCCGGATCGATCGGCTTGTAGATGCCGAACTCCTGCTGGGCACCGAGGATCCGATCCTGCGAGGGCTGGGCAAGATCGTAGCCGGCGCCCCCGGTGGCGCGCAGTTTCGAGATCATCTCTTCGTTGTTCGAGAGCGTGACCTGCACCTGGATGCCGGTCTCGTGGCGGAAGCGGGCGATCAGCTCAGCCGGTACGTAATCCGCCCAGCTGATGATCCGCAGCACCTTGCCGTCATCCGCCCGCGCCGTCATGGCGATCGAACCCAGGCTGAGCACCGCGAGCAGCATCGACGCCATGCGCTTCATGATCTTTAGTCCTTCATATTGTCCAGCGTGGGTGCCGGTGTCCCCGGGCCCATTATCGTCACGAACGGGCGCCTTTGCAGCGCCGTCTTGCGGCGCATCAAGGATTGGGGCAAGGTGTCACACAAGCGTCATATAGGCCCCTTAGTCTTCTTTCAACAACTTTCGAGAGGTGCGCTGAAACGGTGCCAATGCACCTTGAAATGCCCTGCGGGGGAGCATTGTTGCAAGATTACAACAGCTCCTTTTAGATGGCATTGCATGGGTGTAAGCTCCAGAGTAGCGGCATACGACAACAAGAGCGCTCAGGTCTTGCAGCGCGTCGTGTCGATGGAAATGTGTTCCCGGCACTCCGGCTGCGACAAAGAATCAATAGAGGGAATCACATGAAGATCAATCACAAGCTGGCTCTGGCCGTGTCCGCGGCGATCGGCGCGTCAACCGCAGCGCATGCGGCCGGCGATGCCGCGACGGATCAGTCGGCCACGACCTCCGGCGGCGGGCTCGAGGAGATCATCGTGACCGCGCAGCGGCGCGAGGAAAACCTGCAGAACGTCCCGATCACGATGCAGGCGATCTCGGGCGACCAGCTCAAGGAACTGAACGTCACCACCATCGAGGAGGCGGTCAAGCTGCTGCCGAACGTGACCATGCCCTCGAACGGCCCGGGCATGGGCAACATCTACATGCGCGGCCTGTCGGCCGGCTTTCTCGGCGGCCAGTCCTCGGCCACGATCGCGCCGTTCCCGAACGTGGCGTTGTACCTGGACGATGAGTCCATGCAGTTCCCGGCCCGCAATGCCGACGTCTATTTCGTGGACATGGAGCGCATCGAGGTGCTCGAAGGCCCGCAGGGCACGCTGTTCGGCGGCGGCGCCCAGGCCGGCGCGGTCCGCTACATCACCAACAAGCCGAATCTCGACAAGGTCGAGGGCAGCGCGAACGCCAGCTATGGCTTCAGCGCGCACGGCGATCCGGACAGCGCCGCCAACGTTGCGCTGAGCCTGCCGCTGATTCCCGATACGCTGGCCGTGCGCGCCGTGATCTACAGCGATCACCGCGGCGGCTACATCGACAACGTGGCCAGCACCTTTACGCGCAAGCCGACCGACGCCGTCGCGCCGCCGCCCAACAGCCAGGTCGGCAACAATTTCGATCTGGCCCAGTCGGCCTCGAACCCGGTCAATTACACGGGCGGACGCCTCTCCGCGCTGTTCAAGGTCAATGACGACTGGAATGTGCTGCTGGCCGAGGCGACCCAGAACATGGAGGCCGACGGCGAGTTCACGCAGTTTCCGATCGGTTCCGAGGGTCAGGTGCTCGGGCCCTGGGAGGTCAACCAATTCTCGCCGGCCTGGGACAAGGACCGGTACAACAGCACGTCGCTGACGGTGAACGGCAAGGTGGGCGACCTGAAACTCGTCTATGCCGGTTCCTACATGAGCCGCCACATCGACAACCAGAACGACTACACCAACTACACGCGGTCTGGCGGCGGCTACTACTACACCTGCCTGGGCGGCCCGCACAGCGTGACCGGCGCCAAGGCAGGCGCGACGCCGACCTGCTATTCACCCATCGAATATTGGCGCGACCAGGTGTACAGCACGCACATGAGCCATGAGCTGCGCCTGAGCACGCCGGATGACTGGCGCCTGCGCGGCATCGCCGGGGCCTACTGGGAAAAGACGGCCATCGACGACGTCATGAATTTTACCTATCTGACCGGGCCATCCTGCACGCCGTCGGGCATTGCCAACGATGCCACCGTACCGTGCGTCGGCACATTGACCATCAACCCGAATTCGCCTTATACGAATGTGCCGGGCACCCGACCGATCGGCGTGTCGTTCGGCGAGGACGACCAGAGAGGTTTCCGGCAGCTGGCTTTCTTTGCATCGGCCGATTTCGACATCATCCCCAAGGTGCTGACCCTCACGGCCGGCACCCGCCATTACAACTACGCCAACTACAGCGTGGGCTCGGTGTTTTCCGATACCGGATGCACCAACGTGCCGAACGGCACCTGCATCACCGGCGGCGGCCCGGGCGGGGTCACCGGCGGCCACTTCTTCAACGAGCACGCCACGGACAGCGGCTTTCGCAGCCGCGCGAACCTGACCTGGCACATCACGCCGGACGTAATGGTGTATTACACCTTCTCGCAGGGCTTCCGCCCCGGCTTCTTCAACCGCAAGGGCGGCGCGGCGAAGGCGCCGCTCGTCAGCAGCGGCCCGGGACAGGTGCTGCAGCCACATGAGGCGACGCCGGATACGCTGACGAACAATGAGATCGGCTTCAAGACGGAGTTCTTCAACCACCGGCTGCAGGTGAACGGCTCGATCTACCACATGGACTGGAAGAACGTGCAGATCCTGCTGTTCAATCCGGCCGCGGGCCTGGGCAACACTACGTTCCCGATCAACGGTCCGGATTTCGGCTACGACGGCGGCGAACTGCAGTTCGAGGCCAAGGTGACCGATGGCCTGAGCGTGATGGGCTCGGCGTCGTATAACCATGCCAAGCAGACCAACTCGCCCTGCCTGATCGCCAACAATCCGCTGGCCAGCGACTACGGCCAGTGCATCACGCTGATCTACAGCAAGACCGCCAATGGCGGTGCCGGTGGCCAGGTCCCGTTCGGCAATCCCTTCGGGGCGCCCGGCGGCGTGCCCCCGGACTCGCCCGAGCTGCAGTTCAACGTGCGGCTGCGCTACGACTGGACCTTCAACGGCTACAAGGCCTACGGCATGGTCGGGGCCAATTACGTGGGTTCAATGTACAACCAGCCCCCGACCTACCCCAATGGCGATACCTATGTGGGCGCGATCGGCACCACGGAGCTGCGTTACCTGCAGCCGTCCTACGCGACCTACGATGCGTCGTTCGGACTGGAGCGCGACAACTGGACGGCGGACGTCTATGGCACGAACCTCGGCAATTCGGATGCCAGCGTGTTCACCTCGTCGGCCCAGTTCATCAAGTCGGAAGTGCCGCTGCATCCGCGGGTCGTGGGCCTGAGGGTGGGTTATAAATTCTAGGACACCCTGTCGACTGCGCTGAGAGCGAGTTAGGCTAAGATGCAAGGCGGGCCCCGCGGCCCGCCTTCTTTTTTTTGGATCCGCCATGAATGAAACGGTGCCGGAGATTCAGCGCGCGCGCGACCTGCTGAAGGCCCGGCAGTTTGCCGAGGCGCTGGGCGCCGCGGAGGCCGTGTCGCAGCGCGATCCGGCAAATCGCGACGCACTGTACCTTGCGGCCATGGCCCAGCGTCAGCTGCAGCGCATTCCCGAGGCGCTGGCGACGCTGGAGCGCCTCGAGCGGCATCATCCGACTTACAGCCGGTTGTACCAGGAGCGTGGCCATTGCCACGTCGTCCTGAAGGACGCGCCGCGCGCCATCGAGGCCTTCCTGCGCGCCGTCAACATCAATCCGGCGCTGCCGGCGAGCTGGAGCCTGCTGGAGGGCCTGTACCGGATGACCGGGAAGAGCGAGGAGGCCAGCACCGCGGCGGCGCACGTCGCCACGCTCAGGCAGCTGCCGCAGGAACTGCTTCAGGCCACCGGTCTGTTTGCCGACGGCGAACTCGATGCGGCCGAGAGCGTGGTCCGCGGCTTCCTGGTGCAGCAGGGTCATCACGTCGAAGGCATGCGCCTGCTGGCGCGGATTGCGATGCGGCGCGACGTGCTGGACGAAGCCGAACTGCTGCTCGAGGCCGTGCTGGAACTTGCGCCCGACTATCGGGCTGCGCGTCACGACTATGCCGTGACGCTGGTCGAGCGGCATCGCTATGTGGCGGCCCGCGCTGAGATCGACCGGCTGCTGGCGCTGGAGCCGGCCAACCGGCAGTACCGCACGCTCCATGCCACGACCCTGGCGGGACTCGGGGACAACGAGCAGGCGGCACGCCTGTATCGGGACCTGCTGCTCGAGACGCCGCGCGCGCCGGATCTGCTGCTGCTGCGGGCGCATACGCTCAAGACCCTGGGCCGGACCGGCGAGGCCATCGAGGCCTACCGCCAGTCCGCGGCCCTGAGCGCGCTGCCCGGGGAGGCCTGGTGGAGTCTCGCCAATCTCAAGACCTATCGCTTCGCGGACGCGGAGATCGACCGCATGCGCGCGGCCGAGGTCGCGGCCGGAGCCGCGGCCGGCGTAGCCGGGCAGGCCGTGGCGGGAGCGCCGGCCGCGGCACGTACGGCCGATCGCTTTCACCTATGTTTTGCGCTCGGCAAGGCGCTCGAGGATCGGGGCGCATACGGGGAGTCCTGGCGCTACTACGAGCGCGGCAATGCGCTCAAGCGGGCCGAGAGCCGCTACCGCCCCGAGATCATCGAGAACAACACCCGGCTGCAGATCGAGGTGTGCACGCGCGAGTTCCTGGCCGAGCGCGCCGGCAGTGGCGCCCCGGACCCGGATCCGATCTTCATCGTCGGCCTGCCGCGCTCGGGATCCACGCTGATCGAGCAGATCCTGGCCTCGCATTCGCAGGTCGATGGCACGCAGGAGCTGGCCGATATCCAGCGCTTTGTGGTCGAACTCCAGGGGCCGAATCCCGACCTCGACCATCCGCGCTATCCCGGTGCCTTGAGCGGACTCGGGCTCGACGACCTGCGGCGCCTGGGCGAGCGCTATCTGCAGGACACGCGGGCGCTGCGCCACGGCAAGCCGTATTTCATCGACAAGATGCCGAATAATTTCCGGCACCTCGGGCTGATCCGCCTGATCCTCCCCAATGCGAAGATCATCGATGCGCGCCGCGAGCCGCTGGCCTGCTGCTTCAGCAATCTCAAGCAGCTGTTCGCCTCCGGACAGGAATTCACCTACAGCGTCACGGACATCGCGCGCTACTATCGGACTTACCTCGACCTGATGCGTCACTGGGATACCGTGCTGCCCGGCTGGATCCTGCGGGTGCACCATGAAGAGGTCGTCGACGATCTCGAGGGCAACGTGCGGCGGCTGCTCGAGTTCTGCGGCCTGCCGTTCGAATCATCCTGCCTGGAGTTCTACCGCACCGAGCGCAGCGTGCGCACCGCCAGCTCGGAGCAGGTGCGCCAGCCCATCTACCGCGAAGGGCTGGATCAGTGGAAACACTACGAGCCCTGGCTGGGCGAGCTCAAGACCGCGCTGGGCGATGCGCTGGTGCGCTACCGGCGCTGAGCGGGCTCAGCTCCTGAGGCGTGCCGCGTGCGGATCGTAGGGCGCGCGCAGATGGACCTGCGCGGCGACCCGCGTACCGGCGATGTCGATCGCGTAGCGGCCGTCCAGGACAAAGGCATCGTCGGCCGGCCCGGCGTCGCTGCTCACAAAGCCCAGACCGAGCGCGCGCCCGAGCGTGTGCCCGTAGGCCCCGGAACTCAGGTGTCCGACCGGCCGGTCGTCCCGCAGGATCAGTTCGCCGCCCCAGAGGACGGCCTCGGGATCCTCGAGCGTCAGCGCCACCATGCGCCGCGTCAGTCCGCGCCGCCGGTGCTGCAGCAGTGCCTCGCGGCCGCGGAACGGAATCTCGCGGGCCAGCTTGACCGCGAACCCGAGTCCCGCTTCAAGCGGGTGGCAGTCCGGGGTCAACTCCCGCCCCCAGGCCCGGTAGGCCTTCTCGATGCGCAGGGACTCGAGCGCGTAGTAGCCCGCATCGATCAATCCCAGGTCGCCTCCGGCCGCCATCAGCGCCTCGTAGACCGTTACCGCCTGGTCCACGGGTACGTACAGTTCCCAACCGAGTTCACCGACGTAGCTCAGGCGCGTCGCCCGGACCGTCGCATACCCGAGATCGATCTCGCGGCTGGTCCCGAAGGGAAAGCCCGCGTTGGAGAAATCCGCCGCCGAGACCCGCCTCAGCAGCGTGCGCGAGTGCGGCCCCATCACCGCCAGCACACTGTACTGGGCGCTGACGTCGACGATGAGGCAATGCGCCTCGGGCGGAATGCCGCGTTCGATGTGGCCGAAGTCGCGCGTCGTCTGCGCGGTGCCGGTGACGATCAGGTACTGGTCCCGTGCGAGGCGCGTCAGCGTCAGGTCGGACTCGATGCCGCCGCGGTCGTTGAGCATCGTGCTGTACACCGTGCGGCCGACCGGTACCGCCACGTCGTTGGCCATGAGCTGCTGCAGCACCGCTTCGGCATCGCGTCCCTGCACCAGGAATTTGGAGAAGGAGGACAGGTCGAACACCGTGACCGCCGTGCGCGTGGCCGCGTGCTCGCGCGCACTGTCGGCAAACCAGTTCTGGCGTCCAAAGGCATATTCGATGACCGGGGCGCGGCCCCCGGTGGCAAACCAGCTGGCCCGCTCCCAGCCCATGCGGGTGCCGAAGCACGCGCCCTTGTCCTTGAGCAGGGCGTACAGCGGCGAGCGCCGCAGCGGGCGGGCGCTGATCAGCTCGCGGTTCGGCCAGGGCATGGCGTAGTGCAGCCCGAGCGATTCCCGGACCCGCTCCCTGAGCCAGCGCTCGTTGCCGTGGAAGCGCGCGAACCGCCGGATGTCGACCGACCACAGGTCCATGGTCGGCTCGCCCCCGGCAATCCATTCCGCCAGCGCCATGCCGGCGCCGCCCGCCGAGGCGATGCCCATCGAATTGAACCCGGCGCCGACGTAGTAGTGCCGCAGTTCGGGGGCTTCGCCGAGAATGAAATTCCCGTCGGGCGTGAAGGACTCCGGTCCGTTGATGAACTGCTTCACGCCGGCATGGGCGAGTGCGGGCACGCGCTGGATCGCGTTGGTCATGAGGATCTCGAACCGATCCCAGTTCTCCGGCAGCAGGCGGAACTCGAAGTCTTCGGGAATGCCCTCCATGCCCCAGGGCGTGGCCTCGGGCTCGAAACCGCCCATCACCAGTCCGCCGACTTCCTCCTTGAAATAGACCAGGCCGTCCGGGTCGCGCAGGACCGGCAGATCCGGATGCACGCCCGCGATGCGGTCGGTGACGATGTAGTAATGCTCGGCCGAGTGCAGGGGAACGCTCACGCCGCCCAGGCGGCCGACGGCCCTGGCCCATTGCCCGGCACAGTTGACGACGACCTCGGAGCGGATGCGGCCCTCGCGGCCCTCACGGTCCAGCCAGCGCACGCCGCACGCGCTGCCGCCCTCGACCAGGATGCCCGTCACCCGCGTGCGCTCGACGATGCGCACGCCGCGGGTGCGTGCGCCGCGGGCGAGAGCCTGGGTCAGGTCGCTCGGGTTCGCCTTGCCATCGCCCGGCAGCCAGGCGGCCCCGGCCAGGTCGTCGGTGCGCATGATCGGCCAGCGCGCGGCGGCCTCGCGCGGCCCGACGATCTCGCAGGCGACGCCGTAGGCGCGGGCGAGGGCCGCGGTACGCTTGAGCTGCGTCAGGCGTTCGGCGGTGCGCGCCACCGACAGCGAACCGCAGTTCTTCCAGCCGGTCGCCTGGCCGGTCTCCGCCTCGAGTTCGCTGTACAGGCGGGTCGAATAACGGATCAGCCGCGTCAGGCTTTCCTGGGAGCGCAACTGCCCGACGAGGCCGGCGGCGTGCCAGGTGGTGCCGCAGCTGAGCTGACCCTGCTCGAGCAGCACCACCTCGCGCCAGCCGAGCCGGGCGAGATGATAGGCGGTGGAGCAGCCGACGATCCCGCCGCCGATGATGACGGCGCGGGCGTGGCCCGTTTCAGGCACGGTGTCGTTCCGGACGCTGCAGTGTCACGCCGATGCTGTCCAGGCCGGCGCCGATCGCCGCCACCGCGCCGCCCATGCCGTCGGGACCGAGCTGGCCCATGCAGCCGACTCGGAAGGTCTCGACGTGGGTGAGCTTGCCCGGGTAGAGGATGTAGCCGCGTTCCTTGACGGCGTTGTAGAAGCGCTTGAAATCATAGTGCGGGTCGTCGGGTGCGTGGACCGTGACGATGATCGGCGCCTGGATGGCCTCCGGCAGGAAGGCGCGCAGGCCCAGTTCCCGCAGTCCGGCCAGCAGCCGGGCGCAGTTCGCCGCGTAGGCGCCGCCGCGCGCCGCGAGTCCGCCCTGGGCGAGGTATTGCGCCAGGGCCGCATCAAGCGCCGCCACCACGTGGGTCGGCGGCGTGAAGCGCCACTGGGTGGTCCGGTTCATGTAGGCCCATTGATCGTACAGGTCCATGGCGAGCGAGTGGCTGATGCCCTCGCAGCGCTCGAGCAGCGAGCGGCGCGCCAGCACGAAGCCCATGCCGGGCACGCCTTCCAGGCATTTGCCCGAGGCTGCAATCACCGCGTCGAAAGCCGTCGTGCGCGCATCGATCTCCAGCGCGCCGAAGGTGCTCATGGCATCGACGATCAGGCCCTTGCCGCGGCCCGCGACCACGCCGGCGACTTCGCGCAGCGGATTGAGAATGCCGGTGCTGGTCTCGCAATGCACCAGCGCCACGTGCGTGATCGAAGCATCGCGGCCCAGATGGCCGTCGATGTCCGTGGGGCTGACCTGCTGGTCCTCGGCGTAGTCGATCGTGGTGACGCGCCGGCCCAGGATCCTGCAGATCCGGGCGATGCGCTGGCAGTAGGCGCCGTTCAAGGGGACGAGCAGGTGCCCGTCGCGGGGCACCAGCGTGCCGATGGCCGCTTCGACCGCGAAGGTGCCGCTGCCCTGGAGCGGGATGCAGTCGTGGCTGGCCTCGCCGTGGATGATGCGCACCAGTTCCGCGCGCACCCGGGCGGTGATCGAATTGAAGTCGACGTCCCAGGAGCCCCAGTCGTGCAGCATGCTCTGCTTGGTGCGCAGCGAGGTGGTCAGCGGGCCCGGGGTGAGCAGGATCGGTTCTGGGCTCATGGCGGGCATCTTACGATGATTGCCGATTGTCGACAATCGGCAATTGGCTTAAGATCTCCGCCCATGCCGCCGGCCTCCACGCTCACGCCCCTGCAGCTCGTGCAATCGAGCTCCCTGCCGGCGCTGGTGCAGGCCGAGATCGAGCAGCTGATCCTCAGCGGCGAACTGGCCGCCGGCCAGCGGCTCAACGAGAGCGAACTCGCCATCCGCTTCGGCACCAGCCGCGGGCCGGTGCGCGAGGCCCTGCGGGCGCTGGAGGAATGCCGCCTGGTGCGCTCGGAGAAGAATCGCGGCGTATTCGTGCGCGAGATCGACGTGGCCGAGGCCGATGAGATCTACGACGTCCGCGAAGTGCTCGACGAGCTGATCGGGCGGCGCGTCGCGCGCAACGCCACGCGCGCGCAGCTGCAGACGCTCAAGGCCAGCGTCGCCCGGATGGAGGCGGCGACCGCCGCCGGCGACCTCAAACGCTATCACGCGCTGAACCTGCAGTTCCACGACCAGCTGGTCGAGTACGCCGGCAATGCCCGGCTGACCGAAATCTACCGCCTGCTGACCAAGGAACTGCTGCTGTTCCGCCTGCGCGGACTGCAGGATGGCGGCGGTTTTGCCGTGTCCTGCGCCGAACACAAGGCGGTCGTGAACGCCATGGCCGCCGGGGATGCCGAGCGGGCGGGGCGGCTGCTGCGGCGCCACGCCAGCGACAGCCGGGCACGCATGCACAAGGCGGCCGAACTGGCGCCGCCGGGGCCGCGCTGAACGCGCCCGTCATTTACCCGCACGACCGATCCGCATCGTCCAACCCCTGCCCGGAGCACCCCTCATGCACGCCCCCCTCACCGTGAACGGCCGGACCTACCGCTGGATGGATCGTCCGCTGATCGTGGTCTGCGTCGATGGCTGCCAGTTCGAGTACCTCAGCGCGGCCGTGGCCGCGGGCGTGGCGCCGTTCCTGGGCGGCATACTGGCCGGCGGCGGCACCTGCCTGAGGGCCGATTGCGTAATGCCCAGCTTCACGAATCCGAACAACCTGTCGATCGTCACCGGCGTGACGCCCGCGGTGCACGGCATCAGCGGCAACTATTTCTACGACCCGGCCACGGGCGAGGAGGTCATGATGAATGACCCGCGCCACCTGCGGGCCGGCACGATCCTGGCGGCGTTCGCGGCCGCGGGCGCGAAGGTCGCGGTGATCACCGCCAAGGACAAGCTGCGCAAGCTCCTGGGCCACCGCATGAAGGGCATCTGCTTCTCGTCCGAGAAGGCCGATGAAGCGAGCCTGGCGGAAAACGGCATCGAGCACGTCGTGAAGCGCGTGGGCCTGCCCGTGCCCTCCGTGTACAGCGCCGCGCTGTCCGAGTTCGTGTTCGTGGCGGCCATCAAGCTGATGGAGCGGGAGCGGCCCGACCTCATGTACCTGTCGACCACCGACTACGTGCAGCACAAGGCGGCGCCCGGCACGCCCGCGGCGAATGACTTCTACGCCATGATCGACCGGCACCTGGCGCGCCTCGACGCGCTCGGCGCCACGATCGTGCTGACCGCCGACCATGGCATGAACGCCAAGCACGGCCCGACGGGCGAGCCCAATGTCATCTACCTGCAGGACACGCTCGATGGCTGGCTGGGCAGCGGCCAGTCGCGCGTCATCCTGCCGATCACCGATCCCTATGTCGTGCACCACGGTGCGCTGGGCTCCTATGCGCTCGTGTACCTGCCCGCCGGGACGGCGGCCGGGCCGCTGCGCGAGCGCATCGCCGCCCTGGACGGCATCGACGCCGTGCTGTCGCGGGCCGAGGCGGCCGAGCGTTTCGAGCTGCCGCCGGACCGCATCGGCGATCTGGTGATCGTGTCGCGGCAGGACACCACCCTCGGCACGAGCCGCCGCCGGCACGACCTGTCGGGACTCGACGTGCCGCTGCGTTCGCACGGCGGGACGTCCGAGCAGCAGGTGCCGCTGCTGGCCAA
>Ga0075029_100001960_pt1 | contig 11710 bp, 11 predicted proteins | sample LitLauG_LLR_2013_FD_71391 | JGI IMG/M metagenome (GOLD analysis project Ga0075029, IMG submission 71391) | Freshwater sediment microbial communities from North America - Little Laurel Run_MetaG_LLR_2013 | ecosystem: Environmental > Aquatic > Freshwater > Creek > Sediment | place: USA...
TGGTGGGCAGCGAGCGGACCGTAAGTCCAGAGACGGTCACGCCTCGGGAAGCCTTAATAGACAAGACATAGGAACTGGGCGGCGGCGGATTCGTGCTTGGCTGCTGCAAGGCCGCACCCTGCACGCCATTCAGCGTTAAGTCGTTGAATCCATCGATCAGAACTAGCTCGGTGCAAGTTCCCTTTACCAGTACTGTTGCCGCTGAATGCTTATCCATCTTGGCCAGCGTGTTATTCAGCGATTGGCCAGCGCCGCAGTCCACGACGATCTGGCCCGGGCTTGCCGTCACCCATGTGGCGGCAAAGAGCAGAGTCATCAAAGCGATTATTCGTGACATATGCGGTACCTCCTAATTGGGCCGCGAGTTCGGTCGCCTTCAGCGGGTGTACGGTGGGCACCGCTCTTCGGGGAGGCGAAGAAAGTCGATAACCGTTCTTTCTGTTTTGCGGACACCGCGAGACATCTGGAACGATTCTTCAGCGAGGCGATACAACCGAAGTTTCTAGCAGAGCAGAATACAGAGCAGGGCCAACGAAATTCGTGTATCGCGAGCATCGGCGTCGCAAACACACGCAGGGGCAAACAGGAATGGATTACCGAATCCAGGCTGTAAGGAACCTGGCGCCGCCTGAGTTGTCCGGGAGGCCACCAACGGCGCCGCGATGGAGAAGAGGGGAGTGCCCTCGTAGGGCAGCGTCTCCGACTCGTCGTAGGAGGTCTCCGGCACATCTTCTGCCGGAACTGCCAGAGAGACACCGAAAACCAGAAGTACGAAAAAGATGAAGGCGGAGCAGGGTCTTCTCATACTCCCATCCCGACTTGACGGCTACTGCCTCGGGGGGTACAGCCCGGCGACATGGGGTGGTGCTCACCCGGGAAAGGATAGCGCCACCTTTTTACAGCGATCACGACCGGACTGTCTGTGATGCAGGTCACGAGCACCATACTCGCTTGCGACATCCATCATGCGACCAAGGCCGAGGGATTTTTTGACTTCCCGCCGCCCGCACCGGAGCATGCTCAGGCACGGCTTCGGGGGACCTCCATTGCTCGATCAGACCATCTCGCACTACCGCCCCACCGCCTGCTAACCGCCCCGATCAACGAACGCAACTGGCACTTCCAAGTACCTCAGTAACTTTCATGCGCCGATTCTCCCAAATAACCTAGCCGCGAGGGGCACTTGGGGAGACGTCTATGAGTAACAGTCGTTGGTTTTGGACGGGTGCGACTCTGCTGTTAGCGGGCGGAATCTTCTGGGCCGTGGATCAGGCCGTAAGCCCGAGCAGCGGAGACGTGGAGTTTAAGAAAGCCGCGGAATCGATAAAGCAGGTCAAAAGCTTTCGTGGCATGTATGTCGACAGCGCGTCGAGCACCCAGCATTCGGAACGGCTATGGGAGGTGGATTGCAACCGGAACATCGTCCACCAGCAGTCGCGCGATCTGCAGATCAATTCGGATTCTGATCCTGAGATGAAAGAAGATGAGTTGCTGGTGGGCGAGTTGCGCTACAGGCATGACAGTTCCGGATCATGGGAGAACCTCGGGCCTGCAACCTTTTCAGGAACGTGGTATTGCGAGACCATTGCGAAAGGCGCCCCGCGCGATCTTCTGCCCGACCTCCTCACCATGACCAGGACCGGCTGGTTTGAAAAGGGTGACAAGAAGATGGTCAATGGTGTCTCCTGTCGGGAATGGAAATACGACGTTAGGACCTCCATCTCGGTTCGCAAGGGTTCGATGTGCATCGGCGTGAACGACCATCTGCCGTACGAGATGACCCCGGAAAACGGCGGCCGCTATTCCTACTCCGATTACAACCGGCCCATCCCATTCGAGGCGCCTGAAGCCGTCCTGCAATCGGCCAGTTCGACGGAAGGATCAAACTGAGTCCGCCCTCAAGGCCAGGTGACCGCAAGCGGCTTTGCCGAGCTTCAGAATCCAACCCTCCGTGCGGTTCGTCTGATATCTTTTAACTTCCCCGTTCTCACGACAATGCAATCCTCACAGCCCCCAAGCCGGTGGAAGGTCATTCTTGCCTTCGGACTCGTGTACCTGTTCTGGGGATCGACCTATCTCGCCATCGACATCGCGGTGCAGACCATTCCGCCGGCGCTGATGTGCGGTGTTCGCTTCACTATTGCCGGAGTGGTGATGTTGGCAGTCTGCGCGCTCACCGGCCGCAAAATCATCTATTCGCCGCGCCAACTGGTACTGGCCGCGATTGTAGGACTACTCCTGCTCATGGGCGGCAACCTCACGCTCTCCTATGCCGAGTTGTCTGTGTCCTCCGGCTTGGCTGCGCTCATCGTCGCCATCACTCCCTTGTGGTTTCTCGTGCTCGATTCGCTTCTTCTCGGCGACCATCACATTTCAAGGCGCGGCAAAGCCGGACTGGCGCTCGGGATCGTAGGCTTGTTCGTTCTGGTATGGCCGCAGTTACAGGCGGGCAGCGTGGGACGCCGCGAGCTCTGGGCTTCCATCAGCCTGCTCGGCGGATCATTCAGTTGGGCCCTGGGATCGGTGCTCTCCAAACGCTGGCAATCTGGCATGGACGTCTTCAGCGCCACCGGCTGGCAAGTCACGGCAGCAGGTGCAGGAAATCTCGTCTTCGCTCTCTTCGCCGAAGATGTGTATCACGTGAAGTGGAGCGCCCGCGGCCTCGGCGCTGTCGGTTATCTCGTGATCTGCGGCTCCTGGATCGGCTACACCGCCTACATCTACCTGCTGGAGCACGTTCCCACATCGAAGGTCTCAACCTACGCCTACGTCAATCCCGTGGTCGCCGTGTTCCTGGGCTGGCTCGTCCTGCACGAAAAAGTAGACGGCTACATCCTGGCAGGCAGCGCAGTCGTCGTGCTGTCAGTTATCCTGGTGACCAGCGCAAAAGTAAAAGGCAAGCCTCTATCCGAAGAATTGCCAGCAGTAGAAGCCGCCGGAGACTAAGGACGAATCACGTGGGGACGGTCCGGCTCATGTAGGGACAGCCGCCTCGGCTGTCCCCCGAGCGAAGCGAGGGCAGCTATGCAGCCCAGCGCTACTTCGAACCCTCATCCTCCTCTTCCGCATCATTCACCAAATCCACCACATGCCCGCGAATTGAGAAAGTCTGCTTCGCACCCCCTGCCGCCTCAAAGCTGACGCGCACCGGCCCTCGCTGCCACGCCGGAACTGGACACGCCGAGTCCGGCCCCGCATCGTCCGCCAAGCCATCATTCGACAGCGCCTTCTTCAACACAGGCTTTCGCCGGCTGATCTGCGCCACCATCGCATACGTCTTTTTTCCGTCATCCGACACTCCGCAATACGCCACGTAGTCCCGATACCAGCTCGCCGCCGAATAGAACGCGTCGAACTCCGGAAGATTGATCGGCGAAATCCGCCCGGTCAGCCGATCCACCAGCAACCATCCTCCGCGCTGCCAGCGCCAGCGCGCCTCCAGTTCCTCCGGCAGACTATCGTTCACTCGAAACGCCCGTCGCACCACAAACAGTCGATCGGTGACTTCATGCGGCAACCCAGTCGCGTATTCGCGAATGCGTCCGTCCACCATCAGCGCTCGAACTTTGAGCGTCAGCGCTTTGTCATCCGCCATACCCGGAGACCATTGCGTGCTCATCCATTTTCCAAACGCAATCACATGCACCTTGGAAGCCGCGCCCACAGCCAGAGTGCAAGACAGGATTAAAAACAGCGTGCAGAAAATTGCACACAACATCATTTCGCAAATCGAAATTCGCCGTCGCATGAGCCGACACTACTCACCAAGCGCACGGCCACGCAAGGTTAGCGGTCACATTCTCGATTTTCGATGTACCGAAGTGGGAATACCTCAGGTCTCAAAACGATGCTACTGTTCCAAAAAGCTAGCCTGCACCGGAGAAAAGCGAGCACAATGGCATTAAAATGGAATATTAGACAAGTGCCGTGTCATGAGCCTTTCTTCCACCCGCGTCCCGACCCTGCCCAAACGACGTGCAACGTCCGACGCCGGGGCCGCTTCTTATCCTGAGATGGGGAATCTACTCACAAGGCGCAGGGCGGCTCGTATTCTGGTCGTAGACGATCAGCCCAGCATCGCCGGACTGATGAGCCAGTTGCTGACCATCCGCGGCTACGAAGTGATTACTGCCGCCAGCGCCGAGCAGGCCGAGGCCGAAGTGCGCCGCCAGCTACCCGACTTGATCCTTTCTGATGTCATGATGCCCGGCAAGTCCGGCTACGACCTTTGCCGCGCGCTAAAGGAGAATCCCGCCACACGCCTGATTCCCTTCGTGCTCATCACCGGCCTCAGCGACAGCAATGACAAAGTTCGCGGCATCGAAGCTGGAGCCGACGACTTCCTCAACAAGCCCGTCCTCGCCGAAGAACTCATCGCCCGCGTGAAATCGCTGCTGCGCCTCAAAGAGTTCACCGACGAACTCGAGACCGCCGACTCCGTGCTCTGCACGCTCGGACTAATCGTTGAAAGCCGCGACCCCTATACCGAGGGCCACTGCGAGCGGCTCTCAGTGCGCGCCGCAGACCTCGGCCGCCATCTCGGCCTGGATGAAGATTCCATCATCGCCCTCAAGCGCGGCGGATATCTCCACGATCTCGGCAAAATCGCCGTCCCCGACGAAATTTTAAAGAAGGGCAGCAATCTCACGCCCGCCGAGTGGGAGGTCATGAAACTCCATCCCATCACCGGCGAAAACATCTGCCGCCCGCTGCATTCGCTGAGCCTGGTGCTCCCCGTCATTCGCCATCATCACGAACACTCCGACGGCTCCGGCTACCCCGACGGACTCGGCGGCTCCGAGATTCCGCTTCTGCCAAGAGTTCTGCAGGTAGTCGATGTTTATGACGCCCTTCGCACCGCGCGCTCCTACAAGCCAGCCCACACCCACGAGCAGGCTGCACAGACCATGCGCGAAGAGGCCGCCCGCGGTCTCTGGGACTCCGAACTGGTAGCAGAATATTTCTCGATGCTGGAGCAAAAGCGCCAGGTCGCCTAAGCCAGTTCTCAATACCCCAACTCTCATTACCCAGCACTAAGTTCTAGCGGAGCCGGTCTTCAGGCGGAGCGAAGGATCTCCCGTGGAACCAGGTGCTGCCCCGAAACTGCAAACTGCATCTCGCCTTTGCCTTTCTCTGCGTCCTCTGCGGACTTTCCTCCGCGTACTCTGCGGTTAAAAGCTTTTGACTCTGCGAGACCGATCAACCCATTTCCCAAACTCTTCTCCTAAACCGTAAAATCACAAAGCCGCCTTTTAGCATTCAAAAGCCGGACACCCAGCATCTCCGCTGAGAACTGAGAACTGACTTGCCGCCCCCCACCCACAGCATCGTCATCCCGGCCTACAACGAGAGCGCCCGTCTCGGCGCGACTCTCGAGAAGGTGCTGGCCTACGTGCACACCCAGGGATGGGACGCCGAAGTCCTCGTCATCAACGACGGCTCCCGCGACAACACCGCCGAAATCGTCCGCACTCAAGCCGCAAAAGATCCTATCCTCCATCTCATCGAAAATCCCGGCAATCGCGGCAAGGGATACAGCGTGCGCAACGGCATGCTCCACGCCCAAGGCCAAATCGTCCTCTTCAGCGACGCCGACCTGTCCTCGCCCATCGAAGAAGCGCCCAAGCTTCTGCAAGCGCTGGAAGCCGGCGCCGACATCGCCATCGGCTCGCGCTGGCTCCGCGCCGAAACCCAGACCCAGCGCCAGCCTCTCCATCGTCAGCTATTCGGAAGAATTTTCAACCTTCTGCTGCGCATGACCCTCGGCTTGCAATTTGCCGACACTCAGTGTGGGTTCAAGGCATTTAAGCGTCCCGCAGTCGAAGCCATCTTCCCGCTGCAAAGAATCGAGCGCTGGGGATTCGATCCCGAAATTCTCTTCTTGGCGAAAAAGTTCGGCTACAAAGTGCGGGAAGTCCCGGTCGCCTGGGGACACAGCGGCGGAACCCGCATCAACCCGCTGATCGACGGCTCCCGCATGTTCCAGGAGATGCTGCACATCCGCTGGAACGACCTAACCGGCAAATACGACGCTGGCTCGCCCCTGCAACCGCAGCCAGCAAAAACCGCCCCCGGCCCCCGCCGTCCCCAACACTAGAAGTGGGTAGGCAGCAATAAATGTGGGGTGCCCCACGTCTCGCTTCTTTTGCGAGACGTGGGAACCACAAACGCATGCACGATAGGATTTAATTCAAAACCGAATAACATTTTCTTTAACTCAAACCGCCTTCACCGCCCGCACCACCCGCGTCCCCATCTCCCCCGTCGAAATCGCCGCATGCGTTTTCGCTGCCAAATCCCTGCCCATAAGATCGGAAGTCCGCGCGCCCGACTCCAATACCCGCGAAACGGCACTCTCCACGCACCCCGCCTCCGCCTCCAACGCAAACGAATGCCGCAATAACATCGCCACGGACAAAATCGCTCCCAACGGATTCGCAATCCCCTTGCCGGCAATGTCCGGAGCCGACCCATGCACCGGCTCGTACAATCCCACCGGCCCGCCAATGCTCGCCGAAGCCAGCAGGCCCAGCGACCCGACCACCCCGCCAGCCTGATCGGACAGAATGTCGCCGAACATGTTCTCCGTAAGCAACACGTCAAACTCCGCCGGACGCTGCACCAGCAGCATCGCCGCCGAATCCACGTACTGATGCCCGAGCTTCACCTCCGGATAATCCTTGCCCACGCGCGTCACCACCTCGCGCCAAAGCCGCGAACACTCCAGCACATTCGCCTTGTCGACAGACAGCACCTTGCGCTTCCGCTTCATCGCCAGCGCGAACGCCACGCGCGCAATGCGCTCAATCTCATCCTCGCCGTAGCGCATGGTGTTCACCGCGACACGCGCGCCCGCAACTCCTTCAATCGACCGCGGCTGCCCGAAGTAAGCTCCGCCCAGCAACTCGCGCACAATCAGAATGTCGGTCCCGCGCACGATCTCCGCCCGCAGCGGAGAACAATCCTCCAGCGCCGGAAAAAATACCGCCGGACGCAAGTTCGCGTAAGCCCCCAACTCCCGTCGCAGCCGCAACAGCCCAGCCTCCGGCCGCAGATGCCCGGGATTATGATCGAACGCCGGGCTTCCCACTGCCCCCAGCAGCACCGCCCCAGAAGCCAGGCAAGCCTGCACCGTATCCGCAGGCAGCGGATCATTCACTGCGCTCAGCGCCGCCCCGCCAATCAGTTTGTGTTGAAGTTGAAGGGAATGCCCAAACCGCGCAGCCACAGCCTCAAGAACCAGCACGGCCTGCTCCGTAACTTCCGGACCAATGCCGTCACCTGCAACAACCGTGAGTTTCAGGATCATGGGAAGAATTGAGTAATTGGGAAATTGAGTAATCGGGTAATTGTACCCGCTGGAAGCTGACGAATGAGCGAAGAGGCAGGCGCCGGAAACAGACGTTCAATTACTCAATTACCAAATCTCCCGATCACTCAATCCCTACACGCCCCACAAATAATCTTCCTGCTGCTGCTCATGATGGGACTCATGATGCACCGGAATCGGCGCACCGAAAGCGTTGGTCACATGCGCCACCGGAAATGGCTTCGCCGGCTCCGGCGCAGGCAACGCCGTCGGCACGTTCGCCGCCGCAGCGGCAGCCATCGGAGTCGGCTCGATCAACGGCGTCGCCGAACCAGACGGCTTGTGGGTGTCGCGAATCAATTCGAGCAGATGATGATCTTCCACATGCTTGATCTTGTCCGCCAGGCGGACAAACCGCCGGTAAATGTCATCGAGCGCCCGCCGGTCAAACTGATATCCCAGTTGCTCGCAACGCAGTCCCAGCGCGTGACGCCCGGAATGCTTGCCCAGCACCAGCTTCGAATCGGGCACGCCCACCGACTTCGGCGTCATGATCTCGTAGGTCAGCGGATTCTTCAGCATGCCATCCTGATGAATCCCCGCCTCGTGCGCGAACGCATTGCGCCCGGTAATCGCTTTGTTCGGCTGCACCGGCACGCTGGTGATCTCGCTCAGCGTCTGGCTGGCGGCAAAAATCTGCTCGCTCGCCACGCCCGTCTCATACGGATACCGGTCGGGCCGCACTCGCATCGCCATGACGATCTCTTCCAGCGACGCATTGCCCGCGCGTTCGCCAATTCCGTTGATCGTGCACTCCACCTGCCGCGCCCCAGCGCCCACCGCAGCCAGCGCATTCGCGACCGCCATCCCGAGATCGTTGTGACAGTGCGCCGAGATGATTGCATTCTCGATTCCCTTTACCTCATCCCGAATCTTCGTGATCAGGCCAGCGAACTCCGTCGGCACCGTGTACCCAACCGTGTCCGGAATATTCAGAGTCGTCGCTCCGGCTTCCACCACAGCATTCAGCACACGAATCAGGAAATCCGGATCGGTGCGCGTCGCATCTTCCGGAGAGAATTCCACATCGTCGCACAGGGACTTCGCCAGCCGCACTGCATCCCGCGCCTGCGCCAGGCACTGATCGCGCGTAATCCGCAGCTTGTACTGCAAGTGGATGTCAGAAGTCGCAAGAAACACATGGATCCGCGGACGAGCTGCGTATTTCAGAGCATCCCACGCGCGCTCGATATCCGCCTGGCATGCCCGCGCCAGCCCCGCAATAATCGGACGCCGCACCACCGTCGCAATCGCCTTCACCGACTCGAAGTCGCCATCCGAGGCGATCGGGAACCCCGCTTCGATTACATCCACACCCAAACGATCGAGTTGATGCGCCAGCCGCAGCTTCTCCTGCTGGTTCATGCTGCAGCCAGGCGACTGCTCACCATCACGCAAAGTGGTGTCGAAAATTGTGATGCGGGCACGATCTGCCGTCATGGGTCTCCTCGAGTTCGAACTCATTCAATGTTATGAGGAAGTTACCCAGAAGCAAAACTTATAATTCTTCACTCAGTATTAGGGCAAGTTGTATAATAAGATTCTCTAATGGTTAGTAAAAGTTCTATAAACAAAGCCTATGGCCAGACTTTCGACGCGTGCTCTGCTTAGCGACCTCAGCGAATTCTTAGCGAACTTGGCGGTTAAAGCTTCGACCTCGTGATTCTAGAACGATTCCGAAAGGAGCAATCTCGTGGAGCTTTCCCAACTCGAAGTCTTCCTCGCCGTCGCCCGCGAGCGCCGCTTCTCCCGCGCCGCCGAGAAGCTCTTTCGCACACAATCCGCTGTCAGCCAGACCATCCGCAAGCTGGAAGACGAACTCGGCGAGGCCCTGTTCGATCGCTCCTCCCGCGATGGCGTCCTCACCGACGCCGGAAAAGTTCTCTTCGAGTACGCCGAGAAGTTGATCAACCTGCGCAGCGAAGCCGCCGAATCGCTCACCGAACTACGCGAGCTGCAAAAAGGCAAGCTGGTCATCGCCGCCAATGAATTCACCGTGCTCTACCTGCTCCCCCTGCTCGCCGTATTTCGCCAGCGCCATCCCATGATCAAGATCACCGTCGAACGCGCTCTGGGCAGCCACATTCCCGACGACGTGGTGAGCTACAAAGCCGAATTCGGCGTGCTCTCCTACGAGCCGCAGGAACCCAGCCTGCACTCCATCGTTGTTTACCTCGACGAACTCGTCTTCGTCGTGCCGCCCAACCATGCGCTCGCCAAGGCGCCCCAGGTCAGCATCCGCCAGCTTGGAGCCGAGTCCTTTGTAGCCCACATCGTCTCTTCGCCTCACCGCGACAAAGTTCTGCAGCAGTTCAAAGCGCACAAAACGCCCCTTCACATGGACGTGGAACTCCCCACCCTGCAAGCTATCAAGCGCTATGTGGCGATGGGCAGCGGAGTGGCGTTAGTGCCGGAGATTAGTGTTGAATCTGAGCTAGCCAGGGGCGAGCTCGTCCGGATTCCCGTGCGCGAGCTGCAGATCAAACGCAAGCTGCGCCTCATCTATCGCAAAGACGCAAACCTCACGCACGCCGGCAGAGCGTTTCTAAAAGTAGCCGAGTCCGTCGCCACCGAGCGCAAAGGCCGCTACCGCTTCCAACGCGAACGTTAGTGCCGAAGACAATCCAGCAAAACAAAAAGGAGCGAGTTTCCCCGCCCCTCTGATCCGTGAAGATCCGTGTAAATCCGTGGCTAGTTGTCGTTCTTAGCTCAGCAATCCGCGCAAACCTGCTCTTCGCGCAGAGATTCGAGCGCCGAATCAAGCGACGGATGCACATCCAGCACCCGATCCAGATTCGTCAGGTCCAGCAGAGTCCGAACGATCAGGTTCGGTCCAGCACACTTCAGGTTAACGTTCCGCTCCCGCGCCCGCACGTGCAGCAGGGCCAGCTCTCCGATCCCGGCGCTGTCCATGGAATGCACTCCGCTCAAATCGAGCACCAGATTGTTCGTCTGCGAAAGCACATCGCCCACAATACGCGCCAGAGAAGCCGCCTCATCCCGATAGACGATGCGCCCCTGGCAATGCACGATGATGACATCGCCACAATTGCGTGTTTCCAGACTGAGTTTCAACTGCGACTCCTTCAGATGTACCGCCGGGGCGGCCGCAGCTTGCCGCGGCTCCCACATTTGCCAATTCCTGTCCATAGATTGCATGCTACCAATTAGACGCATTACGCTTGGTATCGGCACCATGAAATTCAGGTAAATTTCGGGTCGACTCCACCTACAATGGGAACGAAAAATCCTGACAAAATTTGTCACCCGGTACATCTGGGCCATCCGGTACACTGCATCTAACGGATTTCAAAGCCTGATACTCTATTTTGCCGGCCTTTTAGCCGGGGAGGAACAATTCGTGTCGAAAACTGCTGCCGCGCTGGCAGTCGCTTTAGTGGCGTTATTCTCCATTCCGATGTCGGCACAATTTGGCGGCCTTCTTCCCAGTGGTAACGTTTACGCCGGCATCTCATATGCTCGTCTCACCGACGTAATCAACAAGCAAAGTTATCGCGGATGGAACGCCTCCGCCGAATTCTTCCCCTTCTCCCGCTTCCCCCACCTCGGACTCGTGGCCGACGGCAGCGGTTTCTACCGCTCCGGCGTGAAGCAGTACAACATCCTCGGCGGACCGCGCCTCTCCACCACTTACGGCAAGTGGCGTCCCTTCATTCATGCCATGGCCGGCGTCCGTCACAACAATTCCAGCGATTTCCTCATCACCAACCCGATTGGGATCGACGTCGGCGGCGGCGCCGACTACAAACTCCCCTTCAAGAATTTTTCCTGGCGCGTTCAGGGCGACTATTTGCACTCCCATAATCAGGGCGCCAACCAGGGCGACTACCGTGCCTCCACCGGAATCGTCTGGCGCTTCTGACCTCGCCCAACTTTCATTTTCTATTTGCGAATTGTCATCTTGAGCGAAGCGAAGGATCTCTGTACTTCGCCTGCGCTGGATTAGCCTCATTCGTTCGAGCATGCCGTTTCGCGCCAGCCGGATCCCTTTTCTCATCATCCAACAACTTTCCACGCGGATACGGGTTTGCTAAGACCAGATCGGCGCATGCCTTTAGCAAAGAGAAAGGAGATTCCATGCGCAACACCTTTATCACTCTCGTCATTCTCTGCTCGTTCGCCACTCTTGCAGCCGCCCAGGTTCCAACCTCAGGCAATGTTTTTTTCGGCTATTCCTACTACAGCACCAATCTTTCCTCGGTTGATCGCGCCAACACCAACGGATGGGAAGCCACGGTCGAAGGCAAAGTCCTGCCCTCCATTGGCATCGCCGCCGACTTCAGCTCGCATTACGGAACGGAACATTTTCTACTGGTCTGC
>Ga0075029_100001961_pt1 | contig 11709 bp, 4 predicted proteins | sample LitLauG_LLR_2013_FD_71391 | JGI IMG/M metagenome (GOLD analysis project Ga0075029, IMG submission 71391) | Freshwater sediment microbial communities from North America - Little Laurel Run_MetaG_LLR_2013 | ecosystem: Environmental > Aquatic > Freshwater > Creek > Sediment | place: USA...
TCGCTCACCTCCAGTTCCTGGCGGATCGCCGGATCTCGATCGCCGCGGCGGAGGCCCACAGCCAATGGTCGGTCGACCAGCGCAAGGTGATCGCCGACCAGCGGACCGCCATGCAGTTGCAGGAGCGCACACACGAGGCCGACGTCGCCAATGGCAAGGTCGCCGTGGCGCAAGCGGAGGCGAACGACCAGAAGCAGCGCGCGGATGTCGCCGAGGATGCCACCAGCGCTGCGCAGCGCAACGCGCAGGACCTGCAGCAGCAGATCGCCGACCTGCAGGCCAAGGTTACGGACCGAGGCCTGGTATTGACGCTGGGGGACGTGCTGTTTTCCACCGGGACCGCCAACCTGAACACCGGCGGCGGCAGCCACCTGGTCAAGCTGGCCGGATTCCTCAATAAATACCCGGATCGCACTGCGCAGATCGAAGGCTACACCGACAGCGTCGGCAGCGACGAGTACAACCAGGGTCTGTCGCAGCGGCGGGCCGACGCCGTCAAGGCCTATCTCGTGGACCAGGGCGTGGCCACGGGCCGCCTGACCGCCTACGGAAAGGGCAAGAGCTCGCCGGTCGGAGACAACGGCTCGGCCACCGGCCGCCAGCAGAACCGCCGCGTCGAAGTGATCATCGCCAACAGTCTGGTGACCGCCCGATAAGGCAGGGCGGCGGGGACAGCGGCTCCCGTGCGGGAGACTGTCCCCGGCTCGTCACGGCTTGCCGAGCAGCACGCGCACCGCGTGGGTTCTGCCGTCATCCACAAGATCGACACTCTCAACGCCCGCGGCGAGCGTCGCACCATCGCAATCGATGCGGGCAATCCCACGACAGACACCCTGCGGGTTCTCGATCGTGATCTCGTATCGGGACGAGCCGTGGCGGAGCGTGACCGAGGCCCTGGGCCAGCCCGCGGGTATGCACGGCGCCAGGCGCAGCCGCGCCCCTTCGACGCGTACGCCGAGGATCGACTCGAGCCCGGCCCGGTACATCCACCCCGCGGAGCCCGTATACCAGGTCCAGCCGCCACGCCCGATGTGCGGCGCCACGGAATAGACATCCGCGGCCGCCACGTAAGGCTCCACTTTATAGCGATGCACGTCCGCGCGCGTGCTGGTGCGGTTGACCGGATTGAGCATGGCAAAAAGCTGTGCAGCCCGGGTGCCCTGCCCCAGCGCTGCAAAGGCCATGACCGACCAAAGGGCGCCATGCGTGTACTGCCCCCCGTTTTCGCGCAGACCCGGCGGATAGCCCTTGATGTAGCCGGGATCGAGCGGCGTGTGCTCGAAGGGCGGCGTGAACAGCAGCGCCAGTCCCCTCTCCCGGAGTATGAGCTGCGCGTCGACCTGATCCATGGCGATGCGTGCGTGTTCCGGATCGGCCGCTCCGGACAACACGGCCCAGGACTGGGCGATGGCGTCGATGCGGCATTCCTCGTTCGTTGCGGAGCCGAGCACCGAGCCGTCGTCGTAGTAGGCGCGCCGGTACCATTGACCGTCCCAGCCCTCCCGCTCCAGCGCCCGGCGCAGGGCTTCGGCGTGGCTCAACCAGAGCGCCGCACGACCCGGCTCCGCGCGCGCCTGCGCCAGCGGCGCGAAGCGCTGCAACGTGGCATGGAGAAACCAGCCGAGCCAGACGCTCTCGCCGCGGCCCAGTTCGCCCACGCGGTTCAACCCGTCGTTCCAGTCGCCGGTGCCCATGAGCGGCAGGCCATGGGCGCCGGTCTGCAGGCTCTCGTCCAGGGCGCGAGCGCAGTGCTCGAACAGCGTAGCCTGCTCATCGGATGTTACGGGCAGGAAATAGGCGTCATGTTCCTCGGGGCGCAGCGTCTGCCCCTCCAGGAACGGCACCGCTTCATCGAGCACGGCCCGGTCGGCAGTCGCCGCTACATACTGCGCCACAGCATGGGCCAGCCACACGCGATCGTCGCTGATGCGCGTACGCACGCCCTGGCCCGTGTGCGGCAGCCACCAGTGCTGCACGTCGCCTTCGTGAAACTGACGGCCCGCGGCCCGCAGCAGGTGCTCGCGCGCCAGAGCAGGCCGCGCCCCGCTGATCGCCATGCCGTCCTGCAGCTGATCGCGGAATCCGTAGGCGCCGCTCGCCTGGTAGAAGGCCGAGCGCGCCCAGATCCGGCACGCCAGGGTCTGGTACAGGAGCCAGCGGTTGAGCATGAGGTCCATCGACCGGTCCGGCGTGTGGACCTGCACCGAGCCCAGGGTTTCGTCCCAGAACGCCAGCACCTGCCGGTACAGATCCTCCAGATCGGCACTGCGGTAGCGGGTGATCAGGGACCGGGCATCGGCGACGTTGCCGGCCTCGCCGATCAGGAAAACGATCTCGACCTCCTGGTCTGCCTCCAGGTCGATGGCGGTCTGCAATGCCCAGCACGGATCCAGGCCGGCACCGGAACGCTTCGACAACGGCTTCAGCCCCATGAGCGCCGCAGGGCGTGCCAGCGTGCCGTGGCGTCCGATGAACTCCCGCCGGTCGCAGGTCCAGTCGGTCTGCCGTCCACGCAGATCGGCGAAGGCAATGCGTCCGCCGGCGACGGCACTCCAGGGATTACGGGCCAGCAAGGCGCCCGTGTCCGGGTCGCTTTCCGTCACGATGTACGGCGCCGAGGTGCTGCGCGCGGACCCCAGCACGCATTCCGCATAGGCGGTCAGCGACAGGTGTCGCGTATCGCCCGAAACATTGCGGATCCGCAGTCGCGAGATCTTGATCGCATCGGTCAGCGGCACGTACATGAGCAGGTCGGTTGCGATGCCGTGGCCGTTGTGCTCAAAGCGGCTGTAGCCCTGGCCGTGCCGGGCGCTGTAGGTCGCGTTTGGACCCCGGATCGGCGCGGCGGTCGGCCCCCACAGCTCACCGCTCTCTTCGTCGCGGAGGTAGAGGACCTCGCCGGGCCGGTCGGAGACCGGGTCATTGGACCACGGCGTCAGCTGGTTTTCCCGGCTGTTGCGTGACCAGGTAAAGCCGCCGCCTTCGGCTGCGACCTGGAAGCCGAACTGCGGGTTGGCCACCACGTTGATCCAGGGCGCCGGGGTCGTCTGTCCGGGTCCCAAGACCGTGAGGTATTCCCGGCCACCGGCGGTGAATCCCCCCATACCGTTGAAGAACTCCAGATCCGGCGGCGGTGCTCGGGCCGGCGGCGCCGCTGAGGGCAGCGCCTGCGGCGCAGGCCGCGCCTCGCCGGACGCTTCGCGGTGCCGATCGAGCTGCACGGCCAGGCTCCCGCGTTGGCAGGACAGCACCACACGGGCCACCGCGAACAGCGAGGCACGCGTCTGTTCGGAGATCAGATCACTCCGCAGGATGTAGACGCCGCCGCGCGTCTGGTCGCCACCGAGCCGGGGACGCGACTGGCTCATGCGCAGCTGCGTTTCCAGTGCGTTCTGCAGGTCCTGCACGTACGAGGAGGCGCGCTCGTTGAGTATCACCAGATCGACGGCCAGCTGCTTCATGCGCCAGTATTCCTGCGCGCGCAGCAGCTGCCGGGCAAGATCCAGGTCCTCGACATCGTCGATCCGCACCAGCACGATGGGCAGGTCGCCGGAAATGCTCTGGGCCCACAGGGGCTCCGGCCCGCCGGCACCGCGAATGATGGTGGCCGAGGCCGGCCGCATGGCGGCGTTGGCGTACAGCAGATGGCCGGCGAGCCGCTGAAACAGACTGGCCTCGGCCGCATCGATGCCCAGGTGACGCAGCTGCACCTGGCCCTGGGTCCAGGCCAGTGTACCGGCACGCACGAAAGCGTTGGTTTCCTGGTGCTTGTCCAGCAGCTCCAGGGCAGCCACGCGCGTGGCGGCGATCGAGGTCCACAGGGCAACGCGCACCGTTGCACCCGCAGGCACCCTCACCCGCCGGCGCAGCGCGAACAGCGGGTCGAGCACCGTGCCGACCGTGTTCGACAGGCGTCGCCCATCCCGGATGGCGATGGCATCGCCGAGTTCCCGACCGCGGCCGATGAAACGTGACCGGTCCGTTTCGTACTCGGGCTCGCGCAGGGATTCGCCCTCGACCACCGCATGATGCGCCGCCCAGATCTCCGGCTCGCCCGGCGTGCGACGCCGGCGCGTCGCCAGCAGCGCACCATGCTTGGGCAGGTATTCGGTCTGCACGAACATCTTGGAAAAGGCGGGATGTGCAAGATCGGCTGCCGGGGGCGCCAGCACCAGCTCGCTGTAGGAGGTGATGTCGATGTCGTGCGATCGATTGCCGGTGTTGGTCAGGGAAACGCGGCGCACCTCGGCGTTGTCCTCGGGAGACACCATGACCTCCACGATCGTGCTCAGGGTGCCGTCGATGCGCAGGAATTCGGCGCGGTCTTCAGTGAAGGTCACCTCGTAGTGATCCGCCTCGACGCCGCAGGGCTGATACCCCGCGGACCAGACCCGCCCGGTCTCGACGTCGCGCAGGAAGAAGTAGCTGCCGCAATCGTCGCAGGTGGCATCCTCGCGCCAGCGCGTGACGGCCGTCTCTCCCCAGCGGCTGTATCCGGAACCCGCCGCCGTCAGCATCACCGTGTAGCGGCCATTCGAAAGCAGATGCGTCTGCGGCGTCGCGTCATGCGGCGTGTGCAAGCGGCGTACGACCGGCGGCAGCGCATCGCTGATACGGGCCGCGGAAGTCACTTCCTCGGCCCGCGGATGGGTGACCGAGACATCGCGTGGCGTGCGTTCCTGCAGCAGCAGCTCCGTGGCCTGCACCATCGGCTCGGCATGAAAGCGATCGCGGAGGCGGCCGCAGAACACGACATTGGCGACCGCGGTGATGGTCATGCCCTGGTGATGTGCCATGAAGGCCCGCACCAGCGCAAAGGCTGAACCATCGGGCACGCGGTTGCGCGTGTAATCGAGCGCCTCGTAGAAACCATAGCGCCCGAGCGCGGCCAGCGCCTGCAGTCGGCGCAGATTCGCCACCGCTGTCGGCGGATCGACCATGCCCGCCAGGGCCGTGGCATAGGGCGCAATGACGGTATTCTCGCTCAGGCCGCGCTTGAGCCCGAGGCCGGGCACGCCGAAATTGGAATACTGGTAGGTCAGTTCAATGTCGCGAGCGTTGTAGGCGGACTCCGACATGCCCCAGGGCACGCCCAGCGACCTCCCGTAACTGACCTGGCGACGCACGATCAGGCGGTTGGTCTGGTCCAGCAGGCTGTCCGCCGGCGCCCGCAGCACCAGCGACGGCATCAGGTACTCGAACATCGAACCGGACCAGGAAATGAGTGCAGCGCCGTTGCCGATGGGCGTCACCGATCGCCCGAGCCGGAACCAGTGCTGCGCCGGCACATCGTTCTTGGCAATGGCCACGAAACTGGCGAGGCGCGCCTCGGAGGCCAGCAGGTCGTAGCAGTTGTCATCCAGGGCGCCTTCGGCCGCACGGTAACCGATGGAAAGCAGGCGTCGCTCGCGATCCAGCAGAAATCCGAACTCCATGGCCACGGCCATCGCGTGCGCCGTGGATTCGATGGCCGCCAGGCGCGCGGCGAGCAGCTCGATCTCGGCGGCGGTCTGGGCGCGATCGCGGCGCGCACTCGCGAGGGAGCGCTGCGTGGCCTCGGCCCAGTAGAGCAGATCGGCTCCCGCCGCCTCACCCAGCTCGCAGGCCAGCGCGCGGGCGACATCCAGCATGGTCGAGGCGGCCGCCTCCAGCGGCGCCGGCAGCCGATCCGCCAGGGCGGCGGCGAGCGCGGTGAGCGCCGCCTCCAGGTGCGTCCGTCCAAAGCTGTGTGTCCGCCAGTCTTCGGGGATCGCGCGCAACGCTTCCCCCGTCAGTTCCATGGCATCCACGGCTCCGGCAAATTCGGCGCGGGCGGACTCGCCGGCGATCACAGCCGGATCCGCCCACTGCCGGCACGAGTTGGCCAGTGCCAGAAGGTGGGCGGCCAGGTTGCCGCTGTCGACGGTGGAGACATAGCGCGGGTCCAGGGGCCGAAGGTCGCGGGTGTCATACCAGTTGAAGAAATGCCCGCGAAAGCGCTGCAGCCGCTGCATTGTTGCCAGCGTCGCCTCGAGGCGTTCCACGGTCTCGATCGTGCCGATCCAGCCGAAGTCGCGGGCGCTGACCGTGGCCAGCAGGTAGAGACCGATGTTGGTCGGTGAGGTCCGGTACGCGATGACCGCTTGCGGGTCCTCCTGAAAGTTGTCCGGCGGCAGCATGTGGTCCTCGGCCGTCACGAAAGTCTCGAAGTAGCGCCAGGTGCGCCGCGCGACACTGCGCAGGACCCGCAGGTCGCGGTCCGGCACCGGCAGCTGTCCGGCAATGCGCGGCGAGATGCTGATCCATATGGCCAGCGCCGGAGAGCCGATCCAGAGCGCCGCGAATGGCATGGACAGCCACCAGGCCCCGCCCCGGTGGAGGAACGCGACCAGGATGGCCAGCACGGCGATGGTCAGGGCACCACCCATGCGCAGGTAGGCGCGGCGCAGGCTGAGTCGCGAATTCTGGCCCGTCTGAGCGGCCGTCACCCACTGGAGCAGGTTGCGGCGACTGATGACCAGGCGGTAGAGGGTCCGCACGATGGCATCGCTCATCAGCCAGGCCTGGTCGGCCAGGAAGGTGAGCAGGAAGGCCGATTGTGCGCCGGCCAGCCGGATATCCTGGCGCAATGCGAACAGGTGGCTGCGCACGGTAATGCCGGCGCGACGCGGAATGATGCCGGCAAACGCCGGCAGCCAGGCCGGCAGGACGACGGTCACCAGCATGAGATCCGTCCACAGCAGCGCCGCACTGCGCGGCAGGCACCATCCGGCCACCAGGGCCGCGACGCTCAATGGTGCGCTCAGCGAGCGTCGCAGGTTGTCCAGCATTTTCCAGCGGCTGATCAGCGGCAGCCGGGCGCTGCCGCGGTGGCCCAGCGGCCCGGCCGCGTCGGCACGTCCCAGAATCCAGGGCAGCAGCTGCCAGTCGCCGCGAACCCAGCGGTGCTGGCGCGCGGCGGACACTTCGTAGCGCGCTGGAAATTCCTCGACCACCTGGATGTCCGATACCAGGCCGGCACGCGCGTAAAGGCCCTCGAACAGATCATGGCTGAGCAGTGAGCCGTCCGGCACCCGCCCCGCCAGTGCCGCCTCGAAAGCGTCGATGTCGTAGATCCCCTTGCCGGCGTAGGACCCCTCCCCGAACAGATCCTGGTATACGTCGGACACCGCCGCGGCGTAGGGGTCGATGCCGCTGGCACTCGAGAAGGCGCGCTGAAAGCGTGAGCCTTCCCGACCGGTCGGGAGCGAGGGTGCAACCCGCGGCTGCAGCACGGCGTAACCATCCAGCACCTGACCGGTCGCGGCATCGAAGCGCGGGCGGTTCAGCGGGTGAGCCATTTTCCCTATCAGGCGGCGCGCACTGTCGCGCGGCAGGCGCGTGTCGGCGTCCAGGGTGATGACATAGCGGATGCCGCCGGGCAGCTCCGCTCGGGGCCCAGCCGGAACCACGAACGTGGTGTCGATCGCGCCGCGCAGCAGCCGATTCAGCTCGTGCAGCTTGCCGCGCTTGCGCTCCCAACCCATCCAGCGCTTTTCTCCGGCGCTCCACACCCGACGCCGATGCAGCAGGGAAAAGCGCGGTCTGCCGGTCCCGTCCGCATACTGCCGGTTCAGCCGGGCGATGCCCTCCACGGCGACCTGCAGCAGTTCCTGGTCGGCGGGCAGGGATTCCTCGGCGGCATCCACCCAATCGGACAGCAGCGCGAAGTAGATCTCACCGTCCGGCGAGGACAGGTAGTGGACTTCGAGGCGCCCGATCTGCGTTTCGATCGCCGCGCGCGTGGTCAGCAGCGCCGGGACTGCGACCAGTGTCCTCAGGGATTCCGGTACGCCGGCGCGCAGCGCCAATCCGGGCAGCAGGGTCGCGCCGAGGCCCCGCGTCACGGCGCGGTTCAACAGGGACACGGCCACATCCACCGCAGGGATGAACCCCAGCAGCGCCATCCACAGCAGCGGCCAGCCGCCAATCCCGCGCGCGTGCAGTCCCGCCAGCGGCGCCCACAGCAGGACCGCGCCCAGCAGTCCAATCGTCGCAATGTACCGGCCCGCCCCTTTCGCGACGTTGAACCGACGCGACCAGCTCCAGAACGGCGCGCGGTAGCCGATCGAGGTTTCAAATGCTGCGCGCCCGCCCGCGATCAGATGGAACCCCGGATCCGCGCCGCGGATCGGCGTGTCGGCCTGATCGACGGCCGGCGTGCCGGCGTGCCGCCGTGCCGCCAGCATGGCGGCCCTGGCAATCTCCAGCTCCGGACGGCGGGCGCCCCGCGCCAGTTCCTCAATCGCGCTGCGATACAGATTGCGGCTGGCAAAATCCATGGCCGCGAACTCGCTGCCATCGCGCAGCTGTTCGTCGACCAGGCTGACGTTCTCGAAGAATTCCGGCCAATCCAGGTCCGAGAGCAGCCGCATGCTCGTAATGATGTTGCGTACCGTGACGTTGGAGGCGCCCTGCTTCTGATGCTCATCGCGGACGACCTGCTCGGGTGTCTGCCCTTCCGCGTTGAGGCGCTGCTCCAGCCACTGCAACGCGGGCGTGACCCGCGGATCCTGGTCGCGCAGGCGCTGCACCAGCTGCACCACGAAGGCCGGCAGGAATTCGACCCCGCTGGACTCGCGATCCGGAAGGATGTCGGGCTCCCCGGTGACCCCATTCACCCCCAGCAGCCGGTCGGACACCGCATCGGCCACTTCGCGCGCGTCGCGATTGCTGACGATGCGCGCGGCGGCCCGGCGCAGGTTCTCCACCAGCACGATCCGCAGCGTGATGGCGACGGCCCACAGTTCGCCGATGGTGAGGGGTTGGACACGCTGGTAGGCGCGCACGAAGCGGCGCAGGCTGTCCGGGTCGAATCGACTGTCCGTATGGGCCACGAAGGCCCAGGCGAGGCCGAAGACGCGCGGATAGCCGCGCAGCGGACCGCTGGCCAGTTTGGGGAGCAGCCGGTAGAAGCTGGGCGGCAGGTCCTCGCGAATCTCCCGAATCTGCTCCTCGACCAGGTGATAGTTGTCGAGCAGCCATTCGGCCGCCGGCGTGATGGTCCGCCCGGCCGCCACGGACGTCGCAATGTCGCGGTAGGCTGCGAGCAGAATGGCTTCGTTGTCGCGCAGGCGCGCGCCGAGCGCACGCCGCCGCAGGGGGTGCGGCGCCACGCCCTGCGCCACCGCGAGGCTGGCGGCGTGCTCCTCGAGCCGTTCGACGCTGAACAGTTCGGCACGGATCATTTCATCCGTGTTCCAGGGCGAACCCGGATGGCGCGCGCCGGGGAACAGGAACGATAGGGTCATCACGATCGGGTCATCAAGGGAATACGGCAACCTTTACCATCGGCGGGTGTGATGTGGCCGCCTGATGGCATCGGCGCGTCACACGCTACTGTATTGACGGACGGACGGCCGGTCGGTACGCCGGCGCACAGACCTGCGTCCCGATAACGCCTTGCGCCGCAAACATGTGATTTTGCCCTGCCGGATCGCGACGCCGGGCCCACTGCAGGCGGGACCGGGCGGTTTCTTCATGGCGTGGCCGGCGCCGGGCTCGGAATTCCGGGTGCCAGGAGTGCGGCAGCGAGCACATCGGCCAGGCGGTCGAGGGTGGCGGCCATGGCCGCCACCGCCGCAGCATCGCCCAGCTGCGCGGCGGGAATCCTGGCTGCCGTATGGAATACGGCCCTTCCGGAGACCGGTGCGCTGCGGACATCCGGGCCCAGGATGTTCCGGTTGGCGGATCTGTACGGCACCGGACTCTTGACCCGATAAACGGGTAAACTGCGGCGGTGGGAACCGCGAAGAGACGCCATTCTAATGCCGCCAAGGCCGGGCTCTCCCGCCCGCCGGACCCCCACCAGAATCATCTGCTCGACGCGTTGCCCAAGAGCGACTATGAACGCCTCGCACCGCACTTGGAGCACGTGGCACTGGATCTGGGCGATGTGCTGTATGAACCCGGCGCCAGGATGCGCTATGTGTATTTCCCGACCACCGCCATCGTGTCGCTCCTGTACGTGATGGAGGACGGCGCGTCGGCGGAAATCGCCATCGTCGGCAACGAGGGCATCCTGGGCATTTCGCTGTTCATGGGCGGCGAGTCCACCCCGAGCCGGGCGGTCGTGCAGAGCGCCGGCTACGGTTATCGGATGAAGGCCCAGGTCCTGAAGGACGAATTCGGGCGTTTCGGGCCGCTGATGCACCTGCTGCTGCGTTACACGCAGGCCCTGATCACGCAGATGTCGCAAACGGCGGTCTGCAATCGCCATCACAGCGTCGATCAGCAGTTGTGCCGCTGGCTGCTGCTGAGCCTGGATCGCCTGGCGTCGAATGAGCTGACCATGACCCAGGAGCTGATCGCCAACATGCTGGGCGTGCGCCGCGAGGGCGTCACGGAAGCGGCCGGCAAGCTGCAGGATGCCGGCCTGGTGCGCTACCGCCGCGGGAAGATCACCGTGCTGGATCGGCCAGGGCTGATCAAGCGCTCCTGTGAGTGCTATGCCGTGGTGAAGAAGGAGTTCGACCGGCTCCTGCCCTATAAGCCGCTCTGACCCCCGGCGGGCACCGCCTCCGCACCCGGACCATCCGCTCGCTGTGTCGGCCAGCGTACAGACGTGTGTGGTCCAGCGCACATACGACAGGGATGTCGATGCGCACAATGGCCGATCACCCCGCTCGGCGGCTGTTCTCTTACTACCGACGGCAGCGCAGCGCGCAAGAGTTGTGTCTATGAGTCATCGCACCGCCATGGCCAACCGGATCCTGGCGAGCATGCCGCCCGGCGACTATCAGCGTCTGTGCGACCAGCTCGAACGGGTTGCGCTCAAATTCGGGCAGATCCTGTACGAGCCCGGCAAGTCCATTCAATACGTGTATTTTCCCGTCGACTGCCTCGTGTCCCTGCTCACGGCCGTCGACAAACGGCGCACGCTCGAGGTGGGCATGGTGGGCAATGAAGGCATGGCCGGGATGCCCTTCATCCTCGGGGTCGGCATCTCCGGCGTGCGCGCGCTCGTGCAGGGCGCCGGCGGAGCGCTGCGCATGGCTGCAGCGCCGTTCCGCGTCGAATTCGACCGGAATCCGGCCATGCAACAGGCGTTGTATCGATACACCTATGCACTGATGGCGCAGATTTCGCAGACAGCGGCCTGCAACCGCTTCCACGAGGCTGAGCAGCGCCTTGCCCGCTGGCTGCTCATGACCAGTGACCGCGTCGGCGCCGACGATTTCGCGTTGACCCAGGAATTCCTGGCGCACATGCTGGGGCTGCGGCGCGTCGGCGTAACCGAAGCGGCCAGCAAGCTGAAGCGACGCAAACTGATCGACTACTCGCGCGGGAAACTGCGCATCCTGGATCGCAGGGGCCTCAAGAGAGCATCGTGTACCTGCTACGAAATCGTGAATACCGTGTTCGCGCGGGCACAGCGCCACTGATTCCCCGGACTGTCGGCCAGCACCGGGTCTGACGCGTTGCACTGAACGTCCTGACGGGCCCTAAATGCGCCTGCCCTGGATCACGCGAATCACGATGACCACCAGCGCGGCGACGAGCAGCAGGTGAATGAAGCCGCCCATGGTGTAGGACGACACGAGCCCCAGCGCCCAAAGAATCAGCAGGATGACGGCAATTGTCTCGAGCATGGCCAGACCCTCCAATGACCGGCTCGATGCGAACCGGGGAGCCGCCAACCTACAGAGTCTGGCTGCTGTCATCTGCGCGGCAGCGCACACAGGGCCCGTC
>Ga0075029_100001966_pt1 | contig 11701 bp, 13 predicted proteins | sample LitLauG_LLR_2013_FD_71391 | JGI IMG/M metagenome (GOLD analysis project Ga0075029, IMG submission 71391) | Freshwater sediment microbial communities from North America - Little Laurel Run_MetaG_LLR_2013 | ecosystem: Environmental > Aquatic > Freshwater > Creek > Sediment | place: USA...
GTCTTGTCCGCCGGCGGCTGCCCTTGACGTCTGGCTCGGAAACTATCTTTAAAGCTTGGGGCTCCCTGTGGATTAAGGTTGCGTCCGCCTCCTTGCAGGCCTTGCACCCCCTCCTATATGAGGCACACCGTCGCGATATCGCGAGTATTTGATCGTTGGGGGTTTTGGATTGGTGCGCCGTCAGGGCCCAGCCGACCTGCCGCAAAAAGAAGGATATGAGGACCATGGGAAAGGTCATAGGGATCGATCTCGGCACCACGAATTCGTGCGTCGCCGTAATGGATGGCAAGACTGCGAAAGTCATCGAGAACGCCGAGGGCATGCGGACGACCCCCTCGATCGTGGCCTTTACCGATGATGGCGAGCGCCTCGTCGGCCAGCCTGCCAAGCGGCAGGCGGTGACCAATCCCGAGCGCACCTTCTTCGCGGTCAAGCGCCTCATCGGCCGCCGCTACGACGATCCGATGGTGGAGAAGGACAAGAAGCTCGTCCCCTACAAGATCGTCAAGGCTTCCAACGGCGATGCCTGGGTCGAAGCCGACGGGAAGACCTACTCGCCCTCCCAGATCTCCGCTTTCATCCTGCAAAAGATGAAGGAAACCGCCGAGGCCCATCTCGGCCAGAAAGTCGATCAGGCCGTCATCACCGTTCCTGCCTATTTCAACGACGCGCAACGCCAGGCCACCAAGGACGCCGGCAAGATTGCCGGGCTTGAGGTGCTGCGCATCATCAATGAACCGACGGCAGCCGCGCTCGCCTACGGCCTCGACAAGACGAAGTCCGGCACCATCGCGGTGTATGACCTCGGCGGCGGCACCTTCGATATTTCGATTCTCGAAATCGGCGACGGCGTGTTCGAGGTGAAATCGACCAACGGCGACACCTTCCTCGGCGGCGAAGACTTCGACATGCGGCTCGTCAACTACCTGGCCGACGAATTCCAGAAAGAGCAGGGCATCAACCTGCGCAACGACAAGCTTGCCTTGCAGCGCCTGAAAGAGGCCGCAGAAAAGGCCAAGATCGAATTGTCCTCGACCACGCAGACCGAAATCAATCTGCCGTTCATCACGGCTGACCAGTCCGGCCCGAAGCATCTGACGATGAAGCTGACGCGCGCCAAGTTCGAGGCGCTGGTCGATGATCTGGTCCAGAAGACCATCGAGCCGTGCCGCAAGGCGCTGAAGGACGCAGGACTTACGGCCGGCGAGATCGGCGAAGTGGTGCTGGTCGGCGGCATGACCCGGATGCCGAAGGTCCAGGAGGTCGTCAAGCAATTGTTCGGCAAGGAGCCCCACAAGGGCGTCAACCCGGACGAAGTCGTGGCCATCGGTGCGGCGATCCAGGCCGGCGTGCTGCAGGGCGACGTCAAGGACGTGCTGTTGCTCGACGTGACCCCGTTGTCGCTCGGCATCGAGACGCTGGGTGGCGTGTTCACCCGGATCATCGACCGCAACACCACGATCCCGACCAAGAAGAGCCAGGTGTTCTCCACTGCCGAGGACAACCAGAACGCCGTCACCATTCGCGTCTTCCAGGGCGAACGTGAAATGGCGGCCGACAACAAGATGCTCGGCCAATTCGACCTGATGGGCATTCCTCCGGCGCCGCGCGGCATGCCGCAGATCGAGGTCACCTTCGACATCGACGCCAACGGCATCGTCAACGTCTCCGCGAAGGACAAGGCGACCGGCAAGGAACAGCAGATCCGGATCCAGGCGTCGGGCGGTCTGTCCGAGGCCGACATCGAGAAGATGGTCAAGGATGCCGAGGCCAACGCGGCCGAGGACAAGAAGCGCCGCGAAGCGGTCGACGCCAAGAACCACGCCGATGCGCTCGTGCATTCCACCGAAAAGGCTCTCGCCGAGCATGGCTCGAAGATCGCCGACACCGAGCGCCGCGCCATCGAAGACGCGGTCAGCGATTTGAAGGAAGCGCTGAAGGGTGACGATGCCGAAGCCATCAAGGCCAAGACCAACACGCTGGCGCAGGCCTCGATGAAGCTGGGCGAGGCGATGTACAAGCAACAGGCTGAAAGCGATGCGGCCAGGGACGCCGCAAAGGATGCTGCAAAGGACGACGTGGTCGACGCGGAATTTACCGAGGTCGACGACGACAAGAACAACAAGAAATCTGCCTAGGCGGCGGTAATCATGGCCCCCATTCCAGCGAGCACGCGACTCGAAGGATGGGGGTCATTCTTCGTTAAGCCGAAGGCGGCATTGTGTGTGACCGCACTCCTTCGGGACAAGGATGAACTTCGGGCGGGTTGAAGGATGTCCATCAAGCGCTGTTACTACGAAACCCTTGAAGTCGACCGAAACGCGGACGAATCCAAACTTAAGGCGGCTTTCCGGAAGCTGGCGATGAGATGGCACCCGGACAGGAATCCGGGCGACGTCGCGAGCGAGATGCGCTTCAAGGAAATCAACGAGGCCTACGAAGTCCTGAAAGACGGCGAGAAGCGCGCAGCCTATGACCGGTTTGGTCATGCGGCGTTCGAACACGGCAGCGGCGGCGGTGGTCCCGGCTTCGGAGCCGGTTTTGCTTCATCATTCTCCGACATCTTTGAAGATCTGTTCGGCATGGCCGGGCAGCGTTCGCGCAGCGGCCGCGAACGCGGCGCCGATTTGCGCTACAATATGGAAATTACGCTCGAGGAAGCTTTCCAGGGCAAGACGGCGCAGATCGAGATTCCCGTTTCGGTCACCTGCGAATCATGTTCGGGCACCGGCGCAAAGGCGGGCACCAAGCCGAAGACCTGCTCGATGTGCGGCGGTGCGGGGCGGGTGCGGCATGCACAGGGCTTCTTCACGCTGGAGCGAACCTGTCCCGCCTGCCAGGGCCGTGGCCAGATGATCGAAGATCCCTGTCCTTCGTGCTCGGGCTCCGGGCGCGTGACGCGCGAGCGCACGCTTGCGGTCAATATTCCGCAAGGCGTTGAGGACGGCACGCGCATTCGGCTCGCCGGAGAAGGCGAGGCCGGCATCCGCGGCGGCCCCTCCGGGGATCTCTACATTTTCCTGTCGCTGGCTGCGCACGAATTTTTTCAGCGCGACGGCGCCGACCTGCATTGCAGGGTGCCAATCTCGATGGTGGCCGCGGCACTCGGCGGTGAATTCGAGGTGCCGACCATCGACAAGGGCAAGACCAAGGTGAAAATACCTGCTGGAACCCAGTCGGGCCGGCGGTTCCGCATCACGTCAAGGGGAATGCCCGTGTTGCGCTCGCGCCAGACCGGCGACATGTACGTCCAGGTCGCGGTCGAAACGCCGCAGAATTTGACCAGGAAGCAGCAGGAACTGCTGGCGGAGTTCGAAAAACTGTCGTCCGGCGCCACCCAGCCGGAAGCGGATGGCTTCTTCGCCAAGGTTAAAGATTTCTTCGGCAACCGCGCAAATACTTAAATCCCAGCCTGCAAAAGGGGTTGGTAAAGGATAGCCCAGCCCCGCGCGAAACCGGCTGTGTGACTTTGGCGCCAGACCAACCATTATTCCGGAAACCGCGAAAAGCGCGTTCTTGACCATCACGCCTGCTGCCTATACGTCTTTATGACTATTTTCTGACACTGCCGCGAAATGCGGTCCCGCCTGGTAGCGACATGCCCCTGCAATCGACCGCGCGTGCGTTGAAAAAGCCCCTCCGTCTCGACGACGAGGTTCGTTTTCTTCGTTCCTGGATCGAGAAGCCGCTTCACGTCGGCGCTGTCATGCCCTCGGGGCGGTTGCTGGCGCGCACCATGGCGGAATATGTCGACGTTCATTCGACAGGCGCGGTGGTGGAACTCGGCCCCGGCACCGGCGCAATCACAAGCGCACTGATCGAGCGTGGCATCGATCAGAAGCGTCTCGTTCTGGTCGAATACAATCCGGGATTCTGTGCGCTCCTGCGCGACCGCTATCCGCACGCCAGGGTGGTGCAGGGCGATGCTTATAGGCTGCGGGACTCCTTGCGCAACGTGCTGAGCGCCCCGGCCTCGGCTGTGGTCTCCGGCCTTCCCCTCGTGACCAAGCCCATGCAGACGCGCCTGAAATTGATTCGCGAAGCCTTTGTGGCGCTCGCGCCGGGTGCACCTTTTGTGCAGTTCACCTATTCGGTCGCGCCACCGATTCCGAAATCGTTGCCGGGCGTTTCCACGCAAGCCTCCGAGCGCATCTGGATGAACCTTCCACCGGCTCGCGTCTGGGTGTATCGGAAAGGCTGAAGCCGTCCGCTTTCCGCGGACGGCTGTTCCAGAGCGCGTTTTCTCCGCGCGAACCGTTAGACACCTCGCGTGAAAACGCTATTGTCGAACAGACCATGGCCGCGGTGAAAATCCTGGTGATCCCCGGTTCGCTCCGCACCGGCTCGCTCAACGCGAGGCTTGCGGCTGTCGCCGCGCATGAGCTGGCGCAGGCTGGCGCCGAGGTCACCAGGATTTCGCTTTCGGATTTTTCGCTGCCGATCTACGACGGCGACCTGCAGGCCAAATCGGGAGTGCCGAAGAACGCGATCAATCTCAAGCGCATGATCGGCTCCCATCATGGCGTTCTGATCGTGACGCCGGAGTATAATGCCTCGATCCCCCCGCTGATCAAGAACACCATCGACTGGCTGACGCGTGTCCAGGATCCGCACGAGGTGCGCGGGCAGGTATTTTTTGGGCGCCCGTTCGCGATTGCCGCGGCCTCACAGAGCCGGCTTGGCGGCGCACGATCGCTGGCGGCGCTGCGCGTGATCCTCACCGCCTGCCGCGCACTGGTAATTCCCAACCAGCTCGCGTTGTCGTTCGCAGGCGAGGCCTACGACGATATGGACAAATTGAAGCAGCCACCCGATATCGAGGCGCTCGGCGCTTTGGTGCGGCAATTGATCGACGTTTCCCAACGCATGATGTGAGGTGATATGCAGCCGTCCGCCATCGCCAGCAGTGTCGCTGCAACGGAACGCGATCTTCGGAAAGCGCCCACCAGCGCCGACCGGTTGATCGTGGCGCTCGACCTGCCGAACCTCGAGCGCGCGGAAGCGATGATCGCACGGCTTGGCGACAGCGTGACGTTTTACAAGATCGGCTATCAACTCGGCTTTGCCGGCGGCCTGTCGCTGGTCGGTAAACTCAGCGATGCCGGCAAGAAGGTTTTTGTGGACCTGAAGCTGCACGACATAGGCAACACCGTGGCGCGCGGCGTCGAGAGCCTGAGAGCGCAGGGCGCCACGTTCCTGACCGTGCATGCCTATCCGCAAACCATGAAAGCGGCGGTGGAGGCGCGCGGACAATCGGCGCTGAAGATTCTCGCCGTCACGGTGCTGACCTCCTATGACGATGCCGATCTTCACGCCGCGGGTTACCGCGTTCGTGTCCCTGACCTGGTCGCCGAGCGTGCCCGGCAGGCCAAGGCGATCGGTGTCGACGGGATTGTCTGCTCGGCTGAAGAGGCCGCTGCCTTGCGCGGAATCGTGGGTGCCGACATGAGCCTCGTGACGCCCGGCATACGTCCGGCAGGTTCGGCTGCAGGCGACCAGAAGCGCATCATGACGCCAGCGCGCGCAATTTCCGCCGGCGCGGATTATCTGGTGGTCGGCCGGCCGGTGACGGAAGCCGCCGATCCTAAGGCTGTAGCCGAGGCCATCCAGGCGGAGATCGCACAGGCCTTGGGTTGAACGAGAGCAGTTTCGTAAAAGGAGTGTTGCAAGATGGCGAAAGGCTACTGGATCGCGCGTATCGATGTGCATGACCCGGACGGCTACAAGGAGTATGTCGCGCAGAACGGCGCGGTGTTTGCGAAATACGGTGCCAAATTTCTGGTGCGCGGCGGCCAGCACGTCGCCAAGGAGGGCAGTTCGCGCTCGCGCAACGTGGTGCTCGAATTCAAGGATTATGAGACCGCGATCGCTTGCTACAATTGCCCTGAATATGCCCGCCTGGTTGCGCTCCGCAGTCCGCACGCCGAGAGCGATCTTGTGATCGTCGAAGGCTATGACGGCCTGCAACCGGGCGCTTGACGGCCCTGTTGATCTCCTGATCGGTTGCTCCGACTGGCCGCTCCGGCTATACGGCACTGGCGAGGTCTGAAAATGTCCGAAATGCGCTTGATCGTTGCCGGGGCCGGCGGCCGGATGGGCCGAGCGCTGACGCGCGTGATCTCCGAGACCAAGGGCGCGGTGCTTGCCGGCGCGCTGGAGGCGCCTGCTTCCGATCTGCTCGGCAAGGACGCCGGCATGCTCGCAGGGCTACCTGCCAACGGTGTGCTGCTGTCGGCGGATCTTTGGACGATGTCGGCGAATGCCGATGCCATCGTCGACTTCACGGTGCCCGGAGCAACCATTGCCAATGTCGCCATCGCGGCCGAGCGGCGGATGGTTCACATCATCGGCACCACCGGGCTGTCTCTGTCCGATGAGGCCGTGATCAAGAGCGTCACCTCGCGCGCCACCGTCGTGAAGTCGGGCAATATGAGCCTGGGCATCAATCTGCTGGCGGCGCTTGTGAAGCGAGTGGCGCAGTCGCTGGACCAGAGTTTCGACATCGAGGTTCTGGAAATGCATCACCGCGCGAAGGTCGATGCACCATCCGGCACGGCGCTGATGTTGGGGGAAGCGGCGGCAGCGGGCCGCAAGGTTGCGCTCGACAGGCACTCGGCGCGGGGACGCGACGGCCTCACCGGACCGCGCCGTCCAGGCGACATCGGGTTCGCCTCGTTGCGCGGCGGGTCCGTCACCGGCGATCACAGCGTGATCTTCGCCGGCTCCATGGAACGCATCGAGCTCACCCACAGGGCGGAGGATCGCACCATGTTTGCGCAAGGCGCGGTCAAGGCCGCGCTGTGGGCCCGCGGCAAGGAGCCCGGCTTCTACACGATGGCGGACGTGCTGGGGCTTTCTGATTTCTGACCAACCTCATTCAAACGGAAACAGGTATGGGCGATCGTCTTCTCGTGCTCGTGCGTCACGGCCAGAGCGAATGGAATTTGAAGAACCTGTTCACCGGCTGGAAGGACCCCGACCTGACCGAGAAGGGTATTGCGGAAGCCGTGGAGGCGGGCCGCAAATTGAAGGGGCAGGGGCTTTTCTTCGACATCGCGTTCACCTCCGTGCTCAGGCGCGCGCAGCATACGCTCGACCTCACGCTTGCCGAGCTTGGCCAGACCGGCATTCCCGTTCGCAGAGATCTGGCACTCAATGAACGTGACTACGGCGATTTGTCCGGTCTCAACAAGGACGACGCCCGCAAGAAATGGGGCGAGGAGCAGGTGCATGTGTGGCGGCGTTCCTATGATGTGGCGCCGCCCGGCGGCGAAAGCCTCAAGGACACCTTGGCCCGCACGCTGCCCTACTACGTTCAGGAAATACTCCCCTGCGTGCTGCGTGGTGAGCGCACGCTGGTTGCAGCCCACGGCAATTCGCTGCGCGCGTTGATCATGGTGCTGGAGAAGCTTTCACCCGAAGGCATCCTCAAGCGCGAACTCGCGACCGGCGTTCCGGTGATCTATCGGCTGAATGCGGACTCAACCGTCGCGTCCAAGCTTGATCTGGCGGCGTGAGCGCACCTGTCGAGATCGTTGCTCTCCCCGCATCGCTCGCCGATGGCGTACTCGCCGAGCTCGCCGGTGTGCTGGTCGATTGTGTCGAGGGTGGCGCCAGCGTCAGCTTCTTGTCGCCGTTGCCGCCCGACCAGGCGATCGGGTTCTTCCGCGAGGTTGCTGTCTCCGTCGCCGCAGGCGACACCGTTCTGCTGGCGGCTAGGCTCGACGGCAGGGTGGTCGGCACGGTGCAACTTGGCCTCGATACGCCGCCCAACCAGCCTCACCGCGCCGACATCAAAAAAATGCTCGTGCATCGTTCCGCGCGCGGCCGCGGTATCGGCGCGGCCCTGATGGCGCGGGTGGAAGAGGAAGCGCGACGGCGCGGCCGCTGGCTGCTGGTGCTCGATACGGTGCCGGGCGAGAACGGTCACCGCCTCTATTTGCGTGCCGGTTGGCAGCAAACCGGGATCGTGCCGGATTACGCGCTGTTTCCGGACGGCCGGTTATGCGATACCGCCATCATGTGGAAGCGGCTGGAGAGCTGACGCGCGACACGTTAACCGGTTCGGCGGACTTGAGGCACCTCTCACCTCTGTTAAATGGGAAGAACGGACTGCTCGGTAATTTGGAATTAACAATTCCCGTGAAGATTGAGAAAATGATAGTTCGCGATCACCAGCTTTAAGTCTCTTTCGGGAGGGTCTTATGTCGGCCTCAGCGTTGACCTACCCGATCGGCCCGCTGACACCTCCCTCGGCACGACTCCCGTCGGAGGCGATCGGCTCACAAGTCGCTCATCAGATTTCATCCACCACCAGCGACGGCGCCTCTGCTGTGACGCCGCCGGGCAATCCGCTGATCAATGCCCTTGGCGTCGCGAGCGAAAGCGTCACCATCACCTTGTCCGCCACGGCGCAGCAGGCAATCGCCCGGCAGCAACAGGCGCTCGACCAGCTTCGGCAAGTCAACGAGCAACTGCGGACCTCCAACCACGATGCCGCCGCGGCGCGACTGCAGCATTTGCTTCAAGAGTTTCACGCTCTGCAACAGTTCGGGACGGCATCGGCCCGGGCGCTGGCCGCACTCGCCAAAGAAATTAGCGCTGCAGCGGCAGACCTGAGCGCGGGCGGCGGAAACGGAGCCGCTCCGACGACCGACACATCGTTCGCCGGCGCAGGGGACCAAGCGCCTGACGGTGCCGCCAACGCCCAGGGGGACGAAGGATCAGCCGCTTCGGCAAGCTCGTCCACCGCAGTCACCAGCTCAAATGCGCCACAAGTGGCGGCAGGGACAACGGCTGCGCCGACGCAAAGCGCGTCGGCCGACGCTCCGCCTCCCGAAGGGCAACACGCCGCCACACCCGGCTCACAAACTGCGGACTCGCGCACTCCAGCCACCTCGTCTGGTTCTCCTGATCCGGGAGCGGTCGCGGCAAGTGCTGCCCAACGACAGGCGTTGCTCGATCATCTCAAAGACCAAGCAGGCCAGAATGCCGCGCAGACTCAAGCAGCGTCGGCCGATCGAGACCTGCTGACCCAGGCAGCGGATGCGGTAGGCGCCATCCAAAGCATCGTCAAACAAGCTGCGGAAGAAGAGCGAGAAAAGCACGGGGGCAAATCGGGGACGGCGTTGGACCAGCTTGCGAAAACGGTCGATGCCTCAGTCGTGGCGATCGAGAAGGCCATTAGCCAGGTCGAGACTGCTCCTGCCTCGACGCCGTCGAGCGGCGGGCCCATTTCCGCTGCAGGCGGATCCGTCGATGTAACCGTCTGACCGGCGATTTGATGGCGGGCGCTGAGGACGTCGAGAGGTCCTGCTTTTGCTTAATGCATCCCCACCTGTCCGGCTTCCCAGCCGATCATGGCCTGCTTGCGGGTGATGCCCCAGTGGTAACCGGTCAGCGCGCCGCTCTTCCCAAGCGCACGGTGACAGGGAACCACGAATGAGACCGGGTTCTTGCCCACCGCCGCGCCGACCGCGCGCGAGGCCTTGGGCGCCCTGATCTTGTTGGCGATGTCGGAGTAGGAGACCGCGCGGCCCATCGGGATTTTCAACAGCGTCTCCCACACCCGGACTTCGAAGTCGGTCCCGATCAGCGTGACACGCAACGGCTGTTCGGGCCGCCACAGTTTCGGATCGAAGATCCGCCGCGCGAGCGCGGAGGTACCGGCATGGTCCTCGACATAGGTCGCGCGCGGCCATCGTCGCTTCATGTCGGCGAGCGCTGCCTGCTCCTCGGGCGGATCGGCAAAAGCCAGCCCTGCCAGTCCGCGTTCGCTGGCGATCACGATCGCGGTGCCGAACGGGGAAGCGTGGAAACCAAAGCGCAGCGTCGTTCCGGCGCCGCCATTCTTCCATTCGCCTGGCGACATTGCTTCATGGGTGACGAACAGGTCATGCAGCCGCCCGGGGCCTGAGAGCCCGGAGTCCAGTGCCGCATCGAGCACGCTCGCGGAGCCGCGCAACAGAGCCTTGGCATGGTCGAGCGTCAGGGCCTGCATGAAGGCCTTTGGCGTAAGGCCGGCCCAGCGGCGGAACAAATGGTGCAGTTCGTCGGGCGTGACACCCGCCGCATCCGCTACCTGCTCGATTCCGGGCTGGTCGCGCCAGCGCTCCGAGATGAAGGCGATGGCGCGCCGGACCGAATCATAGTCGCGCAGGGCGGCGTTCAGGGGGCCGGGTTTGGCGAGGCGGTGATCGTTGATTGCAAGGTTCATCATGCACCTGATTTAGGTCGGCCGTGGCGTCCAAACCACCCGTTTCCTGATCTCAGTATCCAGTGTCTCATCCCCTTGTTTGAGCGTGATCTCGGCGCAAACGCGTTTCGCGTTTGTCGCGAGGGATAACCGGTTACCACTTTTGCGGATCATGCTCTATGCAAACGAATTATAGCCCGGGCCACGCCGCGCCGCCTGCAGCGCAGACATCAAGGCATTGGCAAAACTCGCCTTTTCGTCAGGACTCAAGAAGCTTCCAACCGCGATGCGACGGCCTTTGGAGGCCAGGTATAATTTTTCGACGCCATATTCGGGATGGACCTGACGGTCGAGCTGCACCCAAAGCGGATTGAAGACGAATTCCACCATATGGCCACGCGGGCTGATCCGGCGCAGGCGCAGCTCCGACGCCGTCACCCGGATTTCCTCGCTTGCCTTGGCGCGGCGGAAGTTGATCCGAAAAGCCCAGTAGATTGCCAACACGTCGAGCCCGAAAAAGCCGAGTACCGGCCAGGCGCCCATCAGCAGAAACGCCAGCCCCGCCGCAAAGCTGACCACGCTGACAAACGCCATCACCACCAGAAAGCCGGTGTGACTGAGCGAGCGATGCGGCGTCAGCAGCGCCGAGAACAATTCACCCTGTGGGTGAAGCTCAAAATCATTGCCTGCGGTCATGGCACATCAGTATACCCGGAACATGCCGAAAATCACGCGCCGTCCAAAGCCCAGATCGAAACCCGCGGCCACCCCGCGTGCCAAAGCATCTTCCAAAAAATCTTCCAATAAATACTCCGGGCCAACCATTTCCATACCGAAACGCGTGCGAGCAGCGGCAAAGAAATCAAAACGCTGGACCGCAGCGGAAGTTCGCGAGGCTTTCAGCCGTTTTCAAAAAGCCAATCCCGAGCCGAAGGGCGAGCTTGAACACCTCAATCCCTTCACGTTGCTGGTCGCAGTCGTGCTGTCGGCGCAGGCGACCGATGCCGGTGTCAACCGCGCCACCCGAGCGCTGTTTGCGGTCGCCGACACGCCGCAAAAGATGCTGGCGCTCGGCGAGGAGCGGCTGCGCGACTACATCAAGACCATCGGGCTCTACCGCAACAAGGCCAGGAACGTCATCGCGCTGTCGGAGAAGTTGATCGACGAGTTCGGCGGCGAGGTGCCGCAAACCCGCGCCGAGATTGAATCGCTGCCGGGCGCGGGGCGCAAGACCGCCAACGTCGTGCTCAACATGGCGTTCGGCGAACGCACCATGGCGGTAGATACGCACGTGTTCCGCGTCGCCAATCGCACCGGCCTTGCTCCGGGCAAGACGCCGCTCGAGGTGGAGCTTGAGCTGGAGCGAGTGATCCCCGCCGAATTCATGCTGCACGCCCATCACTGGCTGATCCTGCACGGCCGCTACACCTGTCTGGCGCGCAAGCCGCGCTGCGAAGTATGTCTGATCAACGATCTCTGCCGCTGGCCGGAAAAGACGGTGTGAGC
>Ga0075029_100001970_pt1 | contig 11689 bp, 15 predicted proteins | sample LitLauG_LLR_2013_FD_71391 | JGI IMG/M metagenome (GOLD analysis project Ga0075029, IMG submission 71391) | Freshwater sediment microbial communities from North America - Little Laurel Run_MetaG_LLR_2013 | ecosystem: Environmental > Aquatic > Freshwater > Creek > Sediment | place: USA...
CCCCGCTGTACCAGGCCGAATCGCCCCTGCGCACCACTCACCTGCGCGACCCCAACGGCCCCGCCGGAACCTTCGCCGCCGAATCCTTCATGGACGAACTGGCCGCCGCGGCCGCCGCCGACCCCATCGAGTTCCGCCTCCGCCACACCGCCGACCCGCGCGCCCAGGCCGTGCTCGCGGCCGTCGCCGGGCGCGTCCGGTGGGACACGCGCCCCTCGCCCAAACACGGCGGCACGGGGCGCGGCGTCGCGCTCGCCCTGCGCGGCGGCACCTACGTAGCCACGGTGGCCGAGGTCGAAGTCGACGCGCACTCTGGCGCCGTGCGGGTGAAGCGCCTGGTCTGCGCACACGATTGCGGCCTGATCGTGAACCCCGGCGCGCTCAAAGGGACGATCCAGGCCAACCTGATCCAGTCGCTCGGCCGCGCGCTCAAGGAAGAAGTGACCTTCGATCAGACCCGCGTCACCAGCGTCGATTGGAATACCTATCCGGTGGCGCGCTGGTCCGATGTGCCGGAGGTGGAGGTCATCCTGTTGAACCACCCCGAAATCGCGCCCAGCGGGGCTGGGGAACCGTCGTCGCGCCCCACGGCCGCCGCCATCGCCAACGCCATCTTCGACGCCACCGGCCAGCGCCTCCGGCGCGTGCCGTTGAGACTTCACACCACGGGCAGCGGCCCATAAGTCGCGGCGGGCAGCATCTCCGGCAGCCCCGTGCCGGGTTCGGGGACGACCCACCCTGCTACGCGCCAAGCTTCGGCATCGCAAGCCAGAATGCGGTTGTTCGGATGGTCAATGGAGCACCCGGTGGCCTCCCACACGTAGATTCGCGGCGCAATCTCCAAGCCCGTCGCCGCATCCCAAGTCCAAGTGCGTAGTGTGCAGTCCGAAGATGCGGAGAGGATGCGTCCGCCGTCCGGGGACCAGGCGCAGGCCCACACCATATCCTGGTGGCCTTCGAGACTAGCGAGACACGCGCCCGACTGCGCGTCCCAGATGCGCAGCGTCCTGTCCCCAGACCCGGAAACGATCCGCTGCCCGTCGGGAGACCAGGCGGAGCCCCTCACAGTGGCGAGGCACGCGCCCGACTCGGCGTCCCAAAGGCGCAACGTCTTGTCGTCAGACGAGGAGACGATGCGCTGTCCGTCCGGGGACCATGCGCAGCCCCTCAGGCCAAACTGGTGGCCTTCCAGGATGGCGAGGCAAGCGCTCGACTGCGCGTCCCATATACGCAGCGTCTTGTCGTCAGACGAGGAGACGATGCGCCGGCCGTCCGGGGACCACGCGCAGCCCATGACGCCCCCTCGCCGCGACAGGGGCGGAAATGCGTCAGTTCATGCTCAGAAATATCCTGGAGTTGCGGACACTGCTCCGCGAGGAACCGGTCAAGTCCAAAGCAGCGCTGGCACGCCACATCGGACAACTGAAGCTGACCCCGAAGGACACGGAAAAGGGCCCGGTCTACGAAGTAGACGGAGCCCTCGAATTGCTGAGTGAATGATGTAGTGCCTGTGGTGGCCAGGGACGGAATCGAACCGCCGACGCCAGCCTTTTCAGGGCTGCTATCAGCGACTGCTAAGTGATTGTTTCTAAGCCACCTAGGCACCATTCACTGCCTCACAATGCCCGTTCAATTGGAACAATTGGAACAAGGTTCTTAGTTTACGATCCCCGGAAGCGTGCTGAGCTTATCGACGGCCCGCCGCTGTGACTCCGGAACGAATTGCTGGTAAACCTCCAGCGTTGTAGTAACCCGCGAATGCCGCATCAACGCCTGAGCGTCTTTGGGATCCGCACCCGCAAGCTTCAGCCAGGTAGCGCATGACCGGCGAAGCACCTGCCAATTCACCCAAGGGATTCCCAGCGCCCGAGCCCCAGGTTTGATATGCCGAACCAAAATGTTGTTGTCCCGCATGGCAACACCCTTCATCGGCGATTGGAATACTAGGTCTTCAGGAGCACCCGACTTCACTGCTGGGTAGCTCCGAACTGCCTTGCCTGCGCGAAAGTGAACAACGAGCGTCTTCAACCTTTGAATCCGTTCAATAACGCAGCGGTTGACCGGAATCGTCGCATTCGAAGAATCGCTCTTTGGAGCACCCCAGTCACCACGGCAGTACCGCTCATCTACCGTGATCGAATCAGCATGGATGTCCTCCCATCTCAAGCCCACCAACTCACTCACTCGAAGACCCGTATACACGGCAACGTAAACCATCGATGCATAGGGCTCCTTCATGCATCGAAGCAGTTCAGTGAACTGCTCCGGCGAGATGTATGGTTTCGTTCGATTTCCAGCCTAAGTTCGGGTTGTCGGCGACTTGCATCGTTACGTTCCGAATGCGTGCGATCCGAGATCGAAATTCGGGGAGAGATCTCACGCCGTTCGCTTCACCGAATGTTTCCCATGCCATGTTGATGGGCATCTGAAGAAAGCGAGTGAAGAATCCGCCACCCGCGATTGAATCGTTCGGAGATTTCAACTTGAACAGCAGCAGTTCACCGGGTTGAAGTACCTTGAAGCTGGCTTCTGGCGACGGACGCCAAAAGTTCACTTCTTCGACCGATTCCTTCGAGGCGTGGAGGGCGAACCAATCGTTGTCGGTCACAGCGACGAATAGGCGCATGGCTTAGATCGTGACCGCACAACGACGAAAGGGCGGCGAGTACCACATCATAATTCTTCGACCTCACACGATTCAGCCCAATCGTCCAGGATGTCGGCCCGAAGCCGCTTCACATAGTTTCCAACGTGCTGGATTTCCTTTCGCAGCGTTGAGAACGTAACGAGGCGGCACATTTGGTACATCGGCGGCGTCAACTTTGAAAATGTCGGCCTGTTGACTTCAGCGATTACCTTGTCACGGCGTTCGTCTGGAGCCACGATGAATAACGGGATGCTTAGGTTGGGCTGCATCGAAATCAGGTCGGATAGGCGCAAGAGTCCCGAGTAGATTGAAGTGGTGCTCTCGATCTCGAATGCCGCCACGATGGAGTGCTTCTGGAGCCAGAGCACGTCTATCAATTCGATGGTCTTGTTCGTTGCCTCATCAAACTGAATTGGAATCTCCGATTTCAGCCTCGGCAGTTCGGTGAATCTGCTGCCGTTGATTTCCCGGTTCCGGTCGTTACGTGCCACCCAAACGTCGAGGCCCATATCGTTGCCGAGTTTCGCCAACAACCACTGAATCTCGTTGTGGGCGGATGTCTCTTTTGCGGCGGGTTGTCCAGGTTCATCCTGTGGTTCACTCTCGGGCACGGTGACTGTTCCAACCCTAGATTTCAGTGCAGAAGGGCGGCGTGCCAGTTTCTTCGGATCGAAAGGACGAGAAGTGGGGCGCTTCTTCGCATCGAGCACGGCTTGGAGAATGGTTTCACCGTCCGTATCCTTCCATCTCGCTGGAGCAGCCCGAACGTACCCCGTCCACGAAGTTGCTCCCTTCTCTGGATCGAAAATGCTGAGGCGGTCCTTGAGATCCAGGATCGGTATTGCCGTCTCTGGCGTGAGCACTTCGATGGGCTTAACGCCGAGCCGACGGGGGAAGACATCATCTTTCCAGATCAGTTTTGTGCTGTCCTTGTACGGTGCTTTCACGACTTCCAGGATGCCGATGAACCTGGAGATGCCGGTCAGATAACAGAGGAGGTAATCACCGACACGGACCTGCTGCACGGCCTTCCACCGGCTCTCCGGGAATCCTGAAATCGAGGCCCCTGCGTCAACGAACTCCTTCCAGGTTGTCCCTGTGAATAGGTCAAGCCAGTATGCACGCTTCGTCATATTCGACCATCCAAGAGGACTATTAGAGCACTTCGCACAATCCAACGCTTGACGCATGATCGCAGTCTCGATAGAAGACCGGGAGGGGCAAGGGCATACGCAAGCGTGAAAGGATTCAAGCGGCCCTCTGCATAGTCCAAGCTCCTTTCGAGGTGGTGCCATGGCCAAGCCAGAAACTGTTGTTCAAGGTGCAACAATGCATTGGGCGGATTCGATGATCGGATTTCCGCATTTCCGGCAGCGGCTTGCTGAAGCGATGCTCGACCGATACGGAAAGGTTCCGAGTGAAACCGAATGGGCCACGAACCCAATTGCATCCCGGCTGAAGGATCGAGCTTCACCGGAATTGCGCCAGACCGTTGTGCGCTTCGCCGCCGACGCTCAGAGCAAACGGGAGAAAAAGTGAGCGGTACTACCGTCGCAGTCGCCTGGGGAGGAAGATACCCACCAGCGAAATTACGGATGTTTGTACGTGCCCGTTGCTGCGTCAACGATCTGGCCATCTATGAAGAGCGTCACTGAGACGGGTACGTCACTAGTCGGATACGGGATCGAACCGAAAGCGGCAAACACCAGCAAGTCCAAGTTGTTGATGCTGTCCATGGCAAACGTGGAACCTGGAGTGAACTTTCCAGTGACCGTGTAAAACGAGTGAATGCCATTGGGCGCAGTGTTGGGCAGCGGAACCGATTTCAGCGCTGTCAGCAAGAGCGGGTCAAGGCGACTGATCGGCACGATGTTTCCCGGCATGGGGCAGCTATTGTTGGTCCCACAATCTCCAGCCTTGAAATCTAGCACAGGGGTTCTGGTTTGTGAGAAGTCGAAAGCACGCACTGAGGGCGTTGGCGATGGAATTGATGCAGTGAACTGCTTTAGGACCGGATCAAACTGAATCGTTGTGCCGTCTACGATAGTAGATCCAACCTTGGCGACCGCAGACACGGTGAATCTGTCCGCATTCGGCTTGGTATCGAACCGGGCGCTCACTTTGGCCACGAGAAAGCCCGGTGAGAAAGTGATGGTTGGCTGTCCTGTCGGATAGATGATTGATACTGCCCCGGTTGCATTGGCAGTATTGTTCCCGCTATTCAGTGGAGCTTGAGGCATGTGGACGTGATTGCTTTCACTTGAGCAGTTGCAATAGATCACCATGTCTCCGATGGCTGGACCGTTGGGTACGACGTTCAATTGATAAACGCCGACGAATCCAGGAGCAAGACCTGCCCACGCCACCGCTGCTTTGTTGCCACCAATGTACACGTCAAACGGACTTCCAACGAGATTGAACGGAGCCGAAGCGCTGCCGCCCGAACCGCTTTTGGCTGCGGGCGTGGTACTTCCCAGGCCGGTTGCGTAGATGATGATGGTCGAACCGATGTCGGGTGTGCGTTTCAGCAACTTGAAATTTGGGTCGAACACCAGCGCATCTCCGGTACCATTCGCCGTTTGGGAGAAAATGCCCGGTGCCATTTGATCGAGGCTGGCCACCCACGGATTGCTGTTTCCTTGAGAGGTCGAAACCGTGATCGTGATGCTTGAGCGGACAATCTCGAACGGTATTTGGAAATTGATCTGTCCAGGCGACACAAAGTATAAAGGTGCGGATATCGGTACCGCCATTGAGGGGTCTTGGATGAGAACTTGCGTTCCGTTAAGTCCTGTTGGCAACGGAATCGAACCTGCGGAGCTTATTGCCGCTGCAAGGTTTGACCCGAACAATGAGGCCAGACTGCCTGGACTAAGGTGTGGTCCAAATGAGGCCCCGTTTAGGACACCAGTCACGTTTGGTGATGTTTGTGCAGACACCACCAACGCTGTGAGGAACCATAAAATGAGACGGCGCATGATCCATTGTAGCGATTTTCGGAGCACCTTGTCTGAAAACCAACCCCGTCACACTTTCGCCAACGGAATCCAGAATTACGCTGGCCGCCTGTTCTCTGCCACCGGGCGGCACCGCCGTGGTAGGTCAGAGCGGAAGGACGATCTTTAGGATGGAACCACTCAGGCAGCAACCACCGGCAGGGCGGCTACGATGCGAGAAGTTAGACGTGAGGTCAACCGGGCTGCACGTCCGTTTTCCGATCATTCAATGATGTCTACAAGTGAGGTCGGTAGAACGTACTGGAGACCATGCTCTGCGACACGCTCCCGCAGTGATAGGACGACCGCCTCTCGAACTCTCACCGGCAGCGTAAGCAATTCAGTTCGAAACCGTTCGATCCCAAGCTCACAAAAGGACGCCGGAAAGATTTTCGTTGTGATGAAGCCGTGCCGGAATGACTGCTCGATTTTCGCCTGCAATCCAAAATAGTGCCGTAGCGCAAGGTTGTCTAGCTGTATCCAGTATGGGAAGCGAACGAGCCGGCATCCCTGAATCCGTGCGGCTTCGTCTTTTTCGCCCGGTCGCCCTTAATCTTCATCGAGTGGCGGTAGTGCTCATCGCCGTCGTATTCGACCACGGTCACGATGCCGTCGATCTGGTACGACATATCCCATCGCTGCCGACTACCGGCTACAGGGACCTGATCTCCCAACCACCGACCCGGCAAAAGGTCTTGTAGCGCCTTCGAGAGCTTCGATTCCGTGAGGTAGCCTTCAATCCTGATTACCGGCAAAGGCATCAACCCTCATTAGGCTACCGTTTCGATCTGGCATCAGTGGCCATCGTCTCGCATCGTCCGAACCAGTTTAACCAAACGGTTGCACATCCATTGTCCTTGGACGGAAAATTGAAAGTGTATGGCCATTCACCAAGAACTTGCTAGCTTGTCCGTCGAAGCCATTGACGAATACCTCAAAGCCTCGGAGTTGTGCCTGAATTCAAGGAAAGGCGACGGTGGGTGCTTGGGGTATCCGGCAACGCTGTTGCTCTTTCGCGTAGTCGATGCTGTCGGTGGCTATCTGGCGCTCAACAAACAGAACAAGATCCCAAAGGGAGAGCCGTTCCTGGTTCTAAACCATTCCTGTTTCGGCCTCAAGCTCACGCCGCACCAAATCAAACGGCTGGAATGGTCGTACCGAAACGGCCTCGCCCATAACGCCGTGCTTCCGCCCGGAACTTGCCTCAGCGGGGAAGAGGGCGAAGTATTTGATTTCGCTGCGAACGGTGATCCCATCAAAATCCGGGTTTTCGCACTTCACCGGTTGGTGGCACAAGCGTGGGAGCGATTCGACAGGGGTCAGTTAATGCCTTCGAGGGTTCTGGACCCACGGAAAATGCCGAGCGTGGGCTTCGACGCTACAGAAGCAATCGCTTGTCCGATTGCTTCATCGGGATGTCCGTTGCCCACGAAGGTTACAATGCTCTAGCCCTGCGCTTGTGCAGGTTCCACCGACCTTCTGGGCGGTGGTCGTGGCGGCGGCTTCAGCGTCGTTTGCGCAAATCGCCGTGCTTGAGATTAGGACAGTGAAATCCGAAAATGGTACCCATCTGGTTGGGGTTATAGAAGTCGGGGGTGGAGCTACCGAGGCCCTACCAGTTATCGCACAGCCCACGCACCAAATCCCAAAAAGGGTTTAGGTTCTTCATTTCCCAAAACTTTTTCGGGACAAACATCTGAACAAGGTACTCGGCCTGGAATCCGAGATGTGACTCCGGGGGGCACCAGTGAAACTCACAAAGAACCCGACCGGCTCCGGGTCGCTACAGGACCGCCGCCAGCGCCCCTGATGCCTTATACCACCGGGCGCAACAGAAGGGCGCTGAGAGGTTCCTGTGCGTTCGTGCGAGGCATTCTGGCTGGCCGTCACGTCGGCATCGGCCTAAACTGTCCGTGGTGATCTGATGCTGTCCCGGATCTCCTTCGCTTCCGACCGGAACAACGCCAGTCGCTCAAGCACGCCATCGGAATCAACCGTTTGGGCCGTGCTTCATTTTCCGAATTGTCGTCATTGCGATTCGGAGACCACCACGCAAAATGTCGAGTTGGCCTATCCACGTCGCCACGAGTCGGTGAAGGCATATCAGAGAGTAGTGGCGGGACGGCGGCGAAGTTCTCAGTTATTTTTTGGCGGGTTGGTCCATTCTTCGTTTGGTTTTTGGACGGACTTCGCCTGCAAGCATTTTCTTCATCACATCATGCGCAACAGTACCCTCTAATGCCCCGATACCATGTAAGTCCTTAGCAGCTTCCTCAATGGCCGCTAATGTGGCGGGGCTTATGCCGCCTGAGAAGTACGGACTTGAAGCTGCTAGTGAGGCAGGAACAGTGACAGGACGTTGTAGCGAACTAAGTTGTTGTTTTATCTCTGACATGGCGGTCAGAAGCTCGCCAAAATGCCTGTCTTGTGGATTGGCACTCCTTCTTAAAGTGCTGAGATCAATCGCAGCGGTGATAGGACTCTGGATTTCTGTGTCGGTTCCCATCATATGGCGCATTTGCTTAATGATCTCGCTCTTGGCAAAATCGGCGCTTTCGAGATCCTGATAGTTGAACTGAATAGTCCGAATGCCAGCTACATCAAATGGCAACGGCTCATTTTGGTCAATGAGTTGTACATATGGCCGTCTAATCGCATGGCGAATCGCCAACTCATAAAACACATTGGGATTACGGCCTGTCAAATCAGCTACCACCATATCGGCTTCGATAATGTGCTGGATTACTTGGCTGGTGATGATTCCGGGTTGAGGGATTTCGTCAGCACGTAGAGTTGTGAATCCACACTCTTCTGCTGCGGGTTTTATGATGTACTTCAAGACCTGATCGGATCGCTTGCGGACTGGCGAATCGGGTTCCCCGATTGGAGAAATTACGAAGCAGATTGTATCCGCTGGCATAAAGTGGCCTCTCGGTGATTATAGCGCCAACTATGGGGTGCGGCTACGGCGTTTTGGATTGCCTGACGGCATCCCGCACTTCCTTTGCTTCGGCCCGGATCAACGCCAGCCGCCGAAGCACCGGATCGACATCAATCTTCTGTTTGGCCTGGAGTTTCCGAATGGTGGTCATTGCGATTCGCAGACCGCCACGCAATATGTCTAGTTGTCGTATCACTTCGCCACGAGTCGGTGAAGTCATATCAAACTGTAGTGGCGGGACGACGGGAGTGTTCACAACCTTCTTCGCAGTATAGTGTTCGTTAAATGACCGACCTTACACTGCGGCGAACTGAAAAGAACCAAGTGTTCATTCAGATCAAAGAGCAGAGCTTGAACCATGGTGAATTCGAGTGGTGCGAAGCCGAAGCGCCAAGGGGACTTTATTCCGACGCCAGTCTGGTATCGGTTCTCAAACACGTTCCAACTGGATACTTCTTCGGATTCTATGATACCTACGTCACGATGTCCCCCGGAGGACAGCGGAAAACTGAGTCCCTTCTAGCTATCGGTTTTGTCCTCAAACTCGAAATGCTTAAGGAGTGGCTGTTCAGAGTCCGTATCGAACACAGAACACTTGACCTGTGGGCGACGGTTGCTCAAGAGAAGGCTCTTTCCAGTGCCGTCGCCTCAACGGTAGTCGCCAATCCGCCTTTCACACCCGCCGAACAGAAGCTCATCGCCTCGAAATTAGACGAGATCACGGGGTTTCTGGTCGAAAGACAAGATTTCAGTGAGGAACAGTTCGAGACCGTCAACCGGGAGATCGAATATCTGAAGGAAGCGTCACGCCGCTTCGGACGGAAGGATTGGCTGACGATGCTCTTGGGCGGATTGTTCTCTTTGATTCTGACGCTTTCCGTCACACCGGAAACTGCAAAGGGCTTGATGAAGTTGGCGGGCGAAGCGTTTCAATGGTTGTGGATCGGGATGCCGATGTTGGGACAGTGATGAACACGATCAAATCCGAAGATAACCAAGCCAGTCAAGCGGCCTCAAATGATTGAAATTGACCGCATCAACATTTCGGTGCAGAAGGTTGTAGTACAGATTCCAATCAAGAGTGAGTACCAAACACTTCTTGGCTGCGACGTTGATTATACCCGCATCGGTTAGACCTAGCTTGGCAAAGGCATCATTTCTGGTAACGTCCTTGCTGATGCAGTATTCCTCATGTAAGACGGACACCATACGTCCGAGAGTGACAAAAAAGGGTGGGCCGAGTTTCCCACCAAGGTTGCTCACTTCCGTTAAGACGTTCGGTGTAGTGTAGAGTACCGAAAAGAACTCGACCAAGTGTTCAATTAGCGTAAAATCATCCGTGTATTGCTTCGTGTGGTGAAAGACAGACAGGGCATTCTTATCATACTTGCCAACCGCATAGACCAACAACAGATTGGCATCAAACAGGGCACCACTGTGTCTGTGCTTCACGATTAGTGAAAGAGCTTCGTTCATGAAGGTTGGCGGATCTTCATTGACTTGACGGTAGCGGTATGATCGTCAATTGTGAAGACCTTGTACACTCGCCGTCGTTGTGGTGGTTTGCCAAGCACTTGCACAATGGGGTTCATGGCGATTTCTGATTCTTCCTTTGACAGCGGAAGTAGGGCGCTTAACGTCACAGACCAAGAACGCTCATCGTCAGACATTTCTAGCTCTTCCAGCAGAACATCGGAAAGAACATTAGGGGAATAAAGACTTTGAAAGTATTGTGTCGCAGTGGCGACGACTCCTTGTGGCTTTAGATTCATGGCACCCAGTAGGGTATCGTATGCCGGTCTTGACCACAAGTGTGGTGAGCCAACCGTCAAAGGCCGCACCGGTTTAGGACCATTACTGCTTCCCGTTCCGAATCTTTCGCAACACCCGCCACGCTGCCACCAACTGTTGAACAGCCACCGCTGGCGGAAGCCGGTTGCCCTTGAAGGCGCAATCCCGATACGCCGTCTGGTACACGCCTTCGACTCCCGGCGTGCTCAGCATCGACAGTCGGCGGCTGAACTCCTCCAGGTCACGGTTCAGAATTGGCTCTGGTTCGGGGACGTGCCATGCAATAGGACTCTTGCCGTATTTCGCCGTTTGTTCGAATCGGGGCATAGGTTGTGGGATCGTGTGTGCCAAGAACCGGCCTGCAGAAGTTCCCTAGGGAACCCAGTCTGAAGCGGGGTATCAATCTCAAGAAATCCGGGGCGAAATGCTTAGCGGCATCCCACCCCGAAATCCTGATGAATCCTGCTCCGCATGAAAGGACTGACGGACCTGAATTGGAACAATCGGAACAAAATGAGGCAGGTGGAGGGCTTGTAAGCTATTGAAAACATGGTGGCCAGGGACGGAATCGAACCGCCGACGCCAGCCTTTTCAGGGCTGCGCTCTACCAGCTGAGCTACCTGGCCGGGGACTCCTAGTGTAGCAATCCGTCATACCTTCTGCAACGCTTCCAGCTCTGCGCCCGTCGCTCGCTCCACGTCTGCGTGCAGGCTGTTGCCATGCGCGTCCATGGTGACGATCGCCGCAAAATCGCGGACACGGAGCTGCCACATCGCCTCAGGAATGCCAAACTCCATCAGGCTCACGCCCAGCACCTTCTCCACCGTCCGCGCGTAATACTGCGCCGCGCCGCCGATGGCGTTCAAATACACCGCGCCGAACGCCTTCAGCGCCTCGCTCGTCTTCTTGCCCATACCGCCCTTGCCGATGACCGCGCGCACTCCATATCGCTCGATCACGTCGGCTTGGTACGGCTCTTCGCGGATGCTGGTCGTCGGACCGGCCGCCTTTACCTTCCACTCGCCGCCCTCCTGCAGCATCACCGGACCGCAGTGGTACAGCACGGCGCCGTGCAGGTCCACCGGCGGCGGGTTCTTCATCAGGTACGCGTGCACGTTGTCGCGGCCAGTGAACATCTCACCGTTGATCAGCACTACGTCGCCTACTTTAAGCGCGCGCACCTGCGCCTCGCGGAGCGGCGCCGTGAGCACCACCTCACGCCCCGTCAGCGCGAAACCTTCCCCGCGCGCCATCCGCTCCACCGGACGCTCCGGGTCGCGATATAGCCACTTCGTGATTGCGCCCGAGGCCGCG
>Ga0075029_100001972_pt1 | contig 11687 bp, 10 predicted proteins | sample LitLauG_LLR_2013_FD_71391 | JGI IMG/M metagenome (GOLD analysis project Ga0075029, IMG submission 71391) | Freshwater sediment microbial communities from North America - Little Laurel Run_MetaG_LLR_2013 | ecosystem: Environmental > Aquatic > Freshwater > Creek > Sediment | place: USA...
CTGAATCCGGACGTGCCGTTGAGCCTGGACCAATTCATCGGCAAAGCGCTGGAAAAGGACCGCAGCCTGCGCTACCAGAGCGCCGCGGAATTGCGCGGCGACCTGCAGCGGCTGCGGCGCGACCTTGAGGCCGACCGGACGGAGCCGGGATATGAAGGCGGCCAACCGGCGCGGTCTGGCGCGGGAAGCGAGAACACGCTGGCGGAGCGCCGGTTTCAGCTGACCGAGCGGGTGTGCCGCAAGCTGAACCGCGCGACGCTGGACCCGCGCATCATCGGCGACCACCTGCAGTATCTGGACAACCAGGTGAATTCGGACGTGCTGGTTTTCTTTTTGCACGGGCTGGGGCTGGACCACCGCGAATTTGAGCCGATCCTGAAACGGCTGCGGTATCGCGGGCTGAGTCCGACGCTGTATGGATGCGAGCCGGAGCGGCGCGGGCGAATTTCCCTGTCGCTCGCCGATCATGTGGCGATCGTGCGCGAGTGGTTGCGCGACACGGTCGAGCGCCTGCAGCCGGCAACGGTAGTGATGGTCGGCTCGACGCTGGGCGCGGACATGGGCTTCCAGCTTTTGCTGTCGCCGCAGGACGAGCCCGGACCGCGCGTGGATGGGTTCCTTTCGCTGGAATGCAACCTGAGCCTGGAAACGTGTTTTGTTTCGCGGTTGCTGGCGAGCATCGACCCGGAGCGGACTGATTCGTGGATCGGCAACCTGAACCCGTGCGGCTATACCGCGGCTTCGCTGGACGAGTGGCTGACCATTCATGAGTATCTGGTGAAAGTGCTGCGAAAATTTCAGGGCGACATTGGCGTACTGCAGCGGGCGGCGGCCGACATCGTGCGTCCGTTTAATGAGGAGCCTGGTTTTCAGGTATTTGCGCGCTGGTTTGCCGGGGCGCGCGGGCAGGTGCGTGGGTTGCGGCTGGTTTTTTCCGACGCATCGACGACGCGGGGTGCACTGGCTCGACTGAAGCTCGAGAATCTGGATCGCGGCATTCTCGCGGGAGAATTTCCGGAGAGCGAGATCACGGTGTCGGCCAATACGGACCATTTTTTTGTGCTGAATGCCGACCAGGTGATGCAGTTGATTGGCGATCTGCTGGGGGAAGTGAGGAAGCTGCCGGTGCGGGCGGCAGTTTGTCCGCCGTCGCTTCATTAGTCTTATTCCTGTCATTCCGAACCCGCTTTAGCGGTGAGGCATCTGTTTCTCGCGGCGTCCAGGAAAAGCAGGTTCCTCACGCCTGAAGGCGTTCGGAATGACACTCTTTCTTGGGTTTACGGCACGGCTGAAGCCGCGCCGCTTCAAAACCGAATCAGGCCACTAAGGTGCGGGTGAGGGCGCCTTCTAGTTCTAGGAGTTTGCGCTTCAGGTCGAGGCCGCCGCCGTATCCGCAGAGCGTGCCGTCGGATGCGACTACGCGATGACAAGGCACGACGATCGCAATGGGGTTGCGATTGTTGGCCATGCCCACGGCGCGGAATGCGTGCGGCTTGCCGATGGCGCGGGCAATGTCGGCGTAGCTGCGGGTCTCGCCATAGGGAATCTCGAGCAGCGCGCGCCAGCAGGCGAGTTGAAAATCAGTACCGCGCAGGTCGATCGGGAACGTGAACTGGCGGCGGGTGCCGGCGAAGTATTCCTCCAGTTCGCGGACATAAGGCGCGAGCGCTTGCGGGGAGTGTAAGCCGGCCTGGCGACGGGAGCGATGCTCAAATTCCAGCGCGACCAGTCCGCCCGGCGAAGCGGCCAGCAGGAGCGGACCGGCCGGGGAGTCAATGCGGCATTGGGCTAGCTGTTCCATTGGCGGATTTGGGCACTGGGCTTTCGCCTCAGCGTATCACGATGAGACGATGCTTCGGCCCCTGGAAAACGGCTACGCTCAGGATGACAAAGTCGTGTAGAAGGCCAAAATTGCACCGCTAGCGAACCCTTCCTGTTGACAGAAGGCTGGTTTTGAGGGAGAGTAGCTGCTGATTTTGCGGGCCTTCGCCGGGATCGTTCCAGCGAGGCCTCAACGTTAACGCAACTTTGAACAAGCGAACCTTCATTCTGTCTGCGATGGTGTCGGCGGCAGTTCTGCTGGTGGGCTTCGCGGCGTTTGCCGCGGGCGACTGGCGGGACATCGGGCAGACCCCCTCAGGCAACAAAGTCTCGATCAGTTCGGTGCGCAAACTCAAGAACAATCAACGCACCGCCTGGGTGCGGGTGGAGTACAAAGAGCCGATCCGGATGGCACAGGGTGGACCGTTTGTCGAGCTGCGCGCGCGGGTGCGCGCCAACTGCGCGAACGCGTCGGTGGTGCCTACGTCGGAGTGGCTCTACGGGCGTGACCACAGCGGCAAGCTGGTGGTAACGAAGAAACCGCACAGCGATGCGGAATTCGGCAAGGCCAGCGAAGACAGCTTCGGCCCGATGGTCGGGCAATTCGTCTGCGGGCAGTAAACCATTTCGCCACGAGAAACTCCCGATGCCTCTCTTTGAGTGGTGCCAATGGCTGCAGCACACCCGGTTTGCCACGGTGATCACCGAATCGGAGTGGCTGTTCCCGCTGATTGAAGGCAGCCATATCCTGGCGCTGCCGCTATCCGTGGGAATGATCGTGATCGCCGACCTTCGCCTGTTGGGGCTGGCGTTTCGAGGCGAAGCGACAGGGAAGTTTGTTCCCAACTTTCTGCGGTTGTCCAGAATCGGCTTTCCCGTCATGTTTCTGACCGGCGGCCTTCTTTTGGTGACGCAAGCGGCGAAGGCCTACGGGAATCCATTCTTCCGGGCGAAGCTGATCTTTCTCCTGCTGGCGGCAATCAATGCCGTGGCGTATCAAAAACTGTTGTATCCGAAGATGGCCGACTGGGATTCGGCGGGCGGAGCGCCGGCGGGCGCGAAATTCTGCGCCGCGTTTTCGCTCGTCGTCTGGATTGGCGTGATTGTTTGCGGCCGCACCATGGCTTATCAATTCTGACATGTTCCTTCTCCCGCTACTCCAGTCCGTCTCCAACTGGGCGCCGATTGTTTTCATCCGCGACAGCAAATACGGGATGCCCGCGGTGCAATCGTTCCATCTGGTGGGACTGATGATGCTATTGGCCACGGTTGTGGTGCTGGACCTGCGGCTGGCGGGTTTCGCCCTGAGAGACTTCGAGATCTCCAAGCTGGCGCGGCAGATCAAGCCGTGGACGGTGGGCGCGATTGTGCTGGTCATGTCGTCGGGACTTCTGATTTTTCTGGCAACCCCGGGAAAGTATGTGGACAGCCATCCATTCCGGCTGAAGATGGTGCTTCTGTGCAGCGCGCTGCTGTTTCATTTCGGAGTGCTCCGCCGGTTTACCGCCGCCGGTTCTGCCGCCCGGCCACGGCTGGTAAACGTCGGCGTAGCCTGCCTTTCGCTGACGCTTTGGTTCGGAGTGGGCTGGGCAGGGCGGGCGATTGCCTTTATTCCCTGAGCGGACTATGATCCTTCGCAAGTCAGGAGGTATGGCATGACTTCCAGGGCGAGATCCTTCCTAATTTTGTTCGCCGTGCTGCTGGCCGGTCCGGCATGGGCCCACCACAACATGACTGCGGTCTTCGACTTCAATGACCGCGTCACCGTCACCGGCACGTTGACGGCGATCGACTGGCGCAATCCTCACACCTACTTCACGGTAGAGGCAAAAGGGGCCGGCGGCGCGGTCGAGAGCTGGCAGATTGAGGGCCCCTCCCCGAGCTTTTTCCGCGTGCGCGATGTCGGCAAACCCGATTTCGAGGACAGCGTGGGAAAGACCGTAACCGTTGAGATCAGCCGCGCGCGCGACAAGTCGCGCTCCGGGCTCATCCGAACCTTCAAATTGTCGAGCGGGAAAATCGTGTCGGCGTGCCCGCAGAATTGTTAAGCGAGTCAGTCGACGCGCAAGCGGGGGTTTTCTATGAAGATTTCTGCGCAGGTTGCGGTCGTTCTGACCGCCGCCTCTCTCTTTCTTGCACAAGCTGCCGGCCAGGTTGTGGGCCAGGGCTTGAGCGCGGAAGCTCAGTCCAAAGATATTGCTGAAGCTCGCGCCAAGCGGAACGCCCAGGCCTTCAAGAACAAGGCGTCGATCCTCACACTGCTGGACCGTTACGGCAAGAAGAGCGGGCAGATCGGCGAGCGGGCGTTGTATGACAGTGCCATTTTGGCTCCCGACGGCAAGCGCGTGGCCGCGGTGCGGCAGGACCTGGACAACGAGAGCTTCGATCTTTTTGTGCTGGATGCGGCGACAGGGGCTGCTACGCGGCTTACGACCAGCGCCCGGAGAGAATTCGTGTCCGCTCCTGTCTGGTCGCCGGACAGCAAGCGAGTGGCTTACGTTGCCATGCGCGCGGGTCACGAGGCAATCTATGTTCAGGCCGCGACTGGTGGTGCCGAGGAACTTCTCTACAACAATCCCGGCGCATTCATGGACCTGAGCGACTGGTCCCGGGATGGCCGATTTTTGACCTTCTCCATTTCCGACATCAAGGGAGGAGACCTCTACCTCCTGAAACTGGAGGACGGCCCTGATCGCAAACCAGTCACGATTTATCACAGCGACTTGCGTATTTTCGACGCGCACTTCTCTCCTGATGGCCGATATTTGGCCTACTTTCTTTTCGACAAAATGGACAAGGGCGAGATCTTCGTCGGCCCGTCTGATCCCACGGCGAAGGAGGGCCCGTGGCAGATTTCTAACGGCGCCTTCAGCTCTGGATTCTGGGTGGCTGGAGGCAAGGAACTGTACTACATGGCGCGCGACCGTTCGATGATGGCGGCCGAGGTCAGCACATCGCCTTCCTTTTCGTTCAACAAGCCCCGGCTGCTGTTCCGCGAGCAGGTCCCCGTTCCGGACGACCTGATGTACATCAGCGCCGATGGGGACCGGTTCCTCGTGCTTCCGCCGGCACGCGGCCAGGAGTTGCAGCAGATCACGATTTTCGATCGCAAGGGACAAGTGGAAAAAAAAGTAGGCGAGCCTTCCCTCTATTCCCTGCCAGCCTTTTCCCCTGACGGTAATCGCCTGCTGGTGATGAAGGAAGATATCAAGACGGGCCAACGGGACCTGTGGGTTCTCGATATCGAAACGGCCAAAGCCACCCGCATCTCCGATGACACGCGTTTTAAAGTCACACCCCTGTGGTCGCCAGACGGAAAATACGTTTTCTATTCCGCCCTGCTGGACGGAGACTGGCCCGTCTTTCGCAAGGCCGCGGACGGAACGGGCCAAGAGGAACTGTTGTTCCGGTACACGCCCGGAGCATTTGTGGGTCTCACCGACATTTCTGCGGATGGAAAATTTCTCGTCTGCGAGTCCGGAGGAGTTGTGTTTCTGGTACCGCTGACGATAAGCGATGCAGCGGCGCGCAAACCCGTCGACTACCTGCGAGACGAATTTGATGACGAGGCCGGCAGGTTATCTCCCGATGGCCGATTCATCGCGTACCGTTCGGATGAGGCCAAGCCGGAGCGCTACGAGGTTTATGTGCGGCCCTTCGATGCCACCAAACCCATGAACGAGAAGAAATGGCAGGTATCGAAGGATGGCGTGGTGCCTTTTTCCTTTGCAGACTCGATACTCCGCCTGCCGGTGCTGCAGTGGCGCGGCGATGGCAAGGAGATCTTTTTCCGCGGGCAAGAGCTGGATTCAGACGACCTTGTGATGATGACTGCTGACGTCGAGACCACCTCGACGTTCAAGGTGGATGCGCCCAAGGTGCTCTTCAGGATTCACGGCCCCGTCCTGGACAGCCTCGGCGCGGTGAGCCGCGACGGGCAACGGTTTGTGCTCCCCATCAATGTGCCAGCCGAAAACACCGAAAGCCCATCCAGCAGCCAATGAGAGTGAAGGGAACAGAATCCAGGCGACGGTTGCGGTTGTTCTGGCTTTTTGTTTGTATCGCGTTTTGCCTTAGCTGCGCGAAACCAAAACCCGAGGCCGAATACCGTCCGACAACGACAATCCGGGATTTGATGGACGGCATGGTCGATCCCGCGGCCGACACCATTTGGAATTCGGTCTCGACTACGATTACGAAAAAGGGAAAAGAAGAGAAAGCACCGCACACCGACGAAGAGTGGGCGACGGTCCGCCACAGTGCCATCGAACTGCTCGAAGCGTCGAACCTTCTGCAGATTCCCGGCCGTCACGTTGCGATGCCCGGGCAGAAGAACGAGCAAGGCATAGAACTGCAGCCTGACGAGATTGAGACACTCATCAATCAGGACCGCCGGGCCTGGATCGCACTGGCCCACGGCCTGCATGACGCCGCGACCCAGGCGCTGCATGCGGCAGACGCGAAGGACCCTGCGAAAGTTCTGGAGAGCGGGGATGCCATCGACAATGCCTGTGAAAACTGCCATCAGAGGTATTGGTATCCGCACCCAGGGCAATCGCCGGGACAGAAGTGATGGCGTCATTCATCGTCCCCAGGGGCTGAGGCGCCGGTTTGAGGAAGCTTTGATCGCGGCGCTAAGGCGCTGCGCCAGCCACAAACAGGTTTTTCAGCACTTCAGTGGGCCAGCAGGTCGTGGGCGCGGGCGGCATAGAGTCCTATGCCTTGCGCGGCGGATTCTTTCTCGACCGCGCTGAGGTGCGACCGGGCGGGAGCATTCATTCCGGCGTGAAGTTCGATTTCTCCCATCAGCAGGCGGGTTTCAAGTTCGTGCAGGCGGAAGCTCTGGCGATGTTCAACGATGCTGAGATCCTGCAGGCGGCGGAGGGCGTCGTCGGTGTGGCCTGACGCGGCCTGCACCCTGGCACCGGCGGCCTCGGCTTCGATGGAAGCCTTGCGGCTGGAAACGGTGCGAGCCAGCGCATCGGCCCGTTTGGCGGCATCGGAGGCCTCCGCCGACTTGCCCTGGCTAAGCAGGACGGCGGCGAGCAAAGCATAGGCGCGTGCGCCGTCGTCGGCGTCTTTGCCGCTGTCAAGGGCGGCGATGGCGCGGCGCAAGGGCGGTTCCGCGTCGGCGGCTTTTCCCTGTTCGAAGTTTGCCTGCGCGACCGCAAGCTCAGTCTGGGCCGCGAAGTCGTTCATGCTGAGTTCACGGCAGAGCGCGAGCGTGTCGTCGAACTCCTTGCGGGCGCCGTCGAAGTCGCCCTGGACCAGCAGCAGCATGCCGAGTTGCTGCAGCGCGAAAGCCTGGCCGCGGCGGTAACCGATGTCGCGTTTAATGGCGAGCGATTCTTCGAACTGCTGGCGCGCTCCGGCCAGGTCGCCCATCTCGAGCAGCACATTGCCGAGATTGCCCTGGGTGGAGGCGATGCCGCGCCGGTCGCCGGTCTGGCGAAAAGCGTTGAGAGCTTCCTCCTGGGCGGCGCGGGCCTTGACCAGGTCGCCCTGGTCCATCAGCACGTTGGCGATGTTGCCGAGGTCGCTGGCGATGCCGGCGGCGAAGCGAATTTCGCGGTCAATTTTGAGCGCCTTTTCGTAGCTGGCATCGGCCTCGGTGAGTTTGCCCTCTTCATAGAACGTGTTGCCGATACGTTCGTGTGCCTGAGCAGTGCCGCGCTGCGAGCCCACCGCGCGGAAGCCAGCCAGGCCCTGCTCAAACTGCTGCAGCGCGCCGGAGTAATCGCCTTTGTCGTACATGACGTCGCCGGCGAAAAGCTGCGCCGACGCAGCACCGCTGCGGTCGCCGGCGAGCGTGTAGAGCGACTGAGCTTCCCGCGAGGCAGCGACCGATCGGTCATACTGGCCGAGACGTTCGGAGGCCCAAGCATCGTTGCGAAGCACCTCGGCCAGCAGCAGATTCGCGAAGGCGGCGCGGGCGCGGCGTTCCACGGTTTCGGCGACCGCCTGCTCGCGTTTGAAATCACCCAGGCCGGCAGCTACGTCGGCTTCCGCAATGTCGAGACGAATGTCCTGCCCGAGTGGGGACGGCAGCTTGCGCATGGTGGCGATCTGATTCTGCGCTTCCGGCGCGCGGCCGGCCGCGATTTCGGCGCGGACCAACTGCACACCATAGACGATGTTGTCGGGAAAGAACGCCAACAGCGTGTGGTAGTTGTCGATGGCATGCGGCCAGTCGTGGGTAAGCATGCGGTAACGGGCTTCGATGGAAAGCTGCTCTTCGCGCGACAGGCCGGTAGAAAGATCGAGCGCGATTTTGGCCTGCTCCTGGGCGGTGGCGTCGAATCCCAGCGCGGACCAGGCATCGGCCAGGGCGGAGTGGGCGGCGGCGTTCTGAGGATCGGCCGCCACCGCTTTTTCAAAGAGATCGCGCGCAGCGAGAGTTTCAAAGTTCCGGAGCCGGTCGAGCCCCTGCGCGTAGTAACGGGCGGCCTGGGGATCGGTTGGCAGCAGGGCGCGGGCTTTGGCTTCCTCCGCGGCGCCAAGTTCTCCAGCGCCGAGCTTGGCGCGCATGGCCGAGCCTGCGGTCGAGACCAGCTCGAAAAGGTGCGTCTGGTCGCCGGTTTCGGCGATCGAGCCGACGGTTTCGCCATCGCCGGTGTCTTCCAGGCGAAGGTCGAGGCGAATTTTCTGGCCTCCAGCATCGGCGACCACCGCGTAGGAGCCGAACACCACCATGTCGGCACCGAGCTCGCGATGCAGTTGCTGCAGCGCATCCCGGGAAAGTTGGGCGGGGTCGTCGACATGCAGCACGGTTTTGGCCTGCGCGACTTCCTGCCCGGGGACAAGGCGAAGCTTGCCTCCGGCGGAAAGCTCGGTGATAAGCATTTCCGAAAACGCGGTCGACAACCAGGCTTCGCCCGGTTCGCCGGTGAGATTCTTGAATCCGAGCACGGCCACCGACCTTCGCGGATGGACCGCGGCACTGCCCGGCGTGACGTGGCCGTTGGTGAGGTAGTAAGTAAGCGCGACCAGCCCCAGCGCGATCGGAACGTAGGTCAGGCGCAGCCACCACCAGCGTGGACGCATCGCGGTCCGTGCAGTCGATGGAGACGAGGCGACAGGAGCAGGTTCGGCTGCAGTCTCAGGCACCGCTAACAGCTCGGGTTGGCGGGGAATCTCCGCCACCAAAGCGTGCGCGCCGGACGGAGGCGCGGCAGCGATCTGGGCCACTGGAACCATCATGCGATAGCCGCGGCGGCCGACAGTCTCGATGTAGCGCGGACTGGTGGCCTCATCACAGAGGGCGACGCGAAGCCGGTTTACCGCCGAGGAAACGCCGTGATCGAAATCCACGAAAGTGTCGGCCGGCCACAGGCGGGCGCGCAGTTCCTCGCGCGTGACGATTTCGCCCGGCCGCTCGGCGAGGATGCACAGCACGAGAAAGGGCCGGTCCTGGATCTTGATCTTGGTGCCGAACTTGCGCAGTTCACCGGCGCGCAGGTCGGCCTCAAAATCACCGAAGCAGATGCGGGCGGGAGACTGGTCAGCGGCAGAGGCGTGCATGAGCGGAACCCAGAAAACGACAAGGAAGTTTACCACTGTTTGCGGTAGTAGTTCGGGCTAATCCGGCGCGGAACGGGCGTTCTGGGCGGGCCGTAAAAGTCCATGAAATGCCGCCTTTTCATCAGGTTGAAACGTGAGGAAGAGGAAAACACCAAGGGCACGAGGGATCACAAAGGAACCCTAGTGAGCCATGATTTCCTGCCACGACCTCAGGCCTTGCGGAAGAAGTAAATGGTCATGCCTGCGCCGATCAGCACCACGAACCAGCGAACGACTTTCTGTGGCATGCGCTGGGCGATGCGAGCGCCGAAGTATCCACCGACGATGCCGCCGGCGATCATCACTGCCGCCTGCTTCCAGAACACGGCGCGGGAGAATATGAAGGTCACGGCGGCGATGCCGTTGATCACCGATCCCATGACCGTTTTGAGCGCGTTCATGCCGTGAATGTCGGTCATGCCCAGCATGGCGAGCATGGCGAGCATGACAATGCCCATGCCGCCGCCGAAATATCCGCCGTAGATGCCGACAACAAACTGGAAGGCGGTGGCGCCGGCCAGCTCGGAGCTGCTCATTTCATGCGGCGTGAAGGTCTTATTCGTTCCGACCAGCTTGCGGCCGAAGGCGAACAGCAACGTCGCGCCGAGTGTGAGCCAGGGCAGAACGTGGAGAAAGGTTTGCGCCGGAGTTCGCAGCAGCAGGAAAGCGCCGGCCAGGCCGCCGGTGAGGCTTGCGCCGAGTAATGGCACGAGCACGCGCGCGGGAATGTTGAGCCGGTCGCGATAGGCGCCACCGCTGGCCATGGCCCCGGCCCACAGTGCGACGGTGTTGGTGGCGTTGGCCGGGATGGGCGGCACTCCTGTGAACAGCAGGGCCGGGAACGCGATGAAGCTGCCGCCGCCGGCGACCGAATTCAAAGCACCGCCGATCGCACCGGCGAAAAAAAGAATGATAGCGATTGCGAGGGTCATCTCGAGTGAGTGTTCAGGTTTATCAGAAATGCGGCGGATGATGCCAGCGGCCTGATCTGGCGGGTGGCGTGGATTCGCCACCAAGACCACGAACGTACTCGAAGGCAGACCTTGGGTACTTCCGTCACCATCATTTCTTCGGTCACTTGCCGAAACGCGTGGGCTGCATCAGGGTTAATAGTTACAGGAGAATTCTTATGAACAGCCGTTTCTTCCCGATCGCCATCATCGCTTTGGCTTCGTGTTCCCTGGCGCTGGCGCAAGACAGCGCACCTGCGGCGAAGGCTGCGCCAAGCGCGCAATCGATGCTTGGCATGAACATGGACAACGGGAACAAGAACGCCCCGTCCGGAAGCATGAGCGGGATGGCCATGAGCGACGACGACTCGGGCATGCACGCGATGCACTCCATGGAAGGGCACATGGACATGGGCCCGCACATGAAGATGACCGCGTTGCGCACCGCGAAGGCGGGCGATGACGACCGCGCCGCAAAGGTTGTGGAGGCCGCGCGGAAGGCGGCCGGAAAATACACCGACTATCACGCGGCCCTGGCCGACGGCTTCAAGATTTTCCATCCCGAAGTGCCGCAGAAGATGTACCACTTCACCAATTACGGCTATGCGATGGAAGCGGCGTTTCGCTTCAATCCAGAGCACCCGACCTCCCTGCTCTATGAAAAACATGGCGACGACTACAAGCTGATCGGCGTGATGTACACCGCTCCCAAGCGTTTTGGAGAAGACCAACTCGACGAGCGCGTGCCACTAAGCGTGGCGCAGTGGCATGAGCACGTGAATTTCTGCGCGCCGCCGGCGGACAAGAGGCAGGAGATGCTGTCGGCGCATCCGCAATTCGGACTGCGGGGATCAATCATGACCCAGGAAGCCTGCGACGCCGCAGGCGGCACATTTCATCCGGTGATCTTCAACTGGATGGTGCACGTGTATCCGTTTGAGAAAGAGCAGGCGGCGATCTGGTCGGTATCGCGGCAGCACGGGGATGCGGATTAGCACTCTCTCAGTTACTGGATGTTACGAAACAAAAAGCCGGGCATTATGCCCGGCTTTTATTTCTTGCCGCTCCCATAACACACAACAAAGCACAAAAGTCACAACCAGCGGGCCTGCGTTTCGTCTTACAAGACGAGTGGTTGGTAACGATTTACGCGCCGCTCACATTTTCGAATAACCAAAGCGCTTCCTCCCGCGTCGAACAGAAGTAAAGAAAATCAACTAACGGAACTTTCCAGTTCAGCCGAACGTAGAAGGAAATGGGGAAAGAAAGAGCCGGCGGCGGAAGCGGCTGCCGGGAAGGATTTGCGGGGGTTCGGGAAGCTTTCTCACACTCGGTTTGGCGGCCCAGTCGAGAAAG